>Ga0224534_1001563_pt1 | contig 11910 bp, 7 predicted proteins | sample 714E12024metaG_FD_172012 | JGI IMG/M metagenome (GOLD analysis project Ga0224534, IMG submission 172012) | Peat soil microbial communities from Stordalen Mire, Sweden - 717 E1 20-24 | ecosystem: Environmental > Terrestrial > Soil > Wetlands > Peat | place: Sweden: Norrbotten County, Stordalen... | reverse complement strand
CGATTCCCGCTCGCACGTGCTGGATTACGAGCTGGCCATGATGGCGTGGTTCTCCGGGTGCCTGGCGCGCGCCATCCCCACCGAGGACGGCATCCTCACGTGGGACCAGGTGCGGCGCCAGATACGGCCGCCGCACGCGCACTATGCGCCCACCGGGCTGATCGAAATCGAAAACACGCACAACATGGCGGGCGGAACTGTCTACCCGCTGGGCGTAATCCGCGAAATCTGCGATGGCGCGCACGAGCGCGGTTTGAAGGTGCACATGGATGGCGCGCGCGTCTTCAACGCGGCTGCGGCAATGAACGTGCAAGTGCGAGAGATCGTGGCTCCTGTCGATACTGTCATGTTCTGTCTCTCGAAGGCGCTGGGCGCGCCCGTGGGTTCCATGCTGGCCGGTCCGGCCAGCCTCATCGCCAAGGGCCGCCTCTACCGCAAGCGGCTGGGCGGCGGCATGCGCCAGGCCGGCGTTCTCGCTGCCGCGGGATTGATTGCGCTCGAAGACACGCCCCAGCGGCTCCCCGACGATCACGCCAACGCCCGCTTCCTGGCCGAAGGGCTGGCCCGCGTTCCCGGCATTCAGATCGATCCGCGGAAGGTCGCCACCAATATCGTGGTCTTCGACGTCAGCGCTACGGGCCGCGTCAGCGCCGAAATCAGCGCGCGCCTGAAAGCTCGCGGGGTGCTGATCAACGGCATCAACGAGCGCCTGATGCGCGCGGTGACGCACTACGACGCCACCCGTGCCGATTGCGCACAGGCCCTCGAGGCGATGGCCGGCGCGGTGGCGTCATGAGCCTGTGAAAACGGTATCATGGAAGGAAACGTAATCATGTGCTTCATGACCCATCACGCATACCGCCGGGACCGGACTTCCGCATGTTGAGATTCATTTCGCTGCTGGCGGGCGCCTCCCTCGCGCTGGCGCAGCAGTACTCCATATCGACCGTGGCCGGAGGCGCGCCGCCAGCCACGCCGGCCGCGGCCGCGAGTGTCTCCCTCGGGCAGCCCGCGCGCGTGGCCCTCGATGCCTCGGGCAATCTCTATTTCAGCAGCTCGAATTGCGTCTTCAAGATCAATGGCAGTGGAACCGTGACGCTCATCGCGGGAAACTCGCGGGCCGGCTTTTCGGGCGACGGCGGCCTCGCCGTGAATGCGCAGTTGAACGCGCCGCAGGGCATCGCCTTCGCCCCAGGAGGCAATGTCATCTACATCGCGGATTCCAGGAACAATCGCATCCGCCAAGTGGACCTGTCATTGGGCATCATCACCACCTTCGCGGGCGATGGCACCATCAGCCCCGGCGGCGGCCCCGGCGCTTACGGCGATGGCGGCCCGGCTACCAGCGCGCAATTGCATCTGCCCATGGGCGTGGCCGTCGACACTAACTTCAACGTGTACATTGCCGACACCGGCGATAACACCATCCGCGAAGTCACCACCGACGGCAACATCGCCACCATTGCGGGCGACAGCTTTCCCAGTTACCAGGGTGATGCCGGCCTGGCCATCAATGCGGAATTGCACGGCCCCGAGGATGTCGCGGTGGATTCGTCCGGCAACATCTACATCGCGGATACGCAAAACGCGTACATCCGCAAGGTCACGAGCGATGGCAACATCAACTTTATCGCCGGCGACGGAAGCATCGGTTTCACCGGCGATGGCGGGTACGCCACCAGCGCCGATTTGATCGCGCCCTTTGCGCTGGCGGTGGACTCCTCCGGCAACGTCTACTTCGCCGAAAACGGCGACAGCCGGATTCGGAGGATCGACGCCAAGAGCCTGGATATCAGCACCGTGGCCGGAAACGGCACCCCGGGATTCTCGGGCGACGGCTCGACTGCCACCAGCGCGGAAATGAATTCGCCCACCGGTTTGGCCGTGGATTCCTCTGGGAATCTGTACATCGCGGATTCGCTGAACCGCCGCATCCGCAAGGTGGCCTCGGGCGGAAGCATCTCCACGTTTGCGGGAAACGGCACTTTCAGCTACTCCGGTGACGGTGGTCCGGCCGGCAAGGCCCAACTCAACACGCCTCAGGGCGTGGCGGCGGACTCTTCCGGCAACCTGTACATCGCGGACACTCTCAACAACGTGGTTCGGAAAGTCTCGCCCAATGGAACCATTTCCAACTACGCCGGGAACGGCGGCGCCGGCAGCTCCGGAGACGGCAGCGCGGCCACCAGCGCGCAACTCAACGGGCCACAGGGGCTGGCCCTGGACGCCGCCGGCAATCTCTTTATCGCCGACACCCTGAATGCCAAGGTGCGCAAGGTCTCCTCCGCCAGCGGCGTCATCACCACCGTGGCCGGAAGCGGCACTCCCGGCTTTGGCGGCGATGGCGGCGCGGCCGCCAGCGCGCAACTGAATCTGCCCAGCGGGGTGGCCGTGGACGCCAACAACAACCTGTACATCGCGGACTTCGGCAACAGCCGCGTGCGCAAGGTTTCTACCAACAACACCATCGGCACCGTGGCCGGGAACGGAGCCGCCGGATACTCCGGCGACGGCGGCCAGGCCGTCAAAGCGCAATTGAATGGCCCCCAGGGCGTGGCCGTGGATGCCGCCGGCAACCTGTACATCGCCGACACGGAGAACAATCTGATCCGCGAGGTTTCGCTCGACGGCCGCATTTCGACCGTCGCCGGAAACGGCGTCGCGGGTTACTCCGGCGATGGCGGGCAAGCCACCAATGCGCAAGTCGGCAACCCCGTCGGCGTGGCGGTGGATGCCGCGGGCAACATTTTCACCGTGGACGCCAGCACTCGCGTCCGCCAGGTCTACCCCAACGGTCTCATCGCGACCATTGCGGGCAACGGCTCCCGCGGCTACTCGGGAGACGGCGGTCTGGCCACCCAGGCGCAGCTCAATGCTCCCTCGGCCATCGCTTTGGGGAGCAACGGCAACCTGTACGTCGCGGACATGGCCAACAACGCCGTCCGGCTGCTCCAGTACGCCGGCAGCGGCTTGTCCATCGGCGCCGTGACCAACGCCGCCAGCAGCGTCAGCGGACCGGTGGCGCCCGGCGAGGTGGTGGTACTCTACGGCTCCGGACTGGGCCCTGCCCGGCTTACTCCGTACCAGCTTGACCCAACCAGCGGCTTGGTGAGCACCAGTCTTGCCGGCACCAGCGTCATATTCAACGGCACGCCCGCGCCTCTGCTGTATACCTCGGCCACCCAAATCGCCGCTGTGGCGCCGTACTCCATCGCGGGATCGAACGTGCAGGTATTCGTCCAGTACCAGGGCCAGACCAGCGCTCCCGTGACATTGCCGGTGGCCGCGGTAGCCCCGGCCCTCTTCACCCAGGACAGTTCCGGCAAGGGCCAGGCGGCGGCCTCCAACCAGGACGGGACGGTGAACGGGGCGGCACATCCCGCCAAAGTGGGGAGTTACATCTCGTTGTGGTTGACCGGCGCGGGCCAGATGAATCCCACGGGCGTGGACGGCTTGCCGGGAGCCGCTCCCCTGCCGCTGACGGCGGCCCCGGTTGCCGTGACGATTGGCGGAGCATCCGCGACCGTGCAGTACGCCGGCCAGGCGCCCAACACGGTAGCCGGGGTGATGCAGATCAACGCGCAAATCCCCAGCGGAACTCAGGCCGGCAACGCAGTCCCGGTGGTAGTGCAGGTGGGCAGCGTTTCCACCCAGGCGGGCGTGACCATTGCGGTGGGGAACTAGGGGGGCGGGAGGCTCGCCACGTGGAACGCCGCTCTTTGCGCCAATCGCCTGGCTCGATTACGCAAATCAAGGAAGCGGAAAGTTCCGCTCTTTGGATTCCCACTCCTCGCGCAGCATGGCGTACAAGAAGCAGTCCTTCCACTCGCCGTGGATTTTGAGGTTGCTCTTGAGGAAGCCTTCCTTCCGCATCCCCACCTTCTCCAGCACCCTTCCCGACGCCGGGTTCTCAGGCAGACAGGTGGCCCAGATTCGATGAAGCTAGAGTTCGCATCGGACGGCATTGTTCAAAGCGGATCTTCCAATTCGGCCGGCCTGCAATCCGCGGCATGGGCACAAGGGTTCGTCGAACCCCCACTTTCCATCCAACACTGCGCGAAATGCCCCAATACCCAGGCAGGTGCAGGCGGAGGCATCAGAGGTGTCTTCTCCCTCGTCCAACGCTTCAAACATATGAAGCAATTTCTCAGATTCTGTGGATTTTTTCCACTTTCTGTCCGGCGTCTCTTTTCATGATCGACTACGGACAGAAACTTGCTACAATATATAAGGTTTTAGGGTATAGTATTCTTTAACAGTAGAGGTAAACCATGACAAAGCACTTGGCTATTGCTCCACTTGCCCTAGCGTTTGTAGTCTTATTCAACATCGCATCCGCCGCCGACCACCGGGTCAAACCACCTGTGGACTTTACCGCCAGTCCCATGCTTAATGGGCCTACGTCATCCCTGGGAAAGACCGGTGTTGTGGTGAAAATCCAAAGCGCCGCCATCGCCAAAGACGGCACAATTACCGCCCGTGCCACGATTGTGGATACCGACGGCTTCCCGCTAGACCGATTAGGCGTCGCCACTAATGGTCCGGTCTCGATGAGTTTTATCGCCGCCTACATTCCGGCCGGCCAGACCCAGTACGTGGCCTACACCACCAGCGTGGACGCCGCCACGCTGAACAACAACCCCTCGCAGACACAGGCAGCCAACGATTCCGGCGGCACCTTCGTCACCAATGCTGTCGGGGACTACACCTATACCTTCAAGACCAAGGCGCCGGCCACCTTCGACGCCACCGTCACCAACGCTATCGGGGTCTCCGCCCAGCGCAACCTGGCCGAGTTCGGCACCTTCGATGAATGGAGCGAGACCTCCAACGACGTCTTCACTTTCGTTCCGAACGGGTCAGCGGTGCAGGTGACGCGCTCGGTGGTCACCACCGATGCCTGCAATCAGTGCCACGACCCGCTAATCGGCCACGGCGGATCCCGCCTCAAGGTGGAACTGTGCATCATGTGCCACACGCCGCAAACCATCAATCCGGATACCAAGCTCACCCAGGATATGAAGGTCCTGATCCACAAAATCCACATGGGGTCGAGCCTGCCCAGCGTCAAGGCCGGCACTCCTTACCGGATCTGGCACCGCGGCGCGTGGTCGGACTTCTCCGCCGTCGTCTTTCCGCAGGACATCCGGAATTGCACCACCTGTCACGCGGCGGCCGCCACCCAAAACACCGCCTGGAAAACCAATCCCAGCGCTGCGGCATGCGGTTCCTGCCACGATGATGTGAACTTCGCCACCGGCGCGAATCATGTCAACCTGCCGCAGCCCGACGATAGCATGTGCAAGAACTGCCACACCTCAAACGCCGTCTCGGATTTCGATGCCTCCATCCCCGGCGCGCACCTGATCCCTGCAAACTCGACCGCGCTCCCCGGACTGGTCACCAAGGTGCTATCGGTCACTGGAGCTACGCCGGGTAACGCGCCCACGGTCACGTTCAGTTTGATGGATAAATCCAACAACCCCGTCGACATTAGCAAAGTCACCTCCATCCGTGTCGTTCTGGCCGGCCCCAACGTTGACTACAACACCGGTCCGGGCGCAATCCGCGTTTCCGAAACACCCCCCGCTACGACGAAGGGCACCAATGGCGTATATGCCTACACCATGACCAATAAGATCCCGGCCGCCGCGGCGGGCTCTTATACGGTTTCCATCGAAGCCAGCAATACGGTTACGCTGCTTCCGGGCACCGTGATCGCAACCAGCGCCGTCGACGCCGCCGTGCCCGTGGAGTTCTACTTCTCGGTGGACAAGAGCGCCACGGTAGCGCGGCGCCAGGTAGTATCCACTGCGAAGTGCACGGCCTGCCATAACAACCTGGGCGCGGGCTTCGTTCACGGCGGCACGCGCGGCGCCACCCAGGAGTGCGTCATCTGCCACGATCCTGCCTTGACGGATGGCACCTCCGGTGACAGTGTGAACCTCGCCTGGCAAATCCATAGCATCCACCGCGGCGAGAACCTGGTCAACCCGTACGTTCTAGGGACCACCAATTACCAGTCAGTGCTGTTCCCGGGCGACCTGCGGGATTGCACCACCTGCCACCTCGACAGCAGCTATCTCGTGGAGAACGTCGGGGCCAAGGCGGTGGTAGCCAGCCCGGGCGGCTTCACCAAGACTACGCCTCCGATCTCCGCCGCCTGCCAGGGCTGCCACGACGACATTGCAACCGCTTCTCACGCCCTGGCCAACACCACCACCCTGGGCGAGAGCTGCGCCGCCTGCCACAAAGCGGGCGAACCAGCCTCCGTGGATCGCGTCCACCAGCGGATCTTCTAACTTCCGAACAACCCCTGGGTCGCACGGTGGCATCATCGTGCGACCCATCTTCAATTCAACTCCTCGATCACGACTCACCCGAAGCAATAGAGTTGGACTTGCCGCCCTCCGCGTGTTGTCCGGCGGTAGGTTTGGCGCCGAATTTGGGTGAGCTTTCCCGTCAAATCTCTCCCGTATAATCAAGGGGTTGAGAAAGGAGGTCTGGTCCGCGGACCAGCGGGTCTTAACGGCGGCGGAGAAAATCGCATGCCTGTTTCCATCGATCGCAGAAGCCTGTTGACAGGAGCCCTGGCCGGTTCCGCCTTCACTCGCAATGCCAGCGGCGCCGCCACGCCGCCCAACATCCTGCACATCATGACCGACCAGCAGCAGTGGGGCACCATCGCCGGCCGGTCGGAGTGCCGCACACCAAGCCTCAACCGCCTGGCGGAATCCGGCATGATCTTCCAACGCTCCTACACTCCTTCCGCCGTGTGTTGCCCGGCGCGCGCCATGATCCTGTCGGGGGCCTATCACTGGCACAATGGGGTGTACAACCAAGTCCATTCCACGCCGTCCGTCCATCGCGACATGAATCCCGATGTGGTCCTCTATTCCAACCGGCTGCGCGACGCCGGCTATCGTCTGGGGTATGTCGGAAAGTGGCACGCTTCCTACCTGCGCACGCCGCTCGACTTTGGATTCCACGAGGTGGCGGACTTGCAGGGATGCGACCCGCGCCTCATCCAGCCGCTCGACACCAACCCGGATGGCGTCGAGCGCCCGCGCGGTCAAATCAGAACGACGCCTGTCCGAAACATGCGCTGGCCCGGCTCGGAGCCGTTCCCTATGTGGGGCTACCGGGAAGGGCCGGAGGAGGCGACCCCCGAGTGGTACCGGGCCGAGTGCGCCGTCCGGATGTTGAAGCGCTTCGCTCGCGGCGGGGCCCAGGGGGCACGCCCGTGGCACCTGGAAGTGCATTTCGTGGAACCGCACGACCCGTACATGCCGCTCAAGAAGTACCTGGATCGCTACGACGCCCAAGCGTTGCGGGTGCCGGAGAGCTTCCATGACACTTTTGAGGGGAAACCCGGCTTGCACCGGCGCGAGTCCCAGAGTTGGGGAACGATCACCGAAGACGACTATCGCGCGGGCCGCGCCCACTACTACGCTTACAATGAACAGGTGGATGCACAGATCGGCCGGGTGCTCGATGCCCTCAAGGAAACCGGCCAGGATGACAACACCCTTGTGGTGGCCACCACCGACCACGGCGACATGGTGGGAGCGCACCGAATGTGGATCAAGGGCTGGATCCCGTACGAGGAAACCTATCGCATACCGCTGATCGTCAGGTGGCCCGGCCGCATCGCACCGGGCAGCACCAGCGACCGCCTGGTGCAGACACACGACCTCGCCTACACTTACGTGGCCGCGGCCGGAGCCAGGGCCATGCCCTATCGGGACGGCCGCGCGCTGCAACCCTTGTTCGAGAACCCGCGGGCGCCTCGGTGGCCCGATCATATCCTGTGCGCCTACTACGGCGGAGAGTTCCTCTACACGCAGAGGATTGCCATCACCGATCGCTTCAAGTACGTGTTCAACGGTTTCGACATAGACGAGTGTTACGACCTTTCGGACGATCCGCAGGAGATGCGGAACCTCGCAGCCAGCGGTGACAAGCGTCCCATGGTGGACGATATGCGTGCCCGCCTCTACGAACTGATGGACCAGTTCGACGACCCCTTCGGCGACATGACCAGGCCTTCCGCCCCGATGCGCGGCGACCGCTACTGCGCTCCCCGTTACCTCGCGCGCGGCCAGAGGCTGCGTCCAGTCCGACCCGTTACCGCCCCGGCGGGCGCGGGTAGGCGCCAGTAGGCGTGTTCGGGTCCGACTTGCGGGCCAAGGCTTCGGCGTAGGCCCTCCGCACCGGTTCCGGAAAGCTCTCGATCATCTCCGCGATCCGGGCCTCGATGCGGGCCACCACCTGCGGGTTCTCCGCCGCGACGTCGTAGCTCTCATCCGGGTCTCCAGCCAAGTTGTACAACTCCGGCTTGGGCAACAGCAGGCTGACCCGCCCGCCGGGTGGCGCCGGAGCGTAGGCGGCCGTATTGTGGCGCGCGATGTGCAGTTTCCAGTTCATCCAGCGCGCGCACTGCAAGTCCCAGTTGTCGAAGTAGAGCAGTGGCGCCCGCTCGATGGACTGCCGGTCCCCGTGGATCATGGGCCATATGTCGATGCCATCCAGCGGCTTGGACGGCAACGCCGCGCCGCACAGCCGGGCCACCGTGGGGAAGACGTCCATCATGGATGCCAGGCCGTCGCAAACCCGTCCCTCCGGAATCCGGCCGCTCCAACGCGCGATGAAAGGCTCGCGCACACCGCCTTCGTAGGTCGTGGCCTTGCGCCCGCGGAGCTTGCCGGGGCTCCCCTGGTACCACGGGCCGTTGTCGCTCGAACACATGACCAGCGTGATCTGCTCCAGGCCGTTCTGCTTCAGGGCCTCCACCACTTGGCCCACGCTCCAATCGATTTCTTCCACCACGTCGCCGTAGAGGCCCTCGGCCGATTTGCCGAGGAACCGCTCGGAAGCCTCCAGCGGGATGTGCGGGAACGTGTGCGGCATGTAAAGGAAGAAAGGCGATCCCTTGGATTGGGCGATGAACTTCCGGGCCTGCTCGGTGTAGCGCGCCGTAAGCGTGGAAAGATCCGCCGTCTGCTCGACGACATCGGTATTGTGCATCAGGACCCTGGGGGTCATGTCGTTGCTGTAAGGGATGCCGAAGTACTCGTCGAAGCCGCGGCTCGTCGGCAGATAGGCCTGCGGGCGTCCGAGATGCCATTTTCCGATGCACGTGGTCCGGTAACCGCGGGCCTTCAGGACATTCGCCAGCGTGGTCTCATCCAGGTTGAGCCCGTTGGTGTCCTCCGGGAAGAGCACCCGCGGAACGCCCACGCGCGTGGGATAACGGCCCGTCAGCAGGGCCGCGCGCGAGGGCGAGCAGACCGGGTCCGCGGAGCAGAAATTGGTGAAGCGGACGCCCTCCGATGCGAGGCTATCGAAATGCGGCGTCCGGATCTTGGAACCGTAGACGCCGAGATCGCCAAAGCCGAGATCGTCGCACAGGATGAAAACGATGTTGGGGGTGCGGGCCGGCGCCCCGAACAACTGCGAGCCGGCTGCCACGCCCGCGGTGGTAAGAAAGTCCCGTCGCGTCATGTGAGAAACCAGTGTACTCCCATTGCCAACCCCCTTGTCATCCAAGCGGCAGGCGCACAGAATAGAGGATTGGAAAGAGGTGCGAATGCGAGAGAGGTTTCGCCTGCTCCGTGTGCTCGTCGTAGTCGCGGGGATGGCGCCGCTGGCCGCGTTGGCCGAAGTGAAGGTCGTGACATCCGGGCCGGTTGAGCTGCGTTTCACCTTCCCCGGCGCGCGCGGCAGCGCCGAGAGCATCACGCTCGACCGTTTCCTGCTCAACGGCCAGCCCGTCACCGCCGCCAACCAGCTCCAGGTCCGGCAGCTTGCCGCCGGCGTGAATGAGATTACGGCTCAATCGCCCGCCGCCGGCGATTGGGAATTTGACCTCGTCGACCAGAGCGACTACTACGGTTTTGGCGAGCGCTTCGATCGCCTCAACCACGCGCACAGCATCGTCCAGAACGCTTCGCGCGATGCGGCTGGCGCCAAGGGACTCAACACCTACGAGCCGGTGCCGTTCTTCATGAGCCTTCGTGGCTATGGCCTTTGGGTGGACACCTTCAGCGAAGCCGTATTCGACCTCAATGTCACCGAACGTTACCGCGTCCGCGTCAAGGTCTGTGCCGCCAAGCTTCGCTTCGTGCTCTTCGAGGGGCCGCGATTCCCGCTCATCCTCGACCGCTTCACCGCGCTCGCCGGGCGCCAGCAGCTTCCTCCATACTGGGCGTTCGCGCCCTGGAAGGCGCGCGACTACCACCGCAATCAGGCGGAGGTCAATGAGGACGTCGACCGCTACCGTCAGCTTGGTCTGCCCGCATCCATCATCCTCATCGACAGCCCCTGGGCCACCAATTACAACACCTACGAGTTCAACCCCTTGCAGTTTGACGACGCCAAAAAGATGATCGCTCATCTCCACGATGAGGGCTACAAGCTGATTCTGTGGCATACCCCGTGGATCAACCGGAAGACCGCGCGTCCTGGCGAGCAGGGCTTTGCGGACAAGATCCCCTCCACCCCGGCCGCCAACTTCGCCGAAGCCGAACGCAATGGCTATTTCCTTCACCGGCCGGACGGCTCGACGTATATCGCCGACTGGTGGAAGGGCTCCGGCTCGTTGATCGACTTCACCAATCCCGCGGCCAAAAAGTGGTGGCAAGCTCAGGTGGGGAAGGCCATTGCCATGGGCGCCGACGGCTTCAAGGACGACGACGCGGAAGGCAACTTCCTGGTCGACGTGAAGTTCGCGAGCGGCGAAGACCAGCGACTAGTGCGCAACCGCTACGCCGTCGACTACAATCACGCCGTGGCCGAGGCGCTCACCGAGCGCAAGGGCAAGGACTGGGTGCTGTTCCAGCGCTGCGGCACGTCCGGCTCTAACGGGCTGCCGCTTTTCTGGAGCGGCGATAACGACGCCAACTTCTCCACCGAGAACGGCCTCCCCACCGTGGTCACCGCCGGCCTGAATGCCGGCATGAGCGGCATTTCGCTATGGATGAGCGACCTGGGCGGTTACAACAAGAGGAGCCGCTACGATGGCGATAACGTGCTCTTCGCCCGGTGGACCCAGTACTCGGCGCTCTCTCCCGGCATGGAAGTGATGAGCCAGATGAACCTCGGGCCGTGGGACTATGGCGATGAAGCGCTACGCATTTACCGCCAGTATTCCGTGCTGCATATGAGCCTTTTCCCCTATCGCTACGCGGCGGCGTAGGAAAGCGCGCGTAACGGCCTGCCCATGATGCGGGCGCTGGTGCTGATCGACCAGGACGACCCCGACGCCCGCGAGGCCGAGACGGAGTACTACTTTGGTCCCGACCTGCTGGTCGCGCCCGTACTGAGTCCCGTTACCGAGCGGGCGGTCTATCTTCCGGAAGGCAATTGGATCGACTACTGGTCCGGCGCGCGCCTCACCGGCCGCCGCACCCTGGCCGCCGCGGCGCCGCTCGACCGCATTCCGCTCTATGTGCGCGAAGGCGCCATCCTGCCGAAAATTCCCGACGGCGTCATGACCCTGGTGCCGCAAACCGAGTATAAGGACCAGACCGTCAAGTCGCTCGACAATCGCCGCGTCTACGAGATCTACCCCGGCGCCCAACTGCGCTCGATTACCGATTTTGAGGGCCGCACCGTCGCGCCGGGGCCGCAGCCCGCTACCCTGGTCGTCACCGGCCAGGCGGCTCGCGTCACGTTGCGTTGGCGCTTCAACGGTCCCGCCGCGGTCTCCGTCAACGATCGGAAACTGAATACCGTGAAAGCCGCGGATGGCAGTGTCTCCGTCGAGTTCGATCACCAGGGGACCAGCAGGCTGAAATGGGAATAGGCTTTGGTGAAAAGAACACGTAGCACCATCCTCCTGGCGGCGTTCGCATCCGGGCTGCTGGCCCTGGTGTGGGCGCAGGCGCCGGGCGATCCGCTCGATCAAGG
>Ga0224534_1001560_pt1 | contig 11917 bp, 8 predicted proteins | sample 714E12024metaG_FD_172012 | JGI IMG/M metagenome (GOLD analysis project Ga0224534, IMG submission 172012) | Peat soil microbial communities from Stordalen Mire, Sweden - 717 E1 20-24 | ecosystem: Environmental > Terrestrial > Soil > Wetlands > Peat | place: Sweden: Norrbotten County, Stordalen... | reverse complement strand
GGAGGCGTCGGAGCACCATCAGCCTTCACGCACCAGCCCGGAGCCGCGCCTCGTGGGAGCATAGTTTGACGGGATAACCTCGGTCGTGGTGGGCTTGGCGGTTGACTTGTGGGATGGTAAGCAAACTTAAGCGGTTCGCGGCAGCCGGTCCAAGTGCTGGCCGGCGGACAGTCCTGCAATGAGTGGTTGCGCCAAAGCCGAAACTGACCATGACCATCGCCAACAACAACCGCCGTGGGCTGACCACTGCCGAAGCACATAGACTGCTGAAGCAGTTCGGCCCCAATGCGGTTGTTGAGGAAAAGGCCCACCCGCTGAAGAAGTTCCTGAAACGGTTCTGGGCACCCATCCCCTGGCTTCTCGAAGCGACGATCATTATCCAGCTCTTCCTCGGCGAGAACGTGGAGGCGGCGGTGATCGGCGGACTGCTCGTGTTGAACGCCGTCTTGAGTCTGCTGCAGGAAGGCCGCGCGCAAAAGGCCCTGGCGCTCCTGCGCCAGCAATTGCACGTGCAGGCGCGGGTGCGCCGTGAGGGCGCCTGGGTTACGCTGTCGGCCGAGGAACTGGTGCCCGGCGATGTCATCCATTTGCGCCAAGGCACCATTGTGCCGGCGGATGTGCGTATGGACGAAGGGTCGCTGCTGGTGGACCAGTCGGCGCTCACCGGCGAATCGGCCGCCGTGTCGGTCGAGGCGGGCAAAACCGCCTACGCTGGCTCAATGGTGCGCGGCGGCGAAGCCACCGGTGAAATCACCGCCACCGGCGCGCATACCTTCTTCGGCAAGACCGCCGAACTCGTCCGCACTGCTGGATCGGCCAATCGGCAGGAACACGAGATTGTGGGCGTGGTGAAGAATCTGTTTGTGGTCAATGCGGCGATGGTGGTGATCGTGACGGGCTACGCGCACCACACGGGGATGTCGCTCGAACATACTCTACCCCTGCTGCTCACCATTCTGCTCGCCTCCATTCCAGTGGCTTTGCCCGCCGCCTTCACTCTCGCGGCCGCGCTTGGATCGCTGGAGCTGTCCAAGCGCGGGGTGTTGATCACGCGCCTCAGCGCCTTGCATGACATCGCCTCGATGACTGTGTTGTGCAGCGACAAAACCGGCACACTGACGCGCAACGAGGCCACGGTAAATGCGCTTTGGGCAGCCCCGGACTTTTCCGAAAGCGACCTTGTGCGTGCTGCCGCGCTGGCCAGCGATCCGGCCGGGCAAGACCCGGTGGACGGCGCGATCGTCAAGGCCGCCACTGATCGCGGTTGGCACGAGGGCGAGGGTGAGCGCATTGACTTCAAACCGTTCGATCCGGTCACCAAGCGCGCCGAGGCGGTGTATCGCGAGGAGCACGGCTCACGGCGTTATGTGAAGGGCGCGCCCGCTGTGGTCGCGAAACTCACCGGCGCGATGGAATCTGTCTGGCAGCCGCAGGCCGAAGGCATGACTGCGCACGGGGAGCGGGTGCTCGCGGTGGCGGTCGGCGATGAAAAAGCGTTGCGGTTCGCAGGTTTGCTCGGCCTCGCGGACGCCGTGCGGGACGATTCGAAGGCCGTCGTGAGCGCCATCCGCGACGCTGGCGTGCGCACGGTCATGGTGACGGGCGACAACGCGCTCACGGCGCGCGCCGTGGCCGAACAGGTGGGCATTCCAGGGAACGTGTGCTCGTCCGAGAAGCTGCACGGAGACCTCTGCGGTGACGCGCTCGACTGCGGCGTGTTTGCCGGGGTGTTCCCGGAAGACAAGATCAAGCTGGTGCGCGCCTTCCAGAAGCGCGGCGCGGTGGTCGGCATGAGCGGCGACGGGGTCAACGACGCTCCCGCGTTGCGCCAGGCGGAGGCGGGCGTGGCCGTTGCCAACGCGACGGACGTGGCGAAGGCCGCTGCGGCCCTGGTGCTGACCCTGCCGGGTCTGGGTGGCGTGGTGCCCGCGATCGAGACGAGCCGGCGTGTCTTCCAGCGCATCATCACCTACACGCTCGCCATGCTGGTGAAGAAAATCGAGATGATGGCGTTGCTGGTCATTGGTTTCTTGGTGACAAGGCAAACGCCGCTGACGCCGCTGCTGATGGTGCTGATCCTGTTTCTCAACGATTTCCTCACCATGTCCATTTCGACCGACCGGATGGAATTCTCGCGTCAGCCGAACCGCTGGAATACGCGCGGCATTTTGCTGGCCGCCGTGGTGCTCGCCGCGTGCAAACTGATATTCTCGCTCGGTGTCTTCCTGTACGGGCACTACTCGCTCAGGCTCGACACGCGGTCTTTGCAGACGCTGACCTTTGCCACACTGATTTTCAGTTCGCAGGCCGGGGTCTATCTGCTGCGCGAGCGCGGGCATTTCTGGCAATCGCGGCCGGGTCGCTACCTCGTGGGCAGTTCGGTGTTGGGCTTGGGCGTCACCGCGCTGCTTGCGCTGGGCGGCATATTCATGCCAGCGATCAGTTCTTCGATCCTGCTCGGCGTCGTTGGCGTGGGCGTAGTGTATTTTTTCTGCCTCGATTGGGTGAAGGTTCGGCTGTTCGCCCGGCTGGAGTTGCGATGAAGCATCCTAGCCGCGACACGATTCGCTCCGGTCAAGGCGTATTTCGAGTAAATGCGAGGAGGCTGAACTACCCGATAGGGCAACTCAAAGGTGGCCGGCAAAGCGTGCAAGCACCAAGGTTGTAACTTTTTGCGCCCTCCCGGCTCAGTCATAGCAGAGACGAATAAAGTCAAAGCTATGAAAAACATCATCGAACTGACGGAAGCGAATTTTGAGCAGGAAGTGCTGAAGGCGGAAGGACCGGTCGTGGTGGATTTTTACGCGCCGTGGTGCGGGCCGTGCAAAATGCTCGCGCCGCTGCTTGAACAACTGGCCGTTCAATTCAACGGCACAATCAAGTTCGCCAAATTGAACGTGGACGACGCCCCGGTGCTGGCCGGTCGTTACGACATCACCGGTGTGCCGACGCTGATGTTGTTTCGCGGCGGCAATGTGGTGGACCGGGTTGTGGGATTCCCCGGGCCACGTGTGCTCAAAGTATGGCTGGACAAAGCGGTCGGCGCGGCAGTTTCAGCTTAATGATCCAATGAAAGGAAGGACCATGATCTTGCGCATTCTCATCGGAGCATTATCCAACCAAACTGAATCCTCGTTATGAAAAGAGAATCCATCATCCGCCTGTTTGCTGGCACGGTCATTCTTGCGAGCCTGGCGCTCGCGCATTACCACAGCCTGAACTGGCTCTGGTTCACCGCGTTCGTCGGCTTCAACCTGCTGCAATCGTCGTTCACAAAATTTTGTCCGCTCGAAATCATCCTGAAAAGACTTGGCGTGGGCGGGTCTTGCGGCGCAGGCGAAAAATCAGGTGACTCTTGCTGCACCCGATGAAACGGCAACTGGGATTTCTCACGCTGTGGCTGACGTTTTCGCTGGCGGTGAACGCCGCCGAATCGTGGACGCTGGACCGCGCCTTGGATTACGCGCTGGCCCACAACCCGGACGCGCGGATCGCGCAGCAGCGCATCGCGGCGGCGCAAGCCGGACTGGAACAAGCCAACTCCGCCTTCTGGCCGCGCCTGCAAGTCCAGTCGAGCTACACCCGCACCGACAATCCGATGATGGTTTTCGGCAGCATTCTCAATCAACGGTCTTACAATTCTTCGCTCAACTTCAACGATGTTCCCGACGTGGATGACCTCAACGCGCGGGGCATCGTCACCGTCCCGCTTTATGCCGGCGGACGAAATGTCGCGGGCCGGCAGGCCGCGAAGGCGAACACTGAAGCCTCGAAGCAGGACAGCGCCGCCGTCCGCAACGCGCTGGGCTTCGAGGTGTCGCAAACATTTTACACCGTGCTGAAGACACGGCAGTTCATCCACGCCGCCGAGGCGGCGGTCAATTCTTTTGAGACCAACCTGGTCGTTGCCCAAAAGCGGCTGGACGGCGGCACGTTGTTGAAGTCCGACGTGCTGGACATTGAAGTGCGTCTGGCGCAATCACGCGAAGATCTGGTCCGCGCCCGCAATGCGAACATCCTGGCCGAACGTGCGCTACGCAATCTGCTGGGCATCGAAGGCGGTGAGTTCGCCGTGGCCGACACCGCGCCCGTCATCAGCGCGCCGGACGCGGAAGATTTTTCGCAACGCCCGGAACTGGCCGCCGCCCGCGAGCGGGAAAGCGCCGCGCAAGCGCAAGTCCGCAGCTCGAAAAGCGGCTACCAGCCGCGGGTGAGCGCCTTCGGCAGTCTGGATCATGATTACGGCTGGGTGACTGGCGGCGATGGAAACAGTTACACCGCTGGTGTGATGTTGCAGTGGGTCTTATGGGACGGCTTCTCGACCCGCGCCAAAGCTCGTGAGGCCAAAGCAAACCTCGAATCCGCCCGCGAGGAGCAGCGCAAGCTGCGACTGGCGCTCGATCTGGAAGTCGAACAGGCCCGGCTTGAACTCAAGGCGGCGAACGAGCGTTTGGCGGTGAGCAGCAAAGCCGTGGAGCAGGCGGAAGAAAGCGCGAGCCTGACCCGCAACCGCTTCGAGCAAGGGCTGGCCATCTCGACGCAGTTGATTGACTCCGAAACCGCGCTGGTCGCGGCCCGTGTTCGCCGCGCCGAAGCCGAGTCGGATCAGTGCATCGCCGTTGCTGCCCTGCGCAAGGCGCTCGCGTTGCCCCAACTTGATTCCCAGCCGATCCGCAAATGATATGAAACGATCGATCCCTAGAACTCTGGCTTTTCTTCCGACCGCTGTCGTCGCGTTCGCGCTCGTCGGTTGCGGCTCGAAGCACGAAAATGAGAATTCAGCCAGCCTGCCGACGGCCCAAGTCCGCGTGGAGACCATCGAGAATAAATCGCGAACGATGACCGAGGAAGTGGTCGGCACGGTGCGGGCGAAGTTGCGCGCGACGCTGGAAGCCAGGTTGAGCGGTCGCATCGAGAAGATGCCCGTGGCCGTGGGCGACCCGGTTCAGAAAGGCCAGTTGCTCGCCCGGCTGGATGCCGGTGAAATTGCCGCCCGCCTGGAGCAGGCGGAAGCCTCGCTGGAAGAAGCCGGTCGCGATTGGAAACGCGTTTCCGCCCTGTTCGATCAACAGAGCGCCACCCGGGCGGAATACGATTCCGCGCAGTCCCGCCTGCGGGTGGCCAAGGGCGCGGTGGCCGAGGCCAAAGCCATGATGAGTTACGTCGAAATCATGGCTCCGTTCGACGGCGTCGTCACAAAGAAGTGGGCCGACGTGGGCGACCTCGCCGCGCCCGGCAAACCGTTGCTGGAAATGGAGGAGACAGGCGGTTTGCGGCTTGAAGCCGACGTGCCGGAAGCGGTCATTGGCCGTCTCACGCTCGGCGACAAACTGGGCGTGCGCGTGTCGGGCGTCAGCAATGAACTTGAAGGCGTTGTCAGCGAAATCGCCCCGTCCGCCGATTCCAACAGCCGCACGTTCCTTGTCAAATTCGACCTGCTGGCGACAGCCGGTCTGCGCGCCGGACAATTTGGCCGCGTGGCCGTGCCGGTGGGCGAAACTTCGGCGCTGCATGCGCCTGCGTCCGCCGTAGTGCAACGCGGACAGATGGAATTGGTCTTCGTGGTGGTGAACGGACGCGCGCAATTGCGTATCATCAAGACCGGCAAACGCATTGGCGACGAGGTGGAATTGGTTTCCGGCGTGGATGCAGGCGAGCAGGTGGTGGTGGACGGCGCCGGTAATGTGGTTGATGGGCAACCATTGACCCTCAAACCATGAAAGCTGGTTCCGCCAATTCATTAGCCGAACATCCCGGCATTGCCGGTCGCATTGCTCATGCGTTCATTGATTCCAAGCTTACGCCGCTCATTGTCATCGCGTCGGTGTTGCTCGGCGTGTTCGCGGTGTTGCTGTTGCCGCGCGAGGAGGAACCGCAAATCAAGGTGCCGATGGTGGACGTGCTGGTCTCGATGCCCGGGTTCAGTGCCAAGGAGGTCGAGGAACGCGCCACCCGGCCGATGGAGAAGCTGCTCTGGGAAATTCCCGGCGTCGAATACATCTACTCCACTTCGAGCGAAGGACAATCGCTGGTCATTGTGCGCTTCAAGGTCGGCGAGGAGATGGAACGCAGCCTGGTGAAGCTGAACCAGAAGTTGCAGTCGAACTTCGACAAAATCCCGCACGGTGTTTCACAACCACTCATCAAGGCGCGGACGATTGACGACGTGCCGATTCTATGCCTCACGTTTCACAGCGCGCATTACGATCATCTCACGTTGCGGCGGCTGGTGGCGCAGGTGGACGACGCCGTGAAGCAGGTGCCCCAGGTGGCCGAAACCAGCCTCATCGGCGGCGCGCATCGGCAGGTGCGGGTGCTGCTCGACCCGGCCAAGCTGGCTTCGCGTAATCTCAGCCCTGCTGGTTTGATTCCGATGTTGCAGCAGGCGAACCGGCAATTCACCGCCGGCGAATTGACCAGCAACAACAAGGAAGTGGTGATTGAAACCGGCGCGTTTCTGACCAATGCCAGGGACGTGGGCAACGTAGTCGTCGGCGTGTTCGGCGGGAAGCCGGTTTACCTGCGCGATGTTGCTGACATCGTGGATGGCGCTGAAGAGCCCAGCCAATACGTTTTTTTTGGAATCGGCGCCGCCAAGGGCACGACCGCCAATGATCAACCCGCCGTCACCTTGAGTATTGCCAAACGTCCGGGCGCCAATGCCATCACCGTTGCCAACGAGGTGCTGAAGAAAATTGCCACGCTCAAAGGCCGCGTCATTCCCGCTAACGTGCAGGTGTCCGTCACGCGGAATTACGGCCTGACGGCGGAGGAGAAATCCAACGAACTGCTCTGGCACATGCTCATCGCCGTGGTCGGCGTGTCGCTGCTGATTCTGCTGACGCTGGGCTGGCGCGAGTCCCTCATCGTGGCCATTGCGATTCCGTCCACGCTCGCGCTGACGCTGCTGGTGTTTTACCTGCATGGCTTCACCTTGAACCGCATCACGCTGTTCGCGCTGATTTTTTCCATCGGCATCCTGGTGGACGATGCCATCGTGGTGATCGAGAACATCGTCCGCCACTTTCACCTGCCGCACAACCGGGGCCGGCACTGGTCCGCCATCGCGGTCGAAGCGGTCGGCGAAGTCGGCAACCCAACCATCCTGGCCACGTTCGCCGTGATTGCCGCCGTGCTGCCGATGGCATTTGTCGGCGGCTTGATGGGGCCTTACATGCGGCCAATTCCCGTCGGCTCCAGCGCGGCGATGCTATTCTCGCTGGCCATCGCGTTCATCGTCACGCCCTGGGCGAGCATCCGCATTCTGCGGTGGGGCACAAAATATTCCTCCCTCACCGAGGGTGCGGCGTTCGCGACCGAAGGGGACCGTCCGCGAGTCCACGAGGCGCCCGAGGAAAATTTTTTCACGCGGCTCTATCGTCGTTTCATGGGGCCGCTCATCGCGCATCCAAGACGGCGTTACGCCTTTCTTGCGGGTGTCACCGGGCTTTTGCTCGTTGCGATGGCGCTGGTCGGCATCGGCTGGGTGAAGGTGAAAATGCTGCCGTTCGACAACAAGAGCGAGTTTCAGATCATCCTCAACATGCCGGAAGGCAGTTCGCTCGAACGCACCGCAGAGGCGGCACGTGAAATCGCCGCTGCCGTCCGCACCGAACCCGAGGTGACCGATTATGAGGTTTATGCCGGCGTCGCCTCGCCGTTCAATTTCAACGGCCTCGTGCGCCATTACTTCATGCGGCGCGGCGCGAATGTTGCCGACATCCAGGTCAACCTTCTGCCGAAGGGTGAACGCAAAGCTCAGAGCCACGACGTCGCCAAACGTGTCCGTCCGCGCGTCGCCGCCATTGCCGCCCATTACGGCGCGCGCGTGGCCGTCGCCGAGGTCCCACCCGGGCCGCCAGTGCTGCAAACCCTTGTCGCTGAAATTTACGGGCTTGCCGAGAAAGACCGTCTGGCACTGGCGCGGAAGGTGATTGATATTTTTCACCACACACCGGGCGTTGTGGATACGGACTGGTATATCGAGGCCGACCAGCCGAAGGTGCGCTTCGTCATCGACAAGGAAAAGGCCGCGCTCCACGGCATCAGCGCCGAGACCATCTCCGAAACCCTGCGCATCGCCGTTGGCGGCGAATCAGTGGATTTGCTGCACGTCCCGCGCGAAAAGGAGGACGTGAACATCGTCCTGCAACTGCCGCTGGCGAGCCGGACGAGCCCCGAGGAATTGCTGGCGTTGCGCGTCCGCTCCGGCGACGCCAACGCGTTGCCCGAACCGGGTTCAACGACGGGAGTTCCTCCACTGATTCCATTGCGTGAACTCGTGACCATCGAACCGACGATCACGGACAAGAGCCTCTACCACAAGAATCTCATGCCCGTGACCTACGTCATTGGCGACGTGGCGGGCGTGGTGGAAAGCCCCGTCTATGCCATCCTGAAAATGAACCAGGCGCTCCGGGCGCTCGATACACGCGAATTTGGCGGGCGCGGCGCGGAGCTGAAAATCCTCAACGCCGTCCAGCCTTTCACGGACCAGGAACCTGCCATCAAGTGGGACGGTGAATGGCATATCACCATTGAAGTGTTCCGCGACCTCGGCCTGGCGTTCGCGGCGGTGCTGGTGCTGATATACATTTTGATGGTCGGCTGGTTCCGCTCATTCCTCACGCCGATGATCGTAATGGTGGTGATTCCGTTCTCACTGGTCGGCATCCTGCCGGCGCATGGCGCGTTGCACGCTTTCTTCACGGCAACTTCGATGATCGGCTTCATGGCCGGAGCGGGCATCGTGGTGCGCAATTCGATTATCCTCGTGGACTTTATCGAACAACGCCTGCGCGAAGGACTGCCGCTGGCGGAGGCGGTCGTCGAGGCGGGCATGGTGCGATTCCGCCCGATCCTGCTTACCGCGCTGGCGGTGGTGGTGGGTGCGAGCGTGATCCTAACAGACCCGATTTTCCAAGGACTGGCTATTTCCCTGATGGCGGGCAGCTTGGTTTCGATGATCATCGCACCGGTGGCCGTGCCGTTGCTTTATTTCATGGCCAACACTCGAACTTCGAGCCGGCGGTTGTAGAGTCTTGTTTGTTCTATTCGACCAGGGAACGGGCTCTTCAGTCGAGCCTGGAACCGGCAGGAATCCAAATGGAAGTTTTATTTTCATGGTTTGAACTTGAGTCGTGAACCCGTTGATCCGGTGGGTTGGGTGTGAGGTTTCATTCAAGGCCGGCCAGGAGGGTTTCCAGTTCTTGCCGGCGCGGGTCCAACGCTCTCCGCACGGCACACTGGTTCAACCAATAAATGCCCCAATAGAGCAAGGCGAGAAACAGTGCAGAAATCACTCCGACAATCACTGCCGGAAAGCCCGAATTTCGCGCGGGCCAGGTCGAATAGCAGATGGAAATTCCCAAAGCCGCCGCAAACGGCAGCAAATACCACCAAAAGATATTTTTCAGAAGCCAGATCTGGTGGTTGACCTGAAGCAATGAACTTTCAATACAGGCCTTGAGGGAATCATTTGAGACTGGCTGTTTTCTGCGTTGCAGCAGGCGATCCAACACCATAAATGTGCCGACGCCGAAGCCGGCAAATGCAACCAGATAATCAGCCCAATCGTGATGCCGCATACCCTGATGCAAGAAAAACAAAGTCAGCAAAAAGGCCACGCCCACTTCCCGCACGTCGCGCCAGAATATTGTCGCCCTGAACTGTTGTTGGTTGCGCCGGACTTCCTTCAGCAGGATGTCGGCATTGATCGTCACTTGGGCGCCGGCGTCCTGGGATTGCCACGCCTTTTGCAGATCTTCAAAGTTCATCGGGTGCTCCTTTCAGTTGCTCCGCCAATTGTTTGCGGATGCGATTCAGTTTCACGCCGACATAGTTTTCCGAAATGCCGAGCACCTCGGCCATCTCCTGGTAGCTCAAGCCGTCGAGGTGCATGAGCGCCAGCGAGACGTCCACCTTGGGTAGTTGGCGGATGGCGGCATAGAGCCGTTCCACAATTTCCTGTTCCGGCAGCAAATCCACATGACTCGGCTGGGCTCGGGGTGATGCGTCCAACTTCAAAAATGTTTCATGCCTCTCCCGCCGCCGCCGCTCCACGCGTCGCCAGGCCAGTGCGGTGTTGAAGGCCACGCGATAAATCCAGGTCGTCTCCTTGGCCTCGCCGCGAAAGGCCGGGATGGATGACCACAGTTGCAGAAGAACATCTTGAAACAAATCGTCCTGATCTTGCGGCGCAGTCGCGCAGCCACGAACCACCTTCAACATGAGCCCGAGATGCTCCTCCAGCCATCGCCGAAATATCGTTTCCTGTTCCTGAGCGGTCATTGAAGGCGTCTGCAATCAATTGAATAGTGACCATGCCCCACCCTTTCTTACATAGAAAATGCGCTTTTTTTACAATGGAAAGACACAAATCTTCTTTGACTCGACGGCCATTTCCGTATTGGATGGCACCTGCCACGCAGCAGGCGACCTGTCGCGCCTCTTCTGAATCCCAGACGAGCATCCATCTCGCCCGACCCGATCTTGCGGGACAATATTTATGAATAAGAAAGTTCTCTTGACCAGCGTCTGCCGTCCCATGGGACCGGACTTCGGTGATGCGCCTTCCGTCGGTTACGAACTCCTCCATCGGCAGGTGACGCGCGCCCAGGGGATGTTCAGCCCGCGCACGGTGAACGTGCATTTTTCCCTCGATTACATCGCCGAAAACCTCGACATGCCCACGGTGGTCCTGCAGTACCCATCCCGGCGGGAGCTGATCCGCGAACTCAAGAAGGGATACGATTACGTGGGCATCTCCTTCATCATGGCGGTCATGCACAAGATGAAGGAGATGGTCGCCCTGATCCGGCAGTATGCGCCTCAAAGCAAAATCGTCCTCGGCGGCTACGGCACGGTGTTGAAAGACGACGTGCTCAAACCTTATGCCGACTACATCTGCCGCGAGGAAGGCGTCGCCTTTTTTCGGCGGCTGTTGGGTGAACCCGAAATTCCCATGCCGTACAAGCACCCGCTGATCGTGAGTTGGCTGCGGATTTTCGGCTGGAAAGTGTCGGGCACGGGCAAGATCTTCGCCGGGCTTGGCTGCCCCAACGGCTGTGATTTCTGCTGCACCTCGCACTTCTTCTCCCGCAAACACATCAAGCTCCTGCCCGACGGCAAAGACATCTTTGCCGTGGTCGAGCGTTACCTGGACATGGACCCGGACCTGGTGTTCCTGATCCTGGACGAGGATTTTTTGCTCAATAAAAAGCGGGCGATGGAATTCCGGGAGTGCGTGATGAAAAGCGGAAAGACGATTTCCGTTTTCGCGTTCTCGAGCGTCAAAGCGATCAGCCAGTACACCATCCAGGAAATCCTGGAAATGGGGATAGACGGCTTCTGGATCGGTTACGAAGGGACGCGTTCGAACTACGCAAAACAGCAGGGACGGCCCATTCAGGAAATTCTCACGGAGTTTCGCGAGCATGGCATCACCGTACTGACGTCGATGATCGTGGGGTTCGATTACCAGAATCGCGAGATCGTGGCGAAGGAACTGGAGGGTCTGATGGAGCTCAAGCCCGCGCTGGGGCAGTTCCTGATTTACGGACCCGTGCCCGGCACGCCTTTTTACGAACGTATCATCAAGGAAAACCTGTTGCAGGACGTTTACACCACCGACAAGGATCTGTTTTATCGTCGGGCGGATGGATTCCGGACCATGATCAAGCACCCGACGCTTTCGCCCGAAGCGATCGAAGACATTCAGCGCTGGTGTTTCGAGGAAGACTTCCAGCGGCTGGGCCCGAGCATCTTCCGGGTCCTGGAAGCGCGGCTGCTTGGTTTCCAGAAACTCAAGGATTCGCCGAACCCCTTTCTGCGCGCAAAAGCCGAATACTACGCCCGGGAATTGAGGGTGGCCTACCCGGTCTTTTTGACGGGAAGACTGCTGGGTCCAAACGCCCGG
>Ga0224534_1001553_pt1 | contig 11953 bp, 14 predicted proteins | sample 714E12024metaG_FD_172012 | JGI IMG/M metagenome (GOLD analysis project Ga0224534, IMG submission 172012) | Peat soil microbial communities from Stordalen Mire, Sweden - 717 E1 20-24 | ecosystem: Environmental > Terrestrial > Soil > Wetlands > Peat | place: Sweden: Norrbotten County, Stordalen... | reverse complement strand
CGATATCCTTCTTGTGCACGCCAGGGAGTTCCACTACAATGGTGTAAGTTTCCGTATCGTGATAGAAAACTGCATCTGGTGCGACCGGGATCCGTTCTTTTTCAGGCACTGATGATCACCACTGGAATGTTCACTTCAAACACCTAAATAGCTTTGCCGAGCGCTAAAGCCGCAAAACCGGCATCTTGTAACGTGCGCCGAGGCATCAAGAAAACGAGAGCTAAGGCACTGATTAGTGACCCAGATATAGCCTTGCCCACGCCGTTAGTGCACCTTTTGTACTGTGCTAGCATCGCTTAAGGTCATGCGCGCCCGTAAGGTGCTTCGATGCGAGGGCCGAATCAAATTCGTAGGTAGTGGCTCCTTCCTGATGCGCACTTGATGAGTTCCTTTTTGACAGCTGTACCTCGAGTATCCACGCCGTTACCGTGTCGGCGAGCGTGTCCTTGAACTCTCCTTTCAGGGTGAGGCCCTCTTTAGCGATGAAATACTCATTGAGCTGGTGGATCAACTCCTGGTTTTGTTGACTCTCGAGGCTAATTACCCCACGGGTGTCTTCTAATCCGGAAAGCCTCGCACCTGGCTTTTCGAAGTTTGACGCCGAGAGCTCATCTTGCTTAACCGTGAAAGTGACCGTTCCGTGACCGGCGTGAGGCACCTCATCAAGACAAAAGGTGACATCGCCGACGCTTTCAAAAGTGCGTTCGTGTATTTTAATCACCAGAACAAAATGCGTCGGGTTCCTTAAGACTATCGTAGTTCCACATCAAGTTGGATTTTTGTAAGTGTATTTGGAAGCAAGAACAACGGAGAATTAGAATGATTTGGGGACACACCAAAGAAGTTGGAAAACATTGGCTAGCTCGCTTTGATTAGTAGCAAAGAACTAAGGATAAGTCGGCAAATTGCTCGCCAATTATGTTAAAAACGGCTGCTGTGTACGAAGTGCGCCTAGTATGCCGCGATGCACGGCGGGGTGAAGAGTTGGCGGCCACCATGCCGGCGGGCAGATCCGTCAACCGTGACCAGCCACGACGCCGTGAACGTGTATCTAACGAGCTTAAGCTGATGGAGAGGGCAGTCGATTCTTCATCCTCGCCTGCACGACTATCTCCCGAGACATCGATCGATGAGTTTCGACAGGTAATCACAACCGCGACGCGAACGAGAGAGCACGATCAATGCAATGGACGATTTATAAGGGCATTTTTAAGAAGACCGGCGTCACAGCCATCGTTCTTGGCTAGACAGACCGTTGCGTAATTCGGCCACGGCGCTAAACGTAATCGACGTCGATCATTTTTCCTCGGCTCTTTTTATCGCTATGCGCTCTATTACATTCTCGTACGCGTCTCGAAGCCCGCGGCGAGTGTTGAGACCGTTATAACCGCTTGGGTCATCAACATTTGTCTGAAGCTCTTCGATCTGCTTCTTGCAGAAGGCTACGACATCCTCTAATATCTCTTCGCAATTCATTTTCAATCCTTTGCTGCCGTTCGAATTCGGCGCGTAGAACAAGACGACCGTCCAGAGTTCGGGGCCACAGCTAGCTTCGCACCATGACCATCACGCGCGGCCCCAATGAACATGGCAGACTATTTTATGGGTACCTTGATGCCCTCAAGTCGTTCCGCTAGCGGTATAGTCACTTTCAGAAGGCCATTTTCGAACGTGGCCGTTGCCTCTTCTGGATTTATGGTATGGGAGAGTGTCCAGCAGCCGGCATATTCGATATCGTCTCGAGGCGCTGAGAGACAAAACCCGTTTTCCCCAGCTTCAACTTTGATGTCCTTCTTATCTGCGCCGGGAAGTTCCACTTCGATGGTGTAGTTTTTCTTGTCGTGATACAAGAATGCATTCGGCGCGACAAAGATGCGTTCTTTTTCAGCCAATGATATCACCGCTTAGAATTACTTTTGAATGATTAAGTAGCTTTGCCGGGTCTAACGCCATAGAATCTCATTTTGCAGCAGGCGAACTGCTCTTTTTGCTTTCTTTGCGTCGTTGCGTTAAACCAATGCGGCGTAGGATTATGGCGGCATCTCGAAAAAACGGGCTATGTGAGCGTAGATTATCAAAAGGAAACACCTGTCGCTCGATGGAAAGTTGCGCTCGCGGAAAGTTGCGAAACAAACTATCATGCCCACATGCAGGAATCTACTTGCATTGTTTGCCCGTCGAACTGCTCTGAACGGCTGTATATGCGTCAGACGTCAAAAAAGAGGAGAAAAGCGGAGCGCCTTCCAACGGTTATAGCAGACCAATAGTGACGTTCACGACCTTATAAACACGAACTTGACCCTCAGTTACGTGGCGGTTTTCCCTGTGTACTACGTGCGAAGCTGTCGTCGCTGTGTCGCATCTTCGTTATCCAGCTCGCGAGCTCTTCCGGACGCTCGTATCGATATCCCTCCAGCTGGAAACCGAGTATGGCCTCGTCGCCGACAGCGCGAGGCGGCAATGCGTCCGGGTAAAAGAAGACGTGATGCCCTACCTTACGATACTCGCGGTTGATTGCCCATCCAAGAAACGCGAGCGTGCGCCACCCCTGCTCTTTTTGTGCAATCTCTAGCGTGACATACCACGTTCCTTCTGGCCACTTCCCGCGGTCACGTTCGCCGGGATGCCCACCACAGCAGCATACCGTGGTAACACACGGAAGGCTGTTGAGTACTTTGACGAGAGGCACAAGGTTCGCATCTATTTCCTCCTCTGGCACGGCATCGCCCTCAGCAGTAGTATGAGTCATGCATAAAGTGTCTAATCTTTACTTAAGTTACAGCGTTAGTGACCCGCTTTATGCACAGACGAAGAGCCTACAGAATGAGCATCTCTCTGCAACGGCCATCGGCTGCGTGTTCTAAGAAGCCTGACCTATGCCCGCACTCTTTGTGATACGTCATTTTTCACCACGTCCGCTATCGCACAGTCTACGTCTTCTTCTTTGGCAATTCGCATCTGATACGAAGGCGGTGGATTTCAAGGAGTTGTACTCTGCTTGGCAAATATGACTTCTTGCTCGTCGCTGAAGCGCAACAACAAAACTTTGATGCGGGTGACTTATGCTCAGGAATGGCGCGGGCCGAGACGGCGACGCTTCGCAGTAAGCATCTTTGTCAGCACAAATGCTGTTTTTGTGCAAGCAAAATATCCCCAGACCCACCCAGACGACAAGAAACAAGCCCTCTGCAATCTCTTTGCCGCTTATGTCCACACAGTGTCGCTCGAACAGCTGACAGAGAGCTTGGAGTGCGCTCAGTGAATCCTCGAAAGCAACCCGAGATGAGGTGTCCGACCACTATGTCTCCAAGAGACTTTGGTGAGGCGCACTTCGCACGAGATCACTTCACGCGCTGGAACAGGAAGTCTGTTATTGCCTCGAATGGTTTTACCACTACGTATGCGTGTTTTCCGAGCCTCTTTTTCATGAAGAACATCATCTGGCCCTTGACGATAGCGAATTTCATCTTGGTCTCGGAGAATTCTGCATCAAAGATACAGATGTGCTCTAGAAAACCGCTTTCGGGCGGCCTCCATGACTTATTCATCCTCTCCTTTACTCGTTCGTGCAGCGCCGTGTTTGGAAGCGGATAGGGCATGGTGAAGGAGAGGTAGTCGAGCTGAAGCGAGGAGGCAAAGCGCAGCGTATCAAGCACCGTTTCGTTCGTCTCTCCTGGATCACACACGATGCGCAAACTTAGCGACGGGCACATCTAACCCAATGCATTCTCCAGACAAGTCGGTAGATCCACGCACGAGCACAGGCCCTTTCTGGATTCTGCTTGTTGGATACGGGCCATTGCTGCTCGGCGCCTGAAGCGATATGCACAAACCCTCTGACAGCGCGGTGTGCGCTAAAGGAAGGTCTTTTAGCACGTTGAAACCTCGCGATAAAGTTCTGTGGTTTAGATCCGGGTCGAACTCAGTAAGATGATCCTGCGCTTACCCGTAGTAGAGGGTGAGATAGATGTTAATTCCAAGAACGATGGTGATCAGCCACACGACGAGAGCGGTCCGCATAGCGGTCTTGCGTTTGATGAGCGGCGGGATGACGCGGCCCACTTCGAGGTTGACGTAGACGAAAATCGCAATCAGCACAAGCCCTAAAATGTGATGGATGAGGAGCTCAGGGTAGAGGAAGGGAATTGGCGGTACGTTTTCAATGTATCCGAGCAGAGAGGGTAGCATCACTGCGAATATTGTAATAACCTGAACGACGACGGCTCCTCGCACAATAATGCAGTGTCGCGTTACCCGTCCCCTGCGCGCAAGATAAACGGCACCGAGCACGAGCGCGATGAGCACGAGCTGAACAACAAGATTTGTCGTCGCCAACGTTCGAATATCAATCGCCATGGGGCCCCCTCTATTCTTATCCCGCCCCTATGAAAGTATTGCGTTTCCTTCGCAGAGCTAATAGCAAGCACGGAACGCGCCTAGCGAGACGCGCAGCTCAGACGAGTATCCACACGAACGCGACGAAAACGAAGTAGAAAATGCCATTAAAGATGAGCGATCGTGCGGTAACCGTTCCCTCGTCGCTTGAATGTAGAGTGTTAGGGCCGCGATGAACGTCAGCAGGACACTTACAAGTTCAAGGTCCCCTAACGCCCACGGCGTAAAGGCAATGCCGAAGGCAACCGGTATGCACGTTTGAAAGACCATCGCGCCGGTTATGTTCCCTAGTGCCAGCGTAGCTTTCCTTGTCGCACCCAGATGACGCTGTTAAATTTTTCAGGAAGCTCCGTAGCAAACGGTGAGATGATGAGCGCGAGCGCGGTCGCATTGATGCCCAAACTCGCGGAGAGATCAATGATTTGCCCGACGAAGATTTGGGCGCCGATAATTATCAGCACGAGCGCGAGGAGCGTTTGGAGCGTTGCGCCCCATGTAGAGGGGTCAGCCGCTGCCGCCTGACGTCGCACGCGCGCAACGAGTGAGCCAAGCGTGAGCGGCGCAATATCCGCTTCGCGGTTCTGCTCTTCGAACCTGATTACGATCACGAGATATACGACGTAGACGGCGATGAACAAAGGAGCGACCGCCGACCGCACGCTGGAACTCCGGACGAGTGTCAGCGCGATCGCCATGACAAAGACAACAAGGAAGAAGCTGAGGTCACGCCTCACCGCAGACCGTCTGAGAATAAGGGCTGTGCCTTGCTCCCGCCGCTTATGAAAAAAATGGCGACGATGGGCATGAACGTCTCAGGGAGGGCCGTGCCGATTGCAGCCAGTATACTTCCCACCACACTCTCCGAGAGCTTGAATTTGCGACCGATCCACTCGATCCCGTTGGTGAAGAGATCACAGCCGATGAAGATGATGAGAATGCTGATGAGGAAGAGTGCAATATTCATGCGTGCCCCTCCTATGACGTAAACCCCAGGTAAATAGGTTCTCGCCTCTGAACTGAAATTAAGAGCGGTAGTGTAGACTAACGATGATCCCCGGGCAAACTTGATAAAAACAGCAATGCATGACAGAGCATTCGAAAGTTTGTGCAAGAAACCTCTGTTGGAGAAAGAAAAATGAAAAAATACAACATATTGGCGCTCGTTGCTCTGGCGGGTGTCATGGTAATGGTTGCCGGATGCACATCGTCTTCAAGTCCGAGCCCCAGTCCGGCTAGCAGTGCCGTTACGAGCACTACGACCCAAAATTCAGTCGCTATCCAGAATTACGCCTTCAACCCGTCGACGCTCACGATTCAAAAAGGGGCGAATGTGACGTGGAAAAATTATGATTCGGTCCAACATACGGTTACTTCGGATTCAGGGGCGTTTTCATCGCCACTGCTCAGCACCGGCGACACATACACGTATCAGTTTAACAACACCGGGACGTATCCCTACCACTGTTCCATCCATACGTACATGAAAGGAACCATTACGGTTGTTTAGAACGCTTAAAAAAGGTCGAGAGTCAAAGGGAGAGTTTGCTGCTAGTCGCAAAAAACAAAACGGGCCAGACTCCGCCTCCGTTCTTCTGGCTGGGTGGCTTCTGAGCTGAACTGGGATGCCAGCGCAGTCCTCCTCGGCGGGGGTAAAAAGAAGGAAGACTAAGGCGGTCGCCGACAATTGCTAGACGCCCTCTTTTTTATAGCGCTTCATTTTTTCTTTCACTTTCAGCACGAGCTTGCAGTTGGGTTATCCCTGTCAGCACAAATGCTGTCTTTGTGCAAGCAATCCATCCTCAGATCCATACAGGCGATAAGAAACAAGCCATCTACAACCTCTTTGCTGCTTATGTTCACACAATGCCTCTCGAAGAGCTGATAGAGAGCGTCGATCGGGCCCGGCGAGACGCCCAACTAAGGTGCGTCGTAATATACGGGCTGCCTGCAGCTACTGCCTCGGCAGGGCCGGACGGCTTGAAGGGTCGCATCTTCGAACGTTTGCGCTTGAGTTAAAAGAACAGCTTGCCCAGACCCTCGCCGCTTTTGTCTCATCGATTTTAGCACGGCCGTGCTGACTGCTGGTTCAGCTGAAGAAGTGAGATGCGACGTTACATGCGCAGTTTCCACCTACCCTAACCGCTTGAAAGCCTTACGCGTCCCCCTAACGCGGATGCTACGGCGCGAGATTTCATGCCGTCCCGCCTAACCAATCCGAGCTGATTTGCACTCAGAAATACCTAAACAGCTTGTTCGGCAAACTGAGGAGATCCTGCCGCATAACCAACGTCCTTCTCTAAAAGGATCATGTTCGCGGAAATTTTTAAAAACTACGCGATTTTGAGTGTGCGCCTGGATCATGGGTCTTGCCTGCACGGCCTCAGATGCGCTTCGTTGTGCCAAAACGAACGGTATTTATACGAAGGGTGAAATGAGGGGCAACAGGATTCCGCCTTCCGACTCGCGAGCTACGGGCTCTCGATCGTTAGAGACTTGGAGGATAATATGGTCATAGCAGTCTTGAATTCTGGTGATACTGCCTGGATGCTCATCTCGACGGCACTTGTCATCCTGATGACCATCCCGGGGCTCGCCCTGTTCTATTCCGGGTTGGTAAAAAAAGAAAACGTGCTAAATACGCTATTTTTATCGTTTGTAGCTTATGCAGTTGTGAGCGTAATTTGGTTTATCTATGGTTACGGGGCCGTCTTTGGGAGTGACATTCACGGACTTATTGGGATACCGACCAATCCGTTCTTCCAAGGCGTCATCGAGTCGCACGCATTGTACGGCACGATCCCGCTAGGGCTCTACGCAGTATTTGAGATGGCGTTTGCCGCGATTACGGTCGCTCTTATCTCTGGCGCACTTGTCGAGCGCATGAAGTTCGGTGCGTGGATGCTTTTCATTCCGCTGTGGCTCACGCTCGTTTACCTGCCGGTCGCGCACTGGGTCTGGGGAGGCGGATGGCTCGCACAACTCGGCGTTCTCGACTTTGCAGGAGGCATCGTCGTCCATATAAACAGTGGGGTCGCGGCTCTTGCCCTCGTCCTCCTGCTTGGGCCACGGCAGGACAAGAGAATGTTCCCACAACAGCTCGCCTATTCCATCCTCGGCGCCGGGCTCCTCTGGATAGGCTGGTTTGGATTTAACGCCGGCTCGGCTCTCGCCGCTGGACAGCTCGCGACTTCGGCCTTTATTGTAACAAACACCTCAGCTGCCGTCGGCTTGCTCGTGTGGATGCTCATCGAGTACCTTCGCTTCGGCAAAGTCACGCTGCTCGGCGCGGCGTCAGGCGCCATCGCCGGACTTGCTGCGATCACACCTGCGGCCGGGTTCGTCAACGTGATGAGCGCCATGGTTATCGGATTCGGTGCGGCGGTCGTTTCGTATACCGCCATCTCATACATCAAGCCACGGCTCGGCTACGACGATGCGCTTGATGTTTTCGGCATTCACGGGTTCTCAGGAATCTGGGGCGTGCTGGCTGTTGGGCTCTTTGCGAGCCCGTTCATCAACGCGGCCGGAACCGGCTTACTCTACGGCAACGCGCATCAACTCGCGGTGCAAGCGTTGGGGATTGCCGTCACATTTGCGTACTCGTTTGTCGTAACTCTGGTCATCGCCAAATCGATAGACTTAACAATTGGCCTGCGTGTAAGTTCTGACGATGAACAGCAAGGGCTTGATTTAGCAACGCACGACGAAATCGCGTATCGCATCTAGACCGGAAAGCGGTACGTTCGCGCTCATATGACACAAATCGAGCTAGCTGTATGCTGAGGTATATGTGAAGAAAATAGTGGCACTAATACGACGCACCAAGCTTGACGTGGTGAAGTCTGCGCTCGATGAGGTCGGACACCACAGCATGACTATCACAGAAGTGAAGGGTCGAGGCAAACAAAAAGGAATCACAGAGATATATCGAGGACGAGAATATCAAATCGACCTGCTTCCGAAAGTTGAACTGATGATGGTCGTAGATGACGCCGACGTTGAGAGAGTCGTTGACACGATAATGCACGGCGCCCGCACCGGGGAGATCGGAGACGGAAAGATCTTCGTTCTGCCTGTCGACGATGTAATCAGGATTCGCACGGGTGAGCGAGGATCCGATGCGCTTTGAGGCAGCAGCCTACTCTTGATCTGATTCAGAGACTCTCAAATTTTGTCTTGCAGCAGGGACACGTTAGCGATATAGGTATAGGTAATGTCATGCTTCGCTACCCAATTTCGTTGCATCCAGAAATGGCTATCATTTTTTAGCTTAGTCTGTGCCTCGGATTTTAGTTCGAATATCACCGTTACAGCACTATCTCTAGTCCTTTCTCAGGAGGAATCACATTGTCGTGGAGGGTCTGAAACACTTCAGGGTGCTGCGTGTGTAATGGAATCAGTGCATCCGGCTGCACGGTCTCAACTACGTCCTATATAGCGTCGTAATTCAAATGTCCTGACGCATGGATCTGCGTATAAGGATATAGCCCAAAATGTGCCAGCCAGTTCTCAGCCTTCTTTAAATCGAGTTCCATTTCAATGTCGAACGGCTCACACACGCTTCGAATGTAACTGCTGCCTACTTCGGGCTTAACTTCGATCAGCTCTTTTAGCTCAAAGAAGTCACAGCGGAAGATGTATTCGTCCTGATTCTCTCTGATATCTTTTGCTGCACTACACGGTGAGATTGCGTCGGTAAGACAGCTTACGCTTGACTATCAATCACAGTTGGAGACGTTGGTAGCGATTTCCTTGCCCGAACCAGACGAGGAGTCGCCCTCGCGATGGCAGCGTTTCAAGGATTGGCTGTGCAGCACTCCGAAAGAAGAAGAGCCCGCTAAGAAAGAAGAAACACCAGTTAAACGGTTGTAACTAAGAAGCTGATAAAAAAGTAGAAGCAAGAGATTGCCTATTTTGGTCTCGGTACTCTCAACGCTAGGCAAATGGCATACGCCGTAAACTCACTGATCTCTTTGTGTCGTGGAACCGATGCTACTTGCTTGTTTGCGGGGTTGTAATAGGGCGTATGTTTACCACCCTGTCGGTAGAGGTGCATGCGTGCGATTCGAGGTGCTAGATGAACTTCCGCCGTTTCATCTGGCGATGGCTAATTCTTTGCGGGTAACCTCTATACCTGAGAGACCGCTCTCAACCAGCTCTTTCTCGCTTAACTCCCGGTTGGCTTCCAAAACGAGTTCAATGGCTTCAATGAGGTTTTCCTGAGCCTCTTCAAGCGTCCTTCCCTGGGTGACCGCTCCGGGTAGTTCTTCTGCGTAGGCAGTGTAGCAGTCGCCAGATTTAACAAAGACGCCGGTAAATCAGAAGACTTCGCCACTAGCTCTAGATACTCGTATTTACACGGCGAAAATCGCCGATTCGAATTCGGCCGAGCCCATGGTCTCTTTTTTCAATCGGGCGCGAGAACGATGTTTGGCTCGGATCTGTGTTTCAACACTTCCGACCGTACCTCTTCAAATGCCGGATTGATCGTCGAATCGAAAGTGCCGCAACAAGTGAGAATTGCTGGGCTTGTGCAGCTTTGGTACTGGCTTCTCGTTTATTTTCGCGCGTCTTTGTCCAAATCCAAAACAAGGTCCCACCAATCATCGTCGCTTATAACGTTAAGGTCGGACAGCTTTTCACTGCTAGTTTCAGGCCTGAGCGGATGACTAAGAGCGTGAGGTTTGTAATCTTCAATGATTTCTCGTATAATCTGAACTTCTGAAATCCTGTCTTGGATGATGTCTTCTGTCACAACTACGGAGCCATTGACAGTAAAAAAGCTTTCCACGTGCCGCCATTTGCCTGTTTTTTGAGCTGCGAACGCGATTCTCTCTTCGTCTATGCTCGCTATCCCCTTACCCAAGCGGATGCCGCTTGAAGAGATGTCTGCGCTGAGGGTGTAATCGAATTCTAACCGCCCCTCAAAATAGACCTCGATTGAGCTGCGAACGCGATTCTCTCTAACTTCACCTGACGGGCTAAAAAATGCGTTCCGCCCGTGTCTCTTTAATTCTGTCGAGAATGCCTCACAAGCGGGGTTGACTCTCGTTTCATAGAACTTACTCGCAGCGGACGCATAGCGTTCAATGGCCGTTTGCGCTTCTGGGTCTTCGTGTTCTTTCTCCCTAAAGAATTCATTTAAGTCTTGTTTCCAATTGGTCACGCTATTCTCCTAAAGCCGCTCGGGATTTTTCAGCATGAGAAGTGCCTCCAAATGCATTAAAAAAAGAAGCGCTGGAGGCGCTAGGGTTACGCCTCGCCTTTGCTCAGGAGTTGATCGCGTCACTCTCGATACAACACCCGCATAAGACCGGCCATCTATTAGGATGGCCCTCTTTTTCAGGCATGCGGTAAACACGGTGACCGGCTCCGTTAGGGCGCTTTTGATACTGTTCGGTATCATCGGCTGCGGGGCATACTGTTAGCTCCTCAGAGCATGTTGTTAGCCCCTGAGAGCTTTTTTTTGCTCCAGTGTTCTTTTCTTTTTTTCCCATGCAAGTTCCCCTTGACGGAAAAATGAATCAAAAAGGTGAAACAGGCCGTGATAACTTAAGTGTTGTCTTTCAGCTTCTGGTCGCTGCTACACATAAGATGGCGAGTCGTTCGTGCGCCTGCAAAAAAATCATCAGAGGTGATCAATTAGGCTTGATCGAACGTAAATTGCTCGCCGATCTTCTTCAGAGCAGGGGTGGAGTATAATTTATTTGTGTAAGGAGCAACAGTGGCTAGCGAATGCTTGCCTATACTCTAGAGGTCAAATGATGAGTACGCGCACAAGATGGAGGGACTACCAGGATTATCACAGGCCACTCGCGACCTACTCAGAAAAAGAACGAAACCGGATTTTAGAAAGCAAAGCACAACGGAGGGCGAGGGTTCAACTACATAAGAAGCTCGGGGGTGCGATTTCTGGCGTTTTTAACGTGATGCAAGAAACCCCCTAGTAAGCTTACTTGTTTTAGAAGAAAGACACGCCACGTTTTTTTGCGGAAAACGCCATGATAGTTTAACTACGCTCGTTTGTAACTGACTGGAGCTGCCTAGCCGTTTTAAAAAAAATGCAAGACGCCGTGGGGAATGGGTCGCCGTTCTAACCACGCCCCCCTAACCGCTTCATCAATTCATCGTCAAAATGCATCAAAAAAAGATAAAGGGTAGTTTTTAAGAATAAAAAGCGTCACGCACGTTTTAGAGGGTGCAAAACGCTTAGATTGTTGCTTTGGCCGCAATTCCTTTTTGCGCTCTTGTCACAACTAGCTTTTGAAGTGTTTTAAACGTCTTCTCGAAAATATACGTTTCAAACAAAATTCCAACCACTATAACTGCGTCGAGAATCACAATTGTTGCAAGGACTTCTAAACCGTTCATTTTTACACCCCTTTCTAACCCCTCACTTCACATTGACCTCGTTCTGCTGTATGTAATCCTCAAGATGAGCTTTTGTGATTCGGTATCGGTTCCCTATCCGAATCGCTTTCAGCTGTCCTTTCTTGATATGCTCATATATTGTGGTTCGTTCAACCCGCAACATCTTCGCAACTTCGAGAGGTGTGTA
>Ga0224534_1001551_pt1 | contig 11967 bp, 9 predicted proteins | sample 714E12024metaG_FD_172012 | JGI IMG/M metagenome (GOLD analysis project Ga0224534, IMG submission 172012) | Peat soil microbial communities from Stordalen Mire, Sweden - 717 E1 20-24 | ecosystem: Environmental > Terrestrial > Soil > Wetlands > Peat | place: Sweden: Norrbotten County, Stordalen... | reverse complement strand
GAGCAACGCCGTGACATGGCTCTTGTGCGGCACCTTCAGGAAGCCGATGCCGCGCGGCCCGCCAAATTTGTGGCCCGCGCCGCTGACGAAATCGCATTCGCCCAGTCCTTTCGCCGGCATCTTGCCGAGCCATTGCACGGCGTCGGTGAAGAACGACACCTTGTATTGGCGGCAGATGGCGTGCGCCTCGCGCCATGGCTGAATGACGCCGGTTTCGTTGTTTGCGGCCATCACGGCGACGAGGCCGGGCCGCGTGTCGGCGAGTTCGGCGGTGAGCCAGTCGAGGTCAATCGCGCCATCGTGCGTGACGGGAATCAGCCGCGCGCGTTTGCCGAAATAGTGTTTCGACGACTCCATGACGCACGGATGCTCGATGGCGGAAACCCAGACTTCGGCCTTCGCATCGAGTATGTGCGCGAAATGGTGCATGACCATGTTGTTCGCCTCGGTCGCGCCGCTGGTCCAGATGATGTCGCCGGGCTGGCAGCCGAGAAACTCGGCAAGCTTTTCGCGCGCGTCGGTCATGGCCTTGTTCGCCGCCGCGCCGGACTGATGCGGGCTGGAGGCGTTGCCGCCGATGTTGAGCGTGGCGTTGAGCCAGGCGTCGCGCGCCCCGGCAATGACGGGCGCGGTGGCGTTATGGTCGAAATAAATCATCGGCCGGACAGGATACGATTCGCGGCAAGGCTGGCGAGTTTTTTATGGGCGGCGGTGAAGGCCAGATGCCGCATTTGGGCTGGAGATTTCCAGACACCAGCCTGCGGGCCGGGTTGTTTGCGCAACCGAACGCAATAACCTTCCAGCGTGATGCGGTAGCGCGTGATGGAGTGTTTTATGATGGCGAGCGGTTCAATCTGAACAGGTGCGACGCCGAAGATTTTTTTTGCGGCGGCCAGTGCTTCGGATTTTCCGCCGCGAATTTCAATGTTCGGGAATTCCCACAAATGCGCGTTCACGACGCCAGCAGGCCGCTGGTGGACGAGGAAACGTCCGTCCCGCTCGGCGACAAACGCGGCAAACCGCCGGGCAGTTACGATTTCGCGCTTGCCGGGGTTCGGCAATTCCTCAACCCGGTTATCACGGAGCGCGACGCAGAGTTTCCTCACCGGACAAATCCGGCACTGCGGATTGCGCGGCGTGCAAACCAGCGCGCCGAGTTCCATCAGGGACTGGTTCAGGTGCGAGCAACGACAGGGCGCGGTGTCCTCACCGCGCCGCGGCGGGCAGTGGACCGCCCGCCCTACCAGCTTTTCCGCCAACTTCCAAAGCCGTGCGTTTGTTTCCTTCTCCTTCGGATTTTCAGCAATGCCCAAAATCCGTGTCAGCACGCGGATGACGTTGCCGTCCAGAATCGGCGTTGGCTGATTGAAGGCGATGCTGCAAATCGCGCCGGCGGTGTAACGGCCAATTCCCGGCAGCGCGAGAACCTCGTCGAAATTGTCCGGGAATTTGCAAGGGACGACGTGAGGAGTCCCTGATGAATTTCCGATTTTTGTTTGAGACTCGTTACCTCGTCTCCTACATTCCGCAACAATTTGTTTCGCCGCTTTTTGCAAATTTCGGACGCGTGAGTAATAGCCAAGTCCTTCCCAAAGCTTGTGGATTTTGGCAGGACTCGCTTTGGCGGCGGCTTCAATCGTCGGCAATTCGCGCATCCAGCGTTCCCAAAACGGAATCACCGTCTTCACCTGCGTCTGCTGGAGCATGATTTCTGAAACCCAGATGGCGTAAGGATCGCGCGTGCGCCGCCACGGCAAATCGCGGGCGTTGGCGGCGAACCAATCCAGCAAAAGCGGGACAAGCCGCCCGGCTTTTTTGACAGAATGAACAGAATTATCAGAATGATTCTTTCGCTTTGCCGGCTCCGCCTTCTGATTTTTATTTTGGTTCATTCTGTTAATTCTGTCTCAAGTTCGTTGCGAAGTTTAAGCGAAGCTCTTACGATTTGCCAACTTTGTGAAGCCGCTGACCTCGCACACTTGCAAGCTGACCGACGAACAGGCGTCGGCGCTCGACGCTGCTCTGAAGGTGCGCAACTGGAAGCCGCGCGAAGTGCCGTATGCGCGGTTCGCATTTGAATCGGACAAGGCGAACGTCGTGTTTTACGAGAGCGGCAAGCTGGTGGTGCAGGGCAAGGGCACACAGGAATTCATCGAGTTCCTGCTGGAGCCGGAAATTCTCAAGCAGGCCAGGCTCGGCTACGAAACCATTTTGAATCCCGACCTGCTCCTGCCGCGCATCGGCGTGGATGAAAGCGGCAAGGGCGATTTCTTCGGACCGCTCTGCATCGCTGGCGTTTATGTGAACGAAAGCGTCATCAAGGCGTGGGCGGACCTCGGCGTGCGCGATTCCAAGAACATCTCCAGCGACAAGAAGATTTCCGAGCTGGCCGAAAAAATCCGCAAGACGCCCGGCTGCGTGACGACTGTTGTGCCGGTTGGCAACGAGGCTTACAACCGGCTTTACGCGAAGATGAAATCGGTGAACGCGATGCTGGCGTGGGGCCACGCGCGCGTGATTGAAAATCTGCTGGGCCAGCGGCACCGGATGAATCCGCCGCCGGTGAAGGCCATCAGCGACCAGTTTGCCGCAAGCAAGAGCGTGATTGAAAAGGCGCTCATGGCGCAGGGCCGGGAATTGCAGCTCGTGCAGCGGCACAAGGCGGAGGAAGACATCGCCGTGGCGGCGGCCTCCATTCTGGCGCGCGACGAATTTGTGAAAGGCCTGGCCAAGCTGGCGAAACAATTTCAAGCGGAACTGCCAAAAGGCGCGGGCGCCAATGTGGACGCGGCGGCGAAGAAATTTGTGGAAGAGCGCGGCGCGGGCGAACTGGCAAAAATCTCCAAGCTGCATTTCCGCACGGCGCTGCGCGCGCAAGGATTGCCCGAACCGCCGAAAACGGAGTGGCGAAAAAAGTAAAAAGCTGGTCTGATGTATTTATGTGCTAGCGACTAAATTATAAGAACAGGAAAAACATAAACAATGAACTGATTGAAAAATATGAACGAGCCAAGACCACATTTTTCTTCCCTTTCCGAATTACTTACAAACATAGCGGACAAGCCGCTGGATGAAGCAAAGCGCCTAGCAGAGGATGAGTTCACCACTGCCTCCAGTTGCGTAGAACGGATCCAGCGCGTGCGGAAATCGGATCGTAGCCAATACGATTGGAATCTCATCGGTTATTTTGACATTCTGCGCGTCTTGCTAAACGCAATGGATGGCCACTGGATTCCCGATGGCGTGAGCGATTCACATACGCGAAAACTGATTGAAGCAGCGCTGAAGAAGTGGGACCTTAAATAGCGTAAAGTTGTTGTTCACGGTTATGGCTATCGTCGGAATTGACCTCGGCACGACTTCGAGTGCTATTGCGATCTCGGATGGACGCTCGACGCATTTGATCCCGGACGCTTTTGGAAGAACAATTCTGCCCTCTTTGGCTGTGATTCGAGATGATGGCCAATTCTTCGTTGGCCACGAAGCCGTCACCGAAGCGCGTAAGTATTCAGGGAGGAATCTCACAATTGGTTCTTTGAAACGAATCATGGAAAGACAAAAGGAGTTCCATTGTGGAACGGCCCGCACGTCACCACAACTATTGAGCGCACTGATTCTTGCCGAATTAAAACTCCAGGCCGAAATGCATCTGGGCGAGGAAGTGACTAAGGCCGTAATCGCAGTGCCGGCTAATTTCGGATTCTTCCAAAGGCAGTTTACCAAAGAGGCTGCACGAATTGCTGGATGGGAAGTTTATCGAATTCACAATGAGGCCACAGCGGCAGTTTGTGCATTATTATCCGACAAATCGAACCAAACTGTCATTGCAGCCGATCTTGGAGGCGGCACATTTGATGTTTCAATAATCGAATTTGGGGACGGAGTGTATGAAGTCAAAGCCGCAGGCGGAGACGATAGGCTTGGAGGAGAGGACTTCACCGATATTCTCACCAAGATTATTCTGAAGAAGGCCGCGAACGATTTTGACATCGATTCGCTTGAGAATGATCCAATCACAATGCGAAGAATCAGAGATGCGGCCGAGGAATCCAAAATATTGCTTTCCGGCTCTGATTCGGTAGAAGTGAGGGTTCCGTTTATAAAAGACTCCCGAGCGAAAATGGAGAACATCGTTGTCACGATTCACAGGGCAGAATATGAAACTGAATGCAGGCCTCTGCTCGATCGCATCGAAAAGGTTATTGAATGGGTTTTGTTCGATTTGAAGACAAAGTTAGGAGGCGAGGGCGTTGAGGACATGAATATCTGGCTGCTGGGTAATGCCAGCCGAATGCCTGCTATCAGCCGACAACTACGGACAAAATATTCTGTTCAGCCTCCGAGTTTGTCAGATTTGAAAGCATCCGTTGCACTCGGTGCTGCCAAAATTGCCGCAATGTTATCAGGACTCAACAAGAATTTCCTCCTACTTGACGTAACAGCTCGTTCCGTAGGCATACAGACTAGCTACGATGATTTTGAAACGATAATTCCAAAAGATACGACTATTCCAGCGCGGGCTGCGAAAACGTTTACTACCGTATCAAACAATCAAACGTCGATTAACGTGCCTATTCTAGAGGAAGCAGAAAGGACATCGGAGAGGCACAGGGCCATAGGCACGTTGAAGATGGAAAATATCCCCCCACGGGCAGCCGGAGAACAAAATATTGAGGTTGTTTTTGAGGTTGACTGTAACAACATCCTGCACGTTTCGGCCACGGATAAAACGATTGCTGCTAAACGAAAAACTACGTGGAATATTTTAAGTAAGAAAAAAGCAAAACCACCCCTATTGGAGAGCAAAGCAGTTCAAGTAACTTGCGATGGTTTAGAATTATCGAGGGAAACCCTCGACAGATATCATCTCTTTGTTCAGCGTTGGGTCCAGCAACGGCGGGAACGCTGGTCGCAAGTGCAGGGTTGATGCTGTATTTCGCGGTTAATTCTGTCTGAATTGCCAAAAAGTTTGAGCCGATTCACATCGGCTGCTACCATTGCGTGAATGGCAAAGGAATTTAGAATCCAACACACGCAACTGGTCGGCATCATCGCCAATGCTTTGGCCGACGCCGGTGTGTCGGTGCCGGTCGGCGCGGTTGAAGCCGGGGTGATGGCCGAGGCGGATTTGCTCGGCGTGCCGTCGCACGGCATCCGCATGTTGCCCGGTCTGGTGCAGGGTATTCGCGATGGCCGGGTGACGGCGAATCCACAAATCAAAATCATCCGCGAGCGCCCCGCGTCCTGCGTGCTGGATGGCGACAACGGGCCGGGCCGTTTTGTTTCCGTGCAGGCAATGCAGCACGCCGTCGAGCGCGCCAAGCGGTCGGGCATTGGCGCTTGTCTGGCGACGCGCGTGACGCATTGGGGCCGCGCCCATGCGTATGCCTGCCGCGCCGCGCAAGCGGGCATGATCGGCATCTGCACAACGAACGCCATTCCGAACATGCTGGCGTGGGATTCAAGCAAGCCGTTGCTGGGCAACAATCCGCTGGCGATTGCGGTTCCGCGCGGCCACGGAAAAGAGCCGATTGTCCTCGACATGGCGATGAGCCAGGCGGCGGTGGGCAAGATTGGAACTTATTTGCGCGAAGGAACAAAAGTGCCGGCCAATTGGGGCCTCGACGCTGCCGGCCAGCCTTCCGATGATCCGGCGGCGATTCTGGCCGGTGGAAAAATCCTGCCCTTCGGCGATCACAAGGGCGCGGGTCTGGCGTTCATGATGGAATTGCTCACGGGCGCGCTGGCCGGCGGGTTGTTTTCCTACGAAATCGGACGCGCTGATCCAACAGGGCTTGATCCCGGCTCCTCCAAATTATTTCTGGCGCTGGACGTTTCGGCGTTCGTGGATGCGGAGCGGTTCGGTCAGCGGGTGGACGACTGGATTGCGTGGTTGCATCAGGCCGAACCCGGCCTGATGATCATGTTGCCGGGTGAACGCGGCTGGCAGGCGCGTGAACGTCATCTTGCCGAGGGAATTCCCATCCACGCGGAAATTGCCGCGCAATTGGAGACGATTGGCGTCCGCTTGGAGCCGGGATGAAGAGTGTTCAACCAAATCCAAGCCCGGCGCGCACGGAGTGTCACGCCCTACCAAATTAATCCGCGTATTTGACGCTGCAGCCGTAGGGTTTCGTTTGGGAAACAGCCACGGGTTTTCCGGCAATCAAGTCGTCCACGGCTTCGCGGACGTAATTGCGCGCCTTGGTCGGGTCGTGCGACGGGTCCGGCTGGTCGTCAATTGCGCCGTCATAAACGAGCGTGCCGGTCTTATCAATGACGAACATGTGCGGCGTCGTTTCCATGCCGTAGAGATGGCCGATGACTCCGGAGCTGTCATCAATCCACGCGGTCGCCGTCATTTTCTGGTCCGCAAATTCCTTGCGCGCCTGTTCGGGCGTGCGGTGGCTGAAATTATTCTTGTTCACGGAATCCACGATGAGCCACACGACGCCCTTGGCCGCCATGTCCTTTTGCAGCCCCTGCATCGCGCCGGTCTTGTAATGGTTCGCGTCGAACGGGCAGTCCGAATTGTAGGATTCGATGACGACGATTTTCCCCGCGTAATCGCCCAACTTGACGGTCTTGCCGTTGATGTCCGTGCCGGTGAAATCCGGCGCGGGCTTCCCGGTTTCCACCGCGATTGCGGCGGCGGCGAATGTCGCGGCAGCCAGCAGAACCAATGTCTTGAACATAAAATTAAGTAATTGTTTGAATTTACTACACTATTTCAGACAGGCAAGGCGGAATTGTGTTCAAGCGGGACGGCCGCGGTTCACTGCGCCGCCCGGTTCAGGGCGTCCAGCATAATTCCCGGCGTCAGGATTTGCGGCAGGACGATGGCCGGCGTGCCGGCATTTTTCGGATAAACCAGAACCAGCGGCACGCCGGCGTGGTTGTAGCGGTTCAATTCCGCCGTGATGGCGTCGGGAAACCGCGTGTAATCGGCGATGAGCGCAACGGCGTTGAGTTCCTTGAGCCTGGCGCGCACAGACGAAGTTTCGATGGCGAGCTTCCTGTTCACCTGGCAGGTCAGGCACCAGTCGGCGGTGAAATCCACCAGCACGGGTTTTCCGGCGGCGCGCGCGGCAGCAACGGCGTCGGGACTCCAGCGCTGCCAGTCAATGCCGTGCGGCGATTCCTTCAGCGAACCAGTTGCGGCTTCCGGCATGGCCTCGCGCCAGCCCAGTTCCTTTTCCAGCGCGAAGGCGTAGCCGCCAATCAACAGAACCAACACAATGATCATGGCAATTCCGCGCCGCGTCCGGCCTCGTTGGACAAACTCGCCGAAAATCCACGCAGCGAACGCCAGCACGACGAGAAAAATTCCCAGCCAAAAAACACCCCTGCCGTAATCGCTCGCGGCAACATGGAGAAGCCACATGACCGTCGCCAGCATCGGAAAGCCCATGGCGATCTTGAATTTCTCCATCCACGCGCCGGGTTTCGGGAGAAATTTGAGCCACGCCGGATTGCAGCTCAACAAAACGTAAGGCGCGGCAAGTCCAAGCCCGACGAACAAAAAAAACAGCGCGATGACCGGTGCGCTTTGCGCGAACGCGAAGCCGAGCGCGACGCCCAAAAACGGCGCGGTGCAGGGCGTGGCGAGCGTGGTTGCCAGCACGCCGTTGAAAAAAGCGCCCGCTGCTCCGTGTTTTGACGCGAGTCCGCCCGCCGCGTCCAGCGCGCGTCCGCCGGGCGTGAATTCAAATACGCCGAACAGGTTCAGCGCGACCATCGTGACAAGCGTGGTGAGGCAGACGACGAAGACCGGGCTGCCGAACTGCATTCCCCAGCCGGCGTGATGTCCGGCAGCCTTGACGCCGATGACGACGGCCGCGAGCGCGAGAAACGAAACCAGCACGCCGAGCGCGTAAATCAAACCGAGATTGCGGACGCGACGCGGTTCGCTGCGCGCCTCGCGGACAAAGCCGAGGATTTTCAGCGCAATGACCGGCAGCACGCACGGCATGATGTTCAGAATCAATCCGCCGATGAAGGCGTAGAGCAGCATCAAAGGTAGGACAGGCGTCGCGCCTGTTTCCATATTTTTGCCAGGCTGGGAAATGTTAGAGACAGGCGCGACGCCTGTCCTACTTTCCGGCGAAATTGTTTCGCCTGCCGGAACTTGGCTGCTGACAGGTAATTTGACCTCTATCCCTTCCCGAAAATTGCCAGTGCCACCGATTAGAAGGCCGGAAATTTCTATAGGCCAATCTCCAGAAAATTTCTTAACGATTTTGCGCAAATGAATGTTTCCTCCGTTATAATGTGCGGGATCAACGGGAAGGTTTTCAGTGGCGGCTTGAACTTCATAATTGTCGCTGGCGCCAGGAAAGAAATCTGGTTGGGCGCTCATTTCTTTTCCAAACCATGCAACAATCAGTGGACGCAAATCACCAGTAGGAGGGGTTTCCCACCAAACACGAGCGGATAAATTATTTCCGGAACTCGGCAATTTGTTTTTCCAAAATTGAACCGTTGCAGCATCGGCGGCAGCCTTGATTTCGCCGCCGATGTTCAATTTCGCCTCGACCTCCTGGCTGGCAGGAATGCAAATGTCCTTGCACTCCAGCCAAGAAACGTTCGCCTTCAAGCCAATTGGGCCGGCGGGCAAATTCGACGCGAGCGTCAGCGGCACGAGCAGGACAACTTCCTTTTCGTAGCCGTAAGTCGTCACTTCGGCGGGCGGGAATTTTTCCGGCAGCGGCCATTGGATTTCGCCGGCGGTCACGCCGGACGGCAATTGCCATTCGATTTTTGTCGCCAGACCCGCCGCGCCGGGATTTTTCCAGTAAGTGTGCCAGCCCGGTTCCATTTTCAAATCAACGCCGGCCAGAATCGTGTCGCCGGGCCTGGCGCTGTCGGCGGACAGGATCAATTTCGCCTGCGTGTGGTGCGCGGCCAGCGATGAGCCGCCGAGCGACGGCAACCCCGTCTGCGCCCGCGCATTGAACAATGTCAATGCCGCAAGGCAGGTGGCAAACAGGATTTCCTTGTGTCGCACGATGATTAGATGCCAGATTTGCCGGAGCGTTTGAAGCTATTTTCAGTAGGCCGACTTCAGGTTCCACTGGTTCAACAGGTCGCCGGGGATTTCCGCGAGAAAGCGTGACGGCTCCTGCATTCCGTCGCCGCCGGAATTGCTGAAGCTGGCGCGAATGAGCGGGTAGCACAAATACAATTCATTCTTCGCCCGCGTGATGGCGACGTAAAACAGCCGGCGCTCCTCCTCCTCACCCTCGGCGCTTTCCATCGAGCGCGCGGATGGAAACAAGCCGTCGCAAAGCATGATGGTGAACACGACATCGAACTCCAGCCCCTTCGCCTGATGAATGGTCGAAAGCTTGATTTTTTCCGCGTCGTCCTTTGCCGCCTGGTCGTCCTCGGCTTCGACATTGGTGAGCAGGGCGAGCTGCGTCAGAAAATCCTCGGTGGAATTGAATTGATAGGCGAACACGGCGAGTTGCTCCAAATCCTCCAGCCGGTTGCGGTAGTTGGCGAAGTTTTCCTTGAGATAATCGTCGTAGCCGGCGTCAATCACCAGCCGCAGCATCTTGGCCGCGCTCTTGCGGACGGCTTCGTCTTCGAGCTGGGAAATCGTGGCAACAAATTGCGCCCACGCCGTTGCCGCTTTTGCCGGAACGGATTTCGCGCAGGACTGGAGCAAGACGGCAATGGGTGTATTGGCAGGGCGCGTCACTCCGTGCGCGCCGTCGGCTGGCAGAGGACTGCCAGCCCTACCTTCTGTTGAACTGAAATTGTTCCACAATTTGTTGGCTCCCTTCGCCGCGATGCCGGGCAGCAACTGGGCGAGCCGCTTGAACGAAACTTCGTCGCGCGGATTGGCGACCAACTTGAGAAAGGCCGTCGCGTCCTTGATGTGCGCCTGCTCGAAAAAACGGATGCCGCTGGTGATGGAAAAGGGAATGTTCCGCTTGGTCAGCTCAAGCTGCAATTCGAGCGCGTGAAAATGCGAGCGGTAAAGCACGGCGACCTCGTTCAGGTTCACGCCTTCCTCCGGCAGTTCCGCCACGCGCTGCGCAATGAACGCGGCCTGCTGCGCGGCGTCCACGCACGCGACGAGCGCGGGTTTGAGGCCGGATTTGCGCGACGGCGCGAGTGTCTTGGTGAATTGATTCCGGTTCGCGGTGATGGCGGCGTTGGCCACCTTGAGGATTTCCGGCGTGCTGCGGTAGTTGGTTTCGATCTTGAAAACCTTCGCGCCGGGATAACGCTTGGGAAATTCGAGGATGTTCGCGAAGTTCGCGCCGCGCCAGGCGTAGATGCTCTGCGCGTCGTCGCCCACGACCGTGACGTTGTGGTGGCGCGCGGCCAGCAGGTCAATCAAATCGCTTTGGAGCTTGTTGGTGTCCTGATACTCGTCCACGAGGATGAACTGGAAGCGGCGCTGGTAATGTTCCCGCACCTCGGCGTGTTCCTGAAGCAGCTTGAGCCAGAGCGCGAGCAGGTCGTCAAAATCCATCGCGTTCGTCGCGCGCTTGCGCTTGGCGTAGCGCTGGCCGAGGTCGGCAATTTGCGCGGCGAACTGCTCGAAGTAACTGAATTGCGTTTCCAGCATTTCGGCGACGGTCGCGTGTGTGTTGGTTGCGAGCGAGAAAATTTCATTCAGCACCTTCGGTTTCGGGAAATGCGTGCCTTTCGTCTGGATGCCGGCGTCCGCGATGCAGGCCTTGATCAAATCCTCCGCGTCGTCGCGGTCGAGAATCGTGAAGTCGCGCTGGTAGCCGAGCAAGTCCGCGTGCGACCGGAGCACGCGCGCGCCGATGGAATGAAACGTGCCGCCCCAGAGCGAACGTAATTCCTGGCCGAGCAAATCGGAGACGCGCCGCATCATTTCACCGGCGGCCTTGTTGGTGAACGTCAGCAGCAAAATGCGGTCGGCGGGGATGCCCTGCTCCAGCAGATACGCGACGCGGTAGGTGAGCGTGCGGGTCTTGCCCGAACCCGCGCCGGCGATGACGAGCGCCGGGCCGGGCGGCGCGGTGACGGCGGCAAGCTGCTGCGGGTTCAACTCGCGCGCATAGTCAATCTGCGGATGAAACTCCGGCTTCAGGTTTTCGATGACGTAATCGCGCGACATGGGGCGCAATTGAAACGGCAAACGGCGGCAGGAAAAAGAAAAATCGTGTGGAAATGCTTTAACCACGGATGGACACGGATTTTGGTGGGGCGAGCGTCCACGCGAGCCGAAGGTAGGGCGCGTCACTCCGTGCGCGCCGTCCTGGTATTTGAACGAGCGGCGGGCAGAGGACTGCCCGCCCTACCAAATCAATAAACCAGCACCAGCACCGCCGCATCCTGTGCAGATTTTACCACGTCCTCAAACTTCTCCTCCTTCGTGTTTGGCTCCTTCAATTTCGGTGCCAGGTCTGGGACAGACTCCAGGAAGCTCAACAGCAGACTGCTCTTGACCGCGTAATTCACATTCTCCGGCAACGCCCCGCTTGCCGCCAGCCCCGTGAAATAATTCAGCGCAAAGCCTTGCAACAACCGGGAAAACCTATTTCACGGGGCCAGCGCCGCCCCCGCATCCGGTAGGGCGCGTCACTCCGTGCGCGCCGTCTTTTGCGTTCGGACGGACGGCGGGCAGAGGACTGCCCGCCCTACCAATGTTGCCCCGCTCATCCACCAGCGCCCCGCCCGAATTGCCCGGCTGCACCGGCACGCTGATTTGAAAATACCGCGGGTCATCCCCCGCGCCGGACAGCGACGCGATTTCCCCCTTGGCCAGCTTGGGCGCGAACCCCTGCAAACCGATGTCGGGAAAACCGACCGTCGCCACCGTGCCGCCCAGAAGCCCCGTGCGACTGGCGGCAATGGGCAAGCACGCAAACCGCCCGTCCGCCTTCAACAAAGCCAGATCATTGGCCGCATCCACCTGAACCACCTTGGCGTCAATCAAACCCGCGCCCGCCTGCGTGGCCGTAGCCACTTCGTCGCGGC
>Ga0224534_1001548_pt1 | contig 11980 bp, 12 predicted proteins | sample 714E12024metaG_FD_172012 | JGI IMG/M metagenome (GOLD analysis project Ga0224534, IMG submission 172012) | Peat soil microbial communities from Stordalen Mire, Sweden - 717 E1 20-24 | ecosystem: Environmental > Terrestrial > Soil > Wetlands > Peat | place: Sweden: Norrbotten County, Stordalen... | reverse complement strand
ATAATCGCCGAGGCTGGTGACGCTATTAGTCAGCGTGACGCTGGCCACGCTGGTGCAAATCCCAAACGCCATTTCCCCGATGTTGGTGACGCTGTTGGGAATTGTGATGCTGGCCAGGCCGGTGCAGACAAAGAACGCGTAGTCCCCGATGCTGGTGACAGTGTTGCCGATGGTGAAGTTGGTCAGGCTGGTGCAATAACCGAACATCGAGTCTCCGATGCTGGTGACGCTGGCGGGCAGCGCGACGTTGGTCAGGCTGGGGCAGTCATAGAAGGCATCATCGCCGAGATAGGTGACGTTGGCGGGAACGATGATGCTGGTCAGGGCGCAATCGGCGAATGCCCCCTGCTCAAGCCTGGTGAGACTTGCGGGCAGCGTAATGCCGGTCAGGCTGCCACATAAATCGAACGCCTGGGTCCCGATATGGGTGACGCCGGTGCCAAGCGTGGCGCTGGCCAGGTTGGTGCAGCTATAGAACGCATAGTCCCCGATGTTGGTGACACTGTCGGGAACCGTGACGCTGGTCAGGTTGGTGCAGCCATTGAACGCGTTGGGTCCAATGCTGACGACCGGATGGCCATTGGTGGCGCCGGGGATGACCACGGTTCCGTCGGAACCGGTGTAGCCGGTGATGGTGATTGCGCCATTGTTGGTCGTGAATGTGAGCTGGGCTTGCACCACAGCGGGCAGCATCGCGGCACACAACAGGCAGATTTGAAACAGGGTTCGTCTTTCTTTCATGGATTCTAAATTATTCGCGTCCAAGCGACTTGTCCATAAAAATATCGGCTGTTGGGACTGTTCCTCACAACCTTGGGCTGGATGATGGAATCCCTTTGAAATTCTGGCCTGTTCACGCGCTGGCGGTCAGGGGCCTCGTCGGGCCGCAACTCGTCGAAAAGGCCATCAAAGATTTGGGCGTTCACCCGGAAAAGGTGCAGCCGCAGATTGTTTAGCTGTGAACATTTAATGCAGGTGGCTCGTTTCGCTGGAATCAGGTGAAAGCGGAAATTGACGTTGCCAATTTTTCGGCGCACACTCGCCTCATGCCGACGCTGACGCTGAAGCCAAATGGATATGAACTCCTTGCGCCTTACACAACTTTCAGTTTTGAATTGATCCCTTGGATTGAAAATACAATCCGCAAATACATCGGATCAAAACTGGGCAACATTCCGAAACTGGAGGACAAGCAATTCCGTGCTAAACTTGCGACCGACCGGGAGGCATTCCTGCTATTGCTTAAAGATAACATTGAACTTAATCCGGCCAACTTTGAGTTCATTTGTTTTGCCGTGCTGCGTGTGCATCTTGAGAAGTTCGCCTGCAAAATCTACCGGGATTCGCGCGCATCTGCCCATGACAAGGGCGTGGACATTTCCACAAACTTTGGCGTGGTTTACCAAATCAAATAGCTCCGCGTCGTCAACCAGAAGACCTGCGATGCCATTGTCTCGGAACTTCAGGCCAATTTCGACCGGCAACGTCTGGAAGATGGCAATGTCATTTTGGTGATTGATGACATCCACAAGGAATTCAGGGAGTTTCTGATCAACATGAAAATTCAGTCCATCTCCAAATTTGAATTGATGAAACTGGCTCAACAATTCGACGATGAGGAAGACCGGGAAAAGGTGCTGCGAATTATTCACGATGAGTTTCGCCGCGAATATGCCAGCGTGATCAAATGACTTATGAATAAAACACCGCTCAACATTAAAGACCGTGAGGCAGTTGCACGACTGCAAAAGAATCTGGATGCGTTGCGGAAACGCCTCGGTATTGCAGACCGTGGGCAGATTCTGCATCGCTTCGATGCAAGCTGCTGCGACGAGGAAATAATTATCGTCGAAGCCGACGGTTTCGGTGGTGCGGTTTTGCGTGTGGTGGAGGGCAACTATCCGATGGACTTCTTCACTCGCGAAGAGCAAGCGTTTCCAACCGAGGCCGAAGCGTTACGCGGGCTTGCCGTGTAGGGCAAGCCTGAAAGGATTGCAATCATCCAGCCCAGGGTTGCGAGGAACGAGCTACCCTGGGTCAATACCCCAAACGAATTTATCAACCCTGAAAGGGTTGTATCAACTGTCAACATCAAGCATCCTCACGTCATGCCCCAATCACTCGCCAAGATTTTGGTTCACACCGTCTTTTCGACCAAAGACCGTCGCCCCTTTTTGCGCGATAAACCGCTGCGCGAAGAATTGCATCGCTACCTTGGCGGCATCCTGGTGAACCACGATTGCCAGCCCATCATCATCGGCGGCGTGGAAGACCATGTTCACATTCTTTCCACCTTGTCACGAACGGTCACTGCCGCAGAAATGGTCAAGGAAATCAAACGCGGATCTTCGCTCTGGTTGAAAATCAAAAGCCCTGACCTCCATGATTTCGCGTGGCAGAACGGCTATGGCATCTTTTCCATCGGCAATTCGCAGGTAGAAGCGCTGCGGAGTTACATTGCCGGACAGGAGGAGCATCACCGGAAGGTTTCGTTTCAGGACGAGCTTCGCGAATTCCTCAAAAAATACGAAATAGATTTTGACGAACGGTATGTGTGGGATTGATTCAACCCTTTCAGGGTTGGTGAATCGGCTGGCGTCCTGTCCCAAGGTAGCTCGTGCCTCGCAACCTTGGGCTGGATGATTTTCATCCCGTTGGGATGTCTGGCCGTGGCCATGAAAAACACTCATCACGCCGAAATGGATGAACTTTTGATTGGCCGCGATCTGTCGTGGGTTGAAGAAGGCGGAATCTTTCGCGATGAAGCGGCTAAAATTTCAAAATCAGTGCCGAAAACGAAATCCGTTCGTTATACAATTCCCAAACGTAAAAAAGCCAAATAGATTTTCTATGGGGATGACGGCATCACGCGGGAGGAGATTTCCCATTACGTCTATGCCGTGCTGCATCATCCCGCCTACCGCGCCCGCTACGCCGAGAACCTGAAACGCGACCTGCCGAGAATACCGTTCGTCGGCGTCGCCGTCGGTATGGCGGAGCGCCGGCCTCCGGCACGGCCCGTTGGTAAAGACGCGAAACCCGCCGTGCCAGAGGCCGGCGCTCCAAGTTTCTTCCCGCTGTCCGCCATCGCCACCATGCAAAGCAATGCCACGCCCGCGCACGACCCCGCCGCCAGCGCCAAACTCTTCCACGCCTTCGCGGACGCCGGCAAAAAGCTCGCCGCTCTCCACGTCAATTATGAATCCGCCAAGGAATTCAAATTGAAACGGATTGAAAACAAGGAGGTCAAGCTGGACTGGCGCGTGGAGGCGATGAAGCTGGTAGGGCGCGTCACTCCGTGCGCGCCGGGGCTTGGCGAACGCGGGCGCGGCGGGCAGAGGACTGCCCGCCCTACCTTGTCCATCCGCTACAATGAGTTTCTGACGCTGGAAGGCATCCCGCCGGAGGTGTTTGATTACAAGCTCGGCAACCGCAGCGCCTTGGATTGGGTGATTGACCAATACCGCGTCACCCGCGACGAAAAGGGAAACATCAGCAGCGACCCGAACCGGATGGATGATGAGGAGTATATTGTGCGTCTCATCGGCCAGGTCATCACGGTGAGTCTGGAAACGCAGAAAATAGTGGCCGCGCTGCCGGCCATCCTGTAAGGATGGCAATCGTCAAGCCCGGCGTTGACGCGCAGCGGCTACGCCGGGTAAATCGTCCATGATATATTTCCTACTGAAAGGGTTGAATCAACCGCCCATTTGAGGCATTACATCGCCGGACAGGAGGAGCATCACAAAAAGGTTTCATTTCAGGACGAATTCCGTGAATTCTTGAAACGTTACGCGGTTGAATTTGATGAACGGTATGTGTGGGATTGATGCAACCCTTTCAGGGTTGATGAAAATATCGTTGGTTTGACCCAAGGTAGCTCGTGCCTCGCAACCTTGGGCTGGATGATGGAATCCTTTCAGGATTCCGGACGGCCCAACATTTTCAGATTGTCCGTCTGGCGTTTTGGCGGGACAATGACAAACATGAGCGTGCCCATTCCAATGAATGATTTGGACAAGGCCATCATGGCCATGCAGCGCAGCCCGGCGGCGCAGCCGGATTTGTGCCGCCGTCTGCGCGAGGGCAATTTGTATCTGCTCGTGCCATTTCATCCCGAGGTCGCCAACGAGAAGATGAATTACCGGGAGGGCGACCCCATGCCGTTCGCCAAGGTGCAAACCGACCGGGGCGTGGTGGTGACGGTGTATTCCTCCGAGGCGCGCGCATTGGAAGGGCTGAAGAAAGCCAAAGTGAAGCCGCGCACGTTCATGCCCGCCGAGATGCGCGCACTGGACGTGCTGGCAATGCTCGGCAAGCTGGAGTTGTCAATGACCGTCAACAAGGGCTGCGCCACGGGGTCAATCACTCTGCCGCCCAAAACATTGCGTGTCCTCGCCGACGGCTCGGCGTTCGGCCCGCAGCATGATGACAGCGAGGGCGAGCAACTGACGCTCAACCGCATCAACCCGGCGGATTATCCGACCAACCTGTTGGTGCCGGTGTTCGAGTTTCTCCGGCAACATAAACAGTTCCGCGCGGCATGGATATTCACCCGAATCATGGCCGGACAGCCCTCGCCCGTCCACCGGCCTTATTATCTGCTGGCGTTCATGGAGCCGCGTGACTCGGCGCTTTTCAATGATCTTTGCATGGTGGCGCATGCCGCCCGGGGAAAACATGAGGTCAACACCAGCCTCACGGAATCGAACCGTCCGGAGGTCATCGCCAGCCTGTTCCGCCAGGCGCAGCCATTTTATGTGGCGGCAGATTACCAGCAACCCGCCACTTTGCCGGCTTGAATCCTGTAAAACCGTCTCTTTTTGACCTTGTTTGACCCAGATATCGTTATTTGCCAATAAAATGACGTTTTGCAGTTTCCGTGCCATGTCATTTTCGAAAAGGAAGTGATGTTCGTTGGCCGCGAAGTCGTGTTTGTTGGCCAGAAAGACATCTTCCCCGGCAGGGAAGTGATGTTCGTCGGCGAGAAAGGCATCTTCGTTGGCCGCGAAGTTGTGTTCGTTCGCGGGAAAGACATCTTCGTTTGTCCGGAAGTGATGTTCGTTGGCCGCAAAGACGTGTTCCCGGAATGGAAAGTCATGTTTCGGGGCATTGAAAATGACGCAACCGGCCCGGCACACATTTTGCATCACCGGCCATTTATTGTCATTAGAATTGCAATTTAGCGATTATAAAAGACGCTTCAAATTGTAATAGCCAGCCTTCAAAAGTGTGGGAAGATGGAAGCGAACAAACGCGACCATGGAATACGATTCGTCACCGCCGGTTTATTACGATGATCCGTCATCACGGTATGATGAATCGCTGTCTGTGTCGCAAACCGAAAGGATTCGCATGGACTATGTAGCATTGAAATTAAGTGAGAAAACGCTCGACCAGAAACTGACGTTGACGACGAATCTGGCCGCAGCATTGACAACCAACGTGGCCATGTATGCCACGCCCGACCCGTCCCCGACCGCGCTGACAGGCAAGGTCACGGCCATCAACGCCAAAAAAACGTTATTGTCCGCCGCCCAAGCGGTGGTGGACGGACACACAGCGGATTTGGCTGCGCTGGAGGCGGACTTGGACGCCACATTGACATCGGAGGCGGCCTACATCCAGAAAACCTCCGGTGGCGTGGCGGCCAAGATCGCGCTGTTGAATCTGGACATCAAAGGCCATGTCAGCCCAATGACAGCACCGGGACAAGTGATGAACCTCAAACTGTTGCCGGGCGACAATCCGGGTGAAATCAAGAGTGCATGCAAGCCGGATCCAAATGCCAACAGTTACGAATACCAAATGACGCTCGACCCGACAAAACCGGCGTCATGGGCGTTGTGGGACACGTCGCCCGGTTGCCGCGCCACGTTGACGGGCTTCACCAGCGCCACGATAGTCTGGATTCGGGTGCGGGCCGTCGGCGGCAAGAACACGGGCAAAGGCCCGTGGAGCGATGCGGCGTCCATCACGGTGCCGTGATTCATGGAGGAAACCACCTTTGGCAGGGCGATGCTCCCGCGCCGCCCTGCCGAATGGCCGGAATAAAAATCGTTCCGGCTGTTTTGTTTCATAGGGCGGAAAATTATTTCTGGAAATTGGCGAATTGTTAGGCCAAGCTTGCTGCTCGTTAATTTATGGACGTAAAACTTCCCAAGCTGGGCGAAGGCGCCGATTCCGGCGTCGTGGTCAACCTTTTCGTGAAGGAAGGCGACACGGTCGCCAAGGACCAGGCCATTCTGGAACTGGAAAATGAAAAGGCTGTGGCCTCGATTCCGTCCACGGGGGCGGGAGTCGTCGCGAAAATTTATGTGAAGCCGGGCGACCGCATCGGCATCGGTCAGCGCATACTGACATTGAATGAATCCGGCCAGCCGGCTCCCGCCGCGCCCGCCGTTGGCAGGGCGGGCAGTCCTCTGCCCGCCGTCGGCGCGCACGGAGTGACGCGCCCTGCCGAAAACATTGGAGTCGAGGACGAGAACGACCACGAGCGAGAACAAACTTCCACGGTTGCGCCGGTGGCCGCGCCGTCGGTGCGCAAAATGGCGCGGGAATTGGGGATTGATTTGCGGAGAATTCGCGGCAGTGAGGCGGGCGGGCGCGTCGGGTTGGCGGATGTGCGGAATTTTATTCAGCGGTTGATTGCATCGGCGGCGAAAGGTAGGACGGGCGGTCCTCTGCCCACCGGCGCGCACGGAGTGACGCGCCCTACCGTCGAGCAGGTTGATTTCTCCAAATGGGGTCCGGTCAGCAAGAAGCCGCTGTCGCCGTTGCGTCAGGTCATTGCGCGGCGGATGGGCGAAAGCTGGAACGCCGTGCCGCGCGTGACACAGTTCGACGAGGCGGATTTCACGCGGTTGAACGAGCTGCGGAAAAAGTTCGCGGCCAAATACGAAAAGAAGGGCGCGCGGCTGACGCTCACGCCGCTGGTGCTCAAGGCGGTGGCCGCGACGTTGAAAAAGCATCCGCTGTTTAATTCCAGCCTCGACGAGGCGGCGAACGAAATCGTCCTCAAGGACTATTATCACATCGGCATCGCGGTGGACACGGAGCAGGGGCTGATCGTGCCGGTCATCCGCGATGTGGACAAGAAATCCATCTTGGATTTGGCGAAGGAATTGAAGCAACTCGCGGCGAAGGCTCGTGACCGGAAGATTTCCGCCGAGGAACTCAAGGGCGGGGCATTCACGATTTCGAACCAGGGCGCGATTGGCGGCGCGCATTTCACGCCGATCGTCAACATGCCGGAGGTGGCCATCCTCGGTCTCGGCCGGGGCGCGATGAAGCCGGTGGTGCGCGACGAGAAGGTGGTCATCCGCATGATGACGCCGCTGGGCTTGAGCTATGACCATCGGGTGATTGACGGCGGCGAGGCGGCGCGGTTCATCGTGGATTTGGTCGCGGCGTTGCAGGATTTCAAGGAAGCGGCGGTGAAGATTTAATTATGGCTTCAACCAAAACAGAGATTGTTGTTGTCGGCTCCGGGCCGGGCGGTTATGCGGCGGCGTTTTACGCGGCGGACCTGGGTAAGAAGGTCATCCTCGTCGAGCGCGAGAAGCGGCTCGGCGGCGTATGCCTAAATTGCGGCTGCATCCCGTCCAAGGCGCTGCTTTATGCGACGCACCAGATTGTAAATGCGCGCGAATCGGCGCATCGCGGCATCACATTTGGCGAACCGTCGGTGGACGTGGCCAAGCTGCGGACATGGAAGGAATCCATTCTGGACAAACTCGGCGGCGGCGTGGCATCACTGGCGAAGATGCGCAACGTGCAGGTGATTCAAGGGCGCGGTTATTTTGAAGGCTCGCAAAAATTACGCATCGAAACGGACAAGGGCCAGCAATTCATCGAATACGAGCAGGCGATTCTGGCGGTCGGCTCGCTCGCGGCGATGCCCAAGGCATTCGACCTCGGCAACCCGCGCATCATGACCTCGACCGGTGCGCTCGAAGTGGAGGATATTCCCGAAAACCTGCTCGTCGTCGGCGGCGGTTACATCGGCATGGAACTCGGCACCGTGTATGCCGCGCTCGGCAGCAAGATTGTTCTGGTTGAGGCGCTCGACAGCGTGCTTGCGGGCGCCGACCCGGATTTGGCGCGTTATGTCGTGGCGAATGCCAAGAAGGCGTTCAAGGAAATCCGGCTAAAGGCACGCGTGACCAAAATGGCGACGGTGGGCAAACAAATCAAAGTGGCGATGGAATTTGACGGGAAGAAAATCGAGGAACTTTACGATCGCGTGCTGGTGGCCGTCGGGCGTGTGCCAAACAGCGCCGACCTCGGCCTCGAGAACACCAAAGTTACGCTCGACGAAAAGGGGTTCGTCAAGGTCAATGACCGGCAGCAGACGGACGACCCGAACATTTACGCCATCGGCGACATCGCGGGCGGCATTTTGCTGGCGCACAAGGCGCACAAGGAGGCGCGCATCGCCGTTGAGAACATCCATGGCGAAGACACGGTTTTTGAAAGCGTCATTCCCGCCGTCGTGTTCACCGACCCGGAACTGGCGTGGTGCGGTTTGACGGAGGCGGAGGCGAAGGGGAAAGGCGTGGCGTTTGAAGTTTCAAAATTCCCGTGGTCGGCCTCCGGCCGCGCGCTGTCATTCGACCGCGTGGACGGCATGACGAAGATGTTGATGGACCCGGAATCGGGCCGAGTGCTGGGCGTGGGCATCGTCGGCGCGGGCGCGGGTGAATTGATTGCCGAGGCGGTGCTGGCCATGGAAATGGGCGCGACGGCGGAAGACATCGCGCTGACAGTGCATCCGCATCCGACACTGTCCGAGACGCTGATGGAATGCGCCGAGGCGTTTTACGGCCACGCGACGCACACGATTTCGAAGAAGCGGGCGTGAGGTTCGTGGTTGTGCTGTCAAGAGCGCGGTTGAAGGTTCCTTACCCCGGCCAGCCGATTATTCTTTACTTCGGCGGCGCTCCAAGGCGACAATTCTATTCAACATGAGCGAGGCATCATCCAACACGGGGTTCACCGTCTGGGCGGACGACCGCACACCTCACGGCCCGATGGATTTGCTCAAGGTGGAGTCCTGGATAAAGAGCGGACGGATTGTGGCCGGCACCTGGATATTTGATTCCCGAAATGCCACGTGGGAACGGGCCGCAAGTGTGCCGGAACTGCAAATGTTTTTTCAGGCGTGGGCACGCCCTGTCCCGGCGCAGGTGGAGATTATCGGCGCGGCTGGAGCCATTGACATCCAGGCCCTGCGGCGCACCAAACTTCTGTCCTATTTCACGGATGAACAGCTCGAACGTTTCACGCAATTTGTGGTGGCGGAACGGATGCCGCTGAAGGCCGTCATCGTCAAACAAGGCGACTGTGGCAATGCCATGTATGTCGTCCTGGAGGGGGAACTTTCGGTGCGCTTGAACGTCGGCGGGTTGGAGACCGAGCTGGACACGCTGGGCATGGGGGATTTCTTTGGCGATTTTGCAATGTTCGATCACGGTTCGCGATCCGCCAGCGTGATTGCCAGAACGAGTTGTCTGCTGCTGAAGGTTTCAGTGGAGGCGTTTGAAAGAATGTCCCACGAGGCCAGCGATCTGGCCACGCCCTTTCTCCGCGCCATCGCCAAAACGCTCGCCGCCCGCATTCGCAAGGCCAACAAGCATCGCGGCGAAACCGTCAAGTTTTCCCATGCGTTGAAATAGCGGCGGAAAGCGGAAGGAGGCCATGGGGCTCAAATTCAGCCTCGTCGCGCGCCCGCCTGAATCTTCGTGATTGTAACGCCCGCCTGACTTGGTAGTATCCTCGCGGGCTGGATTCCGATTTTTGGTCGGGACGTAGCGTAGCTTGGTAGCGCGCTTGCTTGGGGTGCAAGAGGTCGTGAGTTCAAATCTCACCGTCCCGACCATTTAATAAACCCGCCTATTTACTCCCGGTCGAAAATAAACGTGTCGCTTTCCGTTTTGATTGTGAGACGCGTGCCGTCAATCGTGGCGGCGGCGAACTTGTTCGCGCCGCTGCTGGCGAGCGTCACATTGTAATTGTTCCCGTCGCTTTTCCACTGGCCCTGCCAGGTGGCCTTATCGTAAGTGGTCGGCTGGTTGGGCTGCGGCTTGAAATTTTGCGGCAGATTTTTCAGAAAGGCCTGGCCGTCCGCGCCGGCGACAAAGACCGTGTTGCTGTAGGCCGGAATCCATAGCGCCCGCGTGGCGGCCATTTCACTGGACGGAACATTGGCCCGCGTTTGAGCCAATGCCGTCAGCGACGACATGACGTTAAAATCCCATCGGCCCAGGATTTGTTCCGGACTGAATTTCGCGGACTCGCCGGTTTGCAAGTAGGTCTGCAAATCGTCGAGATTAGTGAGGACGAGATTCCAAACCATGTCGGCGGTGTCCCCGGTCTGCCGGATGGCGCTGGCCTGCGGATTGTTCCACATCTGGCTGATGGGCGAATGGGACTTCCAGGCATTTTGAAAATCCGCGTTCTGGCCGAGTTGTTTGAAGTCGTCGCGTTCGGACAGCGAAAGAAACGCCGGATAAACCGACAGCCGGTCCAGCAACTGCGGGTTTTGGCAGATCAGCCCCGCAAGGTCGGCGGTTTTGAAATACATCTCCGGCATCGGGTCAATCGCACGCGCCACCCGAATCAGGCCCGTGTCCTGCAAGTCCCAACCCAGCCGGTTCAAAATTCTTACCGGCAGCCTTTCCTCGTCCGACGACGCCACCTGCACCGTCCAGTAGCTGAAATTGTAAATGACGAGTAAAATGAGGACGAAATAAGCCAGTCCGTTCAGCAAACCGAGGCCGAGGCCGAGGCGCTTGTTCACCCGTTCCCACAAAATCCGCCGGATGTCGTCCGCCTTGTATTTGTAATAAACATTTACCTTGTGATGCACCAGCAATCCAAGCGATTTGAACAGGCTCAACACAATGAAGAAAACCAGAATCGGCGCCAGCAGTTGGATCAGGAATGGATTGTGAAAGCCGAAGTGGGGCAGCAAAGGCTGGACAATGCCGGACAGTGGCATGGACAGCAGCGCGGAAAGAATGATGCCGACAAATGAGATGGCCACGCGAATCGCGCCTTGCCGAAGCCCCATTCCGGCTCCCGCGGCCAGCAGCAGTAAAGCAAGAATCCAAATGGTCATGCCCTCAATTAAAGCCATTTGCCGGAAAAAGCACGACAAAAAAACAGTGGCATCGTTTGCCTGAACGGAGCGCCGGGCACCGCCCCGGCAAGTTTGAATGAAAAGCTCCTTCGAGCCGGGACGGTGCCCGGCGTTCCAAATGGTGCCGCCACCCAATAACCAACAGTGCGATAGGCATAAGCTGGCGCGAAATCGCCGGCCACAGGTTTGAAGTTTGAGCGGGAGCGCGTTCGCTGCTAGGCTCGCGCGGTGAAAATTTCAATCGTCGTTCCCGCGTTCAACGAAGCGCGGTTGCTTGGCGGGTCGCTGGCGCAAATCAAACTGGCGGCGGGAGCGTTCACGCAACTGGGCTGGGATTTTGAACTGATCGTCTGTAACAACAATTCTACCGACCGCACGGCGGAAATCGCGCACGCGGCGGGCGCGATGGTGGTTTTCGAGCCGGTTAACCAGATTGCCCGCGCGCGGAATGCCGGCGCGGCGGCGGCCACCGGCGACTGGCTGGTTTTTGTGGATGCGGATTCGCATCCTGGCGCCGCATTGTTTGCCGATGCGGCGGAACAAATCCAGTCCGGCAAATGCCTTGCCGGCGGCGTGACCGTGCGGCTGGACGAAAGGCACTTTTGGGCCGATTGCGTCACCCGGCTGTGGAACTGCGCCAGCCGGTCGCTCAAGCTGCTCGCCGGGGCTTTCATTTTTGTCGAGACGGCGGCGTTTCAAAAAATCGGCGGGTTCAGTCACGAACTGTTCGTGGCGGAAGAATTGGAGTTGAGCAAACGCCTGAAACAATTCGCGCGCGGGCAGGGCAGGGGAATCGTCATTTTGCACCGGCATCCGATTGTTACCTCCGCGCGCAAG
>Ga0224534_1001547_pt1 | contig 11997 bp, 7 predicted proteins | sample 714E12024metaG_FD_172012 | JGI IMG/M metagenome (GOLD analysis project Ga0224534, IMG submission 172012) | Peat soil microbial communities from Stordalen Mire, Sweden - 717 E1 20-24 | ecosystem: Environmental > Terrestrial > Soil > Wetlands > Peat | place: Sweden: Norrbotten County, Stordalen... | reverse complement strand
CGGGCGCCTTGCCCAGCTATGGCGAAGTGGAGTCCCTCTCCGGCGCCAGCGGCGACGCCTATTGGGATTTCCCGGCCAAGAGTTTCTTTGACATCTTCGTGCAAGTGGACTTCCCGGCGGGCGGGGCCATTCCGACCGGGTTCACGGTGACCAATCAGGTGCCATTGGTCGTGCAAAACAATAATCTGACGACGTTCCCGCCGAACGTCGTTTACGTCCACGGAAACACCACGGCGGTGCCGGTGTATTTCACCAACGACGTCCCGGCAATTGGCGCTCATGCTGGCGACGTGTTTGGCATCATCCTTCTGGCCGGGCACGGGGTCAACATCAATCCCAGCAATACCACCCAAGTGGCCCAATTCCAGACTGCCGTCTCTGAAATGACCCCGGAACCCGTGGCGCCGCAATACGCCAGTTGGGCCGTCGGCCTCAACGTGCCGCTTCAGATCTCGAGCATTTCCTTGCAAACTCCGGGCATCGTGCAGATCAGCGGATACGGCACGGTCAGCAACAGTGTGACGTTGCAATCCACGACCAATCTCGATCTCATAGGCGGCCCCGTTTGGGTGGACGAAGTGACCACCACGGGCACCACCAATTCAACATTCACGGTCGCTCCAGCTCGATCAACCGCGAGCGTGAAGTTCTATCGCATGGTGGACAACACCCGTTAGCGCGCGGCATGACGATCGCGCCGGCTCGCAACCAAAAGCCCCGGCGCCAAAACAAATCAACATTCGCAGACGGGGACGCTTTTCGCGGCGTCCCCGTTTTTCTTTCCGCACCGAGCGGCGATTTCAGGAGCGAAGACCGGCCGCTGCCGCCATTACGCGGCTAAAACCTTCCCGCAAAGTTCGCAATTTCGGAGAAGCGGCAAAGATGGAAGATATGCTAATGTGTCCGCGAATGAAAACTAATTGTAACCAAACAAAACGTCCTGTGGAAATCAAAGCCCGCAATTTGTCGCGTGCGAAAACCGGGTCCGGTTCCGTTTTCTCCGCGCTGCTGCTGGCGGGCGCGCTGCTGTTCGCCTCCGGCTGGGGCGCCATGCGTTGCTCGGCGCAGAATTTTCCAGCGGCCCCGACCGATGGGCAGACATTCAGCATCGGCGTGGTGCAAATCGTGGTGGACCCGAATTTCGCCTTCCTGTTCGCGCCCGCCCCGACCTACGCCTACTACTATCCCGGTTATGCCGGCCCCGCCAGCGGCATCCTGACCGGTCCCGTGATGTATGATGGGAATACGATTATTGGGGAGAGCGCCGGCCATCTGCGCTCGGCCACGGTCTTTCCCATCGCTGCGGGAACGCCCAACCAGTATCCGCCCAGCACGACTTACAGCAACATTCTGGGATATGGCGACTTTGCCTTGATTCCGCCGTCATTTTCCGGTGCGCCGGCCTCTTATGACCAAATCTTCACCCAGATCAAGCAAATGGACTTGGTGGGCTACGTTGACACCAACGGCTCCCCCTGTTCTGATCCGCGTGTGCCTTCGACAAGTTCGTCAGGCACTGCGGGAAACGGAGCAGGGCCGCAGGTAACCGTCAAGGCCGGGCCGGGACCATTTGGGATCGGCCCCAGTCTCCCGATGAACCGCCGGAGCATCGGCATCGTGCAACAGACCACCGGGTCAGGCGATTTCCCTGCGCAAAGCTTCTTCGACGTTTTTGTGGAAGTGACCTTGCCGCCGGTTCCCTACACCATCTCCGATTCAGATTTTCCCGCGGGCGGTGCGGTGGTTTACAATGATGCCAGCGATCCGTTGCTCATCGAGAATCTTTCCCTGACCGAGCTGCCGCCGACGGTGACGTATGTTCATGGCCAGAGCACGGCGGTGCCGATTCGGTTCAGAGACGGCAATCCGCCTTATTGGGCCGCCGGTGACGTGCTGGGTTACTTGACGCTGGCCGGCCACGGCGTGTTCACCAATACGGTCACCGCGACGGCGCCGTGTGCCGCGGCGACGGCACCCGGCGGACTTCTGGACCAAACCTTGGGGCCGGTTGGCTCCCCGAACCCGCCGCCACCTATCCCCTGGTTGCGCCCGACCAACTCGTTCCCGACCCCCAATACGAGTTACGGGTCGGTTGCAAATACCGTGGTGGATCCCTCGTCAGGAACAACCAACATTCTGGATGACACCGTGAGTTTTGCGGTGCCCGGCTCTGGAATCTTGTATTTCCGCGATATCAGCCTTGGCAACTTCCAGAATCCCATCCCGCCACCGCCGTATTTGGGGACGAGCTATTACAACCCGCCCAGCACGGTGGCAACAATGCAAGTGTCCGCCGACGGACTGAACTGGTTCCCGGTGGCGGCCAGCGGCCCGGCTTCGGTGACCATCAGCAACACCACCCCCGTTGGCATCATTCCCAGCACCTTTAACATGGAAGTGCTGCTACTCAATCTCACCGGCAGCAGTCCGTTCGGCACGATCATGCTGCGCGAAAGCCCCACCAAACAATCGCTCGGCAGGCACACCATCGCGCCGGATCCGCGAGGCTACCGCATCAGCAGCTTCTTTGATGTGTTCACGGAGCTTAGCACCGACGGCGGCGAGACCTGGCATCCGGCGAACCGTTCCATTCGCGTGCTGGCCAGCATGCCGCCGGCGGTGCCGGGTTCGATCTTTGCCAGTCCGGTCGGCACCAACGTCGTTGTGCAATGGCAGAATAATTTTACGCTCCAGAGCACGACTGATCTCGGGCTGCCATTCACCGACGTGAAAGGACCGGTCACTTCCGGATCCTACACCAACCCGGTGACTGGAGGCGTTAAGTATTTCCGGTTACGAAATTAAACGCGCACAACCGCCAACAAAAATGACAAGACCGGGCTTCGGCCCGGTCTTGTTTTGGGTGCAAATTAATTGGTGCAAATTAATTTTTGGGCGCAGAGGTTTTGGATTCTTCAGAAACTTTCAACGGCCACCAGTGAAGCAGGACGGGCAGAAGCAGCAGCGACGCGACAAAGCAATTGACCAGGCCGAGAACCAGCAAGAGGCCGAGCCGCGCGTTGGCCGGCACCTGCGAGAGCATGAGCACGCCAAACCCCAGCGAGACGGCCAGCGTGTTGATGAACGCGGGCGGACCGGTGAGCCGCAGCGACTGGTTCAAGGCATCCGCCGCCGATTTTCCAGAGGCGCGCGCCTGGCTGAAACTTTCCAGCAGATGGATGGTGCAGTTCACGCCGATGCCGAGCGTCATGGCGGCAAACATCGAGGTGGCCACGCCCAGCGGAATGTCCGCCCAGCCCATCACGGCGAATTTGACCACCACCGCCAGGAGGCTGGGCAGCAAGCAGTAAAATCCCCATCGCCACGAACCGCCGAGCGCCGCCGTCACCGCAAAAATTCCCAGCAGGGACCAGATGAGCGATTGCAGTTGCGTGGTGACGATGCCGCGGATGAGTGACTGGCTCACGGCCACGTCACCGGCGAAGCCGATTTTAATTCCTTTGGGCGCGAGATTTTTGCGTTCGTAATCGCGGATGTCGCTCATCAGTCTGGCGGTGCCGACAAAATTGGCGTCCTTCAAAAACACCGTGGTCAGCGATTGCCAATAATTGCCGTCCACAATCTGGTGCAACCGCTCCGGCCCCAAAGACATCGCATAATAATCCCAGAGCGTCTTGATTTCGCCGGCGTCATCGGGCAACACCCGGGCGTTGGGATCGTTGGGCCGGATCATGAAACGCGTGGTGGCGAGATAATCCGCCGGGCCGAGGACGCCGCCCACCGCGTCGTCCCGGCGCTCGCGGATGGACGCGCCAAAATCACCGAGGGCGCGAATGAGTTCCGGCTCAAAGTGGGTGCGGACGGGTATTTCAAACCGGGCGCGACCCGCTTTCGCCAGCGCGTCCGTAAAATTCGTGGCCGCGCCCGTGCGGGCGAGCCGCGCAAAGACGGTGTCGCCGCTGCGGTTCACCAGCTCGATGTGCGATTGCCAGACGGCGGCGGGCGTGTTGGACGAAGTGCCGGTGGTAAGTGTGATCGGGCTGCCGACGATCAATGCCGAGTCACCCACCAGCGCGGCGGGCAACCCGATGTCGGGGCTGTTGATGGAACCTGCCGCGATTTCCCCCTGGATCGTCCTTGGCGCCTCGGCCGAAACGAACAGCAGGTGCATCCCGAAAAAGTTTTCGTTCACCTGCTGCGTGACCCGGCGGAATTCGCTATTCGGATCAAAGCCATTCGTCCAACTGTCCTGCACAACCAATCGCCGCAGGCCCGGCGGCGTCAGGGCCATGACCATGACCGCGCCGACGATGACCCGCCAGCGATGGCGCACGACGAATTGTCCCGCGCCGGCAAATCCCGCCGCGAGCAGGGGAACGACGGATTTGTCCGTTTTGATTTCGCGCGGCCGCAGCCATTTTGGATTGACCAGCACCAGCAACGCCGGAACCACGGTGAAGGAAAGAAACAATCCGAACAACGCGCCGGCGCCGGTGAACAGCCCGAACATCCGCACGGGTGTCAGCGGCGAAAAGCCGAAGGACAAAAAGCCGGCGACCGCGGCCAACGAGGTGCAAACGACTGGCCGCGCCAGTTTGTCGAAGGTTTCCACGACGAGCATCGCGTGATTTTCACCGGGTCTTTCCCGCAGCAAGTGGAAGTAGCGGCTGAACAGATAAATGTCGTTGGTAATTGAAATCACGGCGAGCAGCACCGGCATCACGGCGGTGGTGAGATAAATTGGAACGCCGAGCCAGCCCATCAAGCCAAAGACCAGCAGCATCGTCGCCAGCACGCCCGGCAGCGGCAGCAGCGCGGCCAGCGCGTTGCGGAAGCAGAGCAGCAAAACGAGCATCATCACCAGCACCGCCAGCGGAATGAGGCCGATGTGCCGGGCAACGAACACGCGAAGTTCGTGCAGGCTGGCTGGCATTTTCCATTCTGACCTTTCACCGGCCTCCCGCGCGCCGGCGCCCAGCAACATTTTCGGCACGCCGAGGTCTTCCAGAACCTGGACGCCAAACAGCGATTCTGCCGCCGGCGCACCCGTCACGGCGATTTCGTTCGCCGCAGTTTTTTTCGAGGCGATGATTCGCAATATCTCCGCGTAGAACTGCGCGCGGTCGGCATTGTCCGGCACTCCGATGAGGATGACGGTGGATTGGCCGTCGCCCGAAACGAGCGTGCCGTTGTAAAGTTCGATCCGGCGCAGGTCATCTCGCAACTGATCCAGTTCCGGTTGGGTCTGGAGCGGCGGTTCGAGCAGCTTCTGTTGAATCAAAGTTCCGGGCCGCATCCGGAAGCCCGGTTCGGTGGCCAGACTCATGACATCGGCCGGGGCGACGCCGGGAAGTTGTTTGAACTCCGCCGTCAAATCGCGGACCAGTTGCAGCGTGGCCGGATTGAAAATGCCGTCGGCGTGCCGGGGTTGAATCAGCACAACCAGTTGGTCATGTATCCCGAAGTGGTCGCGGACGGATTTGTCGGCAACCACTTCTGGTGCGGAGGGAGAGACAAGCGCGTGGCCGTCGGTCCGCAGTTTGAGGCGGAACATCCCCGGCAAGGCGGCCAGTGTCACCAACGCAGTGATCAGCAGGGCCGTCCGGGGGCGGCGGATGGCTTGGCGCGAGATTTTGCCAAAGAAACCGGCGATCATTTTGTGCAAATTCATGCGTTTGGGGTTGTTCCAAGTTTAAGCACAATCTCAAGCCTGTCGAGAATACAAAGCATTCGTCGTAAAAAGAACGCCGGCAAACCAGACCGATTCATTTGCCCGAGCGAAGGTAACTTATGCGCTATAATTTCTTGGCCTCCGGTTTGCGCAGTTCAGCCTCACGGTAACGGCGAAACATTTCAACGGGACGTGTTCCTGCAAACCGCCTTCGCCACTTCCGGTTGCCCGAGCCGTCGCAATTCATTCGCCAGGAAGGTCGCCGCATATCTGATGGCCGCGAGTTGTGGACCGGGACTGTCGTGCAGATCCCGCCCAATGCGCTGCTGTTCCCGCTCGCTGGTCCGCAGGATTTGCCGCTCCAATGCCTGCGTGCGTTCGAGCGTCTCGATTCGCTCCCGATCCAGTTTCCGGCGGGCCTTCAAGGCCGTCACCGCCACCACAAAGGCCGAAAAGTAAAACCACCAGCCGGCCACCGCCAGCGCGAATCCCCAGTGGGTTTGATACGGATTGCTCTGCCAATCCGCCACGCAATAGGTCGCGAAGCAGCTCCATTCCCGGTGGGTCACGTGATCCACCCACCCGATCAGCCCGACGAGAACCAGCGCCTCAAGCAACACGAGCCGCGCCGGCTGACGTTGAAGTGTTTCATGGGAGAACATCATCCAAAGAGCAACCGCGCTCACCAAAATGAACAAGACCACAGCAGTAATCGCCGCGGGCGCGGATTATCAGGGCAGGCGTCCAGCCTGCGGTTGACTGGCAGCATCCCACTTTCTCTGCTGTCCATTCCGGGACTTCAGTCTGGCCCGCTGTGTCACGGCGCGGTTCAGCTTTTTGGTCGGTGCTTTGTGACCGGCATAAGACGGCGCAGTTTTCCGAGCCGCGCCGCCAAGTCAAGCGCGGCGCAAAGTGAAAAACTTGTTATGGCCAGCGGCGGCCCGTTATTGCAGAATCATCCCTCGGTTATTCCAGATTATGAAATGTTTTGTCACGGGCGCCTCCGGTTTCATCGGCTCGAATCTGGTGCGCGAGCTTCTGGCACGCAAGCATCGAGTGAAAGCGCTCGTGCGGCCCGGCAGCGACCGGCACGGGCTGGCGGACGCGGAGGTGGAGTTGGTGACCGGCGATGTGAGCGACGTGAAATTGCTGCGGCGCGAAATGGACGGGTGCGAGTGGTGCTTTCATTGCGCGGCGAGCTACCATTTGTGGCTGCCGAATTACAAACCGATGTATGCCACAAACGTGGACGGCACGTTCAATGTGATTGACGCGGCGGGGCACGCCGGCTGCCAGCGCATCATCCACACCAGCACCGTCGGCTGCATCGGCCTGCCAAAGGAAGTCAACGGCGAAATCGTGCCGTCCATGGAAACGGACGTGATTGCCGAGACGGACCTTACAAACGATTACAAACGCTCCAAATGGCAGGCCGAATTGATTGCGGTGAAATTTGCGCGCAAAGGCCTGCCGGTCATCATTGTCAACCCCAGCGCGCCCATTGGGCCGGGCGATTTGAAACCGACGCCCACCGGCCAGATCATCGTGAATTTTCTGAATCGCAAACTGCCGGCGTATTTGGAAACGGGATTGAACTGGGTTCACGTGCGCGACGTGGCCATCGGGCACATTCTCGCCGCGGAAAAAGGGCATCTTGGTCAGCGCTACATTTTGGGCAACAAGCGGGGCAACTGGACGATGGAACAAACGCTGGCCGTGCTGCAGGAGGTGAGCGGCGTTCGCGCGCCCAAAATGAAGATCCCGCATTGGGCCGCCCTCGCCACCGCGCATGTCAGCGAAGGCACGTCATTCTTCACCCGAAAACCGCCCAAAGCGCCGCTGGCCGGCGTGCGCATGGCCAGGGAAAAAATGTGGTTCAATCCGCAGAAAGCCATCCGCGAACTCGGCCTGCCCCAGACTCCGCCGAAACAGGCCTTCGCCGAAGCCGTCGAATGGTTCTGCAAGAATGGCTACGTGAAGTGATTTTGCGCGGAGGCTGGAATTCAGCCGTTCGTGAAATGCAGCGGTTTATCCTGATGGCGCACTTGGTTTCATGCAGAAATCCCGGTTATGGCAAAGCGCCAGAGGACCGGCGCAGCCTTTAAGTTCAAGGCTTTGAGGCGGCGGGCGCGGACGGCTCCGACGGTTCCCGCGCAAGCCGCTCGTGTTCGTCTGCCAGTTCGCTCATGCCAAGTTTCCGGTAAGCCTGGGCGAGGGCCGTGTGCGTCGCGTTTTTGTCGTGGACGTTGGGCAGCGCAAACTCGAGGTCCTTGACGGCCTCCTCCCACCGGCCGAGATGGGCCAGGATGATTCCATGCGTGTTGCGGACATCCGGCTCGTTGGGATATTTCTCCACGAGCGTTTGGCTGATGGCCAGGGCGCGGGGCAGGTCCGGCTGTTTGCCGATGGCGAGCAAGAGCGCCATCCGGTTGGCCACGACCGGCAGGTTTGGGGCCAGATCAAAGGCAAGCTTGAAGTGCTCGCCAGCCTGTTCCATATCGCCGTGCTGAAAGGCGTCATTCCCGACAACAAAGTGCAGCATCGCCGAGGACCCGCCCTGCGCGAGCATCTGCGTGAGCACGGCACGGGCGCTACTCGTCTCCGCTTCGGGCAGGTGGGTCAGGAGCAGCAACTGTTCGAGCAACCCGAGATTTTGCGGGTCGAACTCCAGACCCTGCTGGATCAGTTTGAGGCGGGAAACCACATTGTGCGGATCTGTTTTGGCGACATAGGCCGCCCAGTCGGCGTAGATGTTGGCCAGCCCGGATGCGTAGATCTTGTTGCCGGAATTTTTCATGCCCGTCTTCAGAATTTCGGCGGCCTCGGCATACCGCTCCTGGATTGCCAGAGCCGTGGCCCAGGCCAGCCGGTCGGGCGGATTTTCTTCGGCGGCCTTCTTGACTTTGCCCTGGAAATACCCGGCCGCAGTTCCGGCCCATTGGCGCATGCCAATGTCATCGTTTTGCGCCCTGGCCAGCATCGCTAGCAGGAGCGCCGTATCGGGCTTTGCCGAAGCCACCGCCAAGAGGTGGGGCTTGGCCATATCCCAGTTGCGCATCTGGAAATATAGCCGCCCCAGCATCTGATGGGCTTCGATTGAATTCGGTTCCAGCTTCAGGACATGGTTCAAGTGAATCTCCGCCTGCTGGAGCATCTGCGCTGTCACGTTGGTTCGCGTCAACAATTGCCTGGCGGCAAAAAGGTGCGCCGGCGCGTAACCCGGTTTTTCGAGCGGGGCGGCCAGGTTCAAAAGGGCTGAACCCTCCCGCACCTGACCGAGGCCAAGCTCCGCCAGCGCGAGGCGGAAGAGGTTTTCCTCCCGCGATTCAGGCCCCGACAGCAGCAACCAGTTGGCAGCGACCCTCGCCGTTTGAAAGTCCCGGGTCGCGAGCGCCCGATCAGCCGCCGAGGAATAGAAAACTCGCGTCTTGGCCGGGTTGTTAAACTCGAGCACAATGCCAAACGATACCCAGGCGATGCCGAGAAGAATTGCCGGGATGCTCAACCACATCAGCCGGTATGGGCGCGTCTTGAACCATGTCTCAATCAGCTCAAAAATTATCATGGCTTGTGTTTCAATTGGTCGAAAAGCTGTTGCGCCAGCAATTTGCGGGCGGCCTCAAACAATTGCCGCGCGCCTTCCCGTTCGTCCGGCGGCAACAAGCCATACCCTGCCACCAATACCTGCACCCGGTAACTGGTGGGGACAAAGCCGAAGCCGCGCACCAGATCAAACCGCTCCAAAAAGGACTTCTCCACCACCGGTATCTCCATCCAGTGTCCCTGCTCGTCCACCGTGCTGAACCAGAGCGAACCGTGGCTGACAGGTTCCTTTTCCATCTCCACCGCCATCAACGGTGGAATGGAATTGGTTCCGGCTCCCGCCTGCCGCTCCTGCCGGGTTATGTGCCAACCGCTGTTCTCGTAACAAACGGTCACGTCATGGTAACCACGAAACGGGTAATCCAGCGCCACTGATGCAACGGTCTGGCCTTTTTGAAAACGCCAGATTTTGGAGGAAATCCCCTGAACTTCGACCGGGCAAAGCGGCTTTGCCGAGTCAAGACGCTGCCAGTCACCAAGCTTCTCTGGCAGCGAGAACGCGGCCCCGGCACGCAAGGCCGACGGGGAAGCCATCGCAAGCGCCGCATTCTGATGATGGTGCAGCCAGCCACGCCCAAGCTGCGCCACACCAAGCAGCGCAAAGGCGCAGCACGCCACCCGCGCCCAATGCGGGGACAGTCGCTCCGGAACCCGCACCGGTTCCACCACCGGCATGACTGGTCCCGGCACTGCCGGAGTTGCAGGGGTTCCTGGGGCTGCCTTTTTTTTCCACATTGGGGAGGTCAGGAAATCCAGCCATTTGTCCAGGCTGACAATCAGTATCAGATACAGCGGAAGCAGCAACAGACCTAGCATTTCGTGCCGCCAGCCGGAGAGAATGTCTATAACGTGATGATATTCCAGCCACGCGCCGAGCGTGATCCGGAAGACATTCCCGATCAGGACGCCAGACAGGACGCAGGGCAGACAAATCAGAATGCGCACCACCGAACGTCGCCGCCACATCAGGTAGAACAGACAGACGGCCAGTGTGAGCAGGACCGAGTTGATTCCGCTGCACGCCTCCTCGACCAGCAATTTCTGCCGCGGCAATTCGATCACGTTGCCGCTCAAAAAATGCACCACCGAAAGCGCGTCCAGCACCCGGCTGCTCCCGCCAACCGCCAGCCCGCGCAAATAAAGCATGAATCGCGCGTCCAGAGACAGCGGCGGGGGAATGATGGTCAACACCAACACCAGCGCCGGCAGCGATGCCCGCAGCACCGCCCTCCCGCCCAGACACCAGGCAACACCCAACAGACAAAACACCGCCGCCAGACTGGCCAGCCAAGGCGACCAAAGAACCATCGCGACAAAGAGAATGCCAAACGATGTTCCCATCAGCGCAGTCGTCACGGCGGCGTGGCCGGAGGCAAAAGGCCGGGGCAATTCCTTGATCCGGCTCCAGGCCAGAAAACCCGCGCCCGCCAGCGCCATGGGGAAGAATTGATAATATGGCCGCGACCAAAGATTGGCGAAGAACTGCAACAGCAGCGGGGCAAAACCCAAAACCAGCAACCCCGCATTGAGGCGCGTCCATCCGGCGCGTTCGGCAACCACGGATGGATTGCGCATGGGGTTGTCAGTCATCGGTTGGCAAACTATAACAGGCCCATAACGGCTGCAAGGTTGGAAGACCGTCCGTTGCCAACAACCACCGGCTTGCTCGAGGAAAATGGAAGCCTGTCATTTCCGGCGGCGAAGTCTCCACAGCGCGCCGATGCCGCCCGCAGCGGACAGAACCAGCATCGAGACGATCTGGGAAGGCTCGGGAACCGAGGCGGTGTCTAATGTCAAGCCGAAGCTGTTCAGCGTCATCACGCCGCCAGGATTTTCGTCGGCCAGATACAGCGTCCAATCGCCCGAAGCATCCATTCCGTTAAATACGCCCAACCCCGCGCCATCCGGCTGCCACGTCCCCTGCAACACCCCGTCGGTGATGGTCGGAGCGTAGTCCTGGTAGTTGTGGATGGAATAGTCGGCGTCGTCGTTCAACGTCACATTGAAGCCGCTGTCGCCGTAGCCCAGACCGCTGTTGACGGGCGTCCCCACCTGGTTCAGCAATACGCTCATCACGTCGTCATGGAACAAATACGCATAAATGTCCCCGTTCCAGCCGCCGGTGAGATTGAGCGCGACTTCCACGTCGCTCACCGTGCCGCTCCAGCCAGCGGGGGTTTCGGTGATGACCAGCCCGCTCAAATCATTGTCCGGCACCACGCCGCCATTGACGAAACCGCTCGTCCAGTTGGCCGTCAGTTGCCCCCCTTGCGCGGCTGTGGCCGTCGCCACCGCCGCCAGCATCAGCATCAAATATTTTTTCATGGTTTCTTAACAGGTTAATAGGTTCAACTCACGGCACATACCGCGTGCGGTAGAAACTTTGCCCGCCGCTTGGCGTGTTGGTGAACACCAGCAGGCCGTTGGCCGCCGCCGGGTTCGTCACCACCGGCGTCCAGGTGATTGGCGCCGTGAGATCATGCGTCACATCCAGCGCGTAGTTCAAGCCGGGAATGCCCAGAAAACTCACCCGCACATTGCTGCCAACCGGCACGACGGCCAGGTGGTTGTAGCTGCCGCCCGAACTGCCGCCGCCCGCCGAAACCGTCACCGTGACAATGCCGCTGGCGGTGTCGCCGCCGGTGTCGGCGATGATGTAGCTGAAGGCGTCCGCGCCGGTGTGGCCGGCGGCGGGGAAATAATAGATGGCGTTGGTGTTGAGCACGACGCTGTTGCCGTTGGTGCTGACGGCGCTGACGGCC
>Ga0224534_1001544_pt1 | contig 12021 bp, 5 predicted proteins | sample 714E12024metaG_FD_172012 | JGI IMG/M metagenome (GOLD analysis project Ga0224534, IMG submission 172012) | Peat soil microbial communities from Stordalen Mire, Sweden - 717 E1 20-24 | ecosystem: Environmental > Terrestrial > Soil > Wetlands > Peat | place: Sweden: Norrbotten County, Stordalen... | reverse complement strand
CCACGATGCCGACGTTCACCGACACGATGGGCATGTTTGTTGCCACGAAGATGTCCGAATACGTCACCGCGTCGTCCAGAATTTGCGTCACGCCCGCGGAGGCAAAGTCCATGGACTTCGGGTTCGGATTGGCCGGCAGGATGACCGCAATGACGAACACAGCCTGCGTCGTGTCGCTCTGATTGGTGATGCCGACCCAATAGCGGCCCGGCTGGATGGGCGGCACGTCGGTCGGCCCGACGGAAAGGGAATTGCCCGGCGGAGTGCCGTTGGTGAGCGCCACCGGCCCCTTGTCCGCATCCGTCAGCGTCGGCTCCGAGCCGAGTTTGAGGACCATCAGCGGCGGATTGGCCAAATCCGGTGTTGTTGTTGGCATCGTTGATGCAACATTCGTGGCATTGATGGTGAGGTTGGTCGCGCCCGCCGGCACGTCCACGGAGTCGTAGGCCCAACCGTGCGGCGGGATGATGTTCGTCACGCCGCTGGTCAAAGGCACCTGCGGCTGAACCAGCAGGCTGAAATCCGACACGCTGCCGGTGAAGGGCGCGACGCTGTTCGCCACGTGGAACACCCACACGCCGGATGAAGCGTTTTGTCCGACAAAGTTTTGCAGGCTGCCCGGTCCGTCGGATCGCTGCAAAGTGTCGCCGGCGGGCAGCGTGGTTGGATCCACCGTGCCGCTGTCGTCATAAACGTAGGTGAAGGGGCCGGGAACATTCGGTGAATCGTGGTTCATCAAAACCACGGAGGTGTTGTTGAATGAGAGTGAACTGACCAGATCGCCCACGTTGAGCTGATCAATGGTGCTGGTCACGATGACCCGCTCCACTTGAATCGGCTCGATGGCAATGGCCACGACATCGGTAAACCCGGGCACGCTGGGAGTGCCGCCGGGAATGCCGCTCGGTATGGGCATGCCATTGAGGATCTCATCGCCGTTGGGGTTCATCTGGCTGGGCGGGATGGCGGTGAAGATCGGCAGGAAGGAGTATTCCGACGCCATCTCGTCTTCCGATTTCACGCCGACATAATAAACCTGGCCGGGGGTTGAATTGCTGAAGACGACGAATTTCGCGCCGCCCCGGGCCAGGGAGGCGTTGTTGACGGGCGCACCAGGGGTAATTTCATCGCCAACTTCGTTGATGCAGTTGGAAATCACGACGGGGTCAAGGTTCGTCAATCCTGAAGCGGTCGGCCCGCTCGCCACAAAAAGGTCAATGTTCGCCTGGGGCATGGTCGCGTTGGTGACCGAATCCGCAAAGACGCCCATGCGCGGAATCGAGAGCGTCGGCGGCGTAAAGATGATGAACACGGCGTTGGTGACGTCGAGGCTGCTTCCGCTGCTGTCCAGCGCATTGTTCGTCACGATGTAGAAATGCCACTGGTTGGTCATGCCGAGGGTGTCCTGGGCGGCGCCGCCATAGGTTGTGTTCGCGGTGAAGGAAACGGTGTTGGTGTTCAGCACGGGCGAGCTGGCGCCGACGAACTGGTTGAACAGCGGAGAGTTCGTGGTGGTGACGACGGTGAGGTCCTGGCTGCCGGTCGGATTGGAGAGGATGCCATTGTCCGTGACCGTGAACGCGGCGGGCGCCCCGCTTCCGCCGCAGGAAATCACCAGCGCGTAGTCCTGCACCACGTTCGGCGCGTAAACGCCCGACGGATTGGCATTGTTGAAACTGTTCGTCTGCGCGGAGACGGCGTTGACGTTGACCTCGCGGCCAAAGACCGTGACGGTGTAGTTGGAACCGGGCGGCTGCGGAATGATGACGCTTTGGACGTTGTTGATCGAATCCACGACCACCGGGTTCGTCGGGTTTTCCGGCGTGTTGAAATAGCCGTTCAAGGGAATGTCGTTGCCGTAATAGACGATGGGATTCGTCGGGTCATCGAGATTCGTCACGACGAGTTCGAGCCGGTTGACGAGCTTGATGGCGGCGACGGGGTCGCCGGGCGGGTCCGTCCAGGCCAGCGTCAGGCGCAGGGACAACGCCGACGCGTTGGTGGAAACGCTGACGGTGAACGTGTGGCGGTCGCCGGTGGCCAGCGCGTTGGTCGGGCTTTGGTCCTGGAGGAAAATCGAGGACGGCACGGTGCCGTTGAAATTGGTCTGGATGCAAAGCGGCAGCGAATTGGGCAGGCTGATCAAACCCCAGCCCTCATAATTGATCGTTTTGTTGACCTGCAAAGTGTAAAGCGGCGCCGTGGGCCGCGCGCCATTGATGAGCATCGCCTTGAGCAAGGCCGGGCTGGGATTGGTCAGCGAGCTGTGATTGACAAAGAAGTCCTCCATCAACGCCAGCGTGCCCGACACGTCCGCCGCCGCCATGCTCGTGCCGGATTCGTAGCGGTAATAGCCGCCCAGGCTGTCGTTCATGCCCTCCAGCACCTGGTAATAATTGCCGAGGTCGTTGGTCGTGGCGACCTCGGTGAACAGATTGTAGCTGACCGTCTGCGAATTGGTGTTGCCCACCGCAAAGTTGAAGCCCGTGCCCTGGATGGTGGTCAGATAATCTCCCGGCCCGTCGGGCGGAATCAAAACTTCATCATCCGTGGTGACAAAATCATAAGTGCTGTTGTCCGTCGGATCGGGATAGTTGTATTGGCTCACATAAATGGGCAGGTTCGTCGGAAACGGATTGGGCGAATTTTTGTTCGCCTGAATTTGAACGGTCACGCTGACGGCATTTTGCGGCACAAAAATGCTGTAGTAATTCAACCCGTTGACGCCCACCGACTGGCTTGTGTAGGTGTTGTCATCGTGGTTGGTCGGATTGTAATAGGCGTTCGTGGCCCATTGTTTGTTAAACTGGCTGGAGGTCGAGACCACAAACGTCCCCGGGGCGGCCACGTCCGGCTTGAAACGCCCGGACGCGCCTTCAATGCCGATGCCGACGTTGCCGCGGCTCGAATATCCCGCGACCTGATAACCGGTGTCGGTCTGCGGCTGCCACGGCGTGCTGACGGATTTGTCCAGATTTGTGACGATGTTGGTGATGTTGCGCAACTGCTCCAGCGCGCCGACCGTGATCACGTTCTTGGCCGTGCCCGGCGAAGAAATCGTGTCGGCCGTTCCGCCGCCGCCGTTGTCGTCGCCGTTGCCGCCGTTTTGGCCGATATTGCCGTCGTTGCCCGCCGCGAAGACAAACAGCACCGGCTGCGAGCCGGTCACCTCCGGCAGCGCGTCGCGCGTGGCCGCGTCGTAGCTGGCCGCCGCCAGGTCGTAGCCGTTGTCGCCATAGCCCCAACTGTTGTTGGAGATAGGCGCGTTTGTCAAAGCCGCCTGTTCCTGCAAGTATTGGTCGCTGGTCGCGTATGGATCCGCGCCGCCAATGATGCCGGCCACCGAATACAGCGTGGCCAGCGGCGCCTTGCCCCGGAAATCCGCGTTGGTCGCCGAGCCTTCCACCAACTGGACGCCGTTCGACATCGTTGTCAGGCTCTTCGCGCCATTGCCCGCAATGATGCCCGCCACGTGTGTGCCGTGGCCGTTGGTGTCCACCAGACTTTGCACCGCGTCACCGACGACCCGGATGGGCGTGCCGCCGGCGGTGGTGGGATTGCCGCCCGTGGTAAAATCAGGATGCGTCGCGTCAATGCCCGTGTCGTTCACGTCCACCACCACGTTCGAGCCGCTCAAGCCGAGGTAATTCACGTTCGTCAGCGTGTTCACCGCAACGCCCACGGTCACGCGGCTCAAGTCGTTGGCCGGGACGCGCGGATGGAACCGCTCGACGATTTGCACGCCGGGCAGCGCGGCGAGCGCCGTCCAGTTCGCGGGCGGCTGCACGCGCACCACCGGCCCGAACGGCGAGGTGTCCCGCGCCAGAATCCGTCCGCCGAGCTGTTCAATCTGCTGGATGGTTTGCGGCGCGCCGGCGGCGAACAAGCCGAGGTTCAACACCGCGCCGGCGGGCAGGGAACTTTGATTCACCGCCGCGCCGAGCAGCGCCGACTGGATTTTGTAATACGGCTCGTAGGGTATCACCGATTGCACCGGCGGCTGCGCGGCCAGCCCGCCCGCGCCGCCCGCCGTCACGCGCACGAGATAGGCGTCGTTCGGAATGTAGGAAATGATTTCCGCACCCGCCCGCGCCAGCAACGCGCGGAAGGCGGCGTTGATGGGGCCGCGCGCCTGAACGATGTAGGCGCCCGGATCGCCCTGCGCCTGCAAATTTTTTGGAATGGAAAAATTCAACGGCAGGCTCGAATCAATCAGCGCGTTCTCCAGCAGAATCGCGCGGCGGTCGCCGGTCAACTGGCCGATGGACCGGGTGGTGTTGCTCAAGCGGTAGGCGAGCCGGTTGGTTTTCGCCGCCGCGGCGCTCACCAGCGCCGGATTGGTCAAAGGCGCCGCGCCGGTCAAACTTCCCGGCGCAGCCGAAGCCGCCGTGGCGGCGGCCTTCTCCTTCGCCGTCCGTTGGCCGGTCTCATGCCACAAAAACCACGCGCCCGCCACGCACAGCAGGCACAACACAAACCATTTCAATATTCGTGAACGCATAAACTTTTAACCGCCAAGACGCAAAGAGCGCCAAGCGGCAGAATCATTGTTTTTTGTATAAACCACCCCTTGAATCCCGTTTTTCAAAATGGGAACGTGAAACATCCGGTAAAACCTCCGAAATGCCGTTTTTGCGACGGCAAAACCTGTTCGCGCTGTCGCGGAAGTCGTTTTCGCTCTCGCGCAAGTTGTTTGCGCCGTCGCGTCAATTGATTCTGCTCTCGTGTTAATTGATTCCGCTGTCACGCCAATTGATTCCGCCGTCGCGCAAGTTATCTGCGCTGTCGTGTCAATTGATTCCGCTCTCGTGTCAATTGATTTCGCTGTCGCGCAAGTCATTCGCGCTGTCGCGTCAATTGGTTCCGCTGTCGCGCAATCAATTTCCACTGCCGCAAAACCTCTTTCCACCGTCACAAGAATTGTTGCCGCGACAGCGTTTTGGACTGCGGTGGCTCGACGCCGCTTTCCCCCCGGCGCGACATGTCGCGCCGATTCCAAAGCGCCGACACGTCGGCGCACTCCAAAACACGGGCCAATCGCGCTGATTCCGGGGAATAATGCCGCTGCCATCCGCCATCTTCCAATTTCCATCTTCGCTCTCATAAAATCAATCCGGCGGCAAAATGTTGAAGCTTTCAATGACCGCGTGCGGCGGCGTCAGAAAAATGGCGCTGTTGGTGCCGATGACATTGGTCCGCACCGTGTCGAGGCGCACCACCGCGCGCGTGGCGATTTCCGACACGATCTGGTAATTCGTGATCAGCAACCCATTGGCCGTGAAAATCCCGTTCGGCAGCGGCGCGGGCTTGAGCGCCTGGCCGTAGCTGTAAATCACGTAGCGCGGCGTGCCGACGCGCACCAGCGACATCACCTGCTGCGGCAGCCATTCATACATCGCGTCGCTGTTGAAGCCGGTCTGCGTTGGATCCAGGAACGGCGACTGGTCCGTGAGCTGGGGCACGGACAGGATGTCGCCCTCGTGCTCGAACACGCCGACCAGGCCGTCGGCGTTTATGAAATTGTCGCGCGCGTAATTGATGTTGGTCACCAACACGCCCAACGCGGAGTTCACGCCGTTGGTTCCGGTCGGGGCAATGACCGTGTAACTACTGGCGGGACTGACCGGCGGCACGACGATGCCGCTGAACAAGGCCGACCAGGCCGCCAGCCCGGCGGCGGGATTGGAAACGGGATCATAACGGTCGGCGGATTGATTGATTGAGAGCGTCCCGCGCGTGGCGTTGTCGTTGAACGCCGTGGTGAACAAATCGAAGAGCAGCCGGTCCGTCACCGGCGCGGCGTTGGCGGCGTCAAAGGGATTCGGGTTTCCGGTCCAAGCCATCCAGGTCTTCCACCCAATATAATTGGTGGTGGTGGGCGGGGTTGGCGGGGTTGGCGGAGGCGCATTGGTTTGAATTTGAATCTGATTCAGCAAGTTCGTCGCCTTGAGATAAACCGTCTGCCACGGCGTGCCGCGATGGACGCGGCCCAGCCAGCCAACGGTCGGGAATTTGTTGGTCGGGAAAATCCAGTTGTCGGGCTGGCTTACCAGGGGATCCCGTTCCGCCATGTTATAGGCATTCGGATCCAGATTGAAGAAATTGCTCGGCCAGCTCGGATTGCCCTTCCACGGCTGATAATTATAATTCAACGCGCCCAGATTGAAGGTGGCCGGCGTCGGGACATTGCTGATGGAGTTGTTGTAATTCTTTTGCAAATCCAGCAAACCCGCCGGATAAGATAGCGCCATGTCGCTGGTCAGGTAATGAATCAGCGGGTCGTTGGCTTGGAGCAGGGTGTAACTGACCGCATAGCGCGTGGGCGCATAAGGAGCTTGAGCCGTCGCTTGTATGTTTGACGCGCTTGCCTGGGGATTGCGGCCCCATTTATGGGCAGTGGCAAGGTTGCCGTAAGGTTGGAAAAACGCTTGAAACGAAGCCTGTTGCGCCGTCGGGGTGGTGCCGTATTGCGTAGCCTCTGCGTCGGGTTGCCAGTTGCCGTCTTCCGATGGCGGCCCGCCAGGCTGCCCGGCGAGATCCTTTGAAATCAAAATTTGATTTTCTATGCCGTAGGGTATGCCGGTAGCGGAATAGGAATAATCAATGTTGGTGTTCCAGACACCGACATTGTCGCTCGAATTATTCATACCGTTCGGATCATCCGAAAATATTTGCGCGTTCAAATCGCGGCTGTCGTTCTGCTCGAGATGGGCATAGTCAATCACATGGTAGATGCCGTTGCTAAGATCCAAAATAAACACCTGCAACCGGTTCGTGGTGAGCAGGCCAAAATGCGGCAGCGGGAAACCGGGCGTGTTGGTTTCAAACAGCTTCGTCATCCCCAAAGAACCGAAATAATTCGTGGGGATCAAACACGGCCCAGTGAATCCAGCAAGGGTTCCCGGCGTAAGATAAGCATAAGACGTGCGATAGACTGAATTCGTCAGCGTTGGCCAGTATAAATAATTTAGCGGAATGATGAAGGAATAGGGATTGGGCTGGCCAGTGCTATGTGGCTGGTAGCCGCCCCATGACAACGACGACGACCCCGGCCAATAAGAAGAGTAAAGCGGCCCGCTATTATTGGTATTACCGAAGCCAAACCCAATCGGTTGCGCGATGCCGGGATGGCTGTTGAAACCCAGTTCATCGTTTGTGATGGTCATCCAAGAGTTTCCCCGGCAAACCACCGTCACATTGTCCATAAAATTGGAACTGTAGGAGTTCCAGAAATCCAGCCCGTAGGAACTGTTGATGCTGAACAGATACATCTGGTTCGTCCGGGTAATAAAAATCTTTGGAAAACTGGCGGCCTCGGCATTGGTGTCGCGCATGAATTGCAGACGGCGGGTCACGCCCACGATGTTTTCCAACACGAACTCGTTGAAGTTCGGAAATCCCTTCTTCGCGCCGATGATCCACGGGACGCCATAGACGTTCACGGCCAGGTTGGTGATGACAAAAGTTGAATTCGTCGTGGCCAAAGCCATGGCGTCCACGGGCGTGGCCAGCAGCGGATCGCCGGTGCCCGTGACGGACGGAACCCAGGCATAGCCGCTGACGTAAAGATTCGTGCCCGTGCCGTTCTGGTCGCGCGAAAAGAGCGGGCGGAAAACGGACGGGAAATAGGAATTGGTCGAGGCGTCGAAGATGTTGGCCGCCAGTTGCAGCACATGCTGGACGGCGGGCGTATAGACAAACCGGTTGCTCACCCAGACGGGAATGTTCGTCACGCCAAACGGCGCGGTCACATTGAACGTCGCCACAAAGTTCGGGTTGTTCGTCACCAGCAGCGCGCCGTTGGTTTGAATGTAAGTGGCCGCCCATTGGACGGTGCAGGCTTTCAGCATCCGGTCGGCGGCGTTGGTGAAAAACGCCAGCGGCTGCCACGCGACGAAATTGGTCGCGCTGGCCGTGCCATTGGTGTTCAACGCCCCGTTTGCGCCCGGATCCAGATTGTCGTAATTGAGATTCATCCGGCCGGACTCCGGCGCGGTGTCCGTGCCCAGTTGCGAGAGCATCCGGTAAAACGTGTAGCGGTCGGAGGTGGAAACCGCGAAGCCGCCCCATTGGTTCGTGCCGGCGTTCTGAAGGTTGATGCCGAAGCTGGCCGTTTCGTTGGTGTTGAACAATTCCTCCGGCGTGAAGAAATGGTTGGTGTTGTCCGCGCCCAACCAAAGGAAATTGATGCCGTCGTCATCCACCTGCAACTGGGCGTTCGTCATCAGCGGCCCGTCGGTGTAACCGTCAATGTAGTCGCTGGCAAATGCCGTGGCGCCAGCCGGGCCGAAGAGCGTGCTCACGCTGGGCAGCGTTTTGTAATAACCCGCATAACGATTGGTGAGCAGCGCAAACGCATCTTCAAAACCGCGACCGGCGTTGGCATAGTTGCCCCAATTGTCCGGCAGTGGTTGCTTGTAATTATATGGATCGGCGACCGGATTCCATTCGTTGGTATTCAAGTCCGTGAGGAACGCGGCAAGATTGAGCTCCCACGAGCCGACGCCCTGATTGCGGGCATAGTAGTCCGGGTCAATGGGGCTCGACGCCGCGCTTTTTTGTTTTGCCGCCCGCGACAACGCCTGATTGTGAATGGCGTTCAAGTCGAGCGCGTTGCCGACGGGCAGGGCGATGAAGGCGTAGCGCGCAATGAACGGGTTGTTCGGACCGTAGGGCTGATCGGGCCGCGCCAGCACGCCAATCCATTCCGGGTCGCCGACTTGAAAATTGGTGGTGCCGAGCGAAGCTCCGGTGTTGTCCGCGTCCGCAATCCAGCCACTCGGATCGTCCATGCCGTTGCGGTTCAGGTCGAGGTAGTAGCGGAAATCGTTCGTGCCATTTTGCGGAATGAACACGGGCGGGCGCGGGCTGTATTGCAAACTGATGAGGGTTTGCTGGAGTTGCGCGGTGGTTAACGGCGGCAGGTAAGGCTGGGAATTCGTGGAGACAATCAGTCCGAAACTGTAAGGATTGGTGGTGGAGAGGATGTTGGCGGCAATCTGCGCCTCGGCGGCGGCCAGCCCGGCATCGGCGGCCAGCCGCGTGGTGGTGGTGTCGGTCTGCGTCGTGACCGAACCGCGCTCGCGTCCGCTGATGGCCAGAAATGCCAGCACCATCACCAGCGTCACGGAGAGCAGAATGAGCGTGATGACCAGGGCGACGCCGCGGTTTTTATTTTTAACGCAGAGGCGCAAAGGCGCGGAGTTTCGCAAAGAAAAACCCGATTTGGAATTTCTTTGCGTTCTTTGCGTTCTTTGCGGCTTTGCGTTAAAAGTTTTCATTGGTATGCGGAGGGATCAACGTTGGGAATCGAAACGCGCTGGCGGAAAACATGAACCTGCCCGGCGCCCCCGGACAAATAGTTGCTCTGCGCCAGAAAATTGCCGCTCAACGACCCGGCGCGCTGCAACGCGCGGTCTTCCAGCACGCCCATTTCAATTTCGACGGAGGCCGGCAGCGTGTTGCTGAACATGATGAACCCGACCTGGCCCCAGGCCGGCGGGAAATAAAAAACATTTTTGTTGGTGGCGATTTGCCCGCCGGAATAAATGACGTTGGTGGTCATCTGTCCGCCGTGAACATCGTAGGCGCGCACGGTCAGGGCCACCACGCCGTCCATCAGATGGCTGCCACTGGTGATGTTGGTGAGAAAATTGAAGTAGGCAACGACCAACAGCGCCGGATCAAACGCCGCCACGGGATAATTGGTGGAAAAGCGATAGAGCGAATACAGCGGGCCGGGCGGCGCATTGGTCGCCACCGCGTAACCGACGCCATACCAGGTCGGAACGCCGCCGGCGTTGCCGCGGCTCAAGATGAAAAAATTCTCCAGCACATTGGTGCGTTGCTGGCTGCCACCCACCAGCGGCTGAATGAGCGGCGACGGCGGCGAGGCATAATTCGTCACCACGGCATAAAAATTCGCCGCGCCGGTGAAGCTGTTGCTCTGGCCGAGTGACGGCGACATTGCCCGCAAATCGTCTGTCATCAAATCCATCGCCGCGCGGCCGGATTCCAGCACGCCGGCATCCGTGACGCCCGCGCGGAACGCCGTCTGCGTGCTGTTGAACACCGCCATCAGCGCCAGCACGATGACCGAGAGCAGCACGACCACCACCATCACCTCGACGAGGGTGAAGCCATTTACGATTTTCGATTTACGATTTACGATTGAACTGGTGGGGCGCGCAGTCCCCTGCGCGCCGGCGTCCAGAGGACTGGCCGCCCCACCTGCCTCGTCAGCAATCAGCGACCGGCAACCTTTCACTGGTAATTTCATTTTCACGGCGCGTTGGTGAAGGATTGGGACTGGAAAAAATACAGGTTCACATTGGGCGCCCGGTTCGTGTCCAAAACCTGCTGCCCGGCGACGAGCGCGCGATAGGTTTGCAGGCCGGAGCCGTAGAAAACTTTGGGCGGTTGCGAGTTGGGCAGCAGCGGCCAGAGGAACGTCAGCCGCAGTTCGTGCAGGTTGGCCGCCAGGTTCACGCCGTAAGCCGAACTCGTTGTGTTCGTGTCCATCGCCACCGGCAAATTTTCGCAGACGAGGCCGTAGCTGAAGGAGCTTTGCCGGATGAGACTGCCGTTGGGCTGCGGCGGTTTTTCCACCGCCGGGCCGCTCATCGAATAGACGAACGCAACCATGCGGTTGCTGTAAGCCGCGTTGGCGGGCGTGGTGGATACATGGTTGGCGTCCACAAACTCCGGCGTGCCCAAAAGCCCGATGATTTCCGCGCCGCCGGTGAAATTGGAATAAGCGACGCCGGGCCGGGCGTAAGTGTTGGTGATCATGAAAACGTAATTCGTCAAATCGTCCAGGCCGCGCGCGCCGCCGCGGATGGCGTCCAGAAAAATCGTCGCGTCCTGGTTGATGACGGTCGTCTCGCGGTTGTCGCGCTGGATGCGCATGCCCAGCGGCAGCGCGGCGATGATGGCCACCAGCGCGAAGCCGATGATGGCCAGGCTGATGGCAATCTCAACCATCGTGAAGGCCGAGGTGGGGCGCGTCACTCCGTGCGCGCCGTGATCATGCGAATGGCCGGCGGGCAGAGGACTGCCCGCCCCACCTTCGTTCGACATGGCTGTGGAAATTTTCATTGCACTGTCTGGAATCTTAAAGTGGCGCGGCCCGTCAGCGGATCAATGTCAACAAGGTTGAAGGCCGAACTGGTGCTGTTGCCCGGCGGCATTTCCGACACGGACGGTGAATTCAACTGGAACGTCTTGGTGGACGGGTCCATCGCCGGCAGCACGCTGCCGCGCGCCAGCGGAATATATTCGTCCCGGCTGGCGGGGTTCTGCCCGTCGGTGGTCAACTGGCCGAGATAATTGAACGCGATGCAGGGCAGCACCGCCATCGCCAGCGGCGCGTCCGCCGTTGGAAACGGAACGGCATTCGTGCCAAATCCATAAATGTTGAAACCGCCAACCACCATGGCCGGCGACGGCCCGGGCGGGGTGAATTTCCACGAGGCGATGAACGAGCCGTCCGGCAGCGCATGCCACGGCTCGAGGTAATGCCAGGCGTGCTGCCCCGGCTGGTCGCCCATCGCGCCATAGGCGACGAACGTGTAGCCGCTCCACTGCTTGTCGCATAAATTCATTGCCGCAGTTTGTTGCGCTGGCGTGAGCTTGCCCCACCAGCCGGTGTTGTTCCAAAAATTTGTCGGCACGAAAACCATGAAGACCGTCGTGCGGTTGACGATGGCCAGTTGCCGCGCGCGGCCCACCCCGTCCAGCAACTGGCGCGACGCGCTGATGGCGGCGTTGGATTTGCCGAGGTTCTTGAGCGCCGGCACGGTCAGCGCCGCCAGGATGCCGAGAATCGAAATCACGACCAGCATTTCGACCAGCGTGAATCCATTTACGATTTTCGATTTATGATTTACGATTTGGGAAAAATCGGGCGGGGCGGTCAGTCCTCTGACCGCCGGCGGCGCGCACGGAGTGACGCGCCCTACCGCCTTCAATCGGCAATCCTTCATATCACTTCCAGCTTAAAATGTTGTCTTTGTTTGCGCC
>Ga0224534_1001542_pt1 | contig 12027 bp, 13 predicted proteins | sample 714E12024metaG_FD_172012 | JGI IMG/M metagenome (GOLD analysis project Ga0224534, IMG submission 172012) | Peat soil microbial communities from Stordalen Mire, Sweden - 717 E1 20-24 | ecosystem: Environmental > Terrestrial > Soil > Wetlands > Peat | place: Sweden: Norrbotten County, Stordalen... | reverse complement strand
GCCTGTGGTGTCGCCCTGGCTGTAGAGGCCGGATGAGCACTGAGTCGGGCTGTGATCGCTGGCGGTGGCTGTTGCGGCGTTCCCTGACGTGCTTTGGTTGAGGGTGGGCACGTCGTCTGCTGCGATTGCGCGAAAGGTGGGAGTTCCCGTGCTGCTGCTATCGAGGCCGGCCAGAAAGCTGTGTCCGGCTTGACTGATCCAAGTGGCGGTGAGTGTGCCGGAGTTGGTGACTGGTGAGTTCGCTACGCTGAACTGGGCCGGGAGGCTCAAGCCTACGCTCGTGACGCTTCCTGAGCCGCTGCCGGTGCCGCAAGCGTGGCCGGTGTTTGTGACGTAGCCGCTGGTGTCGGCTTGCAGACAGTAATTGCCGCTCCCGGCCGCGAGTGAGGGGAGCAGGTAGTTGGCCGTGCCGTTGCCGTTGTTTTGGACCTGAAACAGCTTGGTGTTGTAGTAGGTCGCGCCTCCGCCGTAGACGGTGAACGGGCCGGTGCCGCCACCCGTGCTGTTGTTGATCGTGACTCCCCCGGTGCTCTCGCTGTCGATGTCGGTTCCTGCGCCGTTGTAGAGGCGGAGGTGATGTGCGCTGGCCGTGGGCGTTTCCGAATCGATGTTGCAGGCGCTCGTGCTGGCGCAATTGAGGCGCCAGGCCAGGGTTGAGGCTGAGTAGAAGTCCTGGCGTCCGAGTTGGTAGGTGTTGCCGCTGCTGTCATAGGCGGCTATGGTGGTTGGCGTGGCGCCGCCGCTGCCGATGCTGATCCCTCCCGTGCCTGAGTTCGTGGAGCAGTTGAAGCAAACTGAGCCGGTGCCTGCTGCGTTCAAAAAGCTCTGGTTATTGCCGCCCGCTGTGGTGTATTGCTGGACGCCGAATCGGGTTACATTGTTGAGCACGTCTTCCAACTGCCAGAGTTGTAGGCCGGTGGTCCCGTCTCCCGGCCCCCACTGCCAAGCGTTTTGGTAGGTGCCGGGGCTGCCCGGTACGTCTGTCTGCCACTCCTGGATGCGCCCGCGCACGTGGCCCAGTCCGATGCCGGTGTAGACGCGATTGGTGATTGTGGCGTCGCTCTGCGAGCGCCAGAGGTCGCCGTTCAAATTGTTCCATGAGCGGTGAAAGGTGTCCGCGAAGCTGTTGTGCGTACCGGCGTCGGTGAGTCTGCCGGTGAACATGGTGCCGCCTGTGAGCCAAAGGTTGTACTGACTGCCAGGGGCCGCGTTCACCTGGCTGTTGCTGTTCTCGTTCCTGACGCCGTTAAAGGTGTTGTTGCTTGCGCCCGCGCCGAGGATGAGCATGGAGTCGCAACCCTCGATGTCACCGCCTACGAATGTGTTGCCGTCGCCGTAGGCGAGATTGATGCCGATGCCGCCGCTGATCGGACTGCCGCCGCTGGTCGGGCAGTTGACGTGCATCCGGGTAAACGTGCTGGCGTTGGCCGCGCCGGTGCCGTTCCCGGTCATGAGGAGCGCGGTGCCGAAGTTGGAAAGGCGAAAGCTCTGGAAGGTTCCGCCGCTGTAGTTGCCGGTGCCGTCGAGCGTGATGCCGGTCTGCCCGGTGCCGTTGTTGCCGATGAAATAGACGCGCTCGATGTCGATCTCTTGAACGCGGTGGAAGTCGATGGCGTGGGCGCTGCTGCCTCCGTTGGCCGTGGCAAGCGTGAGGTCCGTCAAGTAAAAGCCGGGGGTGTCGGTGCCGTCGCCGGTGTCGCCGATTACAAAGGCGGTGCCGTTGCCCTGGTAATTCCAGACGCTGCCGCCGGCCGTTCCGCTCCCGGCGCTGCCGCCCTGGTACGCGCATCCGTGGATTGTGCTGTTTCGCACGGTGGGCGAGACGGTGACGGTGGCCGTCGCGGTGAGTGTCCCGCACGGAAGCAAGAGGGCCTGGTTTGGGTTGCTGAACGTGGTGGGATTGTTCCATGTGAAGTTAGCGGAGCAGGCGCGCGCATCGCAGATGCCGCCCGTGGGTGTGGGCAGGCTGGCAAGGCAGGCGTTGACGGCGGTGGAGAGGTCGGACCCGGACGGGCAGGCAACCTGCACGGTCGGGTACGTGACGTAGGCACTCACGTTTCGCGTCGGTGCGCTCGCGTCGTTTTGAAAGGTGACGTTGCGCGCGCCGCTGGGCGCGGCGGGGGTGCCGTGGTTTAGGTTGATGCCTGTCTGCGCCGCTCCCGGCGCCGCTGCGAGCCAGGCCGTCAGAAACAACGGTGCGAGATCCCGGATGAGTTTCATGGTGTGCCGCCTTTCAGTTGGCGACGGTGATTCCTTCCACCTGGATGTACGTGTCGGGAATCTCCGCGATGGTCACGCCTTCCACTTCGACCGTAACAGTTCCCGGCGTCGGCGCTGGCGTGGGGGTGTAGCTGTAGCTGGTCGCGGTTCTGACCGCGGCTCCAACTAACCCGCTGATGGGGTCAACGAGCGAAAGCTCGAAAGTGATGGTGCCAGCTGGCGGGTATGTGCCATAGACCGCCTGCCATAAGGCGAGCACACCGTAAGGCTCGCTCGGCCACATCACGCCTGCCTGGATCACGCGCAAGTTTGAAGAGCGGATGTTGAAGCGTGTCGGAGACAGCGCGGCGCTGGCTCGCAGTACAGGGGTGAAGTCTAGCGGCAACGGGTTCGCGGTGGTCAGTTGGATGTCTTCAAGCGCGCTCGATGTTCCGGGCGCGTTGTAGAGCGGTGTGGCCTCGAATCCGTAGATCGGTGGGATGGATGGGCGCGGTGGCGCTGCGCGTAGCGGCTCGATGATGCCGATGGTGATGAGGCGGCGGGCGCAAGCGATGTACAGCGCGTACCCGGAAAGCGTGACGCTCTGACCCAGGGCGTCGCGCACGGGCACGTCCTCTGCGAGTTCGGCCCATGACTGATGCTCGGCGGGTGTGAGTAGACGCCAGAGCGCGGGCAGTCCGCCTGTAATTGCGCGGGCCTCGCTGGAACTGGCGGTGAGAGCTTGACGGGGGACAATGCGCGCCCGGAGTTGGCTTCCGCTCCGGCCTCGGCTGCCCACGAGTCCGCCCAGCTTGCCGCTGCTGAGCGAACCCGTGAGGCCGATGTACTGCATGGGACTAGGCTACGACGGTGATGGTGAGCGGCGTGGAGTACACGAAGCTGCCGAAGGTGCCGACGAGCGCGCCAGTGTACGTGCCGATGATCGCCGCCGCCGAGGCAATCAAGTTGATGACAGGGAGCGTGGCGTCGGGGTTGGTGCCGATTGTCGCCGTGACGCCGGTGGGCATCCCGGTTACGCTCCAAGAGATCGCGCCCGCGAATGAGCCGTGATCTACGAGAGTTGCACTGAGCAGCTTGTTGACCGGCGTGCCGGCGCTAAGCGAACCCGCCAGTGACGCGGCGCTGAGCGTGAACAGTGAACCGACCGGGGTCTGCTGGAAGCTGACGGTGGCGCGGATCGGCGCGCCGGCGAAACCGCTGGCCGGGTCGATGTACCGCAGCTCGTAGGCGATCATGCCGCTGGAAGGCAACGGCCCGAACTTTGCGAGAAACGGCGTGAGCAGGTCCGTGGGCAGCGTGTTCGCCGGGTTGTAACCCGAGAGGGTTCGGAACTGCGACTTGCCGACAAAGGTACGACCGGCAGAGAGCACACTCGACGCGCGAAGCTCAATGCCAAAGCTGGCGCTGGGCGACGGCGTGTAGGTGCCGGTGATCGCAGTGGTGTAACCGTAGCTCGACGTGGTGGCCACGGTGAAGCTGGTAAAGCCGGGGATCGACGGGATGGTGGGCGCGTTCGAGAGCAGAGCCGTGATGTTGATCGCGGCCAGGTGCTTGTTGCAACTCACGAAAAGCTGCTGCCCGGTGGGGTTGTACGTGGTGCCGAGTTTCGACTTGAGCGTGACCGTGAGGGCGAGCGCGTTCCATCCTGCAATCTGCGCTTGGGTCAGATTCTTGAAGGCGCTGGAGAAACCCTGCAACTGGTTGCGGACGAGAGTCTGCGCCGGGGTGCGGGGCTGGACGGGTACAGCGTGGTGGCGGAAGTAGGTGCCGCCCCGGTTGTGCGATGCGACGATGCCGCCCAGCTTGCCGCTGGCAGCAGACGAGAGCAGTCCGATGTATTTCATGGGCTGTGTGTCCCCTGGCCTGCACACCGCGCGGGCCGGACGGTGAGTCCGGCCCGGCTTGCGGCGACCTGCCCCGTTCGGAGCCGCTGGAGGAGGCTGGCTTAATTCTAGCCTTGGTGTGGCTGAAACGCCACACTTTCTAGGTAAACTTCATCGGGAATACATCGGGTAACTATTGGGGATGCTCTGGCCCGGTGTAGCTGCGAGCGGCGCTGCTCATCGGTCGCGGGCTACTCAGTCGCCGCGCGACGGGCGTTGTTTCAACGGTGCGAAGACAGCGCCCGACACTACCCTCCCCTGCGGGCGAGAGTGCCGCGTATTCGCGGACTGGAAGCTAGTCCGCGGCGGCACGACTGTCGAGCAAGCGCGGGCCGGACTGCGGCCATTGTTCGGCGGCGCGGGCTTATGGCCGAAAGGCCATCGCGCCGCCATGGACCGGAGCCGGCCTGCGGGGTGGGGCAAGGGGGGATGGTTCGGAAGGGGGGAAAGGCGGTTCAGGGCCTTCCCCCCTTCTGATGTGTTTCATATTCGCCTTTTATAAGCGGCGCGGCGAACGGCGTGTAGGCACACCGGGCGAACGCAGCGACGGTCACGCTGAGCGTGACGCGGCGGCGCGGAGTGAGTGTACTTTAGGCGGACCGGAAACCGTGGTCCGCTCTCGTCCCCCCTTGGCGCTAGCGAAGTCTGCGCCAGAGGGGTTTCCCCCCCTTTAGGATTCGAATTGGAGGGGGGTGCCCGGATGGGGGGGGTTGAGGGGGGGGAAACCTCGGCGGGGGGAGAGAGGGTGCCTGCCGTGAGGCCGCGCGCGTTATGGCTTCGTTTTATTTATGGTTTTTGCGCGACGTGTGCGTGTGAAGAATGAGCCGGACGCGGCGCGCCGGGTGGTCTACATCGGCCCGGTAGATGCCGCTTACTGGCGTCGTCCCGTGGATCGCGGCGCGAATTCGCGTACCCCCCGGACAGCGAAAAAAAGAAAGCGGGGTTCATTTGAACGTTCAGCACTTCGGGCTTTGTCGCGTAGCGCCGCGTGAGCGGGGGGCTTTCCGGTTCGATGCCGATGCCGCGCCTTTTTTCTGGCGCGGCCCGATGAAGCTGTGCGAGCGACTTTAGCGAGCGTCATGGGGGTCAGGGGGTGGTGACCCCCTGGCGGGGTCCGGGGCAGCCAGCCCCGGCCTGCGGAGCCGGGATGGTGGCCGGATAACCGGGGACCACCGCCCGGATGATGCTCAACGGAGAGCTTTGCATTTGTAGACTTTGTGGCAGACCGGATAGAGCAGCTTGCCGTCAAGGTCCGTTTCCGTGAAAAGTGATTCTCTTCCGTCGCCGACGAAGAAGGAGGGGTCTTGGCAACCTTCTGGGCCATCAACCTTGCCGGTGTCCGTGCAGGTGGCTTTGACGTGCTTGACCTTCTTTCCGAGCAGGGATTTATCGTTCTCGGACAGGTCACAGAAGGGCTTGCCGTCAAGGGTGGGGCAAACTTTGCTGTGCTTGAACGGGTTGAGCTTGGCGACGGGGTTGGTTGCAGCGTGGGCTACGTTCACGGGTGGGCTGGAAAGGTGAGACCCGAAAACGAGCAGGCCGAGAATGGCGGCGGCGAGATAGTAACGGCCTGGGGCAAAGAAGAGCAGGCAGAAGAGTCGCCGGTGTAGAGGCAGGCTGCGAAGACGGGCGCACCGTATCGTTTGCCATGCGTGTTGGATGGTCTGCCAGAGGGGACGAAGAGCCGGGGGCTTGGGCTTGGGTGTCCAGCCGTTGGCTTTCAGGGTGGCAAAGCAAAGCTGTTTCCGGGTGCGATGAGGGAGCCTGTCGGCCCCCCCGTTTGCTGTTCTCTCGTTCAAAGAATCGAGCCAAGCCTCGAACTCTCCGTCGTCTGGTTGCTCTGGATCGGTTACCTGTTGAAGTTCCTCGTTCACGTCGTAGTTACATCCTGTCAGTTTGCTCATGTTCGTGCGCTCCTTAATGCCAGGACGCACGGGTGTCAACCCCGAGCCGGTGGGAAACGCGCCGCGTTTTTTGCGGCGTTTGCGTTTTCCACGGGCGAGCCGCGTGAGCGGCGTTTTGCCGCCTTCCACAAAGCTCGTGTCACCATGAAGGGCGGCAAAACGGGGTTTACACCCGTGCTACAAAATGGCAGAGAGCGCACGAACCGCACACACTTTCAGCGGGGAGACAACGCGAGCGATGCGAGCGCCTTCCGAGCAGGGTCCGGGGCAGCCGCCCCGGTAAGCGTGGCCTTCGGCCACGCGCTTTACGAGCAGGTCCGGGCAGCCGCCCGGCGAGTGAGCGGCTGCAAGCCGCGAGCCGTAACGCGACACCGCCGCGCGCGAAGGTGAGAGCGATTAGCGAACCGTGCGGCGGTGGCGCGTCCCCATGAGCCTGACGCCGCGCTCGATGCGCGGCGGCGGGCTTCCAACGTGTCCAGCACGAAGATGTGAAGGGAAGCCGATGCAGTGTGTGAGCGGCCCGCCGCTGTACGCGAAGGTGCGAAGCCGGGCGGCGGCGGGCCGTCCCAAGGCGGCGCAACGCGCCGCTACGAATGTGTCCAGTGCGATAAGGGGCCGGAGCGAGCGGGCTGGCGAACGCGGCACATGAGGCGTTCCACAGCCGACCGCGTGTAGCCCGCCCCGAGCGGAGGCCCCGCTGTAGGCGCGAGGAGCCGCGCGCACCTGGAGCGCGGCGTCTACGAGCGCCGGTGATTCCGCAAGACAGCAGGCGCGAGGAGCGGCGCGTTTGCGGAGCGCCGCGTCTGCGAGCGCCGGTTAGTGCTGGCTCTTCCATGCTTGCGGCTGCCGCTGCATTTGTGGCGGTGGCAGCTGCGCATCGGCGGGGGATTTCGGCGCGGGGGTGCGGGCAGGTCTGGGCGGCAGCCCAGCACGGCGCGCCGCTAGGCGGCGCCGGTAGCAAGGCAGGTCCGGGCGGCAGCCCGGTGAGCACGGCGGCAGCCGTGCGATTGCGAGGCGTCCAGAGCGCGGCTGCTGGGGTGTAGCGTGGATGCTTTGCGGCGTCTGCGCGGCGTTTGCGGCGTGGCTCTACGCTTCCAGCTTTGGGGGAGCATGAATGCTCGGAGAGCAGATTGCGGCCTCCGTGCTTGGGTTGGTTCAGTGTTGCTTTGTGTTAATGAAAAAAAACCGGGTGAGGACCGCTTCGACCAGGCTTAGAAGCTGCTGCCGGGGGGGAATAGATCGGGGTCTGGTGAGTCGAGTTTGAAGATGATGGACCGTACCTGCTCCCAGTTCTCGGCGGTGAACTGTTCGTAGGTCTCCTGGGCGGCGGTGTGCTCGCCGCGTTGGTGGAGTTTGGCCGCAAGGCAGAGTTCGACGATGAGGTCTCGCTCTGCCTGGGTCAGGTGCATACGAACGGTCACCGCTTGTAGGCCTCTGTGAAGGCTAGGTTGTCGTAAGCCTCGATGAGTTTGCGAGTGAGCTGATTGCAGCATCTGATCTCGCTGCGGTCGGCGGTGGGGAGCAGGTGCGGTCCTTGGTCCTGAGAGTCGGGGCCGTGTGCGGTGGTGAAGTCGCAAAACGCCTTGATTAACGCGGCTTCGTTGAACGTCAAGAGGATTGGCTTTTTGTCTGGCATGTGTCTCCTTTGCATACGGACGGTCACGGGATGCGCCTCGTGAAGTCGCTCCGCGCCGGCGTGGTCCATTCGGTGCGGTTGCGGTACATGGCTTGCATGATACTGGCTTGTTTCTCGAAGAGCGCCGCGACTTCAAAGGCGCGGCGGGCCTGGGCGCTCCCGGCCGGTTCGCGTTGCGCCCACTTTCTCCACTCCTGGCAGCACGTGAGCGCGCGCGCTGAAAGTGCCTGGAAGTCGAGCGCGGGGTTGGGTGGTGTGGTGGGGGCGGGCATCAGTTCACCGTGGGTTTGTTGGAGTGCTTTTCGGCTTGCTCCTGGCTGAGTTCTTTTACGCGCTCAAGGTCGGCGGTGACTTGTTCGGCGGTGAGGTACTCGAAAGGAATGATCTCGGCTCTGGGGTGTTGGCCGCTCTCGCCGGCCGCTCCGGGCGATCGCTCCTCGCCGTTGGCGCCGATGGTCCACGGCGCCGCTCCGTCCGGACTCTCGGAGCTGGGCTTGAAAGGCAGTTCGGGCGATGGCAGATCCAGCGTGGCGTTCAGGGCGGCGGTGAGAACGGCGTCGGTGCCTGTCTTGAATTCGGTGGTGGTGGTGTCGATGATCGCAAGGGCCTGCTGTAGGCCGTAGCGTCGGCCCGCCTCGAATGTCCACGCCATGAGCATCGCGGCGAGGTGCGTGGTGAGTGGCTCTGCGGTGATGAGTTCGTGGTACATCGGCAGTTCGCCCAGCGCGCAAACCATCTGGTAGACAAGATCGGGCAGCACAAGGGCGCTGACGTTTTCGAGTTCGTCCCGCATGGCTTCGGTGTCGATGTCTTGTAGCTTGATGGCTGGCCGCGCGTCCACGGCGTCGGGGTCGCGGTTCTCGCGGTGGGTGATGAGAGCGATGGTGTTGAAACCTTCGGCTACGGCCTGGGGCGCGAACTGGGCTAGTTGGCGCTGGTCTTTGTTCATCATCGTGTGCCGCGCCTTGAGCAGTGGGCTGATGGCTTGGCAGTAAAGGTGCGCGGCGGCGATGGCCTCTCGCACCTGGTTAAATTCGGATGGCGTGAATCCGATCATGACGTGGGGCCTCCTCTGGCCCGGTGATGTGGGAGCACGGCGCGGGCCGCTCTCGCCCAGGTTGTGTGTGTGGGTTTTAATCACAGGCGGTGCGGGCTGAGCGATAGGAGCGCACCTGCCCGCCCGCCTGTGTCCGCGCGGCGTTGTTATGCAGACCTGGGGGGTCCGCCGCGCGGAAAGTGATTACTCGGTTACGGCCGGTTCGTCGTTCGGCTCGGGTGCTTTGGTGTCTGCACCGATCTTTTCAGCGGTGCCGGCCGATTTCTGTTTGTTCGCCTTGCGCGTGGCAGCCGCTTTCACCGCGGCGCCGTGTGCGTGGGCGCGAATCGGCGGCGTGGGGCCGTCTACTTCGGTGATGGTGAGTACCGGCGCGGCTGGCGGTGGGGCCTGGCTGGCCGCTGCTGCTGGCGCTGGCGCGGGGTTGATGATGTCGGTGATGAGGCGGTGGGCGTGTGCCAGGGCGCCTCTGCCCATCGGCGTGAGTGGCAGTGTAACCACGTCTTCGATGATGTCCGTGGCCTGCCGCAAGTGAGCGCGGTGGGTGCTCGTGAGTTGCTGTGCCATAAGTGGCCCTCCTCTGCGGGCGTTGGGTTGGCTGCTCGTTTCGCGTGGGCCGCGTTCACCGCGGCCCGCTGCGAACGTGGCTAGGTGGTGGTGGCGGGCGTCTGGCTGGCGCTCAAGATTTCGAGGCCGTCAAGCACGCTCTGCGCGTAGGCGTTGATTTGCGCGGTGGTGGGCGAAGAGACTCCGGCCTGCTGTGCCGCCGCAATCAAGTAGGGCTGCACGGCTGCGGTGATGGCTACCAGCTTCGCGGCGTCGGTGGTTTCCTTGGCGGCGGCTTCGTCTGCGGCTTCCTCGGCCTGCATCGCGGCGTTGACGCTCAAGTTGTAGACCGCGCCGATGCCGGGGTTGGCAACGTCTACGATAGGTTCGGCGACGGCGGATACTTCGGTGCCGATTTTGAAGATGTCGGCAAAGACGGACTCGATTTTTCCCCAGTTGATTTTCATGGGTAGTTAGCTCCTTTCGAGCGGCTGAGTTACTGGTCATTGTTGGCGGCGAGTGAGTCTAGCTGCTCGCCGATCTGCGCGTGGAGCGCGAGTAGGACACGGTTTTTGTTGGCCGTGCTCAGTCCCTTAAGCTGGCGTTCCAACCCGAGGGAGCAAAGGAGAATCGTGTCACGCACCTGGGCGGCGTCGCGCACTGCGGGGACGCGGCTGTTGCGTGGGTCGATGGTTTCAGGCATTGTGTTGGCTCCTCATCGGGAGTGTACGCGGGCTGCTGAACAGGTGAGGCCGCGCGCGTGGCGCGGCCTGCACGTGGCTCTGGCGGTTCTCCGCGACCTCCTTTCGTTTTTGAAGTGAGTTATTCAAGCGTGTGCCTGTTCGTTGGATGGCCCGAGCGTGAGTTCGTCGGGGTCCGGTGAGTCTCGATGGTTGAGGCGCTGCTCGGCGTTTCTCCATGCGGCCTGAGCACTCCGGCGCACGTTGGAGAGCCAAGGGCCGTTAGGTCCAAGGCGAATGAAGAAGCCGGTTTTGTTGCTGTCTCCATCGTAGGGGCAGCAATCTAACCGGGCGTTCGTAGCGACTGATCGCACTTTCTGGATGGATTCAAACATGGTGTCAGTCCTCTGGGCTTACTCCGCGGCGAGTTGCTGCGCGTACTTGTCGAGCAGCCACTCGATGGTGCGTCCGCCCTGGCCGTAGCTGTTGCCGGGGAAGCTGGCCCACGTCTCGCAAGCGGCCTCGATGGCAGCGGTGATGTTGCCGGTGTCGATGAAGTTGAGCGCGCGGCATTGCTTGAGCAATTCGAGCGCGGCGGCGTCCTGCGCCTGGGGGCTGAATATCTTGCTCGTCCAGGTCGCGGTGATTTCCTTCCACGTGGGCAGCGTGATCTGGTAGCGCCCGCTGGCCGTCGATTCGAGCAGCGTGGGTGCGGTTCTTACCACGATGGCAGGCCGGCCAGCGGCGAATGGGTGGGCGCTGTAGTCGGCGAAGCTGTTGAGGCCGTCGATGCCGCTCACGATGATGTCGTACCCGGCGTCGTGTGTGGCTGGGCTTGTGCAAGTTCCTTCGCTGATGCCGATGAGGTCTAGGAAGGCACCAACGGATTTCACTACGGCGAGTCTCGCCATGGTGTTGCGGCTCCGATCTGCGCGCGCGGCGCGCTGTTGAGGTTGACGGTGTGGGCTTGGTTCCACGTGGAACGGCGGGCCTCTACAGGAAAGGCACGTTCAAGTCCGGGATGTTGTTGCGGAGACGCCACGCTCGCAGGTTGAAATTGCAGTGAGCACAGAAGGCGGGCCGTTGCAGGCTCTTGCTCCGGTAGCTCGCGTGGCATTTGGGGCAGTGGACGCCTGGGTGCTTGGGCAGGATGAGACTGGTACCGCAGTCGCAAGCTGTCGTGCGGGGGTCGCCGGTGGATTTGACCGGGTCAACGTTGTAGTCGTGGCTTGGCATGGAAACTCCCTTTGATGATACGAACATGGACTTAGAGTAAATTACAGGGGATATTGAGCGGTTGTCAAGGTGTACACGCACATATAGTGTTGATACGATGAACATTCCGCTGCGTAATATCAAAGTTTTGGCGGCGGCTGAGTCGGTCCGCTGGGGGTAATCGAGGGGATGTTGAGCCGTTTTCTGCGACTGATAAGAATTATTATGTAAACTCATAGTCAAATCTAAAGAAGTTACAGAAAAACGTACTTTTTTCAATGGGGTTAAAGGGGCGCTGAGGAGATGGGAGTTTTCCACTTGCGAGCCTGGGCCGGGGGTTCTACCGTTGCCCTTGTCGCGGTGTGGTGCCTTCACGATACCACGATTTTTTGGATGGTAGCGGTCAACAGGCGGCACCTGCCGCTGCCCCTTTTGCCGGGGGTACAGTTCCTGCTCTGACCGCTCTTTTTTTAGGAGCGTACCGGCGTATGAAAAATGGCGAGCGCCGGGGCCTGGTTGCGTCACATCGTCCGTTCTTCCGCGCCAGCGGAATGCAGCCCAGGGGAATAAGACCACGCACAGCGTCGTAGAGTAGGGCGGGAAAGCCTGCGGGCAGGCCGTCGCTACCCCCCGTGTGTCTAAGGATCGGCTGGTGTCGATGGGGTATCTGGCCGTGCCCTCGATCTGGGTGAACATTCAAAGAGGGGTCACCTGTGGAGAGTGCTTGCACAACCCGAAAATGACGTAAGTCCCTGCGGAGCCTCGGTTTCCGGGGTTTTGCGAGTTTTCCACAGGGGCGGCGACGATTACGAGGTGTGCTTTTCTCTCTCATGCGCCTTTTCAAGGCCGGGGTTCCCCTGAGGACGACGTGTGTGTTTTTGTACCCCCT
>Ga0224534_1001541_pt1 | contig 12033 bp, 6 predicted proteins | sample 714E12024metaG_FD_172012 | JGI IMG/M metagenome (GOLD analysis project Ga0224534, IMG submission 172012) | Peat soil microbial communities from Stordalen Mire, Sweden - 717 E1 20-24 | ecosystem: Environmental > Terrestrial > Soil > Wetlands > Peat | place: Sweden: Norrbotten County, Stordalen... | reverse complement strand
GTCGAATGCGATTGCGTGCCGGCGGGGATTTTGATCACGGTCCTGCTTTCAAGCGTCGGCACTTCGATTTCCGCGCCGAGCGTGGCCTGCACAAAACTCACCGGCACTTCGCAAAGCAGATCGTCGCCGTCGCGCTGGAAAATCTCGTGCGCCTTGACATGCAGCATCACATAAAGGTCGCCCGGCGGCCCGCCGCGAAAGCCGGCCTCGCCGTTGCCGGACGAACGCAGGCGCGAACCGCCGTCCACGCCCGGCGGGATGCGCAGCGTGATTTTGGAAGTGCGCTGGCGCTTGCCCTCGCCGTGGCACGATTTGCACGGTATTTCCAAAATGTGCCCCGCGCCCCGGCATTGCGGACACGTTTGCGCGATGCTGAAGATGCCGCGCGACATCAACACCTGTCCGCGCCCGCCGCACGTCGCGCACGTTTTCATTTTTGAACCGTGCTCCATGCCGGAGCCGTTGCAAGTGTCGCATTTGTCCGGTTTGGTGACGGAGATTTCCTTTTCACAGCCGAGCGCGGCCTCTTCGAGCGTGATTTCCAGGTCGTAGCGCAAATCGTCGCCGCGCTGCGGGGCGGACGGATCATGGCCACCGCCAAAAAAGCTTTCAAAAATGCTCCCGCCGCCCGCGCCGAAGACCTCGCGGAAAATGTCGAACGGATCGTGGAAATTGCCCGCGCCGCCGAAACCGCGACCGGCGCGCTGGCGCGGGTCGAACGCGGCGTGGCCGTATTGGTCGTAGGCGGCGCGTTTTTGCGGGTCGCTCAACGCCTCGTAAGCCTCGCCGAGTTCCTTGAATTTCTCCTCGGCAGCCTTGTCGCCCGGGTTTTTGTCCGGGTGGAATTTCACGGCCAGCTTGCGGTAGGCCTTCTTGATTTCCTCGGCGTCGGCGTCACGGTTCACGCCGAGGATTTCATAATAATCGCGTTTGGACATCGGAATGAATTAAAAAAGGGAAATGGCAAAAGTGATTGAATGTCGTGCTGTTTTGGAGTGCGCGGACGTGTCCGCGCTTTGAAAGCGGCGACATGTCGCCGCAGTCCAAAACGGGGCGCAACTTGTCACTTTTGCGTTCTTCATTTTGAGCCGTCAGCGGGCTTCTTTGCCACAATCACGGTGGCCGGACGGAGCAGACGGTCGCGCAGCTTGTAGCCCTTGCGCAACTGCTGGAAGACGTGCCCTTCGGGCATTTCGGAGGTTTCGCGTTGCGAAACGGCCTCGTGCAACGCCGGGTCGAACGGTTTGCCGGCGGCGTCAATTTCCTCAACGCCGGCTTCGGCCAGAACGGTTTTCAATTGCTGCTGGATCATCGCGACTCCGGCCTGCAAGGATTCGGTTCCGCCTTGCGGGGCTTGCGCCGTTTGCGCGGCGGCCTGCGCCATTTCAAAATGGTCGAGGATCGGCAGCAATTTTTCAATCATGGCGGCGGCGGCGAGTTGCGCGGTTTCAATGCGCTCGCGCGCGGCGCGTTTTTTGAAATTCTCAAAATCGGCGGTCGTGCGCAGCAGGCGGTCCCAGTTTTCGTCGGCCCGGGCCGCGCGCGACTTGAGTTCCTCGATTTGTTCCGGCGTCAGCGCGGCCACGACCGGCGCAACCGCGCCCGCCAATCCGGCGGCGGCTGGCGCGGCGCTTTCATTTTTGTTGGTGTTCGGCTCGGTTTTTTTCATGTTGTCGTGTCCCGCGCAAATCAGCGCGGGCAGTCAAGCTAGACGATTTTCCGGCGACCGGCAACCCGGATGAACCGGCGGGTCACTTCGGCGGGACGATTTTTGGGAATTCCGGCAGGTTGCGCAGAGCATCGAAGCGGTGGTCGGCGCGGCAGGTGACGGCCAGATCGCTGGCCTTGGGGTCGAGCTTGAGGCGCTTGGCGTTGTAATCCATGGCGATGCGCAAATTATCGAGCGCTTCACCGGTCTTTCCGAACATGGCCTTGAGCGCAGCGAGGTCGTAATACGCCTCCGGCCGGAAGGGTTCGGGCGCGAGGGTGACGAGTTTTTGGAGGGCGGCCTCGAGTTTGTCATAATAGCCGTAGCCCAATTTGTTGTAGAGCTGGGCGAGGGCGGCGGCTTCGTTGTAGGAGAGCGCTGAATTGGTGAGCGCCTGATTGAGCAGGGTGACGGCATCATTGGTCTGCTGCATTTGAAGGTCGGCGTTGGCGAGCGTCAGCAGGTTTTGAATGTTGTTGGGGTGCGCGCGCGACTCGGCCTGCATTTGCTGCAGCCGGGAGCTTGCCTCGGCGTTGCTGGCGGTTTGCTTTTGTATGTTGGTAATTTGATCAACGAGTCCGGTGATCTGGCCGTTGTAAGGGTCGAGTTTCTGGCAGGTTTTGGCGACGATGAGGGCATCGTCAAAACGCTGGAACTGAAAGAGGAAGTTGGCATACCGGATGACCGCTTCGGGGCTGTAGGGACAAAACGCAAACGATTGTTTGAAGGCGAAGTCGCACTCCTTATACAACTGTTGAACCTCCGCGTCGCTCTTCGGGCGGTAGGGCAGGTATTGCGGATCGAGCGGTGGATAGGGCGGGCTGGGCAGCAGCAGATGCAACCGCCAGGCATACACGCCGGCCTGCGAACTGCGCAGTTTGGAGAACGCCTTTTGCGCGTCGTCGTCGCGGACGAATTTCCGGTCGCCCGTGAACCCGCTGAAATCGTTGCGGAGATAGACCTTTTCCACCCAGTCGGCGATTTGCTGGACGCTGGTGTCGTAGGTGATCCAGTTGCCGATGAAGCGCTCGGAGTATTTGCTCCAGAATTCATGGTCGCGTTTATAGACATCATCGGGCAGCGTCACGATGGGGTTGCGGTTGATTTTCATGATGATGCCGAACGGCGTCTCGTAGGGATACATCCATTCGAGCGGGAAGCTTTCCTCGACGTAGAATTCGTTCGTCGGGTTGTGGTCAAAGATGACCTTGCAGAGCAGCCCGTTGATCATCATCACGGCGACCTGCCCGGAGACCTGCACCCGGCCGCTGGCCGGGTCCTGTTGCACGTCTTCACCCTGCTGCAGCCGGCCCTCCATCTGGCGTTGCTGAACGTCCCGCGTGTATTCCTCAAAACTGCGCGCCGAATCGTCCGGCGACGGGATGTAAATTTCCTTCGGCGGATAGACGCCTTCCTTGCGCCAGCGCGCTTCAATTTTCGCGCCGCGGGCCGTGAAGGGCACGTCAAGCAAACTGTAAGCGAGTTTGGCGGCAACTTGAACCAGCGAATTGTTTTCCTGATGCGACAGGCTGGCCACATATTTGATCAGTTCGCTGAAGAACGGCGGGTCGTGCTGCTGGCTGCGGAAGTATTGCGCGCGGAGATAATCCAGATACGTGCCGTCCGCCAGCGCGTTTTGCGTGATGAGATAGACGTCGCGGCGATCGAAGTTCGGGTCCATCGGCTTGTCCTTCGGCGGGACAAAACTTTCGCAGAAAATCATGTAGGTCGGGCAGAACCGGCCGGGGTCGGTGCCGCCGAACAGGATGGTGTTGCGGTCCATTTCGGGATAAACCAGATTGCCATTCGGCCCTTTCATCGCCTGCTCGCGCAGCTTGGGATCGTAGCTAAATATTGTCTTGCCCTTGGCACCCGGTGTTAAATCCGGTGTTTCAAACGGCGGCGTGAACATGTCATGTCCGAACCAGAAGCCGAACCAGTGGTTGCGCTCCTCGCCCTTGGCCCAGTGAGCCAGACCGGAATAAACCGGCATGGCGGCAAAGAGGCAGAGCGTGATCAAAATCGGGGCGCGCTGGCGGTGAATCAACAGCGCCAGAATGAAAATGAAAGGCAACGCCGCCAAAATCAGGTAGGCATAAATCGGCAGGCTGTATTGATCCTTGCCGAACGCCAGGGCAATCCAATGCGGCAGTTGGAAAAGACTGATTTGGCCGGCGGGGCCAAAATAATGCCTGCCCGTGGCTTCCCAGAGTCCAATCAGCCCCAGCACCGCCGCGACCGCGCCGCCCCACAAGCCCCAGAACCGGAATTTGGCATAATGCGTGGCCATGTAAGCCAGCAACAAGGCCAGACCATATCCGATCATGATGGCCACCACGCCGTGCGACGCGGTGAAGAACACCTTGTTTTCATCCGCCGACTGGCGGTCGGGTGTCGTGTTCATCAAAACGGTCAGCAGGATGCCGACGCAAAAATAAATCGCCGCCAGCCCGATAATCCAAGCCCGCTCGCGTTTTTGCATTTTGAGCAGGAAAAAGAACGGCAACAGCGCGACGAAAAGGAAAACCCAGCTGAACGAGCCGGCCAGACCGCTGGCAAGCATGCCCAGTTGCATGATGAACCGTGTGGGGTCGTGCATGACATCCGTCGGGTTGGCCTTTTCATACTGGCCGCGCGACAGCGCGTGGAAGAATCCCTCCACCGTGCGCGGATAACCCCATTGCATCGGCGGATCCGTCATGCCCGCAATCGCTTCGTAAAAATAAAACGACACGCCCAGCCCCCAGAGCACGCCGCACACAATCACCACCAGCCAGCCCGTGTCCGCTTTCCGCGTGTTCCACGCCAGCACCCCGAAGGCGACACCGGCGATCACGCCCAGCAGCGCGCAGGCGGCGCCCTGGCCGGGAACGGCGCACAAGAACAAAATGGCCGCCGCCGCCGCGCCATCCCGGCAAAAGTCGTTGAAGGTTTCCTTGGTGATGATGGCGAGCCAGATGTAAGACGCGATGGAGGCAAAACCGACGAAATAAAACATGTTGAGCAGTGTCGAACTCAAGCCATTCAGCGCGGGGATGGCTTGGGCCTGCATCAAAATCAGCCCGCCGAGAAACACGATGCTGTTGCCCAGAAAAAAGCTGCGGCCCAGCTTGAAATGGGTCATGGCGACGGCGACTTCAATGCCCATCGCGGCCACGAGCATCGTCTGGTGGATGGTCGCGCAAACGCCGAAAAAGAACATTGCGATGTAGAGGTAACGTCTTTGGTGCGGCGCATAAATCCAGCGCATCAGGCACACCGCCACGACCATCAGCCACGGCACGTCGAAAACCGAAATGCGGTTGATGACGACCGATTCCTTCCACATGAAATTGTCGAATCCCAGCATCAGCCCCGCCGTGATGCCGCAGACGACGCAGATGGCGCCCTCCCATCGGCGGTTCATCTCCTTCAACTCCGCGATGCCCTCGATGAGCATGCTGCTCCCGCGCGAAACCATGAGTCCCACCAGCCCGCACGCCATCGCCGCCGCGAATGATTCGCCCACCTCCACGCGCCAGGTGACGCTGCCGAACGGCACGATCACCGTCCAAAGCCACGAGTAGATTGCCCAGAACGGATAGCCCGGCGGATGCGGGATGCCCGCGTAGAACGACGCGGTGCAGAGTTCGCCCGAATCCTCCAGCGTCAAATCCGGCGCGAGCGTGAGCAAATAAGCCGTCCACATGACGGCGAAACAGACGATCAAAGCCAGCCAGTCAATTCCCCGGAAGAGCGGGGCCACTTTGACCGGTGCCGGTGCGGGTGCCGGCTTGCCGGCTGGCACTTTTCCCATGTTCGATTTTGGTTTTTCCATCGGGTGCTAATCAGTTTGCTTGCGGAACGGCGTAAAACACAAAATAGAACCCGAATCGCTGCGGTTTGTCCAATCAAAAGTGAAGATGGACAAATTGTTCTGCTCGGACTGGCGGCTGGTCATGGACACCGCGTAGCTTTGGTTGCTCAACATGGCCATGATGAGTGGCTGCCGGGAACCGCCGGTGGAGGCGGCGTTTTCAGAATTCAGCACCAGCAGGGTGAGCAGCGCGCAGGCCGTCGCCGGCGTCAGCCAGCCCGCCAGCCGGATCATGCGCGGCACGCTCGCGGCTCGCGCCAGGAAAAGGCGCCAGCTAAGCGTTGCCGACGGTCGGCGCGGATGCCAGGAACGCAGCCGGTTCTCCAGTGACTTCATCTCGTTCTCGTCCATAAACAGCTCCTTTTTTTGGTAGGGCGGGCAGTCCCCTGCACGCCGCAAATTTTGTTAACGGCGCGCATGGAGTGTCGCGCCCAACCGCCAATTGGTTCTTGATTTTCCGCAAGCCGTAGCGGTAACGGCCCGCCGCCGTGTTCGGCGAAATACCCAGCAGCCCGCCGATTTCCTCGAAGGTGAACCGGTGCCAGATTTTCAGCACAATCGCCTCGCGCTGCTCCACCGGCAACGCGGCCAGACAATCCATCGCCGCGCGCTCGGCCTCGGTTTCGCCCGGCGATTTCTCGAACCAGCGCAGCGATTCCAGTTCCCGCGTCAGCCGCCGCCACAGCGAGCGGCGATGATTCAACGCGCGGTTCCGGAAACTGCGGACGCAATAATGCTCCGGCTCAAGCGGACGCTGCGGCATTTTTAACAGAACCAGAAATGTTTCCTGCAAAACATCCTCCGCCTCGCCGTGAGCCAGGCCCAGCGCACGACCGTAAAGAATCAAATCCGCCGCCTTCGCCGCGTATAACGCCTCGCACCAGCCAGATTGTTTGGAATCGGTCACGTTTTCACAAGATAGACACCACAACCGGGAAATTTGTATAAACTTTTTTGACATTGGCCGGCTTTGAACCAGGAAATGCCTGCCCGCGCCGGCTGTCCTCTGTCAGCGCCGTCGGTGTGAAATCTTTGCAGCCACGCAGACCTATTTCTCCAAAGCTCCGGTCACGAGCGGCTCAAAATTGGTGGGGCGAGCGTCCTCGCGAGCCGGCTCGTCAGGAGCCTCGCACCACCGAATATGCCACCCCGCCGGGGTTTGAATTTTGCCTGGGTCGTGGTTCTAATTCAACTTCCGTGCCAGTCCGTATCGCCAGAATTGGCGATGGCAGCCATTTAAGGGTGGGGTATAGTTGTCCTATGAATAGGAAGTGAAAAGTATGAAGAATAAGCGAAACCCGATTCAAATCTGGCTGCTGTGCGCAGCGATGTTGCAAGCGGTCACCGGTGCAGCACAACCTGTGACCAAGATCGCCGCGGGAGGTGCGCACAGTCTTTTTCTCAAAAGCGATGGCAGCCTGTGGGCCATGGGCTATAACCGCGATGGTCAATTGGGCGACGGCACTTACAACAACACCAACCAGCCCGAGCAAATTGTGGCCAGCAACGTCACGGCAATTGCCGCAGGAGGTTTCTATAATGTTCTTGGTCCTAACGAAGACAGCCAAAGTCTGTTTCTCAAGAATAATGGCAGTTTATGGGCCATGGGATCCAACGGCTCTGGCCAGTTGGGCGACGGCACCACAAGTAAAACAAACCAGCCCGAGCAGATTGTGGCCAGCAACGTCACGGCGATTGCCACCGGAAGACATCACAGCTTGTTTCTCAAGAGCGACGGCAGTCTGTGGGCCATGGGCGGCAACGATTATGGCCAGTTGGGCGACGGCACTTACAGCACTAATGCACCCTACTATTATGGAACCAACCGGCCCGAGCAGATTGTGGCCAGCAACGTCACGAAGATTGCCACCGGAACATATCACAGCTTGTTTCTTAAGAGCGACGGCAGTCTGTGGGTCATGGGCTTTAACTATTCTGGCCAGTTGGGGGACGGCACTTACAACAATACCAACCGCCCCAAACAGATTGTGGCGAGCAACGTCACCGAGATTGCCGCAGGAGAAGCGCACAGCCTGTTCCTCAAGAGTAATGGCAGTCTGTGGGCCATGGGAGGCAACGGCTATGGCGCGTTGGGCGACGGCACAAACAACAGCACCAACCGGCCCGAACAGATTGTGGCCAGCAATGTCATGGCTATTGCCGCAGATTACGATGACAGCTTGTTTCTCAAAAGTGACGGCAGCCTGTGGGCCATGGGCCGCAACGGTTATTGCCAGTTGGGCGACGGCACTTACAACAACACCTACCGCCCCGAGCAGATTGTAGCCAGTGGTGTCACGGCGATTGCCGCAGGATTCGGACACAATCTGTTTCTTAAGAGAGATGGCAGTTTGTGGGGGATGGGCTGGAACCAATGGGGCCAGTTGGGCGACGGCACTTACGGCGGTGCCTATCCTTATCTTACCAACCGACCCGAGCAGATTTTGGCGGCTTACAATCAAATCTCCGGCCAGCAATTGGGCGGCACCAACATGCAATTGTCATTTGTAGGCATCGCGAATGCGAATTACGCGCTGGACCGTTCCAGCAGTCTATCGCCGCCCAACTGGATTCCGCAGTTGACCAATGCCGCCGGTTCGTTCGGGGCGCTGGTGTTCACCAACCCGCCGGACGCCACCACGAACAATTTCTGGCGCATCCGCTCCGTGCCGTAAAATACCGGTAGCAGCCGACGTAAGGAGGCTCATTCTTTTCCCGACGGAAAGTTGGAGCCTCCTTATGTCGGCTGCTACGGCAAACGTGGCGTTGCTGCAAGCAAGGATGTTGAACCCGCCGCAGCCATCATTTATACATCGGCGTCTGGCTCTTTGCGAACACCGTCGGTTTTGGAGTTGCGGCACCGACGGCGTTGATCAGCAGGTTGTCGAAGCAGGCGGTGTTCCGGGTCTTGAAGTCGCCGGTAATCAGCCCGGCCATGCCGCGCGAATAGAGGTTGTTCGTCGCGGACAAAACCTGCGCGCCATCAACGAAGCCGGTGATGACGGGGCCGGAGAATTGCAGCTTCACATTGTGCCACTGATTTCCGGCGATGTTGGCGGCGGTTCCCGTGGCAAGCTGGGAGCCGGCGGTTTCATTTCTCGCCTGCGTGTTGGCGAACAAGGCGCAACTGCCGTCCACCGCGAGCCGAAGATAATATCCCTTGGGCACGGTGCCGTAGCCGGTGCCGACATTGTTGACGCGGCCCATTACGCCCGCCCAGCCGCCGTCGTCCAGATAAATATCGGCGCTCACTTCGTAATCCTGCCAGTCGCGGTCGCCGATGATGGTGTAAGGCGTCCATTCCGGTGCCCAGCTTTGCGGCGTCTGGCCGACAACCTGGCGCAGGCATTTTCCATTTTTGTCCGGGCGGGCGGCGATTTCAAAGACGCTGGCGATGTCCGCCGTGTAATGCGGCAGGTAACCGAATTGTTTGGGCGTGGAGTATTCGTCAAAGGTTTCAAGATACGGGAACGGAAATTTCTGGTCGGCGGGGATTTTGTCGAACGAACCTTTTTGCTGGCCGGTGGTCGTGGAAATGGAATAGACGGCGTTGGTTTCCAGCGCGATGGTGAACGAGCCGTTTTTGGGCGTGATGCCGGCCTGCTTTGCAAATTGTTCGGCGGCGTCGCTGCGCCACACGCAAAGTTTGCCGGTGGACAAACCGCCGCTGACATTGAAGGTGACGTTCTGGACGGATTTCGCGCCCTTGGTTTCGAGAATCACGCTGTAATCCCTGCCCGGCGATTTGAGCGTGACGAACGTGCCGCCGCCGTCCAAGTTGCCGCAAGCGCCGTTGAGATACGTCCAGCCGACTTTTGAGAATTGTCCGTAGTGCGCGTAGCCCCACAACACTTCGCGGGTATGGTAATTTCCGCTCCACGGCGAATTCGCGATCATGGCGGGCGGGTCTTCGGAATAGGATTCCATCGGATAGACGGAGCCGACGAGATACCAGTTCACGATTTTCGTCACGCCGCTGTGGATGAAATTCTGGTTGAACGCCTGCACGAGGCTGATTTCGCAGTCGAACCCTTTTTTATAAACGTGCTCCTCGCTGTTCCAAATCGGCTTGTCATAGGTTTCGGCGAGCTTGACCACGTCCGGCGGCGTGGGCGCCGTGGCCATGGTGTGATTGCTCAAGATGGCCACCGCGTTGCGCAGAGCCACGTCATTGGTCATGTGCCGGACCCAGTCGAATTTTGTCCGGTCCCAATTGTCAAAGCCGTGGATTTGGACTTTTTGCAAACCGTCGGCGTCGAGCGTGGCGCGGAATTTTTTTACGAAGTCTTCGTTGACGCCTTTTTCATTGCGGCAACCGATGGCGTCCAGGTTCAGGCCGTAGGCCGATTTCAGTCCTTGAATCCACTTTGCGTAATAGTCGCACATGTCCTGCGACCAGAAATTGCCGTTGCCCACCCAGGCGGGACAGCCCCAGGCGCAGGCGTCGAGCGTGAGATCGGGATTGCGCTTTTTGGCCTCGCGCATCAGCCACCATTCGTAGCCGCGGCTGAAATTGAGGTCGGTCTTGGTGTGCATGTGGCTCGGCTCGGCGCCTTGCGTGGCGTTGCCGTCGCCGGGAACCTCAACCAGCAGCGCGCTCATCGAAGCGCCGAACTTGGGCTTGAAGAGCAAATCCAAAACCTGGCTGCGCTGCGGTTCGGGATAATCCTTGAGCAAAACCGAGGTCGCGCCGCCGCCGCTCACCGCGCCGATGCCGTCGAAGCGCTTGCCGCCGGCGTCGCCCTTGAGATCAATGGTTTGATCCGCGAACGCCGTCGAGAGCAAGCCGGTCGCGAGGCAGCAAAACAATCCGGCCAGGATGGTTGCACGAATTTTGCCGGGAATACAACTGGGATGTTTCATAATGGTTCCTGCTGATTGATACGCAATTGGCCAATTTGTTTCAATCCCTGTTCGCACCCGCCGCGTTCCCAAACGCCCGCTTGCGAAAATTTCCCCGCGCGTTATGCTGTCAACCATGATGGCACAACTGGTTGACGTGAAAAATCACGGCAAAATCTCCACGCTGGGCGAACGGGTCCTGGGAGGCGGATCCATTTCCCGCGACGAGGCGCTGTGGCTTGTCAATCTCGAATCGTCCGCCGACATTCTGGATTTGCTGTCGTGGGCCAATCGCATCCGCGAGCAGTTCAAGGGCAACAAGATTCATCTTTGCTCCATCGTCAACGCCAAGGCCGGCGCGTGTTCGGAGAATTGCAGTTTCTGCGCGCAATCGTCGCATTACCAGACCGGCTCGCCGAAATATGGTTTCGTTGATCCGGAACCTGTCGCGGAAGCCGCCGATGAAGCGGGCAAAAACGGCGTCACCGCTGTCGGCCTCGTCGCGGCATGGAAAGGGCTGAACGAAGGCCCGCTGCTGGACGAAGTTTGCGACCGCGTCCGCGAATTGACGGCCACCGGCAAGACGCGCCCCGACGTTTCGCTCGGCCTCATCAAAAGCCAGCGCGTTGCCGACCGGTTGAAGGAAGCCGGCGTCGAGTGCTACGGCCACAACCTCGAAAGCTCGCGCCGCTTTTTTCCGCAGACCTGCACCACGCACACGTTCGACGACCGGCTGGAGACCATCGGCCATCTGAAAAAGGCCGGCATCAAAATTTGTTCCGGTGGCATCATCGGCATGGGCGAGACGCGCGAAGATCGCCGCGACTTGGCGTTTGAATTGAAGGCCATCGGTGCAAATGTCGTGCCCGTCAACATCCTCAATCCCATTCCCGGCACGCCATTCGCCAAAAATGACCCGCTGCCGGTCATGGAAATTTTGAAGACCATCGCGTGTTTTCGTTTCATCCTCCCGCGCCAGGAAATCATGATTGCCGGCGGGCGCACCGTGAATCTGCGCGACGCGCAAAGCATGATTTTCATGGCCGGCGCGAGCGCGCTGATGGTCGGCAACTATCTCACCACGCTGAACCAGCCCGTCGAGAAGGATTTGCAGATGCTCAAAGACCTCGGCCTCGATCCGGGCTGGGACAGCCACGGATTCAGCGATCAGGAAGAAACCGGCTGCGGCTGTGGAACAGAAAGTTGTGAGACTGAAGCAGTGAATTCAGTTTGAATCCGTTTGTGGCGTGCTGCGGCTGGGACAGCCGCGCTCCGCTTAAGCAGCGCAACTCCGGCAACGCGCTCAACCTTGCTTCGTCCGCTTGACCGGCTTCTTGGAACTGGCGGCCACTTGAATCGCCCGTCGCGCCCAATCGGCCAGTTCCTGCGGCTGTTCCAGCACGTCCGGCGGCACTTCGTGATACGACATCGTCAGCAGCTTGCCTTTGGACTCATAGGTGAACGGCCCCATGCCGCGCGCCGTGTAATCCGCCTGCGACGCCGCGTCCGTTTTGAAGAACAGCCGGCCCTCGTCCAGAATCCCGAAGAAATGTCCGCCGGAATAAAGCCCATGCGCGCCGAACATCGCCTTGGCGCGCACATCCGGCAGCGCGCTCAACTGATCCCG
>Ga0224534_1001540_pt1 | contig 12040 bp, 12 predicted proteins | sample 714E12024metaG_FD_172012 | JGI IMG/M metagenome (GOLD analysis project Ga0224534, IMG submission 172012) | Peat soil microbial communities from Stordalen Mire, Sweden - 717 E1 20-24 | ecosystem: Environmental > Terrestrial > Soil > Wetlands > Peat | place: Sweden: Norrbotten County, Stordalen... | reverse complement strand
AGGGACAGCATCTGAATGGCCAGCAGGGCGGCGTTGCGCGCCCCGTTGACGGCCACCGTGGCCACCGGCACGCCGGGCGGCATCTGGACGATGGCGTACAGGGCGTCCACTCCGTTCAGGGCGCCCCCCTGCAGGGGCACCCCGATCACCGGCAGGCAGGTGCAGGCTGCCAGCACGCCCGGCAGGTGCGCCGCCATGCCCGCCCCGGCGATGATCACCTGCAGCCCCCGCTCCTCGGCGGTGGCGGCATAGTCGACCGCCCGCCGCGGGCTGCGGTGGGCCGAGATCACGCCAATCTCGAAGGGCACTCCGAAATCCCTTAAAACCTTGACGGCCTCCTCCATCACCGGCAGGTCGGAGTCGCTCCCCAGAACGATCCCCACCACCGGGCCTGTCCCTTCTATCTTCGAGGCCACAGCCCCACCTCCAACAGAAGTCGTTTTTTATGAATGGGATGAATATTGCTTACTTAGTGTGAATTGCTGTTGCTGCGCTTCGCTCCGCAACTGGACTCGCAATTAGGGTTTTGCATTGGCGATTGGTATATCCCGATGCGTATATAAAAAGAGCTTAAAAGAATTCCCTAAATCCCTGCAACAAAAAGTCTTTCGGGGGATTTATCTATCATTCCCACTCGATAGTAGCCGGCGGCTTGGAGGTGATGTCATAGAGCACCCGGTTCACCCCCGGCACCTCATTCACGATGCGGCTGGAGACCCGCCCCAGCAGGTCGTAAGGCAGGCGCGCCCAATCAGCGGTCATGGCGTCCTCGCTGGTGACCGCCCGGATCACGATCGGGTGGGCATAGGTGCGTTCATCTCCCATCACCCCGACACTGCGCACTGGGAGCAGCACCGTAAAATACTGCCAGATGCTACGCTCCAGACCTGCCCCGGCCACCTCCTGGCGCAGGATCCAGTCCGCCTCCCGCACCATGGCCAGCCTCTCTTCCGTTACCTCGCCCGGCACCCTGACCGCCAGGCCGGGCCCGGGAAACGGCTGGCGCCAGACGATCCCCTCCGGCAGGCCCAGCTCCAGGCCAACCTGCCGCACCTCGTCCTTGAACAGCCAGCGCAACGGCTCCAACAGCTTCAGCTTCAAATCGGCCGGGATGCCGCCCACGTTGTGATGAGTCTTGATCACCGCCGCCGACCCGGCGCCGGACTCGATCACGTCCGGGTAGAGCGTACCCTGAAGCAGGAAGTCGACCTCCCCTAGCCTGGAGGCTTCCTCTTCAAAGACCCGCACAAACTCGTTGCCGATGATCCGGCGCTTCCGCTCCGGATCGGCAACATCCTTCAGCTTGTTCAGGAAGCGTTCCGGGGCTACCACGGTGATGATCCTCATCCCCAGGCTCTCCCGAAAGGCTGACTCCACCTGTGATCGTTCATCCTTGCGCAGGAGCCCTTGGTCCACGAAGATGCAGGTCAATTGGTCACCGATCGCCCGGTAGACCAGAGCAGCGGCCACGCTGGAGTCGACCCCCCCGCTCAGGGCGCCCACCACCCGCCGGGATCCCACGGTCTGCCTGATGGCAGCCACCTGCTCCTCGACAAAGGAGGCAGGCGTCCAGTCACCCTTGCAACCGCAGATCCGGTACAGGAAATGGGCCAGGATCTCTCTCCCCTGGGGCGTGTGCCGTACCTCCGGATGGAACTGCACCCCGTACAGCCGGCGCTGCGGGTCGAACATGGCTGCCGTCACATTGCCGGAGGTGACGGCGGCAATCTCGAAGCCCGGCGGTGGGCTGTCCACCCGGTCGCCATGGCTCATCCAGACATCAATCTCCCTTGGCAGTCCGTCGAACAGCAGCCCCGGACGGTTTACCGCGAGGCGCGCCGGCCCGTACTCCCGGTGCTCTCCCCCGCCGACCCGGCCTCCCAACAGGAAGGCCATCAACTGCATGCCGTAGCAGATGCCCAATGCTGGCGCCTCTCCCGACAGCAGGTCCGGGTCGCAGCGGGGCGCCCCGTCCGCATAGACACTGGCCGGGCCGCCGGAAAAAACCAGGCCGCGGGGATTGTGAGGCCGCAATTCAGCCCAGGTGCTGGTATGGGGCACGATCTCACAGTACACCCTGGCCTCCCGGATGCGCCGGGCGATCAGTTGGGTATATTGGGCGCCAAAATCGATCACATAGATCAGGTCGCGGTCAGTGGGCACCAGTCTTCCTCCTCGGTGTCTTCTTTAACTAGCGAAGCTTCAGAGCCCGCCATCCTGATCTGGATGGAGGATGTATATTCCCGGCAGGTTGCGGTAGTGCTGGCCGCAGTCCAGACCATAGCCCACCACATAGTGGTCGGGGATGGTAAAACCGTTGTAATCCGGTTTGATGTCGACCTGCCTGCGGTCCGGCTTGTCCAGCAGGGTACAGACCCGCAGGTCTGCCGGCTGCTTGGCTCTCAGGTACTCGCTCAGATACTTCAGAGTCAAGCCGGAGTCGACAATATCCTCGACCAGCAGCAACTGCCTTCCGGTTACGCTCTCGTCCACATCTTTCAAGATCCTGACCACCCCGGAACTGCGGGTCGCCTGCCCGTAGCTGGATACCGCCACAAAATCCACAACCACCGGCATCTCCAGCCTGCGCACCAGGTCCGCCAAAAAGATGAAGGCACCCCGCAGGATGCCAACCACCAGCAATTCTTTGCCGGCATAGTCGTGGTTGATCTTTGCAGCCAACTCCCCGATCCTTGCCTGAATTACAGCTTCCGGCATTAATACTTCAAGTCGTTCCACTTTTGACCCCCAATTTCTCTCTTTTTATAATTATATCATAGGGATGCGGGATAAGGCGATCCCTGGTGAGGCCATACTGTTTCCCACCGTTGTTTTTGCGTCCCAGCTAAAATCAGGTCCCCGATGTCCAGGATGAGAGGTAGCTGATCTGCTCCGCGGTCAGCTCGTCAAGCTCTATTCCGTAAGCGGCCAACTTCAGGCGCGCCACCCGGGCATCGATCTCCACCGGCACACCGTAAACGCCGGGCTGCAGCTTGCCCCGCTGCGACACCAGCCAAGCTGCCGCCAGGGCCTGGTCGGCAAAGCTGAGGTCCATCACTTCCACCGGATGGCCCTCCCCGCAGGCCAGGTTGACCAGCCGCCCCTCGCCCAACAGATACACCCGCCGCCCGTCAGCAAATCGAAACTCTTCCACGTTCTCCTTGACCAGCCGCCTGGAAACGGTTATTCTCTCCAGGGCCGGGATGTCGATCTCCACGTTGAAGTGGCCGGCATTGGCTAAAATCACCCCATCCTTGAGAGCGGCCAGGTCCTGTTCCGCAACCACGTGAATGTCTCCGGTGACGGTGACGATGAAGTCCGCCCTGGCAGCGGCAGTCCGAATATTGCAAACCTCGTTGCCGTCCATCAGGGCCTCCAAGGCACGGAAGGGATCGACCTCCACCACCGTCACCCGGGCGCCCAGCCCACGCGCCCTGGAGGCGATGCCGCGCCCGCACCAGCCATAGCCCACTACCACGAAGACGGAACCGGCGATCAGGTGGTTGGTTGCCCTGAGGATGCCTTCGAGAGCCGATTGTCCGGTGCCGTAGCGGTTGTCGAACAGGTGCTTGGTAAGAGCGTCGTTTACCGCTACCAGCGGGTATTTCAACGCCCCGTCCCGGGCCATCGCCCGCAGCCTGATGACCCCGGTGGTTGTCTCCTCGGTCCCCCCGATGACCTGGCCGAGTTGGCCGGGCCGTTCCCGGTGCAGCGTGGTCACCAGGTCGGCTCCATCGTCCACGGTGATCTGGGGTTCAGTGTCCAAGGCTGCGGAGATCTGGCGGTAGTAGTCCTCCGTATCGATGCCCCGCCTGGCATAGGTGGGAATCCCATAGACCAGGTTGAGGGCAGCGGCAACATCATCCTGGGTGCTGAGGGGGTTGGAGGCGCAGAGCGTCACCTGGGCGCCACCCGCTTTGAGTAGGCGCGCCAGGTTGGCGGTCTTGGCGGAGATGTGCAGACAGGCAGCCAGCCGGATACCCTGCAGTGGCCGGGTCTCTTCCCACTCCCGGCGCACCTGCTGCATCACCGCCATCTTCTGCCAGGCCCACTCGATGCGCTGCTCCCCCTTCTTGCCCAGATCTTCATCCTTTAACAGCAGTTCTTCATGATCCGGCATGAACTTTTTCCTCCTGTATCTTCATTGAAGTAGTAGCTGAGTAAGGAAGTATTGTTGATCGCGATCGCTCCCAGACCATTCAGGGAGTACCTACGGCTAACTTATATAATATACCACATTTTGTGACACTGTTCCTTCACACCAATGCATTGCACCGAGGATTTACCTCAAATAACGAAACATCCCCTCCCAATTTATTCAGGGAGGGGAGTTCAGAGATCTGGAGCAGCAATATCAAGGGCTATTTTCCGTAGTATGTCGCCCTGTAGACATCAATCAGTTCTTCAGCCGTCGGCTTCCTCGGGTTCATCCCGGTGCAGGGATCACCCATGGCGGCTTCGGCTGAGGTTTTAACCACAGCCAGGAATTTATCCTCCGGCATGCCCAGGTCCTTGAAGGTCGGCGGGATTCCTATAGTTGCCATCAGTTTGCTAACCGCATCCATCAACGCCTGGACCAGATCCGCATCGGTCGAGCCGGACAGAGCTTGACTTAAATGCTCGCTGCCGGACGCCTGAATTATTCAGGCGGATTGATGGCGATCTTTCTGTTAAAGTCCTGAAAGGTAACAGTCATGGTGAGCCAAGTGCCAGGGCTGTTCTTGTTCTCCGCCGTCACCATGGCCTTGACGAGGACGTGCCCCCTCTTCGCCACCCAGAGACGGTTGGTGCAGTTCTGCCACCACATTTCCAGGTACTGGCTGTCCACCTCCGGCTGAAATTCCACCACCCAGCAGTTCTGGTTGTTGACCTTTTCCGTTCCTACCAGCCTGGGACCCTGGATCGCCTTGAACTGGAAGTTGACCAAGGGGTCAATCTCCGCAGAATAGATCTGTTGGCGGGTGAGATCGGTGCCGTCGAGGATATACCAATTCTTGTTTACCGGATCGAGGGTGTAACTCCGGCTGCCGATCTGGTAGATCTCCACTGGCGTGCCCAAGATCGTTCCCTTGAAATGATAGCTGGTGTCCGCCTTCTCCCCCTCAACCTGCGTCCAGGACCGGGTCTCCGATCCGACGCTGAAATCGGATTGGATCTGAAAGCGGTAGCTCCTAGCCTGCTGGGCTTTGGCCATGGTCTCCGTGATCAGCAATACCGGGTCCACCTTGGACATCGCCCGGAAGATCAAGAAACCGGCGCCGCCGAGAATGATTACCAGGCAAACCAACCCTGCCAGCCACCAGGTCTTTAGCCTCTGCAACCCAGACCCCCCAATCTCGTATGGATGTCCCTCTTTTCAATTTATGCAGGGGGTACCCGGCACATGCGAAACCGTCAAGATTGGACGTTAGTCCGGATGCGGAGAAAAGGTGGCGCGGCCGGAGTTTGGACAGAAAAGGCCGTCAGGTATATGCAAACCAGAGCATTTCTGTGATAATAGTTGCAGATAATCCATTTTTTAATCTTGAACAGGTTAAGTAGGTGGTATGGCATGAATCTGAGTTGGCTTAAAACCCTGATCACCATCGTGGATAAAAAAGGCCTGACCGCCGCGGCCGTGTCGCTGGAGATTTCCCAGCCGGCGGTAAGCAAGCAACTGCGGGCGCTGGAGGACTATTACGGGGCGCCGCTGTTGAACCGCCGGGGACGGGTGCCGGAACTCACCGCAGCCGGAAGGGTCGTCTACCAGCATAGTCAGCGCATCCTGCTGGCGGTTGACCGGAGCCTGGCCGAGGTGCGGGAGCTGGGCACCGCCGTGCAGGGCGAACTGCTGCTGGAGGCGAGCACCATTCCCGGCGAGTATGTGCTGCCCCGGCTGCTGGGCGCCTTTCAGCAGCGCTACCCCGGGGTCAGGGTCAGCCTGGAGATCAGCGACAGCAGGGCTGTGGCCGGCCACGTCCTGGCCGGGGAGATCGCGGTCGGGGTGATCGGAGTGCAGGCGCCCAACCCGAACCTGCAGCACGAACCGATCTACAGCGACGAGCTGGTGGTGGTGATACCCCGGGGGCACCGCTGGGAGGGGCGAGAGACAGTCAGCCTGGACGAGTTCTGCGCCGAGCAGATGGTCGTCCGGGAGCCAGGCTCGGGAACCAGGGCTGTCCTCGAGAAGTGGCTGAAAGAGCGCGGCATCGACCCGGCAACGCTGGAGTACCGGCTGGAGTTGGGCAGCCACGACGCCGTCCTGGAAGCAGTGGCCGGGGGCCTGGGAGTATCCCTGGTCTCCTCGCTGGCAGCAGCGCCGCGGCTCCAGGCAGGCACCATGGCATCGGTGCGGATCTCCGGTTTCCCCAACCAACGCCCCCTCTATCTGATCACCAGGAAGAACCGGGCGCTCGACCACCTGCAAAAGACCTTTATCGCATTTGTCAAAGAAACCCTGCCATCAGTCGCCGAACATCGCGATTCGAACCTCTAATATCGAAAGGGAGTTCGACGTTAGAGGTTCGAAGAGGAAATTCTAATTGAGCTTCGAAAAGCCCCTTACTTCCCGAGTATCTCCAGGAAGGCTCCGACCCGCGTCCTCAGTTGCTCGAAGTCCTGCTCACTGTAGTCGGTCTCCAGGTGCAGCACCGGGATGCCGGCCTCCTTGAGGGCCTGCTGCACCAGGTAGCTCTCGGTAGTGTAGAGGTTGCAAAACTGCAGGCTGTAGTCGATCACGCCGTCCACCTTGTATTCCTTGACCAGGCGCAGGATGTCCTCGATCCGGCCGGGGTTGGGGGTGAAACAGGCACAGTTGATCTGCATGTAGCGTTCGGCCAGGGCTCTGATCTGGCCGTCCAACGCCGTCTGGCTCTCGTCCACCAGGTGCTCGAAGTAGCGCACCCCGGTACAGGACTCCTCCACCACCACCGGGGCGCCACTGGTTTCCACGATGTGGTGCAGCTTCCAGTTGGGGATGGCCATCGGCGAGCCGGTGATCATGATCCGGGGAGCGTTGGCGGGGAACACGCCCTCGCCGCCCGCGATCCGCTGCTCCAGTTCGTCACACAGCTTGTTGACCATGTCGGCATCGCGGGCCGGGTCGTCATAGAAGGCAATCTGGGAGACCAGCAGGGCGTCCTTGCCGCTGATCGGTACCGGTGAATTCTGCCGCGTCCTGTACAGCCGGGCCAGCGCCTCCCTCTTCCTGTTGATCAGCCTGATGGCGTCACCAAGTAACTCCGGGGTCACCTTGTTGCCGGTGAACTCCTCCACCTTGGCGATCAGCAGCCTGATCTCGTCCTCCCAGGCGGCCACGTCCTTGGCCCGCTTCATCTGGGGCAGGTCCATCACGTAGACCGGCACGTCCTGGTTCAGGATCTCCCAGGCCTTCTTCTTGCCGTCGCAGGTGGTCTCGCCGATAAACATGTCGGCGATGCGGAAGAACGGACAGGTGCGGTCGAGGCGCGCCCCCACCGAGGCCTTGATCAGCGGGCAGGTGTTGGACGGCAGCACTTTCTCCCCGCCCGGCACCCAGAACTGCGAACCCCCGCAGAGGCCGGTGGCGATCGCCCCGGCGGCGAAAATCACCTCGTCCGGCACGTACACGCAGAAGGTGCCGAACACCTTGCCGCCCTGCTTCTGGTGCTCGATCAGCTCCGCCGGGCGCACGCCGTGGATCTCCGACACCACGTAGTAGAAGAAGTTCATCCCCTCGGGGCGATGTTCCTGCGACAGGTAGATCTCCCCGAAGGCCTCCGGCAACGCCTCGCACAACAGGTCGTGCTTCTCCACATCCATCCCCAGGTCGATCCACATCTGACGATAATCGGGCATGCTATTCTCCACTCCCCATCAATATATTTAAAAACATTATCCAAACATTTAGAACGCCAAAAAAGTCACCACCTGTCAGTTGCCCGGTCTGGTGCTAACATAACTATTGATTATAGTACTACATACTCTTTATTATGTCTGATTATAGGTGATCACTATAAGAAGGTCAAGGGGGACAAGGGGGATAAGGGGGATAAGGGGAACGGCTCTCCCGACCTGGAGCACCCTTTCCGAAGCCTTTCTTGCCTTCGTAAGATCGCTACGGCAACAAGAAAAGAAACCGGGCATGTCCATGCAGGCGCGCCGGCACAGACATCCATGCGGTGGAAGACCGGCTTGATCTTCGGCTGCGCCCTCAGTAGTTCTTGACAACAAGGCAACGTTTGGAATATTTTGTGGGTGAGGGGAAATGTTATGCAAAGTAAATTGTTGAACCCCCAAGATGATTTATAGGGAGTGAGATCATGCCGGCAGAGGTATTCTTTACTGACTTGAGGACGAAGAGCGGGAACAACCTGTTGGACAAGGTGGGGCGTTTATTTGATCGGGCCGGGCTGGCTGACCTGATCAAACCTCAGGACCTGGTAGCGGTGAAGATGCACTTCGGTGAGCGGGGCAACCTCGCCTTTATCAGGCCCCAGTTTGTGCGCAAGATCGTCGACCGGATCAGGGCAGCCGGCGGGAAACCGTTTCTGACTGACGCCGGCACCCTCTATGTGGGGAGCCGGGCAAATGCCGTCGACCATATAGAAACGGCTCTGGACAACGGCTTTGCCTATGCCACCGTGGGCGCCCCGGTGGTGATCGCCGACGGCCTGAAGGGGCACGATTACGTGACCGTGCCCATAGGATTGAAGCATTTCCAGGAGGCCAGGGTAGCCAGCGCCGCCTGCCAGGCCGATACCCTGATCGCCGTGACCCATTTCAAGGGACATGAGGCCACCGGTTTTGGCGGGGTATTCAAAAACATCGGCATGGGCCTGGGCACCCGGGCGGCCAAGCAGGCCATGCACTCAGACGTGATCCCCGTAGTGGATCCCGAGAAGTGTGTCGCCTGTGGGCGCTGTACCGAGTGGTGCCCGGCCGGAGCGATCACCGTAGACGAGACCGCACGGATCGACCCCAGCAAGTGCCTGGGCTGCGGGGAGTGCACCATCACCTGTATCGAGGGCGCAGTGGAGATCAGTTGGAAGAGTGATTCCTCCACCCTGCAGGAGAAAATAGTCGAGTATGCCTACGCCGTCCTCAAAAACAAGAAGGGCAAGGCCGGGTTTATCAGCTTCGTGGTTGATGTGAGCCCCAACTGTGACTGCTGGAACTATAACGATGTTCCCATCGTGCCGGACGTGGGCATCCTGGCGGGCACCGATCCGGTGGCCATCGAGCAGGCCTGCATCGATCTGGTGAACGCCCAGCCATCTCTGCCCAACGCTGCTGTCAACCTTCCTCCGGGGGCCGATAAGTTCCGGGGAATCCATCACGACATCGACTGGAATTACCAACTGGCTTACGGCGAGCAAATCGGGCTGGGTTCCAGGAGCTACAAGCTGATCAAGGTATAAGTCCGTCAAAAAACGAGGAGATGACAGAATGGGCGACGATCTGGCCAGTTTTATCGACAAGGCGAAAGAGTTCGGCGCCCTCGAAGCCAAATTAATCAAAGCGGAAACCATAAAGACGGGCGCCTGGGTCCGAATGAAGTGTCATTTCGAGTGCGGCGGCTATAATAAGAGCTTTTGCAGCCCTCCCCATACCCCGACACCCAGAGAGACTCAGGAGGTGATCGACCGCTCCTGCCTTGTCAATTCACAGCTAAAAAGAACCCGGGTCTGGTGATTTGACCCGGGCTCTTCTGATAAAAAGAGAGCAGAATTAAGATTGATCATAACAGGGACTCTAGCTAGCGAGCCGGCTAAGCATCAAGTTTTAGCAGCGGCGAATTTTTTCAACCTTCTCCATCTGGATTACCTTTCCGTCCTGAACCACGAGGGTGACGCTTCCGTAGCGGAGATCTTTAAGCAGCGCAAGCAGGTCCTTGATCCAAGGCATAGTGGATAATAATCGTAAACTTTCATTATTATCCTTATCAGGAACCAACTGCCCGAGCCCCATCAGATGACACCCCCCTATTTCCTACTATTATTATATTATTTATAATATATTTCAATATACCTCCCCCCACCATGACCTTGAACTTTTCCCTGATCTGTTCCGCTTCCAACAGCCTGACCACTTCCCTCATCCCATCCATGGTGGTGGTCATCAGGGTGGAGATGCCGATGACGGCGGCGCCGACCTCTATTGCCTTGTCCACAAACTGCCGGGGAGGGATGTCCCGGCCCAGGTCGATGATCTCGAAACCGCTCGTTTCCACCATGATCTTGACCAGGTTTTTTCCGATATCGTGCGTGTCTCCCTCGATCACGCCGATGACAAATTTGTACTTTTCCCCATCACTACTGGCTTTCAAGTGCGGCTTCAGAATATCCAACCCGGCGTACATGGCATCGGAGCAGATCAGCAGCTCGGGAACGAAGTACTCCTCCTGATCAAAAAGCTGCCCCGCCCGGTCCATTCCGTCTTCCAACCCCTTGTCAATGGCCTCGTAAGCGTCAATGCCGTTTTGCAATGCTGCGTGCGAGACCTCGACGGTCTTTTTCTCATCCATCTCCACGACGGAATCCGATAGTTCTTTGAGAAGCTGCTCTTTTGACGGCATGGCTATTCCTCTCCCATTTCTTGCGCGTTTATTGCTCCTGGAACAGTGCCGTGCTCAGGTAGCGCTCACCGGTATCTGGAAGCACCGCAACGATCAGCTTGCCCTTGTTCTCCGGGCGTTTGGCTATTTGAAAAGCGGCGAAGGCAGCCGCCCCGGAGGAGATCCCCACCAGCACGCCTTCCTCTCGTGCCAGGCGGCGAGCGGTTTCAAACGCCTCTTCGTTCTTGACTTTGAAGATCTCGTCGATAATTTTCACGTTCAAGACATCCGGCACAAACCCGGCGCCGATACCCTGAATCTTGTGGGGACCTTTTTGCCCTCCGGACAGTACCGGAGAATCGAAAGGCTCCACGGCAACTATCTTGAATTCCGGCTTGCGCTTCTTGATTACCTCGCCGACTCCGGTGATCGTGCCGCCGGTGCCAACACCGCCAACCACGATGTCCACCTTGCCATCCGTGTCATTCCAGATCTCCTCCGCCGTGGTTACCCGGTGGATTTCAGGGTTGGCCGGGTTCTTGAACTGCTGCGGGAGAAAGGAGTTGGGGGTCTCGGCGGCCAGTTCCTCGGCCTTTCGGATAGCTCCTGGCATCCCGTCAGCGCCAGGGGTAAGCACCAGCTCGGCGCCGTAAGCCTTCAATAAATTGCGTCGTTCAACGCTGAACGTATCGGGCATGGTCAGGATCAGCCGGTAGCCTTTGGCGGCGGCCACAAAGGCCAGAGCGATCCCCGTATTGCCGCTGGTCGGCTCGATCAGTATGGTGTCCTTGTTGATCAGGCCCTTATCCTCGGCATCCTTGATCATGCTGTAGCCGATCCGGTCCTTGACGCTGCCCGCCGGGTTGAAGGATTCCAACTTGACGACCACTTCCGCCTCCAGGCCTGCGTTAACTCTGTGGAGCCTGAGCAGAGGGGTATTTCCAATCAGATCAGTTAAATTGTTGACTATTCTTGCCATTATCCATTCCTCCTGTTTTGATTTTTTAGATTTTGGTGATTTCTACACTTTCTTAGCCCCATTTGGAATTTTAAATTTGAGCGCCAACCCCCCTGACCTCTCCAGTCTCGATCGCCAGGAGTTGATCCGCCCACCCGGCCGCCCATTCTCTCAGGTCTTTGATCTCCAGGGGTGACGGAGCCTTGGATTCTGTGTGGCTGGCAATCGTTTGAGCCAGTTTGGTATAAATCTTGGCCTGATCCGACCCCGGAAAGGCCTCGATAGTGGTTTTTCCCAGCAACTCGCTCTGGGTGACGGTCACCGACCTCGGTATGTAGCCGACAATCTGGGTATGCGTCTTGGCCACGAAGTCATCGAGAATCTCCACTGCATAGGGCGCATTGACGGAATTGGCGATCAGCCCGCCCAGCAGGGCGCCTCCGGCGTTGGAATACTTGGCGATCCCCTTGAACAGGTTGTTGGCCGCGTAGATCGCCATGAAGTCCGACGATGACACCGTGAACACGTGCTCGGCGATTCCCTCCCGGATTGGCATGGCAAAGCCGCCG
>Ga0224534_1001538_pt1 | contig 12044 bp, 1 predicted proteins | sample 714E12024metaG_FD_172012 | JGI IMG/M metagenome (GOLD analysis project Ga0224534, IMG submission 172012) | Peat soil microbial communities from Stordalen Mire, Sweden - 717 E1 20-24 | ecosystem: Environmental > Terrestrial > Soil > Wetlands > Peat | place: Sweden: Norrbotten County, Stordalen... | reverse complement strand
ACAGGACCACCGTGCCAGCGCCATTGATTGCCAATGTCTTCGCCGTGCTGGTGTTGGCCACCGCCCCGGACAGCGTCAGCGTGTCGCCACTGGCCGCCGTGGCCGTCAAATTGTCACTCAGCGAAATCGCCGTCGAAATCGTCGCAGCGGCCGCGCCACTGGACATTGTAACCGCCGCGCCAACCCCACTGCCATCCAAGGTCAATGTATTCGCGCCGAAAATCGTGTAGGGTATTGTGGAACTGGTAAAGGAGACCGTGCCCACCGTTTCAGGCACATTCAAATTGACCGGGCTGGCTCCCGTGCCGAAAATCGCCGTGGCTTGGGCACCGGATGGCGGCGGCGTGCCGGAAATGGCACCCCAGTTGAGCGCATCGGACCAGATGCCCGTGCTGTGGCCATCGGTCCAGGATGCTGAAGGCACTTGGATGACGGTCAAGATGACGTTGTTGCCGCTGATTGTGACCTGACCAGCATATCCGGAAGCAACCGCACCGCCACCGGGCGCCGGGTTGACCGTCGAACCGCCAAAGCCGCCAGTGGCCGTCAGCAACGTGTAAGTGCCAGTCGTCAACGACGAACCAACCACATTCACCTGGTTGCCGTTTAATGTCACCGTGCCGGCAACCGTCATCGGCGTGCTCGCCGTCAGCGAAGGCACCGCGCTCGTATTCCAAACCACATTGCCCGCCACCGAGCCCGTGCCGCCAAACGTGCCGCTCACCGCCACCGTGCCCGTGCTCAACGAGCCGTTCAAAGTCAGCGTGGTGCCGCTGTTCACCACCGTGCCGCCCGTGTAGGTGTTCGCACCGCTCAACGTCAGCGCGCCGCCCGCCACCGAGGTTTTCACCGTCAACTGGCCGCTGCCGCCGTTGCCAATGCCATTGGCGTAGATGACGCTGTTCGCGTTCAAATCAATCGTGCCGCCGCCCGCCGCCACCGTGATGCTGCCCGCCGGCGTGGCCGATGAAAGATCCAGCGAACCGGCACCGGAAGCGGCAGTCGCGTATTGCAGCGTGCCGCCATTGAAGGTGAGGCCGCCATAGTTGGCCCCGCCAAAATTGTAGATGCCGTTGATCAGCGCCGTGCCGCTCACCAAAATTGTGCCATTGTAATACTGGTTGGCCCCGGTCAAGGATACCGTGCCGGTGGCATCCACCGGCGTCGTGTTCGCCGTGCCCGCGCCAGATCCGGGCAGCAAGCCCATGGTGTTTCCGTTCGCCGCCGAGGCCGGGATGCCGATGACCAGCGGACCGGAATTAACCGCACTGCTGCTGACGATGCCGTCAATGACCATCGTGTAAGTTGCCACCGACGCCAAACCGCCGCCCACCGTGCCGAGGACGAAGGGGCGCTTGTTCGCGCCGACATTGTCCATCGTGAAATTGGCATTGCCCACCACCGTGCCGCCGTTCAAGTTGATCTGCGCGGCGGTGGCCGGAGCGCCCAAATCGGCATCCACAGCGACCACATCAAAACCGCCATTCAAATAACTCGGCCCAGTGTAGGAATTCGGATTCTGTGCAGTGCCAGCGGCAACAGTTCCAATCGCCACTGATAAACCAGGCTGCACAACGGTTCCCGGCCCAGCTTGGGCATACGTCACCGGCGCATTACTATTGTTTCTACCATTAACCAGACCGCCAGAATTGGTTAAATAACCACTGGTATTGTTTTGCCAGATAACCAACGTAGCCGCTGCATTGCAAGTGTAGACTGGGAACCAGTTACCTAAAGTGATGCCAACATTAACCGCTCCCATGTTGGGCGTGACCAAAATGGCACCCGGATAAAACCACTTGCCGTGCACGTTGATATTGTTGGCGGCCGGCGTATTAAAGCGCGCCGTCGTCGCTCCTACATTTGCTGAACCAAAGGTGTAATTCGCCTGCACATCAAAATTGTTGCCCATGGTGGCCGACTGGTAACCACCCGTCACGCTACTCAAGCCGATGATGGTGTATGGGCTGGTGCCGGCGGCGGGCGCTCCCGCCGGATCCGTCGTCGCCCAATCATTAAGACCATAGGTCGCGTAACCACACGGGTTGACAGCGTTGCCACCAGCGCCCAGCACACCAAAAGGTGAACTAGCACCACCGCCACCCGCCGTGGTGGTCGTAATGGTGCCCGTCGTCGAAAACATCACCGTTCCACCCTTCACCACCGTGATCGCCCCAAGCGCCAGTGTGGCTGAAGTGCCGTTGTTGACCACGCTGATGTTGTTTTGACCCGGATTCAAAGTTGTGCTGGCAAAGGTTTGGGAGCTGGCACCCGAAGCGGCACCATTGATGGTCAACGCGCCACCGCCCAGGGAAAGAATGACGGCGTTGTTGATCAGATCCGTCGGCGTTGTCAGATTGCTGAAATCATCCTTCAGCGTGCCGGCGTTGACGGCCAGCGTGCCGGTGAAGGTATTGACCACCGAACCGTTGAGCGTCAGCGTGCCGGCCCCCAGCTTGGTCAAACCCGTCGTGCCCGCCAGGACAGTCGCCGTGTTATTGCCGATGCTAACAGTCTGGTTGAGCACATTGATACTGGGTGCGGTGCCCAAGGTCAGCGTGTTGGCACCGGAAAGAATCCAATTGAAATCGGGCGCCAAGTCGCCAAACTTGAGGACGCTCAAGGTGTGCGCGCCATCCAGCGTGACGGTGCGGTTCGCCGTGATGTTGATGGCGCTGAAGTCGGCGGTGAAGGTGTCACCATCGGCGACAGTGCCGCCTTGCCACTTGCTGATGTCGCTCCAACTGCCGTCGGAGTTGGATGTCCATACGCCACTGGCGGCTTGGAGGCTCAACGCGCCGGCCATAAAGAGCAGGCTGGTGATGTGAAGGAGGGTGCGAGCAGGGGTCATTTTCATAAAACAACAAGTTGTGCGATCAGTTATAATTCGGAGGTCAAGGTCAAGTTTCACCATCTATGCCCGGTTTGTCAAGGTCAATGTTTCCACAATTGATTTCCGATTTGTCATGTCCCCCAACGGGACACCGCGCCATTCAAAAAAAACACCGCGCCGCCTCGGGCGGCATGGCTTTGAACGGAGCGATGGGGCAGTCTGGCTGATTTTCGAAAATCCGGCTATCACCAGTTCTAGTGACAAGGCAGGTTGAGGGTAAGTAGAGTAGGCGGAGCGGACGGGTTGAAAGGCACGAGGCCAAAGACCGTCACACTCCGCCCCTCATCAAACCGGACAGGCGGTTTTCCCGCATCCGGCTTTCCGAGGGTCATTCACTCGCATTGCTTCTACGTCCGCGCCTGCGTCCAAGCCGCCCGCGTGGGCAGCCGATACGGGCCGTAGCGTTCCCGAAGAACTTCCCGTGGGTTCATCGCCCACAGGGCTGGCTGACATCCTCCCTTGCGCCATAACCAGCGTTGCAGCCGGTTGGCCGCATACTGGTTGAGCCGGTCAAATACCCGCGTGCTGTTGGCGTAGTGGAAATACCCACCCCAACCTTTCAGCAGCCGGTTCACTTCCGGGATGACTTCGTCCGCTGCCCGCCAGAGCGTCCAGTGGTTGAGCTTCTCCCGCAGTTTGTCCCGCAGCTTGCTCTGGCTTTTGGGGTGAGGTTCAATATGCGGATAGTTTCGTCCGCTCTTGCCACGCCGCCAACTCACGCCAAAGCCGAGGAACTTGAACCCTTCGGCTCGCACATCGAGCGTCCGGGTTTTCGCCTCGTTCAGCGTGAGGCCGTTCGCGCATCGCCTGTTGCGCGTTGCGCTGCGGACGATAGGCGTAGCTGTGCGGATGACTGTCCGCTTCCCAAATCGGCAGCAGCAGTAAAGCCACCGCCGTCTGGATCACGCGGTCTTTGACCGTGGGGATGCCCAGTGGACGGGTTTTGCCGTCGCCTTTGGGGATGCGCACCCGCCGCACCGGACTTGCCCGATACGTCTTGGCTCGCAACTCTTCCAGCACCGTGTCCCGCCACTGTTGCCACGCTTCATCGCTGCGGGCGTAGGCCCTGCATTCCTGCCCGTCCACTCCCGCCGCGCCAGCGTTGCTCGCCACGGCGCTCATCGCTGTTTCCAGCACGTCGCGCCGCAGCAGTTCTCCGTAGAGGCTGTAGAACCGGTAGCCCGGTTCAGCCTTGGCTTTGCGGTAAAGCACGCGTTGCAGCTTCTGGACTTTCGGGGGCGTTGTTATCCGGTCGAAAAGCGTTTCTGCTTCCGCCCGGCCATCTGCCGGTCCCTCGCCGTGTCCGCGTGCCTTGACCCAAGTGCCCCGCCTTCGCTCGCCGCCGGTTTTACTGTCCGGCAGGTCAACGCTACTACGCGGGACTCCGACTACTCCAGCCGCCCGCGCCGCCTCGGTGGGTTCGCCACCTTGCACGGCGGGTTGAATCACTGTCTCGCCGCTGGAGTTCTCCCGGCTTACCCTGTCTGCCCTTCCTGTCCTGTCGCCCTCGCTGACCCCGCCGAGATCTGGCGCCGCCGCTTGACTGTTGGATAGCGTCGCCTGGCAGCCTTCGCCGTTCAGGTAGCGGCTCGCCCCGTGAGAGAGGTTTGGCCGCCTCCTTTTGCCCATGCTCGTGCTTCTCTCACGGGGCGAGGCTCTCGGATACTTGTTTCGAGGCTCATTCGATGAGGTTCACTGTCGTTGCAACCGGACAGTTCAGTCTGGATCGTGCTTTCGAGTTCAGCCTCGCGGCCTCTTCCCTGACCCAGCTTTCGGTCGTGAACAGTCCAATTCGACCGGCGGGACTCTCACCCGCGTGGCACCCAGCTTCACCGGCGCACACCTGAAAAACGCAGTTCAACCACGGATAAACACGGATGGACACGGATACCAAGCCTTTACAGGAGACCAGCGGTTCACCCGGAGGGTGAATAAATTGCGCCTTCCGAAATCCGCGTTCATCCGTTCATCCGTGGTTAACGACTGCTTCGTCCGCTTCCAACTGCGGAATTTAGGTTCAACCTGTAATCAATAGGATGCCAGGTTGAAGCGGTGGCGCGTAAAACCGGCGCAAGTCCTGCGTCCACAAAAAAACCACCGCTGTTCAAAGCGGTGGTCTTGTGCAAACCGATTCACCCGGATGCCGGCTCAAACCCGAACCGGCATCCAAGCCTTTCAACCATCATTGCGGCTTGACCATCCGGAAGAACACGTTGGTCTTGGCCGGATCCAGCGTGATGTTGACGCTCGTCACACCAACCGATCCATCCGGCGGGTAGTTGACCCAATCGCCACTCACAGACAGATCCAGGCTGTTGCTTTGCAGTATCCAGCCCAGGTTCGCCGGCCAGCTCAACGTCATTGTGCTGCCCAAAACCGTGGCCTGAACCGCCGGCGGAACAGGATTGATCGTCGAGACGGTGACAACCGTCAGCTTGCCGTCTGTCGCCACGCTGTTGCTCCAGGCCAGCCCGCTCCCCAGCGCCGGCAGGTTCGTGGCCGTGAATGTGCCGCCAGTGTAGCTGCCCGCCTTGAACAACTGGAAGCTGTCGCCGGATGCCAGCGCGGCGTCGCCCGCATTCGTTATCACCGTCAGCGTGCCGCCGTAGTGAACCGAGGTGCTCACCACCTGGTCGTTGGTGGGGCCGTTGTGGCTCACCGCCATTGTCGTGGTGCTGCCGCCATTCAGCGTCAGGCTGTTGTTGATGGTCAGCACCTTCCCGGACGTGCCGGCCTTTCCGGGAACCAGATTGCCGCCGCTGGCAACCGTCACCGCGCCGCCAATCGTTCCGCCGCCGCCCAGCGTCGCGCCGCTCGCAACCGTGACCGCTCCGTTGCCAATCACGCCGCCAACCCGCAACGTGCCGTAGCTGACGGTCGTGCTGCCGGCGTATGTGTTGGTTCCGGCCAGCCTGACGACGCCCGTGTGCGCCGCGTCACCGACCGTCACGCCCGCCGTGGTGTCCGTGCCGTTGGCAAGGATGTTCCCGTTGAAATCCACCTGGCCGCCGGCCGCCGCCACCAGCGTCACGCTCTTGCCCACATTGGCCGTCCACCCAAGGATGATCGGGTTGGCATAGGTGTTCGTCCCGCTCGTGTTCTGCCCGCCAATCGTGAACACGCCGCTGTTCGTGAAGGTCACGTCGCCGTCCGACAGATAGTTGGTCAGATTCGCAGCGGTGCTCAACCCGCCGGCCGCGTGCGTCGCGTCACCCAGATACACCGTCGCGTTGTAACTGTTGTTCGTCACCACAATCGGCCCGGTCGGGGCGGAATAACCTGACCCCGTGAACAGATTGGTGACGGTGTTGTTGGTCACCGCGCCAATGATGAACCAACCGGCACCCAGACCGGTGCCAAAGTTGGTCTGTAGAAGCGCGCTGCTGTTGTCCAGCACCAGCGTGCCATTCTGCACCACATACCGGAAAGCATCCCCGACGTTCACCTTCACGCTTGAGCCTTGCAGCGTGAGCGTGCTGCCGTCGTTGACAAACAGGTCAAACGACCCGTTGGAGGTGTTGGCCAGGTTGCCCGTGATGGTCACCTTGCCGCCGCCCTGGATCGGCAGGAAATTGCCCCAGTTCCCGAATGTGATCGAGGAAATCGCCAGGGCCGGCCCCGCCGGCAGCGTGTTGATGGCAAGAATGGGATACGGTGTGTGGCTGGTTGTCGTGGTCGTCACGGCGCCCAATGACAGCGTGTAGGTGCTGTTGCCCGTCACATTGATGGCCTGGTTCGCGTTGGCGGCGAACGCCAGGGCGTTGGTCACCGACAGCGTGTGGCCCGTGCCGCTGGTCGCCGGGGCCACGTCAAAGTTCAACGTGTCCGAGGCGTTCTGCAACACCAGGTTCGTCATCGCAAATATCGTGTCCGCATCCGCCCGCAGTTGCAGCGTCGAACCGCTGTTCAACGTGACCGCGCTGCTGCTCTTGACCGCGCTGGCGTTGGCCAGTTGCAGCGTCGCGCTGTTGGTGACGGGTCCCGTCGCCAGCGTGTTGTCGCCAGAGAGCACCAGCGCGCCGGCGCTGACCGTCGTCGGCCCGGTGTAGGTGTTGTTGCCCGCCAGCGTCAGCGTGTTTGTGCCGGCCTTGGTCAGCCCGCCGCCATTGTCCGACACCGGGTTGTTGACCACGATGTTGTTCGACGCCGCGTTGAACGTCCGCGCCCCGCTCAAGGCAACCGGCACGCTCAAGGTCTGCGTGTTGGCCGAGTTGTTGACCACGTCGCCCGCCAGCGTCAGCGTGACGGACGTGCCCGTGATGTTGAAGGCCCCGGCGTTGTTGCTGAACGTCAGCGAGCCGAGGGTGTAGTTGTTGTCCATGTTCGCCGTCAACTGGATGTTCCCCGCAAAGGTCACATAGTCTCCCAGCAACGGCGACACTCCGCTCGCCCAGTTCGCGCCGGCGTTCCAGTTGTTGTTCGACGGGGCGCCGCCCTTCCACACCTCATTTCCATTGATGATGGCGAACGGAATGTCAATGGCGGAACTGTTGTTGTTCGGAGTCGCATTGTCAGTGATGCTGGCGATCAGCATTCTGGCGCCGGTGGCGGCGGAAACATTGACAACGACGCTGTTGGTCCAAACGCCTGTGCTGCCCACCTGATACAGCGATATCGTCGCTATCGCCGGGTTGGCCCCATTCGAATCATACACAGTGATGCTTTGAATAGAGGCAGCGCCCGACGTCGCGCTGACGCTGATAGTCACACGCTGGCCGTGCGACGCAGGATTTGGCGTGACCGAAGCTGCCGAAGCGACGATGGCCGAATGACGGAGGACGACATTGTTGTTGGCCATGGTCACAATTGACCAGTGGCTGGAATCCGACGGCAGGGTTCCAATCCAGACCGGCGCGGCCGCGAAATTGCCGGTGACCGCGCCATTGGTGAAGAGCACATAATCCGCCAACTGATCCAGATCCCCGCCGATCAGGTTGATGCCAACACTGGCCCCGTTGCCGTTCAACGTCCCGGTCACTTTAACCTGGTCGTTGGCGCCGTTGTAGGTGCTGCTCAAGTTGAACTCCGCCTTGCCGCCATTGGTAAAGGTCAGGCTCCCCACCGTGTTGGTCGCGGTGGCGTTGTTCACGGAGCCGCTGGGGAAATTTGTCCCGCCATTCACCGTCACGGCGCCCGTAATCGTCCCGTTGCCGCCAAAAATTGCGTTGGGCAGCACGAGGACACTGCCGGAGCCAGTGCCGGAACCGGTGGCGTTGGCCACCAGCAACGTGCAGTTGGTCACCGTCGTCCCGCCGGCATATGTGTTCGCGCCGAACAGCTTGACGACGCCCTTGTGCGTCGCATCACCGACGTTCACGCCCGCCGTCGTGTCCGTGCCGTTGGCAACGATTCTGCCCGCGAAATCCACCTCGCCGAGGGTGGTCGCCACCAGCGTCACGCCCTTGCCGCGGTTGGTCGTCCAGCCCAGGATGATCTGGTTGGAATAGGTGTTGATCCCGCTCGTGTTCTGCCCGCCTATCGTGAACACGCCGCTGTTCGTGAAGGTCGTGTCGCCGTCCGACACATAGTTGGTCAGGTTCGGCATGGTGAACAAACCGCTGCTGTTGGCGTCGCCCAGATATATCGCCGCGTTGAAACTGTTGTTCGTGGAAACCAGCACTCCGGGAGCGGGGGTCTCAACCGCCAAATAGGCGTTGGTCGCCGCTCCAAGGAAGAAGTAGCTGGTGTTTATTCCGGTGCCGTCCGTGCTGTTGGTCAGCGCGCCGTTGTTGTCCAGCACCAGCGTCCCGTTCTGCACCGAGTAGCGGTAGCCATCGCCAACGGCGTTTTCAGTCTTGATCGTCTGGCCTTGCAACGTCACCGTCGTGCCGTCATTGACAAACACATCCAAAGCCCCGTTCGAGGTGTTGGCCAGGTTGCCCGTGACGGTCACCCTGCCCCCGCCCGCAAAGTTCAGATAATTGCCCCACGTCCCCGAGGTCACCGAGGGAACCTTCACGCCCGCCCCGTTCGGCAGCGTGTTGATGCTCAAGCTGGTAAAGTTGTGAGTGAGCGGGGACGTCAGGGTGATGGGTCCCAATGCCATCGTGTAGGTGCTGTTGCCCGTCACATTGATGGTCTGATTCGAGGGGGCGGTGAAGGCCATCGACAGGATTGTTGAACTGCCGTCCCAAATGTCCAGCGTATTGCCACTGCCGGTGGTCAGCGGTTCCACGTCAAAAGTCAGCGTGTCCGAGGCGTTCTGCAACGTCAGACTGGTCAAGGCGAACTGGTCGTTGTTGGAATCGGAGCGCAGCCGGACGGTTGAACCGCTGTTCAATACCAGATTATAGGAACTTGCCGCGTATTTGTTGTCCAACTGCAGGACCGCGTTGTTGGTCATGGGAGCAGCACTGGCGTATTCGCCGCCGGACAGCACCAGCGTGCCGCCGTTGATGGTCACAAACCCGTTGAAATAGCCGCTGTTGGCACCCGCCAGCGTCAGCGTGTTCGTGCCGGTCTTGATCAACCCATCGGGGGTCGTGCCGTCATAGACCGGTCCGTTGATCACGATGTTGCCCGCCGCCGTGTTGAACGTCTGCACCCCGTTCAGGTTCAGGGTGAGCGACGCGTCCAGCGTCTCCGTGTTGGTCGAATCATTCTCCACCCCGCCCGCCATGGTCAGCGCGTAGGAAGTGGTTTGGATGACGAAAGGCCCGGCGTTGTTGCTGAATGTCAGCGAGCCGAGGGTGTAGTTGTTGTTCATGTTCGCCGTCAACCGGTTGACCCCGGCAAAAGTCACGAGGTCGTCCGTCTGCGGCACCAGCCCGCCCAACCAGTTCGCCCCGTCGCTCCAGTTGTTGCCCGACAGGGAATTGCCATTCCACACCTCAACCACGCCAACCACGGTCAGCGGTATGGTGATCGTCTTGGTGTTGTTCGCGCTGTCCGTAATGGTGACGGACAGATTATAGACGCCTGGAGTCTGGCTGGAGTTCACCGTCACGCTGTTGGTGTAGGTATTGGCCGTCGGCGGATTGGTCGAAAGCAGCGACACCGATGAGCCTCCACCAATCAAGTAGCTCGCATCCAGTGAGACAGAGGTAATCGAGCTGCCAACCGCCGTGGTCGTCGCGTTGACGCTGACGGTCACAAGCTGGCCGCGTGACACCGGATTGGGCGTGACTGTATACGACGAGGCAATCGGCGAGCTGCGCAGGATAACGGTGTTGCCGGCGGTGATGACCGAATAATACTGCGGATTGGCCGGCGTCGTGCCAAGCCAGACCGGCGTGCCCGCGAAGTCGCTGGCGACCGTGCCGCCGGTGACCGTGAAGAGCGTGTAGTCGTGCGCCTGATCCAGCGTTCCATTCGAAATGTAGATGCCGACCGCCGCGCCGTTGCCGTTCAGGTTCCCCGTCACGTTGACCTGGTCGTTGCCGCTGTTGTAGGTGTTGTTCAGGTTGAAATCCGCCTCGCCGCTGGCCGCATAGGTCAGACCCGCGCCCATGGTGGTCGTCACCCCGGCAGTGTTGCCCTTGGTTCCCCCGGGCAATGTATGACCGCCGTTGGTCACCGTCACAGCAGCCGAAATCGTCCCGCTGCCGCCCAGCGTGCCGTTGCTGTTGACGAGCGTGCCGCCCGTGTAGGTGTTGGTGCCGGTCAGATTCAATATGCCGTTGGTCAGAATCAGGCCGCCGTCGGGCGTGCCCGTGCCGTGAATCAGGTTGGCCGCGATGGTGATGGTGTGGCCATTCGCATTGATGACCGCGCCGCCGGTATCCACATCATTTGTCAATCCTGCAAGGGCGGGCAGGAAGACCGCGCTGTCCGCAAAAGCAGCCAACACGCCGCCGTTGAAATGGATGGTGGAATAATGGGTGCCTCCCCCCAACGTGGCGATGAAATTGCCCACCGTCAAAGTTCCGCCATTCAGATTGAGCAAATAATTTTCCGTATAACTTCCGCCCGCCGGATCACTGATGTTGAAGCTGTTAGTAACCGTCAGTGTAGCCGTATTCTGCAACGTCAATCCTGATCCCGCCGGGGCCTTGCCCGTGCCAGTTCCAAAATCCACCGAATTCGCACACACTTGGGCGCTGTTTGTAATGACCAGCGTCGCCAGACTCGGAAAGTTGTTGGGACCCGTGCCCACCTGGATTGCCCCGCTAATATTGACCACCGCACTGTCCGCAATAATCACCGCACTGGGAAAGAGTTGTCCGGTGACATTGATATTCGTGGCCGACATATTGCCGACGCCACCCAGCACCAACGTGCCCTGATCCACCAACGTGCTGCCACTGTAGCTTGCCCCGCCGCTCGCCACGGAACCAAGGGTGATCATTCCCACCCCTCCCATGCTCAACGAGCCGGTGCCGCCCAATATGCCCGTATAGGTGGCCGTCGTGTTGTTATTGCCAATGATCAGCGCCACCGCCGCGCCCGTTCCCGCCGTGTTCTGCAAAGTCAAATTGCCAGTGCCGGACAACCCGCCAATCGTCGCCGCCGTAAGGGTGTTGAAGTCCAATGCGCCGCCATTCATCCCCACCGTGGCGTTCTGCAAGGCCAGGGCATTGCCCAGTTGCAGCGTGCCGGCATCAATCTGGGCCGTGCCGCTGAAGGAGTCCACGCTGTTCAGCAGCACCGTGCCGGTGTCACCCGCGCCGCTATTAAACGTGATGCCGTTGGCACCGGCAATCGGGCCGCCGACCGTAAAGACCGCGCCGCTGACCGCGTCCAACAGTCCCGTGCCGTTCAACGTAATTCCGCGGTTGGCATTCAAGGCCAGCGTGCCGCTGGCCAGCAACCCGCCACCGTTCATTATAATGCTGTTGGCCGTCAATGAACCCGGCGCGGCACCCAAGTTGCCGTCTGCCGAGATTTTCAAAAAGCCGCCGTTGACAATCGTGCCGCCGCCGTAGGTATTGCCGGCGTTGCCCAGCGTGATCGTCCCGTTGCCGGTCTTGGTCACGATGCCGCCGCTGCCGCTGATGACACCGCCCAGCACCATGCTGTTGGCGGCGCTGTTATCCACGCTGGCCGCCACGCTCGGAGCAATGACAATGTTGTTGTTGACGCCGCTCAAGGTGGTGCCCGCCTGCAGCTTGCTGTTGGCCGCAACGCTCAAGTCGCCCGCGCCCAGCGCACTGTTATTGCCCACCTGCACAGTGGCGCCGCCCAACGTGGTGCCCGTGGCGCCCGTCGCCGG
>Ga0224534_1001537_pt1 | contig 12047 bp, 10 predicted proteins | sample 714E12024metaG_FD_172012 | JGI IMG/M metagenome (GOLD analysis project Ga0224534, IMG submission 172012) | Peat soil microbial communities from Stordalen Mire, Sweden - 717 E1 20-24 | ecosystem: Environmental > Terrestrial > Soil > Wetlands > Peat | place: Sweden: Norrbotten County, Stordalen... | reverse complement strand
GCGCGCGCAGTTGCGGCGCGAACGCCTCCAGCGTGGCGCGGCTGAAACCGCCGAAGGAGATGGGGGTGGCGATATCCACCATGCGCGCTTCGCCGGCCATCGTGGCCTCTGGCCTCGGCAGCACGCGCGTGAGATCCCGATCGGCCAGCGCGATGGCGCCGCGCTTCGCCGGCCCCGAGCCGGACGGCAATGCCGTGGCGGCCCGCATCATGTCCTGGATGGGCCGTATGCCGGCGATAGGATCTTTCGCGAACGGAAACGCCATGGCCACCGCGCCCACCAGCCGGCCATCGATATAGACCGGGCTGCCGCTCATGCCCGCCAGGACCCCGGTATGTTCGAGCGGCCCGCCCGAAAGCCGCGCCAGGATGAGCGATTCCTTGGGGCCGACGTTATCCAGTACGCCCAGGATCTCGACCTGGAATTCGTCGACCTGGCTGCCCGAAAAGACGGTCCTGCCGGTGCCGCGCATGCCCGGCTTGACGTCCTGCAACGGAAAGAAGCCGGTTTGCGCGGCGAGAGCCGTGGCTAGCGCGAAGACAGCCGGGACCACGAAGCGGGGCACACAACCATTGTAGCCTTGCGCCGCGCCGGAATTTCGCAGCGGTATTGACCCGGAGCGCGCCATGGAGTAGTATGAAATTGCGGGGTGGAGCAGTCTGGTAGCTCGTTGGGCTCATAACCCAAAGGTCGGTGGTTCAAATCCACCCCCCGCAACCAAATAAATCAGGTACTCCACGCACTCCTTCACCTCCTCTTCGCCCAGAATTGCTAACAAATTGCTAACGGGGGAGAGCCGCTATCTGGCCTTGCCGGTTCCGCGACATCAGCCTCAGAGGACGCTTACTCGAACAAAACAAATCAGTTGCTGGTTTCGGATTCGCGCGTGCGATCAACTCCCGTTGCTAACGGATTGCTAACATCTGCTCTGGCCTTTTTTCGGGCCATTTCCATCGATTTTTCGAATCGGTCGCTGGCCTCTTTGCCGCGACCGGGGAAGAGATGACCGTAGGTGTCGAAGGTGACGTGGATGCTGGAGTGCCCCATCTGGTCTCGAACGTATGCCGCGGTTTCACCGTTCGCGATCAACTGGCTCGCAAAAAAGTGACGAAGATCTTGAAATCGTGTTCCAGCCATTCCGGCGCGTTCCACAATCGGTCGCCAAATGCTGGCTTCAAAGTCATCCGGATGAATGAACCCGTGGCAGTCGCCGGGAAAGACGAAGGCAGTCTCAGCATTGCCGACCTTGCGGTCCGCCAGGAGCTTCATCACGCTCTCGGTCGCCGCGATGCCTCGCAGTGACTTGCGAGTCTTCGGAGGCCCGAGGTACCACTCCCACTTGTGAATCCCGTCTTGCGCTCGCCGCTTCGAAAGAGCGTACTGAACCCGGATTTCGTTATCGAACCATCGAATGCTGATGAACCGCAGGCCGAGGACCTCGGCGCGCCGCAATCCACAAAATGCTCCGAGATAGGTGATCGGATAGCCTGCGCCGCCGGTCTCCCTGGCGGCGTCAATCAACTTCCACACATGTTCCGCGGTCGGCGGGACGATCTGCCGATATTCCAGCGGCGGCAACTTCACGTCTAACGTGTGGTCCGTGAACGCGAGGCCGCGACGGAATGCACTCGGTCCTTTCCGGCCGGCGAGCATGTTGCGTAGCAGCATAACAGCGTTGTGAATCGTCTTCGGCGCAAGCTCGTCCTCAATCATGCCGCTGACCGCCGAATCAACATGTTCGAATCGAATGTGGGAAACCGTCAGAAATCCGAGTCGTGGTATGAGCTGCGATTTAATCAGGGAACCGTATCCGGACTCCGTGCTGCCGCGAATCTGGCGCCGTCCGGCCAGCCATTCCTTGGCGAACTCCTCGAAGGTGAGGGATGAAGGTCGCGTGTACGTGCCTTTGTCGATTTCGCCTAGCGCGGAAGTGAGGCGTCGCTGCGCGTCGGTTCTGCTGTTGAATTTGCCCTCCCAACGCAGGCTACCCTCGCCATCGCGGTACATGATGGCCCAAGTCCTTCTTGCCCCGACAGGTTTGACGATGTGGCCGCGCTGACTCAATGCCGAGTTCTCTCGGCTTGCCTGGTCACGATATCCCAAGGCTCCGCGCGATCGCCGGTGCGGCCGAGGATCCTTCCGGGCCCTCTGTGCCATAGCAGAAGCGGCGCTCAGCGGGAAGAAAACGCCGCAGTACCGGCATACTCTGTTTGGGACTCATTTGGATTCCTGGTCAGATGCGGCGCCCAACTCCTTTTCCAGTTCCTCTATGGTCGGAAGGCTTCCTTGCAGTTTTTCGGGAAGGCTCTCGGCCAGGCGGTACTCCGATATACCGATCGGCTTATTGATATCACGCAGGGCATATTCGGCGACAAACCGCTCCCTGGTCTTGCACAGAATAATCCCGATGCTGGGCTGGTCATCTGGATGGCGCAGAAGATCGTTGACGGCCGAGAGGAAAAAATTCATCTTGCCCGCGAATTCGGGCTCGAACGCTTTCATGTTGAGGTCGATGACCACACGTTGTCGTCGTGGAACAGCGAAGGATCGAAGCCGCTGCTATTGAGGTAAACCGGATCCGACCGCTCGCCGTCGATCCGCGGGCTGGTCACAAGATAGTTGTGTGTGTCGCGCAGCGACGCGCCAGTTGCCGATCCCTGAGTGGTGCGGCCGTATCGCTTCACGTCCGTGTAGATGAGCCAGAAGAGGCCATCGGCGTAGCTGAGGCAGGGAGCCCAAATACCGCACGAATCCGGGTCGCCCAGCATGTTCAGTTGGCTGGCGCAATTCAGAGGGCGTGTCAGCAAGCGCCAGTGGACCAGGTCGCGGGAGTGGTGGATCTGAACGCCCGGATGCCATTCGAACGTGGAAGTGGCAATGTAATAGTCGTCTCCGGCACGAACGATGGAAGGATCCGGATTAAATCCGGGCAGGATCGGATTTCGAATGCGGGCCGCGTTTTCCGGCATTTTCAGACTTCTCCTTGTGCAGTTGGCAAGCCCGCGTTGCCGAACGTGCCCGCCATTCCGGCGGCCGTGGCAACCTCGTTTCTGCGAAACAGGTCGGACGACATGGTGATCACCGTTACCGAAAGCGTCTGATGCGCGAAGCCGGCCAAGCTGAGAAGCGCGTACTCCCGCGCGCCGATATGCAGTTCCTGAAGCACCGTCGGGGCCGCTACCGCCAATGTGCTTCGGGTCAAATAGTTGATGACCGAGCCGAGCATGATCAGGCTGATCATCCACCATCGGAGTCCTCTTATCTTGATCATCGTTATTTAGGCGGCGAGATCCGGAACTCGCCGCCCTTCACCAGAAGATCGAGTATTTCCCCCGTTCTCGCGGGGCAGGCCCTTCCTTTCTGAGGCGTCAGGTTGTCGTGCTCGGATTCGATCATGGGCAGCGGTTCTTTGGGTCCGGGGATCTGGTTCAGCGCCGTCCAGACCCCGGCGGGGGGCGAAATCGTGTCGATGAAGCCCAAGCCCGCAAGCACCGGCGCCTGGATGCGCGAAGCAAAATTGACGGTGTCGAAATAAAGCGCGGTCTTCATCACATCCGGGTTGTCCGACGGCCAGTTGGGGTAGCCAGCTTTGCGGCCGTGAAGATCGCCGTTGGTGTCGGCCCCGGCCGGCACGCAGACCAGCACCGCGGTGATTTTGTCGGGCCGCAGGCCGGCGAGCACGAGACTCTGTTGTCCGCCCATGCTGCCTCCCGTGAGCACGATCGTTTTGCCGTCCCAATCGGGCCGCGTTAACAGGTAATCCAGGGCCCGCGAGTCGCGCAGGTACATGTTCAGAAAATACGATTTCTCGCGATCGGTGTTGCCAATGCTCTGATAGTTCCGCGGGATGTTCCCAGAGGCATCCGACGGCAGCTTGTCGTGCGAATCGACGTTGACAAACAGCCAGCCTGCGGCGGCACGCTGCGCGGCGCCGCGGGCGTTCAACGCGTACACGCCCGCATACTGCAATTGGATGAGCGCGGGAAATTTGCCTTCCCCGGCGGGTTTGGCGATGTAGCCATGCGTTTGGGATCCGAGGGCGTCCAGTGCGAACATACTCAACTCGACGCCCGGCACATCGGTCTCGACCTTCGTGAGGACGGGGTTGATGGGGACCTTGTCCTGTGCAGCGAGTTTGGCCTCCCAGAATGCGTCGAAATCGTCGGGACGCGGCGTCGAGAGCCCGATTTTCGCCGGCGCGACGGCGGCGCCGACCGCGTAGAGTCCGTTGTTGCGGCCGGTGTTGCCTCCCACATAACCGGACGCGACGCCACGGCCGGGACCGCCGGCGGGGGCGGGCTGCGGCGCCGGACTTGCGGAGCCTGCCGCGACGCCCGGTGCGGACGTATCGGCAACCAGGTTGGCATACGGTTCTATGGCGACGTAGATCATCTCGGGCTGGTCGCCGGTGATTTCGATCTTGTCCTTGCCCGAAGAAAGATCGAGCTTGCCTTCCTTGAGAACCACCGCGTTATTGCGTCGAATCGTCCACCTGTAGGCGTAGGTGGGCGTGACCGGACCGGGCGCTACCGCCCAGCCAACGGTTTCGCCGGCGTCGTAGATGCCGCTGGCGTGGTAGGGCGTAAAGGTGAGCTGCTGGTCGATCGGGCCCCGCTGCGCGAAACCGAACGGAGCGGCGGCCAGGACGGCGAATAGGAAACGTGCGCGGATCCGAGTCATGGAAACCTCCGAAAGAGTCTACCGGAACAATCTTGGAGCGAAGTCGTTGAGGTCCCTTCGCCATGTCAGCCATTCGTGAGCGGTGCCGGGCGACTCGAAGTAGACATAGCGGACCCCAGCCTCGTCCAACATCGCCCGGAACGCGCCAATGGCGCCCGGGAACGGGTTCGGCTCGGCCGTGCCCATGCCGATCCAAAAGAGCTTCACCTTCTTATTTAACGCCGCTCCGTCCTTGAACATGCCATTAAAGGCGGTAACCGGATCGAGCGGCTCTGTACTCAGGCCGTTCATTGTGCCGCTGAAGGCGCCGATGTATGCGAATTTGTCGAGATTGCGCATGGTGACCTGACAGGTCTGATTTCCGCCCATCGAAAGACCGGCCATGGCCCTGTGCTCGCGGTCGGCGATCGTCCGGAACGTGGAATCGATCATCGGGATGAGGTCCTTGGTTACGACTTCCTCGAAGGCCGAGGTGTCGGCGGCGGCTCCTCTTCCGGGCCCCGCGGCGCTCTGCGGAGCCGGCGCGCCCGGCTTGGAAGCATAGCCATTCTCCGTGACGATGATCATGGGCACGGCTTTCTTCGCGGCGATCAGGTTATCGAGGATGAGGTTCGCGCGCCCTTGAAAGATCCACCCCGTCTCATCCTCGCCCATGCCATGCTGCAGATACAGAATCGGATAACGCGTGCCGGTGTTGCTGTCGTAATCCGGCGGAGTGTAGACAAAACAGCGCCGCCATTTGCCGGTGGTCTTGGAGAGATACGCACGGATGCGCACGTCTCCGTGCGGCACGTCCTTGTAGGAATAATAGTCCGCTCCCTTTTCGGGCACTTCGATCCCGCTCGAATCCTTGCCCGTCCCATAGAAGGTGTGGCTGCCGGGGTCGTTCATCGCGACACCGTCCACCACCAGTGAATAGTAGTGGAAGCCCGGAATGAGCGGCTGTGTGGTTACGCTCCAGACTCCGTCCTCCCCTTTGGTCATGTCGTAGCGGGCGCCGGGGACCTGGACCTGAACCTTCTGCGCATCGGGCGCTTTCAGTTGGAAGGTCACCCGGTTGTCGGAATGGACCCTGGGGTACTCGGCCCCCATCACGTTGGAGCTTGCAGGCTGCGAATCGCCGGGCGCCTGGACCCAGCAGAAACCGCAAGCCATAAACCAGAGAATGGCACTTGATCGAATCGTCATTTTGGCCTCTTTCTACTGAAACCAGCCAGGCGCGTGGCGAGGGCTTCACCTGCGGACGTCGCCCACGCTCACGGTGAACCACTTCAGCGGTTTATCCTCCGCGTCGAGAAACCGGGCGCAGAAGTCGGTGGCTCCGCCGCCGTTGATGACGGCGGCGCGCACGATGTTCGGCCCCTGGTTGAGCGTGAGGCGCTTGGAGACTCCGTCATCGATAACGGTCTGGCGATCGCCGTAAATGCCGATGACCTCCTTGCCGTTGACCCACCAGACCGAGGCCGCGTTGGAGCCGATGGCCAGGCGCACGCCGCGCATCTCCTGCGGGCAGTTGACGATGGTGACGGCCCAGAACAAAACGTCCGACGTCGGCTTGCCCAGTGCGCGCGCGAAGCGATAGAGGTTGACGTTATATTCCTTCGTGTCCACGGCGTGCCAGGTGAGCTGCGCGTCGCCGACGGTCACCTTGTCGCCGTCGTGTGGAATGACGGTGAACTGGTTGGGAAAATACTCCTTCTTGACGGCCGCTTGGACGGCGCTGTCGGTGAGTCCATTGACGCCGATCGGTTCCAGCAGCACCCAGCGCTGGATGAAGCCGTCGGCGCCGGGCGCTTTTTCGGGCGATGTGGGACTGGTCAGTGTGATCGGAGGAATTTGAGCAGCGGCGCCAATCGCCCAAAGCCCCGAGACCGCCAAGGCGAGTGCCGGTATGTGTTGTGTGCGGAGCGAATTCATGGAAGGCTCTCCTCTGATGTTCACGGCGTCTTGAATAGCCAGCGCTGTTTCTCGCTCTTGGGATCGAACTTCGCCAGCGTCGCGAAACTGGCACCAACGGCCGAAAGAACGAGCGCTTCTTTGGAATTGGGTATCGACTTGGGCATGATGCGCCACGTGCCGTCGGCAAGCTGATCCATACGCCACAGTTGTTCGGGCCCGCCCGTGAAGGCGGACAGGACGACTAATTCAGCGTCCTCGGTGGCGGCCAGCGCACGGTCCGTGCCGGCGACGGTGATCTTGAAATACGGCGAGCCGGGGTAGCCGCCGGCGTTGGGGACGGCTGTAATCGCCCACTTCTGCTGGGCCTGACACAGGTAATTTGCCATGCGAACGTCGATGTTGCCCGCGGGCCAATTCTTCGAGACCTGCGCGACATCCTGCGGCGGAATCGGGCTGCCCTGTCCGCCGAACATTCCTCCTCCGCCTCCACGGCCCCCGGGTCCCGCTCCGACGCCAGGAACTGCTCCAGGGACTGCTCCAGGGCCAGCCCCCGGTCCGCCGCCGCCCCTACCGCCCCTGCCGCGCGGGCCTCCGACCGGCATACCCTCTACAGCAAGTTCTAGCGCCGTACCGGTGCGCACGGATTCGATCTCGAAGGTGCCTTCCTTCAAGTTCTCGCCGGCAACCGGCCAGCCGTCCTTCCACAGCAGCGGGCGGATATCCAGTACGCTGGCGCCGCCCCTATCGAAGTCGGCTTCCCAGTGCATGGAGAACTTCTGCACGCCGTCACCCAGATCGAGGAGGCCGAAATGGCCGGCACCAACCACACGGCCGCCGGAGCCAATGAGCAGCTTCCCGCCGCCCTGGATCATATCGACGCCGTCGTTGTCGAGGAAGGGACCAGTAACTTTCTTCGCGCGGCCCACGCGTATGTTGTAGCCGGAGTCTGCGCCGCGACAGCAACTGCCGTGCGTGGCCAGCAGGTAATACCAACCATCGTGATAAATCATGTCGGACGCTTCGCAGTTGATGGCGAGGTTGCGGGGTTGGTCGTTGGGGTTGAGGCGCTGACCCGTCTTGGGATCGAGTTCGACCAGCCGGATATAGCCGAAATACGAGCCGTAGGTCAGCCACAGCCTGCCGTCGGTGGGATCCAGAAGGACGCCCGGATCGATGGCATTGCAGTCCTCGACGCCGTCTGAGGAGGCGACCACGCCGCCTTCTTCCCACTTGTAGTCGGGGGAATCCGGGTCGAGGGTTTTGTTCGAAATCAGATTGATGGCGGCTTTGGGCTGCGCCCCGATGTTCGCGGCTACATACACGTAGTAGCGGTCGCCGATGTGAATGACGTCGGGGGCCATCCCGCGGCGCGGGAGCGTGGCGCCGCGTCTCCAGGTCCAGCCGTCATCGGAAACCAAAGCGGAACCGCCGGTGCCGTAGGTGTAGAATTTGCCGTTGCACCGCACGACCGTGGAGGGGTCGTGGATTCCGAATTGGCCGTCCAGCGCCAGGGCCAGCGAAGCCAGCGCGAGAACGGTTGCCAGAAGAGCGTATTTCATAGGACTTTGCTGCCTTCCCGTTCCGATTATGCGGATTTTCATCGTGTTCGGCGCTCCTTCCGCGCCGATGCGGTATGGGCGTGCTACACCTTCATTTCCCATCCCTTGCGGAGGAAGGGTTTGAGAAGGCGGTTGGCTTCCTCGTTGTTGCTGAAGCGCCGTTTATTGGCGTCCCACATGAGCTTTCCGGGGACACGGAGCGCGATCGCACCTAGCGAGAGCCACTCGATGTATTTGGTCGCGACAGCGAAGTCCGATACCCCAGGCGCACCGCCTTTGCAGGCGCGAATCCAGTCCTGTTGGTGATTGACGCCGCGCTGTAGCATTTGCGGCGGCAGTTTGTATTCCGCCCATCGCGACGCCGGCAGCAGCCAGACGCCTTCGCCGCGGGAGGTGGTTGCCATGTAGCCCTTCGATCCGACGAAAACAGCGCCGTTGCCGGGAGCGCGCATTTTGGGATCTTGAGAAGCGCCCGGAGGAAGACCGCGTCCACCCGGCCCCCCCGGTCCGCGGCCGCCGCCCGGAGGAATCGCCCCACCACGGCCCTGCTGCGCGATGGGCTTGCCATCCGCCGTCAGTTGGGTGCTGACCAGCATCATGCCGTCGCCGCCCTCAACGAACGGGCGACCCCTCTCGGCCAGATTGTTCATGGGCGGGAAGAGGCGCTCGCCTTCCGCCATTCCGGGTGGATCCTGGAAGTCGCCACGCATGTTCTGGTACGTATGCACGTTCACTGGAGGCATGCTGCCGCGCGCAACGGCCACAGCCACCGGTTCTTGCCTTCTACGTAAACGCACTCTACGCTGGCCGGGCTCGCCTTATCGAGTTGCAGGGCCAGGTGAGCCGGCCCGAGATTGTGCACCAGCCAGTCTCCCAGCGATCCGCCCGTCGAGAAGTCGATGAAAGCGCGCCACTGATTCGTCATCAGCGGATTGAAACTGCGCGAATCGGCACAACCCAGCCACAGGTCCCAATCGAGTGTCGGTGGGACGGGGTTTGCCTCAGGTCCGGCCGCCGGGAGGTTGGGCTGTCCTCCATATATGCTGCCGGTCCAGGCGTGCACTTCCTTGACCTCGCCGATCTCGCCCGACCAGAAGATTTCGCATGCGGTTTTGGTGCCTTCGTGATTCCACCCCTGGTTCCCCATTTGGGTCGCCACTTTGTACTTCACCGCCGCATCGGCCAGCAGTTGCGCTTCCGAGGCCGTGCGGGTCAATGGCTTCTCGCCGTACACATGCTTGCCGTGCTGCATCGCGAGCAACGCGACGGGCGTGTGCATGTGATCGGGAGTCGCGATCATCACGGCGTCGATGTTCTTGCCCTCGGTCTCGAACATCCTGCGATAATCTTTGTACTTTTTGGCCTTGGCGTACTGCGCGAAGCCGGGGGCGGAGCGCTCGTCGTCCACGTCGCACAGCGCGACAATGTTCTCGGTCGCGGCGGCGCCGACCAGAATCGCGGGACCCCGCACGCCGACTCCGACGGCCGCGATATTGAGCTTTTCGTTTGGCGATTTGTAGCCCATTGCAGAAAGAGACGGCGTACTGCCGAACCCGCCCGATGGGACCGCTCCCGCCAGCAGCGTGCCGTAAAAGAAATGGCGTCTGGAAAACCGATGATCGTGCACCAAGTGCCTCCTGACGTTAAGATCTATCAGCCAAAATGTAGCAGAAGGCGGCGTCTCGGAGCACCACCACCCACGACTTCACTTCGTAGGGAGTGGGGAGGCGTGTGGTAGAGGGCAGGCACCCTATCGGTGGGTACCCAACCCCGTTCACGTAACCCACCACTTCTGCAGCCAGTCAGTTATCTCCCGAAACCAACGCTAGCACGCAAGGTCACTGCGCGCTAGGTTTGGCACGGTGTCGTGCGTTCAACATTAATGGAGTTTAATGGTTGCTCCCAGAAGAAGGCCCAATGCCAGCGGTTTCTAACGGTTCCGGCTAACGGTTAACCGGACAAGGCCAAGCGCCGCAGCTGATTCGGCCCACCAAATGATTACATTAGCTTTGAGTGCCGGACACCGTACCAAACCTAGCCCACGTGGGAACTTGTGTGTCACGATATCCCAAGCCAGGGGTGGAGTCACGTTCCTCAAGTCCATCAGCAGCAATGGGTCGAGAAACCGCCATCTGACTGGCCCCAATGATCAGAATCAACGCTGTGGACTGGCGCATTTTCGGCGCCTAACAATTACGCTCGCGCCGGCGCTGCTAGCCGCGGTGTGTGCGCGCAGATCGATAACGGCAACATTACCCGCCGTGCGACCAACCCTACAGGCGACGCCATCGCCGGCGCCCAGGTCACCGTGACCCAGGGCTGCGCTTACACGGTGGTCACACGTGTGTACACGTGGCTGCACAGCAGGCCCGCCTCGAACCGAACCGGTTCCTTTCTCGGGTTAGTGACGGGTGGTATTCTGTAACGGGGAGTCGACCCAGATGGGCCTAGCAGATGTGCCAGTACCGCGTTCCAAGGACGCTCCTGCGGAGGGTGCAGTGGAGCGAGAGGAACTGGTGCATCGCGTGGCCTCCAGCAGCACCTTTGAGAGGTCGCCTCGCCTAAAAGCTTTCTTCCTCCACGTTTGCCGGTGTGCTCTCGACAACAAGCCCGAAGCGGCAACGGAACATCAGGTCGGCATTTGCGTGTACGATCGGCCGCCGGGTTACAACCCGAACGAAGACAACATTGTCCGCTCGCAGGCCCGGCTGCTGCGCATGAAGCTGGAGCACTACTTCGCCAATGAGGGCAAGAACGAGGCGATCGTCATCACCATCCCGAAAGGCAGGTATCTACCTGTCTTCGAGACTCGTTCCGAAGCGCCGGCGCAACCACCCGGCGCCGCGATGCCTGCGCAGGGTAAACCTCGCCGTTTGAAGCAGATCCTTGTTGGAGTAGCCGTGTTGTTCGGACTCGTGATCGGTTGGCTTGGCTACCTGCTGTTCGAATCGGGATCCAGGACTCCACAGGCCTCCGTCGCTACGGCGCGCTCCGTTTCTCGCCCGGAAGAGAGTGAGGCAGGCCCGCTGCCGGCCGCGTCAGCCCCTGGCGCCAGCGAAATCCGCATCGCAGCCGGTCGTACGGGGGCTCCTTATATAGACGTGCTGGGGCACCGGTGGGAAGCTGACCGTTACTGTGAAGGAGGCGCTCCGCAACTCGGTCCGTTTCATTTCTTCCCCCCTGTGGCTGATGAGGGCCCGTTCAGAACTATGCGGGAAGCGATCTCAGCCGACATGACCGTCCCGCAATCGCAGCGTCAGTTTCGTTACGACATCCCAATGCATTCGGGCGTTTACGAGCTGGGGCTCTATTTCGCCGATTCCCTAAGGCAGCCGGATGTGGATCAAAAGGAGGACGCCCAAAATACCCGCCATTTCCAAGTAAACCTGAACGGACATCCGTTGCTGGTGGACTTCGATCCGATTGCCGACGCCGGTTCCGCCGCGGTTGACGTACGCGTTTTCAAGGATGTGTACCCAACGTCAGAGGGCAGTATCCACCTGGAGTTTCTTTCGAGTTGGGGGAAGCCGGCATCCGTGAGTGCGTTGGAACTGACCCCGGGTACGCCGGGAAAGCTGAAGCCGATCCGGCTTTCCGCCCGTCGATCGGATTTTACAGATGGTGACGGCATACGCTGGAGCGGGGACAATTACTTCATCGAGGGGCGCACCACCCTGGTTGGAAATACCGGGCCAGGGCCGAAGGTCCCCGGTCTTTATGCCGGCGAGCGGTACGGTAATTTCAGCTACGCCATCCCCGTTGCGCCGGGTAGCTACACAGTCAAGCTCCACTTCCTCGAGGCGTTCTTCAGCCCTTTGATTCAAGACGCGGGTTGCCGGGGTGTGGGCTGTAGAGTTTTCGATGTCACCTGCAATGGCGTCATGCTGCTTCAGGATTTCGATATCTTTC
>Ga0224534_1001536_pt1 | contig 12055 bp, 9 predicted proteins | sample 714E12024metaG_FD_172012 | JGI IMG/M metagenome (GOLD analysis project Ga0224534, IMG submission 172012) | Peat soil microbial communities from Stordalen Mire, Sweden - 717 E1 20-24 | ecosystem: Environmental > Terrestrial > Soil > Wetlands > Peat | place: Sweden: Norrbotten County, Stordalen... | reverse complement strand
CTGAGATAAAGCTATTGCTTAAAACAGGAATAGCAATAAATCACGGCTATGTCCCAAGCGGAAAATTAAGTAATATTTTAAATAATATTGATGTTGGTATTGGACCATTAGGAGTGCATAGAAAAAAATTTTATGAAGCTACTCCTCTAAAAGTCAGAAGATATTTAGCTCATGGTATTCCGGTAATACTCGGTTATAATGATACAGATATTCATTCTGAGTATAATTTTGTGTTAAAGGTATCCAGTAATGATGAGCCAATAGATCTTGATTTATTAAAGGAATATGTTAATAGAATTCGCATTAATCCTAATATTCGTAACCAAGCAAGATGGTTTGCGGTTAGTAAACTTGGCTATAAGATAAAAATGATGCAACTATCTAACTTTTTATCAAATATATTAGAAAGATCAAAAATTGATTCTACTGTGGAAACAACTGTTTTAGAAATATAGCTATCCCATATGGTGGTCATTAAAAGTAATAGACACCATATGAAGCCTGCTGGTTAACTAAAGGGTGCCACATCAAGTTAAAGAGGCTTTATCCGCAGTTTAAGAGTTGACACTGTACTAGTTATACAGACAACGGGACAAGCACGTTACATTTGACGGGATCTGCACCACCGCAGATATAGATTCTTTAAAATAAATGTTTTGGCAAAAAAGGAATATGCACCCATAAGTAGAATATTTGCAGTAGGAGGGATGCATGTGTTGATTCAAGATGCAAAGAAAATATTAATGGATAAGTTAAAAAAAATTAATGTTGATGATTTAGCTATATCTGATTACAATAAAAGGTTTATGGGTGAGCATTTAAAAGATTTAAACACTATTTACACTATATTAGATACATATTCATATTTATTGTCTCTAGCTAATCTAACTAAAGATAGCATTGTAATGGATTATGGTGGTGGCTCTGGCTTGCTTTCATTGCTAATCAAAGAAACCGGGGCTATTACTGTGTATAATGACATCTATGATGTATCTTGTCATGATGCACAAGTAATAGCTAATGCAATTGGTAATATAGCTGATTATTATATTCAAGGTGATATTGATGATGCAATACAATTTTTAACAGAAAAACGGATTAAATGTGATGTCATAATTGCATACGATGTAATTGAACATATTTATAATATTACAGATTATTTTTATAAACTACAGTATATCTCTGATAAATCGTTAATTGTAATTATGGCATCTGGAGCAAATAGCCTTAACCCTATTATTAACAGGAGATTAATGCGACAACAGATTGTAATAGAAAACGAAGATCGCCCAGATATAAAAGGGCATAAAGAAAGAGATAGTCTTAGTGCATATCGTAAAATAAGAGAAAAAATAATTATGAACGAAAATGTGGATGGAGATGATCTAGGCATTTTGGTGGATCGTACTCGTGGAATGATCGAGTCCGATATAATAAAATGTGTTAAGGGATATCTGAAAACAGGAGTACTACCTAGTAATCCTTTGCATTCAACCAATACTTGCGATCCATACACAGGAAACTGGGCAGAGCATTTAATTAATCCGTACCAACTTAAAGCAATTCTTGATGAAACAGGATTTAAGGCTAAAGTAATGAGCGGATATTATGCAAAGAATAGGAATTTATTGAAAGAATGTGCTTGTTTAATCCTGAACGCAGGGATAAGCTTTCTAGGTTCGCAGGGAGTACGATTAGCACCATATTATATAGTCTATGGCGCTAGATAATCTCATGCTTTCGAAGGGCCGTTCCCCTGTGTCTTTTACAGTTACAGGGGTTTAAGAACATTGCTTCTGGTTACGCAAGCTCGGATGGAATCGCGGACTTGCTCTGTCTTTGATTGGAGTTTAGTGCGACTTTGACGGAGACCCGTAAATTAATAGCATGTATGCTATACCTCATCAAAATATTAAAATAGCTGCGATATAGTAATGCACATACGCATTAGGATGTAAAACACCATCCGCAATATAACCATTGACGTTAGCTTGCGCGAAAGCGCCCCAACGATAGTTGAAGAAGGATATATATCTCCAAATATGGCATTATTACCATAAATTAAAGAGGTGATACAATCTGATAACCAATAAATCTGATTTCAATTGTTATCTAGCGGCTGACCTTGCATCTAATAATCTTACTAGATGGAGATTTATTGATAAATTTATTCATCCCATTATTAACTATCAAAGGCTATTAAGACAAGTTGAATATTATTGTAATTGCAAACATGGATTATTTAGTAAAGTGTATCTGAAATTTCTATATTATCATTTTTTAAAAGAGTCAATTAAATACGGTTTCACAATCCCTATCAATGCTTTTGGCCCAGGTTTGAGCCTCGCTCATTATGGAAGTATCATCGTTAATGGCAAGATAGGCAAAAACTGCAGAATACATTCGTGCGTTAATATTGGCGAAGGCCATGGCAAAACACCTATTATTGGCGACAATGTATATATTGGCCCAGGTGCTAAAATTTTTGGTGGAATCAAAATCGGTAATAATGTTGCTATAGGAGCAAATGCTGTTGTTAACAAAGATGTTCCCGATAATGTCACTGTAGCGGGGATACCTGCCGTAATTATTTCGAAAAAAGGATCTAAGGAATTATTAAATGTTTCGTTAACTTAGAAACATTTACAGCTTACGAGGATTTTTGTTATTGCGGAAAATCGGTATTAAAGGAATTGTGATACAACGAATGTCTAGAGAAAAAAATATTTTAATATTTTTAATTAGAGTACTACCTATTATAGGCATTGTAATTCCAATAATTGGTTGTATATTGCTAGTAATAACTCTGCACAGATCTGATTTCTTTATTAAGGGGCTTGTTTTAATAATACCGCTAACACTAGGTTCAATTATTATTTTATTATATAGTCGAAAGCTTTTATCTTCTGTTGCTTCAGAATTAGACTCTGATATTCATTTAAATAAATATATATATTACTTAATATTTCTATTATTATATTTATTTAGTATATTGATTTGTTTATTGTCTACTTCTATATTATTAATATATTTTTTTATTATAGCAATTATGTCATTATTTATTCTCATAGAAATAGTATTTACAAATAGTGGAGAAATAAATGTACTTTCTAAAATTATTCTTTTACTAGCTAACTTAATATTTAGTCAAACATTAAGGCTTCCTTATTATTTTGGCGCTACAGACTTGATATTTCATATAAACTATGTTAATAGCATAGTAGTATTTCATCATGTAACATTTTTAATGGGTGAATATCAATATTTTCCTTTATATCATATACTAATTGCTTGTTATCAAATTGTTACAAATATGTATCTAAGAACTAGTTTCTTTATTCTTACGGGTCTAATTTTTTTATCAACAATATATTTTATTTATCTATTATCATATAAGATTACATTAAATACTAGGCAATCATTGCTTGCAACCTTCCTTTACAGTGTAAGTTATGAAACTATTTATGCTGGAATGTATATGGTAACACGGGTTATGTCTTTTGTGTTTTTTTTAGTATTGCTTTATTTGCTGATTGCAAATCAATCAAAAAATTTGAGATATTTTATTTTGGCCATAGGTTTAATCTTACCGTTTATATATTTGCATCAGGTATCGTTGTTACAAGAAACTATAATAATATATGCATTAATCATTATAGAATGGTTTATTTATTTAAGAAGTAAAACTATAAGTTACTTATTTCCGCTATTGTTTTCAATATGTTTTTTTGGTTATTGGATATATACTGCCGGTCCGTTTTTTAATAGTGTTCTGAGGAGTATGAAGTCAACAACTGATGTTGTGAACATACCAAATGTTCAAAATTATGCTATATATAAATATTTTAATTTAAATTTAGATTTATCAATACTAGCATTTTTTATAATAATTGGTATTATCGCATTGCTTATAAAGGGGTATAAAAATGAAAAAAATGTTTTAATTGTGCAATGTGCTATAATATCACTTCTTTCTTTACCACTAATATTACCTGGGCCAGCTTCGTTTTTGTCATCATTGCTTTTGACTTATCGTATTCCATTGATGCTATCACCCTTTACTATAGTAGCTGTTAGCGACGGTATTATAACCTTACTATTTTTCAAAGATCATAATAAATATTTCAATATAGCAAAATATACTCTTACAATAACAATAATATTTATTTTTATTTTAACAAGTATCTTAAAAATTGCTAATGCAAATGATTTATACTTAAATAATATTTTTCCTCCATCAGATCGGACATATTATTTGGAAAGTGAAATAGTTAGTTTTGACTTTTGCATTAACAAATTAACGAAAACTAATAAAATATTTACTGATTATGAATCAGCTAGGTATATATCCTCTAAAGGTTATGAAAATGTTTTGCCCGATATTATTTCATTTGAAAACTTGGATAATACAAAAGAAAACTTTTTTTTATTTAGAAAAAATCATCTTAATGAACGAGGACAGCTAACATATTTTGCAGGTGAAACAGGTTATATGGGGATAAGCGAAGTGTATACAAATAATGATTTAGAGAAAATTGATTTATATAAAAAATTGGCCAATAGTAATTTAATATATACGAACGATTCAGTTGAGTTATATGATATAGTGGGAAAAGGTCGGGGCATCTAGCTAGTACACTGTCAACTCTTAAACTGTGGATAAAGCCGCTTTAACTTTATTCTTGCATCATCGGTTGTGAATTGCCAGTCAACGCTTTTTTGATTTCTGTTTCTCGCTGCTTTTCATTCTGCCAGTTCAAAACGAAAAGGGTCGATTGAAGAAATTCTGCGGTCCAGACACTGTTTGGTCATTACGGCGTTTGTCAAGGTAGTTGTCGCTAAATCCTAAAATTATTACAGGTCCAACCTATGAAACCTGTACGTTCATTGACAAAGCTATTTTCGTCTCACTGCGTTCTGGATTGAGCCAGACTTCATCTTCCAATGTCCAGTTCCGGATGTCGCCAGACCAGCGTTCAGGATGGACCTCTCTGGCTTGCTCATAGACCTGTTTTCTCTTGTCGAGAATCTCTTTACCGAAGCCGGCGTGCCTCTGATGCGGTGTCAGGAAGTTCAGCCCGCTGTGCCGGTGCTCGAAATTGTACCATGGACAAAGGATAACACCCAAGTTCTTGCCGCGGTAAGATCGAAGAACCCTTCTGCTGGATAGCTGGGACGATATTTACAGGTTCTAAAGACGGACTCGGCATAGGGGTTATCGTTGCTGACCCGGGGACGGCTTTTGGATGGTGTTATCCCCAAGGCATACAGTGTCTCCAACAGGGATGCTCCTTTCATGGGGCTGCCGTTGTCAGAGCAGGAATTTCTTAGACGCAATATTTCTGAATCCCAGGTAAAATAGCCGACTTTAATGGCTTTGAAGGTTTCAAACTATACCAATCGTAATGTCTATTAGTCCGTTAAAGACGTCTAAAAAGTTAGTCCCCAAAAGTCAAAGCCGATATTTCAAGGATCCGCCGGGGGCGTATGCCATCATCATTTAGACAATTAGACAAATATCTGTGGCCGGATATCATCAAGAAAGACTGTGTGCCAGTAGTAACAGCAGGGTGCTATTGTTTATTGCTCTATGTCTCAGAAATCCCTGCAGAGTGAAGCACTAACGGGCGCGTTCCTCGCTGCTCTGATAAGGTTGCACGACGTACTAAGATGCTGGCGTTTTCCGCCGATTCTTCCAACCAGATATCCCAGGCCACAATCTTGCGGCTGAACAGATCGAGAACGAGATACAGATAGAAGTAGATTCCTTTGGCCGGACCGGGTAACCAGGTGATGTCCCACATCCACACCTGATTGGGCGCCGTAGCGCAGTGAGTGGACGCAGGCCTGGTGGTAGGTTTGCTGCTCCGGCCTCTGTGGTGCTGGAGATTGTGGCGCCTAAGGATGCGATAAAACGTTGATTCCGATGCCAGATAGACTCCCCGGTCAGCCAGAATGGGTACGATCTGGCTTGGTGGCATACTCTGAAACTCTGGTTGGTTCGCCGTAGCTATCACTGCCATGGTCTCTTCCTCATTCAGCTTGTTGTATGGAACTGGACGTTTGGCAAGGGGCCTTTGGTCTTCTTGCGGAGCTCCCTCGCTACGCCAGCGCTGCAGCGTTCTCTGGTTGATCCCCATCTCCTGGCAGGCCGCACTCTCATGGGCACCAGATTCTCTGGCTTCTGAGATCAGCATGATGGCAGCAGAGCGATCCGAGGCGCTGATCAGGCGTCCGCGCCGTCTCCCCAAATCGCATTTGCTTTTTTTCTCAGCACAAGCAGTGCTGTTGTCTCTGCCAGCGCAGCATCTTTTCTGCGAAGCTCATGTTCTAGCAATCTGATCTCTTTTTCTTTCAGACGCAGTTCCTTTTGAAGGATAGAAGCCTGTTCCGCCACACCGCCATTGGCTTGCATGCAGGCGTCTTTCCAAGCCTGTGCCTGTTCCACGAAGAGCCCTTTGCTGCGGCAATACTCTGCCATCTCTATCTCGCTCTTCGTGGCTGTTTCCAATACGATCAGGAACTTATCCTGGGTGCTCCAGCGCTCTGTTTCTTGTTCTCCGCCAGGAACGGCCAATCCCCTAGTTCTGGCCTGTTTCCTCCATAGATGCAGGGTGGCTTCCGATAACCCTGTTTCTCTTGCCACCTGGCTGATAGATTGATTCTGCGGAGGCATCATCTTCATCATGATCGAATACTTGAACTCTTCACTATACCTAGCCATCACTTCACTCCCCTTGTTCCGTAGACTCAATATACTTTTATTGGAGCTCCATGACAACTATCCTGACACAGGGGGATTACGCCCAACTCTATTTCAGCTATGTTAAGCCAACTACCGCGCTTCGGCGTGTAGTGAATCTCCAGGCGTTTGGCCGGCCTTCTGGCTTTTTCCGGCGGAAACGCTGCATAAAGAGAGGCAATTGTATGGGTATTCAGGTTATCCATCACCAACCGGATCTTCGGGGTGTCTGGATAGTGGACTTCTAACAGTTCCCTGATTTGATTTGCCCAGTCAACCTGAGTTCTTCTTTCGCAGGCTGTTGCAGGTCTCCAGCCGGCCAACGGTTCTGTGAAGATAAAAATGCTGCAGGTTCCGTTGCGGACATATTCTCCATCCCGCCGTTCCGGTTTCCCAGACTACATCGGGATCGGAACCCGGGTTTCATCCAGAAGCTGATACGGTTTTTCATCCATGCAGACGACCGGGTAAGATTCACAAAACGGCTGCTGATACAGATCCAGGATGTCTTCCATACAGGCGACGAAGGCGGCGTTTTGTTCAGGTGGAATGCACCAGCATTTACGAAGATGCGGTTTCAGTTCGTTTTTTTAAAAGCCGTCCTACGGCCTCATGGGAGATGTTGTCAATGTACTGCAATTCCACTGCTTTATCTGCTAATAACCGTAGGGACCATCTGGATCGCCCTGTTGGGGGAGAACCATAGCTAAGCGCAATGATCCTTGCTTCCACTTCTCCGGTAATCTTAGGTTTGACTGGGGGTGTTTTACGCTTTTTTCTGCCCAGCGCAGCCTGCAACCCTTTTTCTGAGTACTGCTTTCGAATGGTATGAACGGTTTGCAGGTGAACATGAAAGAGTTCTGCTATTTCAGCCTCGCTCTTTCGCCCGTCCTCGCCATTCTCATCTACAGCCAATAGCACGTTGGCGTGCATGATGGATTTTGCTGAGGCGGAACCTTTGGAAACAAGCTTAATCAGAGTTTTCCGTTCGTCTTCAGAAAGACGGACATGATATTTAACCTTTGGCATGTCATACACCTCCCCCTCTCTTGGGAAGAGTATACCATAAAATGAGATTAATTATAGTTTTAGTTTTGACACTATACTAGAAATTACAGAATTAAAAATCATAGAACGAGCAGCAATATCAACAGTGCGGGCATTAAGGGCCGAAAAATGCAGTATCATTTAGAACAGATTCTTAGAGAAATAAGTACGACCGGAAGGGAATGATTGGTATCGGACGTGCTAACGAGCAGAAAAAAGAGTTAACAGTAGCCTCGCCCCTAAACCGTTACTCATTAATGATAAACAAATCTCTAGAAGCTTTACCAGCAGGCGGTTTTGCTCGGAATGTTGTAACTCTAATGACAGGCACAACATTTGCTCAGGCCCTGGGAATACTTGCGTCACCGATCCTAACGAGACTATATGGTCCCGGGGATTACGGGATAGCTGCCCTTTATGCGTCTATATTAGGTATTATTACCGTGGTGGCGTGCTGGTGCTATCAATTTGCTATCGTGCTCCCCGAAAAAGATGAAGATGCAGCGAACCTGCTGGCTCTTTCTGTCTTAATATGTTTTGGCATGGCGGCATTGATCCTTGTGTTGGTAGCGTTGTTTCGCATACCGGTAGCAAGGCTTCTTGGCGCGCCAAAACTAGCACCGTGGCTATGGCTCATGCCTCTCAGCCTACTTGAAGCAGGACTGTTCCAAGCGCTTAACTATTGGAGTACTAGGCGTAAACAGTTCGCGCGTCTGGCAGCACGAACGATAACTCAGAGCGCAGTTACTGCGTCTACACAAGTTGTCGCAGGTGTTGCCCTTCACCCCGGCATGGGAGGGTTAATCAGCGGGACTATAATCGGAACACTGACAGCTACCGGACAGTTGGCCATGCAAATTTTCAGAGATGAAGGAAATATACTAAAATCATACATAAATAGAGCAGATGTTAAGCGGATGCTCATCCGCTACAGAGAATTCCCTATTTACTTGTCCTGGGGAACCCTACTAAACAGTGCATCATTCACTATGCCAATGCTACTACTGGGATACTTTTTCAATCCGGCGGTAGTAGGATATTATGCTTTGGGGTATACTGTAATGTCAATGCCCATGAGCCTTGTAGGTGGGTCCGTTGCTCAGGTGTTCTTACCCCGAGCTACCGAAGCAAGGCGTAGTGGAAGTCTAGAACGCCTTACCCTAGAGATGTTTAAGCGCCTATTGGGAATAGGGTTTGTACCAATTTTACTGATTGCCGTAGTTGCTCCTAATCTTTTTGCCGTAATATTTGGGGCACGGTGGTGGATGGCCGGAGAATATGTTCGCTGGATTGGTGTATGGTTGCTATTTGTTTTTATATCATCGCCCTTATCTGGATTATTTAGTGTAATGGAGCGGCAGAGGGTTTACCTCATCATCAACGTCGTCATATTTAGCACCCGTCTTCTGGTTTTTATACTTGGTGGCATCAAAGGTAACGCACTCTTTACAATAGCTCTATGCGGAATAACGGGTGCAGTACTGTACATCTTCATGTGCATTTATATATTGCATTTGGCCGCTGTACCCGCGCGGAAGACATGCGCTGCCATTGTGAACCAGTTAATTCAAGGAGTGCCCTATGCGTTACTTCCCCTGATTGTCTGGTACGGCTCGAATAATTCATTGGCCTTTGTACTTGCCGGAATCGGTGCAGGAATTATCTTCTTATTGGTACAGGCGTATCGTATCAAAAAGAGAGGCGCATAGGTTATTGCAAATCGAGGAGGATTTAAACAATGATAATTAAATTATTAGAGAGCAACATAACAGATGAAACTATTTATAAAATTAATAGATTTAAAGAAATGTATATTGGGAGACATAGAAATATACCCCAATTCAATTGGGAATATAAAGATATTCCTTACCAGGCACTGTTTATAATAATGGAAAATGAAAATAATTTAATTGGTACGCAGGCATTACTGCCAAATTATCTAATTGTTAATAGTGAAAAAATATATTCTGCTAAAAGTGAAGAAACTTTATTGCATCCAGATTGTCGTGGAATGGGATTATTTAAAAAAATATATGATTATACTTTAAGATTGGCACAAATACAAAACATAAATATTATATGGGGTTTTACAAATGCAATTAAACCATTTAGTAATATTGGTTTTACTATATGTGAACCGCTATCAATGTTTATGTATACTATGAATATAAATGAAATATACAAAAAGATGTGCAATGAACAGTTTAAAGGAACAAAATATAAGATACTATTAAAAATTAAATATATTGGATTATTATATATGAGATCAGTGGCAATTATATCAGAACATAGAAATAATAATACAAATAAAGGTGAATATAAAATTAATGAAGTTAGACTCTTTAACGAAGATACAGACAACTTATTTGATAATTTTAAAAAGAATTACCCAGAATTAATTACTTTATGTCGTAATCATAATTATATGAATTGGAGAATAATAAAAAATCCATATTATAATAAAAAAGTTTTATTGTTAGAGGTGAAGAAAGAGCTTGTAGGATATGTAGCATTTAGTTATAAAAATATAAATGATGCACTCGTTATCGAAGATATAATAATTTTAAAAGATCATTCTGAAAAAGGATTGCATTATTTATTAACAGAAGTAATAAAAATTGCTAAAGATATAAAAATAAATAAAATACAATATGAAATGGTAATATGTAATAATTTATATTCTAGAAATATTGTAAAAATCATGAAGCAAATAGGGTTTGTTGCCTTGCCTAAATATAAATCCATGAAAATGATAATAAAAATAGTAAATAAAAATAATATTACAGATAATATTAGCAAAATTGATAGATGGTATATTAATACGTTATTTAAGGAAGGTACGAACTAGCGAGTGTTTCGGCCGATGCCGTTTCGTAGACCCGCCTCAAGGATGCGCATCGGTGTTCGGTTAAGGCTTGATGGCCCCAATATAACCCAGGAATAACACGTTAACCCTGGTAAATCGACAAAAATGTCGAAAATGATCCTTGACAAGCAGGATAATTGCCTCCATATGTGGAATTCTCCTCCAGATAATCTTTTGGAGGGGGACTAAAATTGGCTTCGCTGCCTGGCAACCTAGATCCGCACATTCTTGAAAAAACGCTGTACAAGATGTTCACCCCGGAATGGCTCCGGGACACGGCAAAAAGGGTCAAGTACGTCCAACGAGAGCGAAAGGTCGATCCGTTTATGTGTGCCACGAAAAGGCGTAGGGCTATCACAATAGCCCAGAGCCCCGCTTAGCCGAAGATGAGGGATGGCCCCTCGGAGCCGCCGTGCAGGCGGAGGCTCCAAACCACCACAGGCTGCTGCGGCCAAAATCCGTGGTAGTGAGCACATGTGGAAAAGGCGAGGCTAGACCTCGTCAGGTGAGTGCCGACGGAGGCGAATACAAGTAAACCGCCGTTCAAGTGTCGAAACGACCAACGAAGTCATCAAAACCGTGGGAATAAATGCGCACGGGATAAATCTGGGGGATACCTGCTTACTGCCCAGATGGTGGCCGGCACAGAGGCGGCGCGAACGCGGCACAGGCTTCGGTTAGGAACGTGGGAACCTGTCATGCGATGCTAAGGGAAAGCATCGAGCGGAAGGACTCCGCAAGTGCGATAGTACCGATGCGCATGGCAGGGGCGGAACAATCCGTAGTAGTGATGAATCCCCTGTAATGGGGGTGGAGCGAAGGGATTGTATCATCCAGTTTTGTTTAATGGTCAACCGCAAGGAAGGAGCCAATGGACAAAACGAAGCCGTACAGAATCTCCAAAGACGTGGTATTGAAGGCGTTCCAAAGAGTGAAAGCGAACAAGGGGGCAGCCGGAGTAGATAACGAAAGTCTGGAAGGGTTCGAGGCAGACCTGAAAAACAATCTCTACAAGATCTGGAACCGGATGTCTTCAGGTAGCTACTTTCCTCCACCCGTCAAAGCGGTAGAGATACCCAAAAAGGCAGGCGGAAAAAGGATTCTCGGAGTGCCCACCGTAGCGGACAGAGTGGCGCAGATGGTGGCCAAAATCTATTTCGAGTTCAAGGTGGAACCGATATTCCACCCGGATTCCTATGGCTACCGGCCGGAAAAATCGGCCGTGGACGCCCTCGCAGTCACCCGCCAGCGCTGCTGGCAGTATGACTGGGTGCTGGAGTTCGACATCAGGGGTCTGTTTGACAACATCGACCATGAGTTGTTGATGAAGGCGGTGCGCAAACATACCAGCATCCCCTGGGTAATCCTCTACATTGAGAGGTGGCTGAAAGCCCCCTTTC
>Ga0224534_1001535_pt1 | contig 12061 bp, 8 predicted proteins | sample 714E12024metaG_FD_172012 | JGI IMG/M metagenome (GOLD analysis project Ga0224534, IMG submission 172012) | Peat soil microbial communities from Stordalen Mire, Sweden - 717 E1 20-24 | ecosystem: Environmental > Terrestrial > Soil > Wetlands > Peat | place: Sweden: Norrbotten County, Stordalen... | reverse complement strand
CTTCAGACCCCGCCTCGCGGCAACGCCCTTGCGCTTCGCTATCACTTCTCCTCCATCAGGATGTGAAGGGGACTTCCACCCCCAAGATGTCATTCATGCACGGCGTACAACCAAGACGGAGAAGCCCGTGGCCTCTCCGTCCCGTGTCTTGCTCCTCGTTCCAGCTCAGCTTGCCAGCATCGGCCGCTGCCAACTGGTGATCTGCTGCCAGGTGTTGGGCAGTTGATAGGTCTTGGCGAAGTTCTTGATCGGCGGCCCGACGATCTGGATCTTGCTCAGGTCTCCCTGGCCGCGCGTGCCCGACTTGATGCAGAAGCTCATGTAGCCGATTTTGTTGACGTCGACGCCCATCAGTTCCGCGCCCACGCGGTCCGCTGCCAGCCAGTCCAGGCTGGCCAGGCACACCTTCTGGCTGATCGCCGTGCCATGCACCGGCCCGGTGCCTTCCATGCCCTCGTAGCCGTCGATCACCGCCAGGTGCGGGTGCAGCACGCTCGACAGCGTGAAGATGTTGTAGTTGATGCCGTGCGAGCCTCCGCCATGCATCAGGCGCTTGTCCGACCTGCCTCCGCCCGGCCCCGCATTCGCAAGTCCAGCGCCCGTATCCTTGATCCCCGCGCCGATCACCACGTTCTTCAGCGAGAGCGTAATTCCCACCAGGTCGTGCGTCTTCAGCTTCGCCGCCGAAATGACGAAGTTGTTCGCCGGGTCCATCATGATCTTCGCCACGCGCACCGCATGAGGCTGGAAGTCCTTCTCGTCGATGCACTGCACAATCTCGACCTTCTCGGCGTCCAGGTTCACCAGCTTCACGTTGTACTTCTTGGCCAGCCGGTTGTAGCCGTAGTTGGCGAAGCCATCCATCACCGATCCGCCCGCCGGCGACTCCGCGATGATCACATTGGTCTTGCCGATCGACTTCAGGAACTCCAGAATCCCTTCCAGGTTCTCCGCGTTGGTGGCGCACAGTGGCACATTGATGATCACATTGTTCGGCTTCAGGATGACCCGCTTGTTGCCGATCGCCGCCGCAATCTCATCCTTGAACGGCACCAGCGACTTGAAGGCGATGTCGGCGCGGTCGTTGCCGCCGGCCAGCGACACACGGCTGGCGCGTGCATGCGCCGCCGCCGCCGGGGCGGGTGCGACCGGGGCAGCCGCTGCCACCGGGATATGCGACGCCGCAACCGCTGCCGCGCCGCCCATCAAAGATGTCTTGAGAAAATTCCTGCGGGACCTCTGGCACTCCATTGTTATCCTCCGCTACAGACTCAACTTCCGCCTGAAGTATATACGGCGGCGCAAGCGGGTCACAAGGGAAGGACCGGCGTTGCAACCAGTCATGTGATGCAGATCACATCGCCGCAACGCGCGTGCCTGCCTCAGTTCCTCGGAACCGCGCACGTCGTTGCGGCGCGAATTCCCGCGAGCACTTCCCTGCTTTGCAATGTTTGGTTCCGCTTATCTGTGGCGGGGGTGCGATCCGTGACTATGCGCTCTGGGGGTGCGGTCGTGGTAGGTCTGCGAACGCGAATGGCCGCTCGGCCTTCCCGATGCGGTTGCGGATGCAGGCGCAACGGCCATCAGGGCAACCAGCAATAACGCGAGCGTCAAGTAAGCGTTGAGTCTCATCCCCGGTCCCTCCCCAGACTGCTTCCCCTCAGGCCCTTTACCGTCACAGTACAACTATGCGATGAGCCGGGCAATGGGTTGGTTTCAAAAAAATGTCCATTGTGGAAGATGTACCCTGCTTGGTTCATGGTCGCGAAATGAGTTTGAATGGTTTTGAAAGGGACGGGCTTCAGCCCGTCCGTAACGCCACTGAATTTTAGGGGACTTTAGTCCCCGAGGGAATGAACCGCTCGCCAAACTGACCACTACCCAACTCCGTTCGCGGTTGCGTGCAATCGCGGGAAAGATATATCGTAAATACAAGATGACATCCACCTTCAGCCGCTTCTCGTTTCCCATCCGCACCTGGCGCACAGGTGCGGGCCCGGCGGACTAGGCTCATCTGAACGATCTGCAAGTTTCAGTTGATTCAAAATCCACGCCAGCCGCGACCCAACCTGTCGCGGCTTTTTAGTTTGCGCCGTTGCGTTGTGCGTTTGTGCGGTTGCGTTGAACATTGCTGCAGCTAAGTTTTCGGAGGACGGACCGATGAGCGTGAGTGCCAGTTCGGAATTGCCGGTGAGTTCTGCTGTCGCCGCGCGCGCGGGCCGCTTCGGCGTCTATGGCGGGCGCTATGTGCCGGAGACCCTGGTGGCCGCCCTCGAGGAGCTGGAGCAGGCCTACGCCGCGGCCGACGCCGACCCCGCCTTCCACGCCGAGCTGGACGATCTGCTGCACCACTACTGCGGCCGTCCCACCCCGCTCTACTTTGCCAAACGAATGAGCGAACAGCTCGGCGGAGCGAAGATCTACCTCAAGCGCGAGGACCTGCTGCACACCGGCGCGCACAAGATCAACAACGCGCTGGGCCAGGGAATGCTGGCGCGGAGGATGGGCAAGCGGCGCATCATCGCCGAGACCGGCGCGGGACAGCATGGCGTTGCCACCGCTACCGTCTGCGCGCTCTTCGGAATGCAGTGTGTCATCTACATGGGCGAGGAGGACATGCGCCGCCAGGAGCTGAACGTCTTCCGCATGAGGCTGCTGGGCGCCGAGGTGCGCTGCGTCAGCACCGGCTCCAAGACCCTGAAGGACGCCATCAACGAGGCCATGCGCGACTGGGTCACCAACGTGCGCGACACCTACTACATCCTCGGCTCCGCGCTGGGCGCGCATCCCTACCCCACCATGGTGCGCAACTTCCAGCGCGTCATCGGCCGCGAGGCGCGCGCACAGATCCTCGAGCAGGAGGGCCGTCTGCCCACCGCCATCGTCGCCTGCGTCGGCGGCGGATCGAACGCCATTGGCATCTTCTACGACTTCCTCGGCGACAAGGACGTGCGCCTGATCGGCGTCGAGGCGGGCGGGCGCGGCACTGCGCTCGGCGACCACGCGGCGCGCTTCCAGAAGGAAAACGGCGGCGTTCCCGGCGTCCTTCAGGGAACCTTCAGCTACGTCTTGCAGGATGAGGCGGGGCAGATCGCCGCGACGCACTCCGTCAGCGCGGGCCTGGACTACGCCAGTGTCGGCCCGGAGCACGCCATGCTGCACGACTCGTGCCGCGCCGAATACACCTCGGCCTCCGACGCCGAGGCGCTGGCCGCAACCTCCGCGCTGGCCCGCACCGAGGGAATCCTGCCCGCGCTCGAAAGCGCCCACGCCATCGCCGAAGCCATGAAGATGGCCCCCAAAACGGCGAAGACAGACATCCTCATGGTGAACCTCTCCGGCCGCGGCGACAAAGACATGGGCATTCTGGCCCGCGAGTTGGACCTGAAGGGGGCAAAGGTTTAACGATGCCAATCGAGTTCAAAAAGAAGCCGGGAATTGTGGCGTATCTGACGGCGGGCGATCCCGATCTGGCCACCACCCGCGAGATTGCCCTGGCCGCCATCGACAACGGGGCGAATGTGATCGAGCTGGGCGTGCCATTCAGCGATCCGCTGGCCGACGGCCCGGTGATCCAGCGCGCCAGCCAGCGCGCGGTTGCACGCGGAGTCCGGCTCACCGACGTGCTCGAAGTTGCGCGGCAGTTGCGCGCGGCGCGGCCCGCCTGTGGGCTAGTGGTCTTCTCCTACCTCAACCCGGTGGTGCGCATGGGAATGAAAAATTTCTGCGCCGCGGCTGCCGCTGCGGGCGCGGACGGCGTGCTGCTCACCGACATGATCGTCGAAGAGGCGGGCGAGTACTTGGCGGAAATGAAGGCGAACGGGCTGGCCCCGATCTTTCTTGCCGCGCCCACCAGCCACGACGCGCGCCTGAAGGCCATCGCCGAGGCGTCGGAGGGCTTCGTCTACGCCATCTCGCGCGTGGGAATCACGGGCACGCAGCAGAATGTCGCGGGAGATGCCTCCCAGCTCGTCGCCCGGCTGCGCGCCTTCACCGAGCCGCGCGGAATCCCCATCGCCGTCGGCTTTGGCATCTCCAACGCGGAGCACGTGCGCGCGGTCGCGGAGTTCGCCGACGCCGCCGTCATCGGCAGCGCGCTGGTGGCGATGATCGAGATCACCAAGCCGTCGCAGGCCCCGGCGGCAATCGGCCGTTTCATCGCGGGACTGCGCGCATGAGGGCGGCAAGAATCGCGGCCCCGCGTCGTCGGTTTCGCTGCGCCGCCGTGCGCGCCATTTATGATGGTTCGGGAAGACAAAGTTCCGCGCGCGCGCTCAAACGCTACGGTTCAATTCAAGTTCGGGCACGAGTTCGAGATTAAGCTCGAGATCAAGTTCAAGTTCAAGGCGAGGCGATTGGCATGGATATCTACGACTGGCGAAAGAAGATCGACGAGATGGACGAAGCGATTGTGCGGCTCATCAGCCAGCGCGCGGAGGCGGCGAAGGCCATCGGCGCGCTGAAGCGCGAGACGCTCGCGCCGGTCTACGAGCCGGACCGCGAGCAGGCGGTCTTCGACCACGTTCGCGCGGTCAACTCGGGGCCGCTCTCCGACAGCGAGATGCAGCACGTCTACGAGCGGCTCATCGACGTGATGCGCACCCTCCAGCGCCGCGACGCGGGAACTCCTTGATCGGCGCGGGTTTTGCGCTATATGCCACGAATAAAGTTGCAAAATAGCGGTCGCGGGCGGAATAGAGATCGAAAGACGATACAAATACAGAACGATCGCAGCAACATGGAAACAAGTTAGTTACAAATTCAACAAACGTGGACGGAAATGATGATTGTCGCAATGCAGGACCAGGCAACCGAGAAGCAGGTTCAGGACGTGATCGAGCGCATGGTGGAGCTCGGGTTCAACGTTCACCGCACCACCGGCTCGAACCAGACCATCCTCGCCGGGGTGGGCACGCCGGCGCACTTCGATGTGGTGGAGTTCAAGGTGCTGCATGGCGTACACGACGCCTACCGCATCTCCGCGCCTTACAAGCTGGCGGGGCGCAGCTTCCGGCCGGAGGGCACCCAGGTCGCGTTCCCCAACGGCGTGGTGGTCGGCGGCCAGGAGGTCGTCATCATGGCCGGGCCCTGCTCGGTCGAATCGCGCGAGCAGATCCTGTTGAGCGCGAAGCTGGCCGCCGCCGCGGGCGCAAAGTTCCTGCGCGGAGGCGCGTACAAGCCGCGCAGCTCGCCCTACAGCTTCCAGGGCATGGGCGTCGAGGGGCTGAAGCTGCTGCGCGAGGTCGCCGACCAGACCGGCCTGCTGGTCGTCACCGAGGTGATGGAGATCTCGCAGATCGAGCCCATGGTCCCCTACATCGACCTCTTCCAGGTGGGCGCGCGCAACATGCAGAACTTCAACCTGCTGCGCGAGCTTGGCCACGCGCGCACGCCCGTGCTGATGAAGCGCGGCATTGCGGCCACCATCGAGGAGGTGCTGCTCTCGGCCGAGTACATCCTCTCCGGCGGCAACTACGACCTCATCCTCTGCGAGCGCGGAATCCGTACCTACGAGACATACACGCGCAACACCATGGACATCTCCGCCATCCCCGTGCTGCACAAGCTGACGCATCTGCCGGTGATGGCCGATCCGTCGCACGGCGTGGGCATCCGCGACCTGGTCCCGCCGCTGGCCCTGGCCGCGGTGGCGGCGGGCGCCGATGGCCTGCTGATGGAGATGCACCCCGACCCCAACAAGGCGATGAGCGACGGCGCGCAGAGCCTCTATCCCGAGCAGCTCACCAAGCTGGTGGCGCAACTTCGGCTGCTCGCTCCGGTGGTCGGGCGGAAGGTCGCGTAGAGTATGGCGCGTCGCATTCTCATCGTCGGCACGGGACTCATCGGCGCATCCACCGGCCTCGCCCTGCGTGCCGCCGGATTCGACGGCGAGATCGTAGGCACCGGCCCAACCGAGCGCACGTTGACCATCGCGCAGAGCATGGGCGCCATCGATTCATGGATCGCGCGCGACGCCGCCGACGCAACTGCCGCTTCCGCGGACTTCATCCTGCTGGCCGGGCCCGTGCTCTCCATTCTCGACTGGATGCAGCGGCTCGCGCCCGTACTCGGCGAGCATCAACTGGTCACCGACGTGGGCAGCACCAAGGTACAAATTGTTGAACTGGCCGCAAAACTCTACAACCGGCCCGGCAACGCGCGCTTCCTTCCCGGCCATCCCATGGCGGGCAAGGAGTCGGGCGGCGCGGCGCTGGCCGAGGCCACGCTTTTTCACAACGCGATGTGGCTCTTCACGCCCTCGCCCGGCGCAACTCCCTCCACGCTGGAAACGGAGTGGCGCGGGTGGGTGGCAAAGTTCGGCGCGCGCACCATGGACCTCGACCCCGCGCGCCACGACGAGATCTGCGCCTGGGTAAGCCATCTTCCGCAGATGCTTTCGACCGCGCTGGCCGCGTTGCTGGAGGAGACCTTCGGCGCGGATGAGGCGGGTCGCGCGGAGATCGCAGCCATCGGAGGCCGCGCGCTGCGCGAGACGACGCGCCTGGGCGCAAGTCCCTACAGCATGTGGCGCGACATCGCGCTCTCCAACTCCGAGCCCATCGCCGCCTCGCTGCAAGCGCTCGAACAGCGCCTGGCGCACCTGCGCGAGAACCTGCGCACCCCGGAGCTGAAGGAAGAGTTCCGCCTGGCCAACCAGTTCCGCGCACTGCGCAAGCCCTAGATAATCTCTGGACAAGACTTTGCCTTGAAAGGGACGGGCTTCAGCCCGTCCGTGAATCCCATATCATCAATGGGGCTTTAGCCCCGAGGGAATTTTAAGGACCTGTTCAGACCTTCCCTAGCCAACGCGGTACCATCAAAGAAAGAGATGGCGACCAAACCAACTTCCAAGTCGGGTTCCAACTTGTGCATCACTCTGGCCGACGTGCTGGCCGCGCGCGAGCGCCTGCGCGGGTCCATCTACGAGTCACCCTGCCCGCACTCCATCATGCTCTCCGCGCTCACCGGCCAGCAGGTCTACCTGAAGCTGGAAAACCTACAGATGACGGGCAGCTTCAAGGAGCGCGGCGCGCTGAACCGCATCGCCCTGCTCACGCCCGAGCAGGCGGCGCGCGGAGTGATCGCGGCCTCCGCGGGCAATCACGCGCAGGGCGTTGCATACCATGCCACCAAGCGCGGCATTCGCGCGCTGATCGTGATGCCCCTGACCACCCCCTTGGTAAAAGTAACGGCGACCCGCGACTTCGGCGCCGAGGTGTTGCTGCATGGCGCCAACTACGACGAGGCCTGCTCGGAGGCTGTACGCCTGTGCGACGAACAGCACTTCACCTTCATCCATCCCTTCGACGACCCCGCCGTCATGGCCGGGCAGGGCGTCATCGGCCTCGAGCTGCTGGAGCAGGTCCCGCAGCTCGAAGCGGTGGTCGTTCCCATCGGCGGCGGCGGACTCATCGGCGGCATCGCCTGCGCCATCAAGGAATCGCGTCCGGAGGTCCGAGTCGTCGGCGTGCAGACCGCGCGTCTTCCGTCCATGCAGGCCGCCATCGCGGCGCACCATCCGGTCACGGTCGATCCGGCCACCACCATCGCGGACGGCATTGCTGTGCGCCGCGCCGGAGACCTGACGTTTCCCCTGGTCGAGCGCTACGTCGACGAGATCGTCACCGTGGAGGAGGACGAGATCGCCTCCGCGATCCTGATGCTGCTGGAGCGCGAAAAGACGCTGGCCGAGGGCGCCGGCGCCGCCGCGCTGGCCGCGCTGCTCGAGCACCGCACCAGCCTGCACGGAGCGCACACAGCGGTGCTGGTCGGCGGCGGCAACATCGACGTCACGCTGCTCGAGCGCATCATCGAGCGCGGTCTGGTGAAGGATGGCCGCCTGGTCCGCCTGCGCATCGTTCTGCTGGACAAGCCCGGCGCGCTGCACGAACTGACCCGGCTGATCGCCAGCCAGCGAGCCAACATCATCGACACGCTGCACAACCGCGCCTACTACGGCGTCAACCTGGGCGACACGGTCATCGACATCACCCTGGAGACGCGCGGCCCGCAGCATGTGGCCGAGCTGCTCGCCGCCCTCACCGCAGAGGGCTACTCCCACACCCGCGTGCTCTAGAGCAAAACAAAACCGGAGGGCATGACCTCAAGCAGACTGGTTATTCTGCTTGAAATCACACTCTCCGGCCCGGCAAAGAAAGTTACTCAGTCACGCTGGCTGCAATCTAGGGGATGTAGTAGCGCATGCTGGTGAAGACCATGCTGTCCTGGGCACGCGGTCCAGCTGTGGCTCCAGACCACAGGCCACGCTGCAATATCTGGTAGTTCACGGCGTATTGCAGGCGGCCGAACTTCGGCGTGTTGACAATGCGGTAGGTGAAGCCGACCATGCCTTCCTGAATGTAACGTGTGGGCGAGTTGCAATTGCTGGGCGCGCTGGGCGAACCGCCGGTGCTGGAGCTTGGGATGGCGGGCAGAAGAACGCAGCCTGAATCGACCAGGTTGCGGGCACCATAACCCATCAACGCGCCGGTGGACGTTGTGTAGACCGTGCGCTGCGCGTACTCGCCGCCGTAGTAGCCATAGACGTCCAGCTTCGGTGTCGGGTGGGTTTCAACGCTGAGCAGGCCATGGTAGTTGCGGATCGGCTCCAGCGTGCCAGAGGGATGCAGGGTGGCGTCGGCCAACTGCGCGGAGCCGTAGCGGCCCACACCGTCGCCTGCCATCGCCTGCACCGCGAGGTCCGCGTACTTGTTGGGCGAGACGCGAACGCTGCCGAAGACACCGGCCGCGCCCTTGTTGTTGCTGACGTAGTTCGCGGAGTAGGTGTAAACGTTCGCGGGGGTCACCGAAACGATCGGGTAGTAGTAGTCGCGCATGAAGCGGGCGAGGCCACCCAGTTCAATGTGCGCTTTCGGCATGTCCCACGCGCCCTTGACGATGATGTCCGGGGCAATGTTGTTGGCGTAGGTACCGCTGTACGCGTTGTAGAGCCCTCCGCCGGTACCGGCGCCCGCGAAGAAGAAGTTGACTGGCACCGCGCCCGAGGTGGCCGACGCTGCCGTGAAGCTGGTGATCTGCGCCTGCTCGACTGACAATGCCGCGGTGAAGGCGCCGGTCTTGGGGTCGCCCCAGCGCTGCTGGATGCGGAACGAAGGTTGGCGCTCCCAGGAGAAGCCGACTAGGTATTGCGCATCGATGGTGTTCGGCAGTTTTTCCGTGCGGTTGTTGGTGCTGGTGCCGTCTTCGGCAACCAGCGACCACATCTGCCCGCCGGATATGGCGAAACCGCCTGGGGTCTCCGCCTTGCCCCATATCTGGCGCTGGCGCAGCGTATAGCTGTTGCTCTGGTTGTTGTTGGAGGTGGTTCCCGAGCTCAGGAAGTCGGCCTCGAAGTAGCCGGACAGTTTGTAGGAACCGGCGTTGCCTTCAAACAAACCGCCCAGACGGCTCTGCCGTCCGCTGAAGTTCAGCTCGCTCACATGGCCTTCGTTCGCGCCCGGCAGAGGAATGGAATTGAGCGGCGTGTTGATGTCCGAGTTCACGGAACGCTCACGCCACACGCCTTCCGCCGCGAAGAAGGCCACCGGCGTGATGGTGACTCCCTTGTAGTGGATTGTGGAGGGCGAGTCGATCTTGTCGTTCAGGTCCTTCTTGGCGTCGTTGATCGTCGTCGCCAGCCCGGCGTTTGCGTTCTTCAGGTCGGTGACGTCGCTCTTCACGGCGGTGACCGTGGCAGCCTGCGCCTGGGCTGCGTCCGCGGCGCTCTGCGCCTGCGTGCTGGCCGCGGCGGCCTGCGACGCTGCGTTCGTGGCGGCGTTCTGCGCGGCCGAAAGCGCGGCGTCCTTGGCGGCGTTCTGCTGCACTAACGCGTCGATCTGCGCCTGCTGCGCAGCCATCTTCTCCTGTAGCTCGCGGATCGCCTTCGCGTCCTGGCTCTCTTCCGCCTTCACCGCAGTGACGGCCTTGGCCTGCTTCGTCTTGGTTGACTTTGTCGTTGTCTTCGCCGGGGCAGAAGGGTCGCTCTGCGCGTGCAGTGACAGGGACCCGAGTATCAGCATCGCTGCAATCGCCGCTTGTAGTTGCTTCTTCATGGGACCTCGCTGAGAAACATTGTTGGAAGCAGAGGCACACGCGGCATTCTTCAGGCAACCAAGCCCAGACCGCACACCCCTCTGCTGGTTCGTTTCCCTGAGCTTGTCAAAGGTTTGTGAATGCACGACAAATTTTCCGGCGGCTTCTGTTCAATTCCGCAAAATTAATCCGGCTTTCACAAAAGCGCGTGGGGTTCAAAGAGAGGTACGCGCTGAAAGCGGTTGGCCGCGTGCCAGCCGGCTGGTTTACCGTAGGGTCATGTCGATCTCCCGTTCCGGCCCAGCGCTGCTTGTGGTTTCGCTGCTGATGACAGGCGCAGGGCCGGCCCGCGTGGCTGCGGCTCAGGCCGCGAGTCCGCAGGCACAGACCGCGCTTCAGGCACAGGCCGCAACCAATCTGCCCGCGCAGCCGTTCAAGCTCATCCCCATGCCGCGCGAGCTCAGCGCCGGCGCAACCCAGTCGCTCGCTGGCGGCCTACAGATCAACTGCGCGGCCCCCTGCGCACCCGAAGACAGCTTCGCCATCGAAGACTTTAAGGCGTACCTCGCCACGCAGGGCGTCGCCGTCAACACAAACTCCGCACTCAACATTCTGGTCGCGCGATACGGCACGCCGCTGGCAAAGTCGATCTACAGCGAAGCGGCGTCGAGCGGCGCGGCAGCGCAGAGCGGCGGCGCGGCAGCACAGGGCGGCGGCGCGACACCAACCGAAATGCCCGGCGAAATGAAGCCCGAGGGCTACGCAATCATTCCCGACGGCAAGGGACTCGCCCTGACCTCTGCGACTGACGCGGGCGTCTTCTACGCGCTGCAGACGGTGAAGCAGCTCATCACCGGCTCCGGCGCCAACGCCGTCCTCCACACCGCAACCATTCTCGACTGGCCCGCGATGAAAGTTCGCGGCCTCGACGACGACCTCTCGCGCGGCCCCGTCACCACGCTCGATTTCCAGAAAAAACTCATCCGCACCATCGCTGCCTACAAGATCAACCTCTACTCGCCGTACTTTGAGCACACGGCGGCCTACGCCGCGAACCCGCTGATCGCGCCTCCCGGCGGCGGCATCAGCGCATCGGACGCAGCCGCGCTCGTCGCCTACGCGCGCCTCTACCACGTCACCGTCGTCCCCGAGCAGGAGGCCTTCGGCCATCTGCACAACCAGCTCCTGTGGGAGCAGTACCAGCCGCTGGCCGAGACGCCGCACGGCGCGGTCCTCGCGCCCGGCCAGCCCGGCTCCCTCGCGCTCATCCGGCAGGAGTTCACCGAGCTTGCCGCCGAGTACCCCGGCCCATTCCTGCACATCGGCGCGGACGAGACGGTTGACCTCGGCGTGGGCCAGACCAAGCCCGACGTCGACGCGCGCGGCCTCGCCCCCGTCTATCTCGACTTCATGCAGCAGATCGCAACCGCGCTCCAACCGCTGCACCGCCGCCTGCTCTTCTGGGGCGACATCGCGCAGGACTCGCCCGATCTCCTGAAGTCCCTTCCGCAGTCCTTCAAGGACGAGACCATCGCCATCGCCTGGGGCTACAACCCGGAGCCGCGAGGCTTCACAAAGTTGCTGACGCCCTTTACCAATGCGGGCTTTGAGACCTGGGTCTCGCCCTCCGTGCATAACTTCCGCGTGGTCTATCCCGACTACAACCTCGCGCTCGCCAACATTCAGCAGTTCACCCGCGACGGCCAGCGGCTGGGTTCCACCGGCCAGCTCAACACCATCTGGAACGACGACGGCGAGGGCCTCATCAACCAGGACTGGTACGGCATTCTCTTCGGCGCGGCGGTCGCGTGGCAATCGGGCGAGTCGTCCGTCGAGCAGTTCCAGCGGAGCTACGCGCAGATCTTCCACGGCGACGCGTCGGGCGCGCTCAACCAGGCGCAGTTGGAGTTGATGGCCGCGCACAAGGTGCTGAAGGACCAAGCCCAGGTGGGCGATGCCACCAACTCCATCTTCTGGCTCGATCCGTGGTCGAAGGACGGGCAGACTGTCGCCGCCGAGATTCGCCCCT
>Ga0224534_1001534_pt1 | contig 12061 bp, 9 predicted proteins | sample 714E12024metaG_FD_172012 | JGI IMG/M metagenome (GOLD analysis project Ga0224534, IMG submission 172012) | Peat soil microbial communities from Stordalen Mire, Sweden - 717 E1 20-24 | ecosystem: Environmental > Terrestrial > Soil > Wetlands > Peat | place: Sweden: Norrbotten County, Stordalen... | reverse complement strand
GAGCTTGAGCCATTAATGTCGAAGGTAGCCGAGGCCACGCTGCTCCAGCCGTTTGTCGGGTCATGGATGGCAGCCAGCACCGTCTCTGATTGGCTGACGGTGAAGGAGCCGCTGTAGGCGACGGCGGTGTTGCTGCTTTCCGGGTTGGAGCCGTCGGTGGTATAGTAGGCGGTGTCTCCGCTGGAGATGTCGCTGATGGTCACAGTCTGGGCGCTGGTGAAGGCGCCGCCGCTCGGAGAGATGACCGGAGCGGACAGGGAATTCGAATTGGTCGGACTGGTGTTGTTATAGTAGTACCCCCAGCGACCATGCTGATCATACCCCCAGCGACCATGCTGATCATACCCCCAGCGACCATGCTGATCGTAAGGATTGCCAAATGGAGCTGCGGATGCAACTCCGGCCTGCATAAGCATCATGAACACGAGAATCGTCACCGCAGCAAACAGAGAAATCCATTTAGAGCGCCTTCTCATAAGCCAGTTTCTCCTCCATTCAATATTTTCACCCATTCACCAATATCGACTGATCCGAGGCAGATAATCTCATGCAATTGAAATCAACCACGCACCTCCTGGGGGAGCAAATAGGACAGTTGATTGCGCCCGACACCAGATCGATATAGGTCTGGTAATACAATTTACATCTCTTGCCTTTTCATGCTAACACTAATATATTGCAGGAAACTGAGATAAACATGAAAATAACCTAAGAAATATGAAAAGAGGACCTAACCAACCGTCGGCTTTCTCCACAAGCCCCACCGGCAAGAACCAACGCCCGGTTAGAAAAAAAACTGCTGCGCAAAGAGCGCAGCAGTTTTTTCCCTGCCAACCCATCAGGCTACATCTATTGAAAGGTCGACAGCGCCTGCTTTACCATTCCGGTAGTGACTTTGTCGGCCAGGTTCGGTATGGGTTCGAAATTTTCGATCTCCTGGCACACCACTTCAAGCGTGAGGGGGCGACCTTCGCGTCGCATGCGGCGAATTACCCGCTTGATGATAGTTATTGTCAAATCACTGGAGTTGGAATCATCTGCGGCATGTTTCATGGCTATATCTGCTCCTTTCTATAAAGTTTTTAATGTTGTCGGCTAAGTTGGATTATTGTTCACCGAATTGATCAGGGTTTCAGCCGTATTGCTGGGGATGGCAAATCCGATCCCCTGCGCCTGTTCGTCGACGGCAGTGTTGATTCCGATCACCTCGCCGTTCAGGTCCAGCAGCGGCCCGCCACTGTTGCCGGGGTTGATGGAAGCGTCCGTCTGGAGCAGGTTCGGATAATTGTGGTTACCTACGGTGATCGGGCGCCCCTTGGCGCTGATCACACCTACGGTAACGGTATTATCGAGGCCATAGGGGTTGCCGATGGCGATCGCCCAGTCCCCTACCCGGCTATTGTCCGAATCTCCCAGCTTCAGGTAGGGCAGGTTGCTGCCGGCATTGACCTGCAACAACGCCAGGTCATCATCCGTGTCACTATTGACTACCGTGGCACTGACCGGCTGCGATTGGCCGGCAATCGTGACCATGATCGACGTGGCGCCGTCAATCACGTGCTCATTCGTCATGATCAAGCCGTCCGGCGAGATCAGGAAGCCGGAACCGAGTCCCTGTTGCACCTCTGCCTGCGGCTGGCTGGAACCCTGCCCGAAGAACTGCTGGAAAAGGGGATTGTCAAAAAACGGATTCTCCACCTGTGTTGTTTCTTCTGTTTGGATCTCGACAACCGCTGGTCCGGCTGCAGCAACCATGTCAGCTATAGTTTCCGGGCCTAGGCCGGGCACGGCGCTGCTCTGGGCCTGGCTCGCCTGCAGGTCTGCCAAAGTTGCCGTATGGATGGCGCCCACATGCCTGGAGGCCATTAACATACCTCCCGTGAAAGCGCTCCCCGCGATCAACGCTCCCAAGATAATTCCCAGCAGGAACCGGTTATGCCTTATAGCATTCATGGAATATCCTCTCCCTTCAACAATCAAAGTTCACTAGACTAACTGCACGTCCATTTCAGTCAGGCTATGTGATTTTCAGGCAGCTTCTTTTTTTATTGCATAACTACCATCTATGATAACACCATTTCAAAAAAGGTGGAGATTTCCTTGGGAGAATCCTTATCTTAATTATCTACCTATTTCAATGGATAAACCTTAAAAATAGATTAAAAATGTCTAAAAAATAAATAAAAAATATTGTTAAATATTGTAAATTAGAGTGCGCAAAGATGGGAGGGGTAATGCAGGTGGCACTCACAATCAAGGCGGCAATTGTCAAAGAGAGTTTCTGATCCTTGTTAGGGTTTAAGATGGTGGAATTAATCCCTGCTTACCGCACGAATTGACTACCTGAATAGTAGCAGATCACAATAGTAGCAGATCATGATTGAAATTGACAAGGGTTCTGCTATAATGTTTATTAATTTTAAATGCAAAGTAGCAATGACGGGGATCAGTAAGGCAGTTCCTGGATCGGCAGAGAGTTGGCGGCTGGTGCAAGCCAACAGCAGGTTGCCCGAATCCACCCCCAAGCCGACCCTGCAAACGGCTTGAAGCCGGCGAAGGGGTACGCCGGGCCACGTTATGGCTCATTGAGAGGGCGCCGGCTATCAGCCAGAGCCAACTTGGGTGGCAACGCGGGTATCGCCTCTCGTCCCAATTAGGGTACGAGAGGTTTTTTGATCCCCTGCGGGCGCCAAGCCAAGAACTCGTTGAACAGTAGCAGACACTCAGGAGGTGCCATGATGGAGACGGAGAAACCCAGAATTCTGGTCGGGGACAAGATCGTTGACGAAGCAATTGCCATGCTGCGCCAGAATGCCGATGTGGACATCAAGATCGGCATCGGGCAAGAGGAATTGGAAAGCGTGATCGAAAACTACGACGCCCTAATTGTCAGAAGCGTGCCCCTGGTGACCGAGGCGGTGCTGAGCCGGGGCAAGCGGCTGAAGGTGGTCGGGCGCGCCGGCAACGGGGTGGACAATATTGACGTTGATGCGGCCACCCGCCATGGCGTGGTGGTGGTCAACACACCCGACAGCAACAGCATCTCCGCCTGCGAGCAGACCATCGCCCTGATGCTGGCTGCCGCCCGCAACCTCCCCCAGGCTAATGCCGCTCTCAAGCAGGGAAGTTGGGGCCGCAACCGTTTCATGGGCAACGAACTTTACAGTAAAACCCTGGGCATCGTCGGGCTCGGCCGCATTGGCTCCCTGCTGGCCACCCGCCTCAAGTCCTTCGGGATGCGAGTGATTGCCTGCGACCCGTACATCACTCCGGAGCGCTTCAAACGGTTTGGGGTGGAGCGCATGGAGACCTTGAACGACCTGGTGCGCCAGGCTGATTTCATCACCGTCCACACCCCCAAGACCGAGGAAACCGTCGGCATGATCGGGGAAGAGCAGTTCAAGATCGCCAAGCCCGGGGTGCGGGTGGTGAACTGTGCCAGGGGTGGCATCATCGACGAACAGGCCCTGGCCAGTGCCCTGCGCCAGGGAATCATCGCCGGCGCATCCCTGGACGTATTCAGCAATGAGCCCTGCACCGGCAACCCGTTACTGGAGTTTGACAACGTAGTGGTGACGCCGCATATCGGAGCGACCACCCATGAGGCCCAGCACCGGGTGGGCACCGACGTGGCCACCTTTGTGCTAGCCGCCCTTAGGGGTGAGATCGCTCCCAACACCGTGAACCTGCCCTGCTTGATGGGAGACGAGTTAGACAGCCTGCGGCCACACCTCATCCTTGCCGAGAGCCTGGGCAAGCTCTACTACCAGCTTGATAAGGGGCCTGTCGAACGAGTCGAACTCACCTACAGCGGTGAGATTGCCAACAAAGAGACTGGGATCATCACCCTTGCTTTCCTGAAGGGGCTGCTGACCCCGGTGATGGGAGAGAACGTGAACCTGGTCAATGCCTCCTGGCTGGCCGAGAACCGTGGGGTCAAGGTTTTCGAGAAGAGAGAGGCCGAAGCGACCGGCTATTTAAACCTGATCACCGCCTGCATCGCTCAGGACGGCAAGCAGACCAGTTTTGCCGGAACAGTCGGCCTGGATAACGGCTCCCGCATCGTCCGGATCAACCGCTATCAGATGGATATCGTCCTGACTCCATACATGCTGTTTGTGGAGCATCTCGACCGGCCGGGGATGATCGGGTTCTTGGGCACGATCCTGGGCAAAGCCAACGTCAACATCGCTACGATGCAGGTCGGACGCGTCACCCGTGACCAAGAAGCCATGATGATCCTGAGCGTGGATTCCCCGCTGGATGAGGTTGTCATGGCGCAGTTGCGCCAGCTCGAAGGGATCCGCAGTGTCAAGGCGATCTCGCTGCGATAGCTGCGGCATGCATGAAGCCATCACCGCTTGAGGCCTGCCGTCGGAACTACTGGCATGATCAGGCAATCCTCTGTTTGAAATTGAGAACGGCAATGGTTAGGAAAATAAAAGCAATACTACTCCCAATCGGGAGTAGTATTGCTTTTATGACCACCTTTTTGCCGACTTCTTGTCCGGCGTAGACTTTCTTTGTGGCCGCTCCCCTTTTTTGCTGTATTTCCTCTGTGGGGGCGCTGTGGTTCTCGCCGAGGTTCTAGGCTTCTTCATCCGGCGCGGCGCCTCTTCAGTCAGTTGGATCGGGGTGGTGTCGTGCTCCTTGGTGAGTATCTTCAGGGCGGCAGCCAATAGCGTTACTGAATCGGTCTCATCCAACATTTCCCGGGCAAACCCCCGGTATTGCTCAATTTCCGGTGATTCCGCCATCTGCAGCAGTCTCTCCATGGTCAACCGCTGCAGGCCGCTGATCGCCTCGGTACTGGTGGGCACCGGCTTCCTCACGATCTTGCGACTGGTAACGGACTCGATCACCTTCAGGTAATCGATCTCCCGGGGCGTGACGAAGGTGAGTGCCTGCCCCGGCCTGCCCAGGCGCCCCGTCCGGCCGATCCGGTGCACATACCCCTCCGGATCCTGGGGGATGTCGAAGTTGTAGATGTGGGTTATCTCGCTGATGTCCAGCCCCCTGGCGGCCACATCAGTGGCCACCAGCACGTCGATGGTTCCTTCCCGGAAGTGCCGCATCACTGTATCCCGTTGGGGCTGGGACAGGTCCCCGTGCAGACCCTCCGCCGAATATCCCCTCTTGTCCAGCGCCTCTGCCAGCTCACCGACCCGCCGCCTGGTGCGGCCGAAGACGATGGCCAGATCCGGCGACTGGATGTCCAGCAAGCGGCACAGCACATCAAATTTTTTGTTCTCAAGCACTTCCATGTAGTACTGCTCGGTGCTGGGTACCGTCAACCCCTTGGCCCTGATCCCGATCTTCACCGGCTCTTTCATAAACCGTTGGGCAATCTCCTGGATCGACTGCGGCATGGTAGCGGAAAAGAGCATGGTCTGCCGCTCCGTGGGAATTTCCTGCAGGATCTTCTCAATATCCTCGATGAAGCCCATGTTCAGCATCTCGTCGGCCTCGTCCAGCACCACCACTCTGATCTCCTGCAGGCGGATGGTGCGGCGCCGGATGTGGTCGAGCAGGCGGCCGGGCGTACCCACGATTATCTGCGGTCGCTTGCGCAGGGCCTTGAGCTGTCGCTCAATATCCTGACCCCCGTAAATGGGGAGAGCGACAATTCCCTTGACCTGACCGATCCGGTTCAACTCCTCGGCCACCTGGACCGCCAACTCCCGGGTCGGAGTGATCACGATCCCTTGAACCAGTTCCATGCCGGTGCTGAACCGCTCGACCATAGGTATGCCGAAGGCCGCGGTTTTTCCGGTTCCCGTCAGTGCCTGCCCGATTATGTCCCTGCCTTCCATGGCGACGGGGATGGCCGTTTCCTGGATCGGGGTCGTCTCTTCGAACCCCATGTTATTAAGCGCTTGTAGCACCGGGTCGGTTAACCCCAGTTCATTGAAAGGTAACAATATTTTCACGCTCCTATCTAGATGACACATAATTTTACCATATTTTTTGCATTTGACCAAATTCATATTCACGCTCAGTTACCTATATCATCAGGAGAGGCTGCTGCCCGCAACATCAATGCTATGTCAGCACTCCAGCCTGTCTGCATTGAGAAGCGCGGGGAAAAGCCGCATCCAAATTGCAGCCACAATAATAGTGCCGATGCCCCCAATCAGGACCGAGGGCACAGTGCCGAACCAGGACGCCGTCAGCCCTGACTCAAACTCTCCCAACTGGTTCGAGGTACCGATAAACATCGAATTCACCGCGCTCACCCTCCCTCGCATCTCATCCGGAGTCCTCAGTTGCACCAGCGCCGACCTCACGACCACGCTGATCACATCCGCCGCCCCCAGGATAATCAGCATCGCAATAGATAATACAAATGAAGTGGACACGGCAAATCCGATCGTGGCGATCCCAAAAACGGTCACAGCCATGAACATGATCTGTCCCACCCGGTGCCTAAGCGGGCGCCGCGCCAAAAGCACCGACATCAGCAACGCCCCAACGGCTGGCGCGGCGCGGAGGATTCCCAGCCCCACCGGGCCGACATTGAGAATTTCCCGGGCGTAAATAGGCAATAGGGCCGTTGCTCCGCCAAGAAGCACCGCAAAGAGATCGAGCGATATAGACCCGAGGATCTCCGGTTTGCTCCGGATAAAGGCAATCCCTGCAAATAATGATTGCAGGTCGGCCCGATCGACTTTTGGCGACGCCTGTCTGGCTTGAACCAGGACAACGAGCAGGCTCGCCGCTAAAAAGAGCAGACCAATAGCGAAATAGACGGATGTCGGGCCAAAGATATAAAGAAATCCGCCGATCGCCGGTCCGATAACCACCGCTGTCTGAGTCGCTGAAGCAAACCAGGCAGCAGCGCGCGGGAAGAGTTCCGCAGTTACCAGGTTGGGCATCAGCGCCTGCATGGTGGGGCCCTCGAAAGCGCGCACCGCACCCAGCAAGAACATGATCACGAGTATGCTCTCCCTGTTCAGCCAGCCAGAATAACTGCCAACAGCCAATACAAAAACTCCCGCTCCTTCGATAAACTCGCAGGCGCTGGCGATCAGCCTTCGATCATACCGGTCAGCTACGTGGCCCACTAACAGCGTTAGAAGAATCATCGGCAGGAACTGAACCAGGCCGACCATACCGAGGTAAAATGCACTCCTCGTGAGATCGTATATCTGCCAGCCAATGGCAACTGCCAGCATCTGGTAAGCCAAAGTGGTGGCGACGCGGGCAAGACAAAACAACACGAACGACCTATTGCTCAGGATGTTCGTATTTTCGGATGCGTTAGAAATCGCTCCGGGCATGCTCTGCTCCTATTATCAATCATCTGCCGCGCATATGTGACTCACCCTTGTTAGACTTGGGCAGCGGCACGCATAAAGCGACCCGGAGCCCGGATGCGGAGGAAGAATACGGAGTACATCCGAAGCGGTGAGATAAGAGCGGCTACATCACTGTATTAACGGAAACAGCCCGGCTATTTGTGGAGTCAGTGGATAGAAGCACAAGCCCACTGTTCCCGGACCTCCGTGGGCGCCGACCACCGGTCCCATCGGGCAGAGTTCCGGATCCAGGTGGGGGTAGACCGCCTTCACCCGGGACCGCAACTTCTGACCCGTAGCCTCATCAGCAGCATGCGCAACACAGACCCTGATGTCGGGGCCCTGTGTCTGGACCACCTCCAGGATTCTCTGAAGGGCCCTTTCCCTGGTGCGTACCTTCTCGTAAACATCGATAATGTCATTCTTTCGATCGAAGAACAGGATCGGCCTGATCTGCAACAGGTTGCCCAATACGGCGGCGGCGGCGCCGATCCGGCCACCCCGGCGCAGATACTCCAGCGTATCAATGGTGAAGAGCGTCAGGGAATGCCCGATAATGTGATCGACAATCTCCAGGACCTCGTCCTTGGACAGACCTGCTTCTACCGCCCGGGCCGCAGCCTCGACCACCAAATAGAGGCCGACGGACGTACTGTGGGAATCGACAACCGTGATGTCCAGCGGGTGCAGCATTCGGGCGGCCACCGCAGCAGTCTTGACTGTGCCGCTGATCCCCCCGGTGAGGTGGATGGAAATGATGCTGTCGGCACGCTCCGCTACCCGCCGGTAACTATCCAAGAAATCTCCGACAGAGGGCTGTGAGGTGGTGGGAAGATGAGACACCTGACGTAGCCTGTCATAAAACCGGTCATAGTCCATCTGGTCTTCCGGCATGCTCACGCCTTCAAAATTGACGATCAGCGATACCACTTCGATCTGGTACAACTGCTTGAAGCTGCGTGGCAAATAAGCGGTGCTGTCGGTCACTATCCCGATCCTGGCCGTGGCTCATCCCTCAATCCGTCTTGCACCATGTCTGTCCTTATTTTTCGATACCAAGACAGGATATCCCTTGTTGTCTCTATATTTCTGTTCAGAATGCAGCAACCGATCACGACCCTTAGGAAACACGTGTTTGTAATGTAATTGTATCATAGGGTGTATGGAAGTGCAAGCTATTCATCCCCCTGGAGGAGCGGGGAACTTCTGGCTAAGAACTGTTAGAATCTTCAATTTACATTGGCTTCGTTGCTATAACCCTGTTGCTCCCAAAAGCCTTTGTATTGGGCATTGTCAGACAGCTCGATCTCTGTGACCCACTCCGCCCACTTGTAACCCAGCTTGTTCTCCGCCACTACTATAAACGGATAGCCCAGATGTTTTGGCAGGGTGATCCCATTTGAATTAAACGCCAACAGGATGTTGTTGTCTCTGACATAAGCCAGGGGAAGGGATGTGGTATAGCCGTCGGCACAATGAAATATCAAGGTGTTGCACTTGGGCGAAACCTCTGCCGGCTGAATCAGGTCGGCTATTTTCACTCCTTCCCAGAGAATGGTCGCATCCCAGCCATCTACGCAGTGCAGGACAACCAGTTTGGTGAAGTGTGGCTTGCTGATTACCTGGTTATAGGTATAACTCTGGGGTGAGGCCACCAATCCATCGACATGCAAGCGATAAGAATTCATGTCGATATTGGGCGTGCCCTTGATGGAGTTTTCTGGTACCTGAGCTAGCACGCTGAGCGGTTTTCCCTGATAATTGGTGATCTCATCCTTACCGAGGTATTGTGCTGTCGATTTGCAGCCGGAAAGCAGTAATACCGAAAACAGGAGCAAAAGAAGAAGGAGTTGCCTGATCGTTTTTCTGTCCACGCCATCAGCTCCCTACACGGATAATTTATCTTATTATACCATCTGACGCTCTTTTCTCTAGCCGCCATCCATTGGCAGCTATTGCTTTACATAGAGAGGTAAATTAAACACATTCTAAGATTGGCAAGCTGTTGGGGAGAGGGCGTGATGAACCAGGTTCTGCGTCACCGCTGGGACCTGAATACCATGCGTACGGTTCTGGTCAGGGAAGCCATTTCTACACAGGTGGACACGGCTTTTAGCAGCATCGCAGGATTTTCATAAATCTGCAGGATTAAGTAAAAAAGATGTAGAACGGACAAGGGTGTCGAAAGAACAATTGCCTTGTTCTTTATTACATTGGCGGAGGGGAATGAGGATGGAAACTGAAAACATTGCTCTAAATACAGAATTATTCACGGCAATCTTGAATTTTGTTCCTGCCGGCATCTCCGTTGCCACAGATGCCTCCTGCAAAGAGATTGTCCACAATCCGGCTGCAGCCGGATTCTTAAGAATACGGCCCTGGGACAGGCTGTCTCATTCCAGCGCCAATCCGCCGGCGCTCAAGCTTTACCATGAAGGCAGAGAGCTGGCCCCCGAGGAGATGCCGGTGCAGCTTGCTGCCTGGCGGGGTTTGGAGGTCAGGGATTTCGAGATGGAGTTCATCTGGGATGACGGGGTTCACAAGACCTCGTTATGGAACGCCAGCCCCATGAAAGACGATCAGGGAAACATCACCGGAGCGGTGGCCACATTCAAGGATATAACGGAACAGAGGCGGGCCGATAAGAGAATCCAGCATCAGAACGAACTGCTGGAGGGAATCAACCGGATACTACGGGAGGCGCTGACCTGCGACACCGAGGAGGAGTTGGGTCGCACCTGCCTGGAGGTAGCCGAGGAGTTGACCCGGAGCAAGATCGGCTTTATCGGCGAACTTGATCCTGACGGGCAGCTTTATGATATCGCCATCAGCAATCCTGGCTGGGACGCCTGCCGGATGGAGGACCAGACCGGCCACCGAAAACCGCCCACAGAGTTCAGGATCCACGGCATCTATGGCCGGGTGCTTCGCGACGGCAAGCCCTTCTTCACGAACGATCCGTCGTCCCATCCTTACAGCATCGGCCTCCCGGAGGGCCATCCGCCTCTGACAGCGTTTCTAGGCGCGCCCCTGGTCCATGAGGGCAAAACAATCGGTATATTCGGCCTGGGCAACCGGGAAGGGGGCTATCGCCCGGAGAACCTGGAGGATATCGAAGCTCTCTCGCATTCCATCGTGCAGGTCCTGATGCGCAAGCGGGCGGAGGAAGAAATCCGCAGGCTCAACGAAGAGCTTGAACAGAGAGTGATTGAGCGCACCGAGGAGCTGACCAAAAGTAACGAGAAGTTAAATGTCCTCAATGAAGAGATGTCTGTCATCAATGAAGAGCTTACCGATAACAGCAGGCAATTAGAAGAGGAGATAGAGAGGCGCAAAGCATCAGAATTGGAACTTCAGGCTGCAAGCCAAAAAGTGACCAATATCCTCGAGAGCATCAGCGACGGCTTCATTGCCCTCGACCAGGAGTGGCGCTATACCTATCTCAATGCGGAAGCACTGCGGCAACTGGGGATACAGGATGAATCCGAGTTAATCGGCAAGGTTATCTGGGGTGCCTTTCCGGATTTGAACAAAACCGCCAACGAGTTGTATCATCAAGCGGTATCGGAGCATACCCCCGTACGTCTCGAGATATATTCGCAGGTCACCGGGAGATGGCTTGATATACACGCCTACCCCTCAACGGATAGCCTCTCGGTATATTTCCTCGACATCACCGAGCGCAAGCGGATGGAAGAGGATCTGAGCCACCGCGCCGAGGAACTGGCCAAAACCAACAAGGAGCTCGAATCCTTCAGCTATACGATCTCGCACGACCTGCGCGCCCCGTTGCGGGCAATTAACGGATTCAGCCAACTGATCTTCAACGAGTACCAGGACAAACTGGACGATGAAGGCAAGGAATACCTCAAGATCGTACGCTCGGAGTGCAATCGCATGGGCAAACTGATCGATGGCATCCTTCAGCTCTCCCGCCTGTCCCGCAAAGAGCTAAAACGCGAAAAGCTGGATCTGAGCGCTATTGCCGAAACTATAGCAGTAGAGTTTCGCAAGATAGAGCCGGAGAGACAGGTGGACTTCGCCATCACTCCCGGAATCAGAGCGTATGGAGATAGAGTGCTGCTCCAATCTGTTTTACAAAACCTCCTGGACAATGCCTGGAAATTCACCAGCAAGCACCCAAAGGCCAGGATAGAGTTCGGCGTCACCGAACAAGAAGGCAAAAAGGTATACTTCGTCCGCGACGACGGGGCCGGATTTGACATGAGGTACGTCGACAAGCTGTTTGGTACCTTCCAGCGCATCCACGGAGTGGACGAGTTCCCCGGCAATGGCGTCGGGCTGGCGATCATCCAGCGCATCATCCACCACCACGGCGGACAGGTGTGGGCGGAAGGTGCTGTCGAAAAGGGAGCCACCTTTTATTTCACTCTAGATTAGCTGGATGTCCTGCCTCTCGATGCCATTGCCTCCCCTACGGCATCTACTCTACTGCCTCTGGTGGCCGGAGAACAAAGACAGCTCCGGCTGTTGCGGGAGGAGGTCAGCCATGCCAGCAGGTGTGGGCAGGATCCGGTTTTATCCTTCATTAGCCCGGTCCGAAAAGTGTCTGCTCGATCAGCATTATATCACGCTGTATTGTGAGCGCTGTCGCCGTAGTTCCACTCGAGCAGGTGGATCGACCAGGGCGGCGGCCTTGAAGCCGGCCAGCTCACACGTCCGGGACACCCGCTGCAGCGGGCTGGTGAAGACCTTGACGAAGGTCAGCCCCTGCAACCGCTCCCCGAGTCGGCGAGCGTTGC
>Ga0224534_1001530_pt1 | contig 12072 bp, 9 predicted proteins | sample 714E12024metaG_FD_172012 | JGI IMG/M metagenome (GOLD analysis project Ga0224534, IMG submission 172012) | Peat soil microbial communities from Stordalen Mire, Sweden - 717 E1 20-24 | ecosystem: Environmental > Terrestrial > Soil > Wetlands > Peat | place: Sweden: Norrbotten County, Stordalen... | reverse complement strand
CACAACCTGGGAACGGGTCTCCCATGTCCGTTCGGGTGTCTCATTGCGACCCGTAAACCACGCACCGACGTTGGGGCCATCGCCCTCGTCCCACCAGCATGCCTTGCACACAGGGCTCCACTCGCCCATCCGGGTCACGTCGGAGACCATGTCGTAGACGAACTCTGCCGGACGACCGATGACCATGGAATCTGAGAATGTGAGGTTCTCCACTCCTGCATTATCGCGGGAGTGGACGGGTATCCGCTACCGCCAGGTGGGCCGCGCAGTGCCTGGCACGATCCAAGACATGCTTGCTAGCGCGAGCATGTGCGCCTGTTCCATCTCATCGACTGGTGCGATCTGGCGTACATCGCTCCGGTCCGCCGGTGCCGCGGTCCTGGGTACAGTGCACCACACGGGCGGGGAACGCTGGCCATGGGTTCCGAGGCCGGGGTCCGCGGGTCGGACGTACGCGCGAGGAGACCGCAGCCGATGGAAGGTGACGAGTTCGCCGACAGGACCTCCCTCAGCCGGCGGGGCGTGCTGGGCGGCGGCCTGGCCCTGGGCCTGGGCGGGCTGCTGCAGGCATGCGGGGGCAGCGCGACGATCAGCCGCGCCACGGCGGTCCGTCCCGCCGGCAACGATCTCGACGCCATCGAGCACGTGGTCTTTTTGATGATGGAGAACCGGTCGTTCGACCACTACTTCGGCACCTACCCGGATGCCAAGGGGTTCGACGATCATCCTTCCGGGAGCCTGGGGCCGTTCAGCCAGGCCTGGGCCACTGCACCAGCGGGCCACGTGCCGGCCGGGCAGCTCCTGCCCTACCGGCTCGACCCGGCAACCGTCTCGGCCCAGTGCGCGGGCGACAATTCCAAACCCGACCACGGGTGGATCTCCCAGCACGAGAGCTGGAACATGGGCGCCATGGACCGCTTCGTGGCGGCGCACTCGGAGCTGGCGTTCGACGGTCCGGACCAGGGTCCGTTGGTCATGGCGTATATGACGCAGGCAGACGTCCCCTTCCTCTGGGCCCTGGCCAACGCCTACACGCTGTGCGACGCCTTCTACGGCTCGGTCTTGGGCCCGACGATGCCCAACCGGCTCTACTACCTGTCGGGCATGCTCGACCCCGACGGCAAGAACGGCGGGCCGATCGTCTTCACCCCCACCGCAGCGCAGGCCCCGGCCGCCGTCGGGAGCTGCGACTGGTTCACCGCGCCCGAGGCCCTGTCCGAGAAGAACATCAGCTGGAAGGTGTACCAGCCCGCGGACACGTCGGTGGGGCAGCTGGAGAAGATCAACCTGTACCTTGGCTTCAACGCTCTGCTCTACTTCAGCCAGTTCCTCAAGGAAGGGACTGACCTCTACAACCGGGCCTTCCTGCCCCGGTGGCCGGACGAGTTCCGGGCCGACATCCACAGCGGCACGTTGCCCTCGGTGAGCTGGATCCTTCCCCCTGTAGTCGACTCCGACCACCCCTCGGCCGCCCCGAACAACGGGGAGTGGTTCATCGACCAGGTCCTCAGCGCGCTCGTCTCGGATCCCAAGGTCTGGGCCAAGACCGTTTTGTTCGTCTCTTACGACGAGAACGGCGGGTTCTTCGATCACGTCCCCCCGCCCGTGGCCCCCGTGGGCACGCCCGGGGAATTCCTCACCGCCGCCACCCTGCCGGTTGAGACCGGTGGAATGCGGGGGCCCATCGGGCTCGGGTTCCGTGTCCCGGCCCTGGTCCTCTCGCCGTTCTCACGCGGTGGCTCCGTGAACCCAGATGTCTTCGACCACACGTCCATGCTGCTCTTTCTGGAGAAGCGGTTCGGGATCTCCATCCCCAACATCAGCCAGTGGCGCCGATCGACGGTGGGAGACCTCACCACCACGCTCGACATCAACCGGCCCGACGCCAGCCCACCGAACCTGCCTCCCACCGCCATCAACACGGCCGCCCTCGATGCGCTCTGTCCGGGCAATCAGAACATCGTCTCGTTGCTTGACCCGCCGCCGCCCCTCTCGATCCCGGCCACCCAGACCATGCCGACGCAGTTGCCCGCCACGTCGTGACGGGACGCAGCGCGGTCGGCGGGCTCGGGCGGGCAGGTGACCGCTGGAGACGACACGATCTCCTCGAGCTCGATCCGCTCAAAGCCGTCAGCGGTCGCTGCCCGGGCCCGTGTGCGCCGAGCACTCCATCCAAGCCCTCCACCTGGACTTTCGCAGCTGGCAGCCGGCCAACCAAGATGGATCCTGGCACGGCACCCAGGTGCCGGGACACATGAGCTAACTGAATCCTTGGCAAGAGCGGAGAGGCCCATGTCGTCAGTGGAGTCACTCTGGCCATCGTGGCCTGGAGAGCACGCCGAATGTGCGACAGAGCCTGCGATCGTCTGGGGCATTGGACGAGTGATCCCAAACGGCGGCCTCGCTCGGTAGAGAGTTGCATGCCGGAACTTCGTGAATCCTGAACGAGCTACGTCCCCAAGGTCACGGGACATTCGGGTGGAAGGCCGATCGTGGCGATGGCCCGATCGGCCGCGGTCGGTGTGCCGCGTCGGGGAGTGGGGTGACCTGCAACGGTCATGCGCGCGTTTGATCGATGTTGAGGGTCTCGTCCGTGAGTTCGGTCTCGATCGCGGAGCGCACGGCGTCTAGGACGGCTCGCCGGGCCCGGAGCTTCGTTTCAGCGTGCGCCGTGGGATTGAGTTCGGCCAGTTCTGCGGCGGCATCGAGGCTGGCATCCCGCAACTCGTCTGCGGTGACGACTCGGTCCAGAAAGCCAGGGGCAATGGCCCCGCGCGGGCTGTACATCGTGGCATTGACCACGGTTCGATCAAAGTGGGCCGGATGCAGTCGGTGGCGCGCTAGCTCGATCGCAAACCATGGCACGGTCAAGCCGATCTTCACCTCGTTGAGGCCGATCCAATAGGGGCCGTCGACCCCGATTCGCATGTCCGCTGACAGCAGAAGGAACGCTCCGGCCGGGAAAGCGTGGCCGCTGCACGCAACGACCACGGGCGTCGGAAAGGAAAGTACCCGCTCGGCGAGGGTCGCTCCGAGCGTCAGCATCTCAAGAACCTGATCGCGTGTGCCACCGAAGACGTCGAGGTCGAATCCGGCGGAGAAGTAGTTCTCCCGGCCGGTCAGCACCACAACGGCACGATCGCGCTCGGCCTGATCGAAGGCAGTATGGGCGGCTCGCAGCATCGGGATTGAGAATGCATTGACCTTCCCGTCGTCCATGGTGATCGTCGCGATCCGCCCTTTCAGTTCATAGGCCGCCAGCTCGCTCATGGTCATCTCCCGTTTGTCCGAATTGTGCGTGCAGTCTAAGCTGGAACAATGTTACGGAACAACGTCCCAATACCTCACGCTCGTGGTCGGGGGTGCACTCTCGGCAGTGATGACGGGCGCGCTGTGGGCCGTGGACCTGTCGCACCGGCATCTCAGTAGGGCTCGCTCATGCCCAGGGCGAAGCAGCGAACCCCTGAATTGCGGGATCACGTGTTGTCTGTCGCCGTTGAGCTGCTCGTAAGGGAAGGGGTGGCCGGGTTCACGACAAGAAGCGTCGCCCGGCAGGCGGGGACTTCGACACCAGCGGTTTATGAGCTCTTCGGTGACAAGCGCGGGCTGGTGCGTGAGGTGTTCTTCGAGGGATTTCGGCTGTTGCGACGGCGCTTCGAAAATCTCGCCGACTCTGATGACCCCCGCTCCGACCTGATCCAGCTCGTTGAGATCTATCGCAACTTCATCAGCGAGAATCCCGTGTTGTCTGAAGTGATGTTTTCCCGTCCGTTCACGGACTTCGAGCCCGGTCCACACGAGCTCGCAGCAAGTAGCTCGGTGAGGATCTTCATCGTAGAGCGGGTGCGGCGCTGTGTTGATGCTGGGCTTCTTCGCGGTGACGAAACAGACATTGCACATGTGCTTGTCTCGCTCTTGCAAGGCCTCGCGGCCGCTGAGAACGCCCGTCGACTTGGGACCTCCCACGAATCAATCGACCGGCGTTGGGCATTGGCCGTGAACGCCGTACTCGGCGGCCTGGGCAATTGACCGACCGTCCGGAAGCGTTCACCTGGGCGCGATCTCGCCGGTGTGACCAGCCGGAATGATCGGCCACCAAGCCTCAGAACGGCGTCCTTTGAGATCAGGTCGAGTGATCGGCCCCCAATGTCGGCTCGGGGTCGCGCCAGAACGACTCTCGGGCCTGGCCGACGAGGCGAAGGAACTGAGCACCAAACATTTGGTCTGCCGCTGGCGGCAACAACTCCTCGGATCGGGCCGCAGATGGCGCGGCTAGATGCTGACAGCGAGGCACCCCCGTGTGGCATTGCGATCGTTGGTGGTGCGTGTGCTGAGGTTCCAGCGCAGTCACAAGATGAGAGCCTGACGCAGCGAATCTTGATCTTCCGGGCCGATGCGAAGGCCGTCACTGAAATACTGCTCGATTGTGCCGTAGGCCTTACGCATCTCGCCTAGGGAAGCGTGAAGGTATTCGATTTCCACGCCGAGCACGGGTCGAAGGAGATCGGGGTCACCACCGAGGGACTCGAACCGGTCGAACACCGGCTGAAGGGCCGGAAGAAGGTCTCTGTTCGTCAGCAGATAGTCACTTTCGACATCGGCTTCGGACACCCCGAGCAGCAGGAGGGTCGCGGCCGCCGCCCAGCCAGTGCGGTCCTTGCCGGTGGTGCAATGGAACAGTGCAGGACGTGCCTGTGATCGGGCGATGGCAGTGAAGAACTTCCCGTAGGCATCGAGCGCGCTCGGCAAGGTGACCAGCTCGCGGTAGCCCCGGTCGAAGAGTTGGATCGCCTTTCCATCACCGAGCAGCTCGGTGGCCGCTCTCGGGTCGGCCAGTATGGAGAACAGCTGTGCGGGTGCCGCGTCACTGGAGTCCTTCAGAACGTCGAGGACAATCCCTCGCACGCCAGAAGGCAAGCGGTCGGGTTCGGCCGAGCGTTCCGCCTCCGTCCGAAAGTCGAACACCGATTGGACTCCGAGCGAGTCGAAGGTCGCGATGTCATCCCCGGCCAGCCTGTCGAGTGCGGTCGATCGATACAGGAAGCCCGTTCTCACGGTGCCTCCGCTGTTGGTGCGGTAGCCACCGATGTCGCGCAGATTGGGAAGCGTCGGAAGCGACAGGTCCTGCCCAGGAGTCATCGCGGAAGGGTAACAGGCAGCGATTACCCTGCCGGCGAGAGGCAGGCACCGGCTCCTGTGCGCCGTGAGGAATTCGGCCAGAAGGAGCCCGAGCCCAAACACGACGAGGCCCTCAACGGCCGTGAAGGAGTCGCGATTGTCCACGATCTCTTCGGGGCCAAAGTTTGTGGCCTCACCGATTCGCAGGAGGGTCCGCCGGATCATCGCAATTGCCTCCGGTCCTGCCTCGCCGACAGTCCGCCTACGCCCGTTGCAGTCCGCCAGGGATCCAACGAACAACCCTTGCTACAGCAAGAACGGAATATGGCCGATAACCAATGTGAGGAGGTAGGAGTGAGCCGTGGGTGGGATCGGCATCCGCCGGCCGGGAGGAATGGGCATTTGGAGGCGCGCAGGAGTTCGAACATCCACCGGCAACCGGTCATTCCGCGAAGCAAAGCATTCCCCGTCAAGAACTACGGAGGCATCCAGTGACACACTCGAATGATCACAAGACATCGCATACCTTCTCTTCATCGGGCGGCGACGTCGATGGCCAACGCCAACTAGAGGGATACCCGATAGACGACGACGTTCTCACGACATTGCAGCGGACCGTCGTGCCTGACCCCATACCCTCAACTTCGGAAGTAATCCTTCCCTATGAGGTCTCCAAGTACGAGGAGAACGGCTATGGCAGATGGCACTATGGGCCAGGCGTCGAACACGAGCGGCGGCTCGATCTCTTGCCTGTCGATTCACGCAGTGCATCAGCAACCGACGCGACGCGCCTACTGAAATTCTTCACCATCACCGACATCCACATCACCGATGAGGAGTCTCCGGCGCAGGCGATCTTCATCGGGTACAAAGGCGGCAGTCCTCTTGCCGTCTGCGCATATTCAATGGTCATGATGTACACCACCCAAGTCCTCGACGCTGCCGTCCAGACGATCAACGCCCTTCACAGAGAAGATCCGTTCGACTTCGGCATCTCCCTCGGTGACGCAGCCAATAACACCCAGTACAACGAGCTGAGGTGGTATATCGACGTCCTCGACGGCAAGAACATCACTCCGGATTCCGGCGTCAAGGATGACCCGATCCCCGGTCCCTACAACGACTATCAGGACGAGTTCAAGGCGGCAGGCCTGGATGAGTCGATCATCTGGTATCAAGCCATCGGCAACCACGATCAGTTCTGGATGGGCGTGATGCCGGCGGACGACTACCTCCGGGAGACCTACGTTGGCAAGAAGATCCTCAACATGGGAGACATCTTCACCGACCCCCGTGGCACAGATTCTCGTGGTTTCTACATGGGCTCGCTCGACGGTCGGACGCCCAACGGTGACATCATCGGCGTAGGGCTCGAACAGGAATTCACAAGCCCACCCGAAGTGCTCAGCGCCGATCCGAACCGCCGTTCACTGTCGAAGAAGGAGTGGATGGGCGAGTTCTTCTCTACGTCCTCCAAGCCGGCTGGCCACGGGTTCACCCAGTCCGAACTCGCCGATACCTTTGCTTCGTACAGTTTCGTGCCGGATTCGGATGTTCCGATCAAGATGATCGTCCTCGACGACACGCAGAGTGTCGATGATCCCAACGTCGTGGGTTTCGGCGGTTACGGGCATGGGTCTCTCGATCATCAACACTTTGACTGGCTCGTGAGAGAGCTCGATGAGGGCCAGGCCAACGACCAGCTGATGATCGTCGCCGCTCACATTCCGATCGGCACCGACCAGCCGGGAGGCCCTGCTGGTTGGAGCCCTGTGGCCGAGGTGTCCGAGGAGCAACTGATCGCCAAGCTCCACACCTACCCGAACCTCATCCTGTGGGTGGCCGGACATCGCCATCTCAATGCGGTGACCGCTCTCGAATCGCCCGATCCCGACCGTCCCGAGCTCGGCTTCTGGGAGGTCGAGACGTTCTCGCTGCGGGACTTTCCCCAGCAATTCCGCATGTTCGAGATCGTGCGCAACAGCGACGATACGGTCTCCATCTTGGCGACCTGCGTCGACCCGGCAGTCAAAGAGGGGTCGCTCGCTGCAAAATCGCGTACGTTCTCCGTGGCCTCTCAGCAGCTCTTCATCACCGACCCGACAGACCTGCACGCTGCCGGTCCGTACAACGCCGAGCTCGTCGTGGCCTTGAGCCCTGAGATGCAAGCAAAGGTCCGTCATTGTGGGGTATTGGCAAGTAGCCACTGAGGAGAATCGCGGTATGACGCCAACTTCGAAGAGAAGATCGGGGAAGTCTTCGCACCCGGCCCGTGGCACTCTCATAGCCTCGGTCCTCGTACTTTCCTGCAGTTCCGTACTCACGGCCTGTGGCTCAAGCAGTTCGACTCCTCCAGTCAACAACAGCGGCATCGACTATTCGAACGCTGCAAACTGGCTCGCCCTGCCCACATCCATCACCCACAAGGTGGACGTCTTCTATCTGTCCGATACGGCCTATCAGAAGCCCACCCCGAGCGCCCCGGATATCGGGCCGATCAATGCCCCAAGCATGATCAAGGGCGACCAGGCCGCATTCCAGCGAACAGCCACTGCCTTCGCACCCGTGGCGAACATCTTCGCCCCGTACTACCGACAAGTGGACGCCATGGTGCAGAAGAGCATGACCCCGGCCAACCAGGTCAAGGATGTCGGCGGCATTCCGACGACGGATGCGATCGCTGCTTTCGAGTACTACCTACAGCACTACAACGACGGGCGACCGTTCATCCTGGCCGGCCACTCCCAGGGTTCCTCCGTTCTGTCCCACCTGTTGTCCACCTACATGAAGGCCAATCCCCAGGTGTACAAGCGGATGGTGGCGGCGTACGTCATCGGCTACCCGATCACCCAGGACTATCTCAATCAGAACCCCTTCCTGAAGTTCAGCCGGGGTCCAAATGACACCGGAGTGATCATCTCGTACAACACCGAAGCGCCCACCATCGGCGGCCCGAACCCCGTCATGTTGTCCGCCCAACATGCTCTGGTGATCAATCCGATCACATGGACCACATCGGAAGCACAGGCAACGGCCCAGCAGAACATGGGGTCGTGGTTGCCCGATCCCACGACGGGCCAGTTCGTGAAGGTGATGGACTACGCCAACGCCCAGGTCGACACGGCAAAGGGCGTCCTGATCTGCAGCTCGGCCAACGTGGCGCAACTTGCCCCCGGGAACCCACTCCTCCCGGCAGGCGTCTACCACAGCTATGACTACCCGTTCTACTATTTCGACATCAGGGCGAATGCTGCCAACAGAATCAATCACTTCTTGAACAAATAGTACTGTCTGCAACTGCTCCGATCTGGGTACCGATGGCCAACTCTGTCCAAGATGCGGCCTCGTCGTGGTACCTGTGGAGCGATGCACAGGCAAGTGCCGAAAACCCCATCCGGGCCGTCGATCTGGGGCTTTGTCGGTGCCAGCCCACCAATCGAGGTGGACCGAGGCACACCATTGGGGCGACGCGAGACATTGGTTGACTGATGCTCTGCAACCTCGGGATCCAGGCTATGGCGACAGAGGATGGCCCATGGCTCGGTGGCCGCTTCTCGCCCTCGCGATCGCTTCCTGCCGCATTTCGGCACCCGATCGTCGACCCATGCGTCTAGCGACCCGGGGCAGTGACCTTCAACGGTCAGGGCGCAGCTCTAACAGTCCTACCCGGCGCAGCGCCGTGTCAGTCGACGATTCTGCGTCGCCTGCTCCACGTTGCACCTGTTCCAGCATTTACGCTGTGCGCCTATGGACCCACCGATCACCGAGATTTCGGACGGCGACACCACGTGGCGCTTCGACCGTTCGTTCCTGACCTCGAACTGGACCTGCATCTGGGGCCGCGGTTGCCTGGGGATCCTTCCGTACCCAGCGGCCGAACTCGGCCAAGGATGTTGCTCGATCGGTGCCGATCTCGACGGCGACGACGAGGCGCGGCTGATTGGAGCGCTGGCGTCCACGTTGGATCCAGCTCGCTTCGAGTACCACGCCACCGCGGTCGAGGGTGGTGTCTTCGGCGACGCCACCCGCAGCAGCACCCGGGTGGTCGACGGGGCCTGCATCTTTCTCAACCGGACCGGTTTCGGTGGGGGCGCGGGATGCGCGTTGCATTTGGCGGCCATCGATTCGGGCGAGTCGCCCATCGACTTCAAGCCATCGGTCTGCTGGCAGCTGCCGATCAAAGTGGATTGGGAGCCAGGTGACGACGCGACCGAAATCGCCACAGTTCGGGGGTGGACGAGAGGCGACTGGGGCGCCGAAGGCGACACCATGGCCTGGTGCTGCACCGAGGGCACCCAGGCCTACGTTGGTGACCGGCCGGTGATCGAGTCGATGGCCGGCGAGCTGGACGCGATCGTAGGTCCCGAGGTGTACCTCGAGCTCCTGCGGCGCCTTCACCACTAACCCGCCTTCTCAGCCCGGCAGGGTTCGTAGGGGGATCCCCATTTAGGTGCTTCCTCCAGTTGCTGCGCCCAATCAGGCATGTCTGAAGGAGCGGGGCGTTGTCAAGGGGCACGGGAGGTAACCATTCACCGGGCCGCTTGACGTGCAATTCTTGACGGAACAGGGTTCGCTGGAATGGCAATCTGGAGCGAACGAGATTGGCTTCTGCGTTGGGGCGCGAGTCAACAGGGCTGTTGACTGATTGACTGCGTTGTGAGGACCGATTCGTCTGATGCGCGAATGTGCTCAGGTGGTGACCGGCGGCATCCACGCCTCGCCACGGAACAACTGGGCGAGGATGTCGAGTGCTCCGACGTTGTGCTTCCTCGCGGTGGCGAGAAAGGAGCGGACGATGGCGAACGCGCGTGTACCGTCGTCACTCTGGAAGCAACCGCTGATCTTCTTGTGAATTATCCGGCCCTCGGGGTGATGGCAAGCAAATGTTGGCAATCAGGTGGGAGTTTCCAGCCGGCGCACGTGACTCTCAAGGCTGTCGGTGACTCGATTATGGCGGGCCACCTCGCTTTCCCATCCGCGCTCAGCTGCATCGCCTCGAAGCGACCGGAGATCGGTGAGCTGAGTGGCAATCGCAGGGAGGGACTCGGGGGCGGCCCCCGACCGAGATGGGAATCCGCCGGGCCAGCTTGCCGATGGCCGAGCCAACAGTTCCACGCCCAAAGACCGATGGCTCCGTCTCCACCTGCCCCCGATCGAGGTTGGTTGGGGCAGTGCGGCACATCGAGTGCGCCGCGGGCGTATTCCCGGCTGAAGGATCGCTTGGCCAGGACCGGAGAGGTGCAGTCCGCTCCGCCCTCAGCTCCGCGAGGTGTTCGCCTTGCTCGACCGTTCAGAGTCAGCGTGCCGCAGCCTTGCGGGCCGGCGCACGCTTGGCGGTGGTCTTCCGAGCGGCGGTCTTGCGCGCCGCAGCCTTGCGGGCCGGCGCACGCTTGGTGGTGGTCTTCCGAGCGGTGGTCTTCCGAGCGGTGGTCTTCCGAGCGGCAGCCTTGCGGGCCGGCGCACGCTTGGCCGTGGCCCCACCAACCTTCACCAACCGTTGCGCGAGCTGGTTCGACGTTCCGACCAGTTCTTCCGTCATATTGAATGCCGAGTCGATGATCTTCTGACGCGTGCCGCCGCCCTCACCGAGATGAGGGAATGCATCGTTGACGGTGTCAAGGAACCTCCGCACTGCCTCGAGTGCCGAGTTCTCCGCGCCCCCGAGCGAGTCGATGATGCGATCCACACTGTCGTCACGAGCCCTTCTCCTTGTATCGGCCATGGGTTCCTCCTTCGCTAGGCCCTCGATTCGCCAAATTCTGGCTACAACCATGTTCTCCGTTATGGCCGTGTTCAAGACAGAGGCTTTCGGCAGGTTCTAGTCGCCCGATGGCGTCCCTGACACGGACCGGGCGTGGAAGTCACTCACGTTCGGGACAGACCCATCTGCTCAGATGCGAAGGACCATCGACCGGCAGCTGAGCGCTCTTGACGTGCACGAGCAGCAATCGGCAGGATGCTGAGCTCGGGTTCACCTTGCCGATTCAGTCCCCGGCTACTGTGCGTCTCAATCAGGGGGGTGTCCTCCGGTGACACCAGAGAATGCTCTGGTCTTCTGCCGGTCCGCTGGGCGGAGCGTGGCGGGTCCGGTGGCTTACATCGAAGAGATCCACCGTGGCATGGCGGCTGGCGTCTTCGGTGCGACCAGCGCGATGCCCGGGAGTACCTCGGTCCGCGCCGCTCACGACGGCATTTCCGGCCGCGCATACAGCGGCGTCCGAGGTGCGTTTCTGGCCACCGGCTGGCTCGCCGGTGGAATGACCTCGAAGGTCTCTGCTCTGCCCGCCGCAATGAGGCAGCGAACGAACCTGGCAATTGCTGCTCTCGACGCAGCGGTCGGCGACCGGTTGTGCGATGCCAACAGCTCCCTGGCGATCCGCATGGCTCTGCGTTCCGGTGGCCGCGTGATAACGGTCCGACCGGACAGGCTGGAATCCGCCTACCCCGACGCGACGCCGAGGCTTGCCGTGTTCCTCCATGGACTGGGTGAAACAGAGAACTCCTGGAGGATGCATGCCGACGACCACGACGGTGATGAGCCGGTCACCTATGGCTCGCGTCAGGTTGCCGCTGGGGGCTACACGACGCTGTCCCTGCGCAACAACACCGGCCTCCACATCTCCGACAACGGAAAGCGTCTGTCCGACCTGCTCACCGCAGTGGTCTCCGCCTGGCCCACTCCCGTCGAAGAGATCATCGTCATCGCCCACTCCATGGGCGGCCTGGTTGCCCGCAGCGCCTGCCACTGCGGCCAGCAAACCGAGGAACCATGGATTCCCGCCGTGCGCCACGTCTTCTATCTCGGAGCGCCCCACTTCGGAGCACCGCTCGAGCACCTGACCAGCTATGCCACCTGGATGTTGTCGAAGATCGAGCTGACCCGGCCGATCGCGGCGTTGGTCAACCGGCTCAGTGCCGGGATGAAGGACCTGCGCATCGGTTACATCATCGACG
>Ga0224534_1001529_pt1 | contig 12080 bp, 11 predicted proteins | sample 714E12024metaG_FD_172012 | JGI IMG/M metagenome (GOLD analysis project Ga0224534, IMG submission 172012) | Peat soil microbial communities from Stordalen Mire, Sweden - 717 E1 20-24 | ecosystem: Environmental > Terrestrial > Soil > Wetlands > Peat | place: Sweden: Norrbotten County, Stordalen... | reverse complement strand
GGTAGTGAGCTTCACCGGGGCCGGCACATGCACCCTGGACGCCAACCAGGCCGGTGATACCACCTACGCGCCAGCAACCCAGGTGCAGCAGTCGATCACGGTGACATCCACGGTCCCCCCCGTGTGCACCCACAAGTGCCACGGCCACCATCACCATCACCACCACGGCCACGGCCACGGCCACGGCCACGGCCACGGCCACGGCCACGGCAACGGCCGGGGCTGACCTCACAGCAACCCGATCCAGTGGTGATCGGGACGACCGCTTGAACGCTCAAAGGTAGGCCGGGTGCAGTTGGCCCGGCCTACCGAGCGTTCGGCGCCGCTCGGTGGAGCCCGGATGGCCCGAGCATCTGCCTTCGAGTCGGACGACATCCAAGGTGGGTCATGCGTCGCGTGGGGAGTCGGTTACCGCGTGGCCCGCTTGCGTGCATCCGTCACCATCTGACCCGTTGGCCACGTCCGTTGCCTTGCTTCCCCCAGGGAGCCCCCGGGGCTGCGCTCAGCCGGCGTCGGCGAAGATGTTGGCGGGCCTCATGCCCCAGGCCACCTGGCGGGCCAGCTCTGCGCTGACCATGGGGAGGTCCGCGACGTGGGTGACACCGACCAGCCTGGCGTCGGTGGTGAGGAGCCGGACCGGCAGGCCGATGCCGTCGGCCACCATGGTGGCCACCACCTCGGGCAGGAGGACCTCGACCCCGGGCAGCTCCCCGCCGGCCGCCAGCTCGGCGATCAGCGCGTCCTCGTCGAGGCCGCTGGCGTCCATGGCCGATTCGAACACGTCCCAGATGGCGGGCTGGAAGCCCCACAGGTTGACCGAGGTCGGCAGGTCGCCGGACAGCAGAGCCGGCTCGACCCCGTCCCCGGAGCGGAAGCTCTCGCCGTCCGCCTGGCGGGCGACCTTGCGGCGTTCGGTCAGGGCCACCAGATGGCCGCTCGGGTCCACCTCGCAGATCCCGCGGGTCACCGGGTCGTCGGTGGCCACGGTGGAGGCCAGGCGGTACCCGACCAGCGCGTGCTCGCCGTTGTCGGTGGCCAGCTGCGCGGCCAGCATGCCCATCGCCGCCTCGCCGTAGACGTCGTCGGCGTTGGACACGGCGAAGCTCCGGTCCGTCTCGAGTGCGTCCCGGGCCGCCAGCACCGCGTGCACCGTCCCGAGGGGCAGCCGCTGCTCGGCGAAGGCCACCTCGACCGACCCCGGCCAGCACTGCTCGACGTGGTAGCGGATTGCCGGGCCCGTCTCGGGGTGGAGCACCAGCACGATCCGCCCGAACCCGGCCGTCACCGCGTCGCTGGCCAGCAGGTCGATGACCGCTTCGCCGCTGGGGCCGATCGGCGAGGGGCCATCGACAAGGCGAACCCTGCAGCGAAGAACACCCCGGGCAGCCCCATCTACGGGATGCCGATCATCAACTCGGACGAGGCGGCAAACATCGTGTTCCTCAGGCGCTCGGTGCGACCCGGCTTCGCCGGTATCGACAGCGAGCTGCACTTCTACGAGAAGGCCCCGCTGCTGCTCGGAAATGCCAAGGACACGCTGTGCAAGCTGGTCGTCGCGGTCAAGGACGTCTAGTGACCTGAGTCATAAATAGACTGTCTCGGAGGAATTTCCTCGCTCCGTCCCGCGTTGTCCCCGTTGTAGGCGACGATGGGAGGCAGCGATGCGACGGTCAGTCCTTGAGCCGGTGGTGTTGAGTGACGACGAGCGGGCGACGCTCGAACGTTGGGCGCGCCGCCCAACGAGCGCACAAGCACTCGCCTTGCGGTGCCGGATCGTGCTGGCATGCGCCGACGGGGGTCACAACACCGAAGTGGCAGACCGCCTCGGAGTGTCCCGAGCCACGGTCGGGAAGTGGCGTGGTCGATTCATCGAGCATCGGCTCGAAGGACTGCATGACGAGCCCCGTCCGGGAGCACCGCGCCTGATCGGCGATGACGCGGTCGAAGCCGTCGTGGTCAAGACGCTGGAGGAGACTCCCGTCGACGCCACCCACTGGTCGACTCGGTCCATGGCCAAGGCCACCGGCATGAGCCAGTCAGCGGTCTCTCGGATCTGGCGGGCGTTCGGGCTGAAGCCCCACCTCGTCGATTCGTTCAAGCTCAGCCCCGACCCGTTGTTCGTCGAGAAGGTCCGCGACGTGGTCGGGCTCTACATCAACCCTCCCGACGGGGCGCTGGTGCTGTGCGTCGACGAGAAGACCCAGATCCAGGCCCTGGACCGCACCGCTCCGGTCCTTCCACTGCGACCTGGACTCCCCGAACGGCGCACTCACGATTACGTCCGAGGCGGCACGACCAACCTCTACGCGGCGCTCGACGTCGCCTCGGGCCATGTCATCGCCGACATGACCGATCGACACCGTGCCGTCGAGTTCCGACGCTTCTTGAACCTCATCAACCGCAGTGTGCCCGAAGCACTCGACGTCCACCTCGTCGTCGACAACGTCTCGACCCACAAGACGCCGGAGATCAAGAAGTGGCTTCTGCGTCATCCCCGATTCCATCTCCACTTCACACCCACCTACAGCTCGTGGATGAACCTGGTGGAGCGCTGGTTCGCCGAACTCACCAACAAGTGGCTCCGCCGAGGAACGCACCGATCAACCAAAGAGCTCGAGTCGGCGATCACCGACTGGATCAACCACTGGAATGACGAGCCCAAGCCCTTCGTCTGGCACAAGAGCGCCGATGAGATCCTCGACACACTGGCTAACTACTGCGCGCGGATCTCTGACTCAGGTCACTAGGGAGAACCGCCCGGCGAGATCGACGAGCGCATCGTCGAGTACCACCGACTCGGGTTCGACCACCTCATCTTCTCCGGCAGCCCCATCTCGAAGAGGCCTACTGGTTCGGGGAGGGTGTGCTCCCACTGCTGAAGCGCGAGGGCCTGGTGGCCGAGGGCGACGCGTGCCGGCCCGAGGCACCCGTCGTCGTCGCCCCTTCCCGGGCGATCTGACCGAACCGTCGACCGGGCAGCTCCCGGTGTTCCGTCGGGCCGCGGGCTACCCGGCCAGAAAGCTGAACCGGACCTGCCGGTGCGGGTTGTCGACGTTGGTGTCCACCAGCACCACGCTCTGCCAGGTCCCGAGTTGGGGCCTCCCGCCGAGGACCGGAACGGTGAGCGACGGGCTCACCAGGGCAGGGACCACATGGTCGGCGCCGTGCCCCTCGGCGCCGTGCCGATGGCGATAGCGGTCGTCACGGGGGAGCAGGCGGGCCAGCACCTCTGCCAGATCCCGCTCGGAGCCCGATCCCACCTCGATCAACGCCAGTCCGGCCGTGGCATGGGGGGCGAACACGTTGACCAGGCCGTCGCCGCGACCTGCACAGAACCGTCCGAGCTCTGCGGTGAGGTCGACGATCGTCAGGCCGCTCGTGTCGACGGATACCAGTGCTGTTTCCATTCCCCATCATCGCGCCAGGACACCCGGCCACCCGACCGCACCGATGGTAGATTCAGGCGGTCATGGTCCGCGGTGAGCCACCCGACGGTTCCCGGTGCCCGTGGGCCGAGAGCTCCGAGGCCATGCGCCGTTACCACGACGGGGAGTGGGGAGTCCCCTCACACGACGACGGGTACCTCTTCGAGATGCTGGTCCTCGAGGGCGCGCAGGCGGGGCTCTCCTGGTCGACGATCGTGGCGAAGCGCGAGCACTACCGCCGGGTGATGGACGGCTTCGACGCCGGCCGCGTCGCCGGGTACGGCGAGGACAAGGTGTCGGAGCTGTTGGACGATCCCGGCATCGTCCGCAACCGGCTGAAGGTCCGGGGAGCGGTGACCAATGCACGCGCGTTCCTCTCCGTTCGCGAGGAGCACGGGTCGTTCGCCGAGTACCTGTGGGCGTGGGTCGACCACGCGCCGATCGTCAACCGCCCGCGATCGTCGGCGGAACTGCCCACGCGCACCGAACTGTCGGATCGGGTCAGCAGGGACCTCAAGCGACGGGGGTTCTCCTTCGTCGGGTCGACCATCGTGCACAGCTATCTGGAAGCGGTCGGACTGGTGGACGACCACCTGGTCAACTGCCCGTTCAAGCAGGGCGGCCAGGGAGGGCCGGGGGCGGTCCGTGGGATCGCGGTCGTGCCGGTGGTCGCGCCGTCGGGGAGGTCGTCGACGTGAGCGCTCCCGGGACGTCGTCGGTGCTCGAACAGGAGATCCGATCCCAGTCGTCGATGCTCGAGGGGCGCGGACCGGCCGGCGCCGAGGCGGCGGCGCGGGCGGTCGCCCGCTTCCGGGCCGAGGGCGCGGAGCACCTGTTGGTGGCGGCCCGGGGAAGCTCCGACAATGCGGCCCGATTCGGCCAGTACCTGTTGGCCGACCGCCTCCGGCTCCTCGTTTCGCTGGCCGCTCCGAGCGCCTTCGCCCGCCCGGAGCGGGCACCCCGGCTGGGGCACATGGGGGTGATCGGGCTCTCCCAGTCCGGCCAGTCGCCCGACATCGTCTCGGTCCTGGAGGCCGCCCGTGCCCAGGACCGCCCGACCGTGGCCGTGACCAACGACGAAGGGTCGCCGTTGGCACTGGCCGCCGATGTGATCGTCCCGCTGGCCGCCGGCGAGGAGCGGTCGGTCGCCGCGACCAAGACCTACCTGGCATCCCTGGTGGCCTTCGTCGAACTGGCCGATGCCTATGACCCGGGTGGCGTGGTCCCGTGGGCGACCCGGTTGCCTGCGCTGGTGCACGAGACCGTAGAGCGGGCGTTCGCCGCCGGTGACGCCAGCGGGATGCTGGCCGCGGCCCCGTCGCTGTCGGTGGTGGGCCGGGGTCTCGGCTACTCGGCGGCCATGGAGGCTGCACTGAAGATGCGCGAGGTGAATGGCATCCTCGCCGAGGGGTGGGCAGCTCCGGACCTGCTCCACGGGCCGATCGCCGGACTGCAGGGTCACCGTGCCGTGCTGCTCATCACCACCCCGGACTTCCCACCCGCCTACTGGCGCGGGATCGCCGAGCTGGTGTTGGCGCGGACGGCCGACCTGGTCGTGATCAGCGACGACCGGGGTCTCAGCGCGTTGGGTCGGTTCGGCATCCCCCTCCCGAGCGGGCCGGCACCATGGATCTCCTCGACATTGGCCGCGGTGGCCGCCCAGGCCCTTGCCGTCATGACCGGGCGACACCTCGGCATCGACGTCGATCGGCCCGACGGGCTGATGAAGGTCACCCGCACCCGGTAGTGCCACGAGCCGGGCCCGGTCCGGCCCGTGGCCGGAGGTCAGGCCACGGGTGCGGGGTCGAAACGTCGGGGATCGAAGAGGGAGATGTCCAGGGCGGTCGAGCCGTGGGTGGCGAGATCGGCGACGATCTCTCCGATCACCGGCACGAACTTGAAGCCGTGCCCGGAAAAGCCCGCCGCCACGGTCACCCGTCCATCGGTGCCGGCGACGCTCCCCACCACGAAGTTCCGATCGGGCGTCACGGTGTACATGCAGGCCGTGCCGGACAGCCAGTGGTCGGCCAGGCCGGGCAGCCGGTCAGCCGCGAACCTGGCCGGATCGCCGCCCGGGGCGAACCAGTGGACCAGGTGGCGCTCCACCACCAGGGGAAGGCCGTGGTCGGCGAGGACACGCGTCGACCACGGGCCGGCACAGACCACCAGGCGACCGGCGTCGAACCCTGCTGTGCCGGTGTGCACCCGCACGCCGGTCGCGGTCAGCTCCCACCCCTGTACGTCGGTGCGGAAGTGGAGCGCCGCGCCCGCGGCGGCCGCCAGGTCGAGATGATCGGCGATGGTGCGTTCCGGGACCACGAAGCCGGCGGCGGGCTCGTGGACGGCCACTTCGTCGGGCCGCAGTCGGAAGGCGGGATGGCGACGCATGACCTCGTCGGCGTCGAGGAGCCGGTGGGGGAGCCCCCACTGCTCGGCACTTGCCAGTGTCCCGGTGACCACGGCGCCGTCCCTCGGCCCGAGCATCAGCCCTCCGGTCCGCTGCAGTGCAGGCGATCCGGTGAGCGACCCGAGCTCGTCCCAGAGCTCATAGGCCCGCACGAGCAGGGGGACGTAGCGGGGATCCTCGTAGTAGGCCTGGCGGACCAGGCGGGTCGATCCGTGGCTGGAGCCCCGATCGTGGACGGGATCGAACTGCTCGAAGCCGACCACTCGTTGGCCGCGCCGGGCCAGGTGCCAGGCTGCCGCAGACCCCATGCCCCCGAGCCCGATGACGGCGACGTCGTAGGTCGTGCTCACGGGAGCGACGGGGGTACACCCGGCGGTTCGTCCCAGCGCCGCCGTCCGGTCAGGTGCTCCCACGCGGCCCAGGAGAGCAGGCCGGCCATACTGGCCATGGCCGCCCCGGTGCGGACGATGCCCGTGTCGGCGTCCCACGACTCGCAGGCCAGGCCCCGGTCCATCGGCGTGGCGATCAGCTGCTCGAGGGGGTCCCCGTCGCAGGCATCGTGGTCGAGGAGCCGGTTGGCCAGGTCGAATCCCGACGGAAAGGGGAAGTGGGGGGCGCCCGCTCCGGCGAACCGCCCCTCGTAGTGGTATCTGTTCACGTCGTGGAGCCATGCCCGCGTCGCCTGCTGGACGGGGTCGCCAACGCTCCCGACCCCCCAGTAGGGGAGGGTGCGCAGGCTCAGCGGTGGCTCGTCACGCTGCTCGAGGTTGCCCTCCGCGTCGCAGGCCCAGGCCCAGCTGTCGCCTTGTGGCCCGTGGATGATGAGCCGCTCCGCCATGGCCGCTCGGATGGCGGCGGCGTGGCGGCGGTGATCGGCGGCCATCTGCTGTGCGGCGAACCCGCCGCCCGGTCCGCCCCGGTCGCCCTCCATCTGCTCGGTCAACCCGGCCAGGGCGTCGAAGGCCGCGGCCACCAGGGCGTTGCCGGTGGTCACGTAGGGAAATTCGGTGGGGTCGTCCGTCGGCAGGAGGAAGGTCCCGTAGAGGTCGCAGTCGGGGTGGCGCCACGGTTCGACCATCGTCCCGAACCGTCCGAGGGCAGCGAGGACGGCCCGCTCGTCGAGGACCGAACGGTCCCCGGTGGCCAGAACGTAGCGCCCGACGGCGAGGATGGGCGCCGCTGCCTGGTCGAGCTCGAATCCCGGGTAGAGCGAGGTTCCGTTGAGGTACAGGGCATGTCCGGCCACCCTCGGGCCGGCGGCCGCCAGGGAGGCGACGAGCACCTCCCTGGCCCGGGCGGGGTCGGTGAGGAGGAGTGCGGGGAAGGACCAACAGTAGGCATCGCGGCTCCAGAAGGCGGCCGACACGTAGTAATGCGGGCTCCGGGAGGTCACCATCACCGGTGCCCCCGTGTCCAGGCAGTTCCCCTGGGCGAAGAAGTAGTTGAAGAAGAGGTTGGTGTTGATGCGGTCGTCCAGCTCCGGCCGGGTGTCGCCGACGGGCAGCGCGTGATCCGACAGCCATGCGACGGTGGAGTCCCACAGGGCGTCGAACCCGCGCCGCCGGAGGTGGAGCGACGTGGTGGCTGCCCCGTCCCGTTCGGTGGCCACGCCGATGTAGAGGTCGCAGGTCAGGGTGGCGCCCGGTGCCACGGTCTCTGTCCGCAGTGCGGCCCACCGGGGGGTCGGGCTTCCCGTGGCCAGCTCCACGCCGTCTCCGCCCCGCCAGGCGATGGCCAGCAGCGGGAGGCCTGCGGTCAGCGAGACGACCCGGCTCCCGGTCCACGGGTCGTCGTCGGCGCGCACCTCGCCCTGGATCGGCTTGGCGCGGAGGTGGGTCAGCGAACTCGCCCCCCAGCGGCCCGACCACCCGAGCACCACCTCGGCCGGGCCGCCGGCCTGGCCCGTGTAGGCCAGCCGCATCACCACCCCTCGCTCGTCGACAGGGGGGCAGTACCAGCCCTCGAGGACGCCGGACGGGCAGGCACAGGTGAAGTGGGGCAGCCAGTGGCCCTCGCGTTGCCACTGCAGGGCCCGGAGTGGGACGGTCTCGCCGTCGACGACCAGCACCGGTTGGATCAGGCGACGCCTGCGGGAGCGCCCTCTCGCCTCGACCAGTCCCAGTGCGCGCTCGACCAGGGCACCGAGCGAGTGGACCGAGCCGTCCTCCTCGCTGATCTCCGAGAGCGAGACCCACAGGTTCCCGGTCGGGAGGAAGCGCGGATGCTCCGAGATCTCGGGGGCATTGGTGGCCAGGCTCGCAGCAGTGCCACCGGTGCGGTCGGTGCCGGTCATGCCGGCGGCACCCCGAGGCCGACCAGGCGCGCCGCGTTGGCGGCGAACACCAGGTGCCGGTCGCCCTCGGAGAGGCCCAACCGGTCCACGATGTCCACCTGCTCGTCGTAGTACGCCCGCACCAGCCCGCGCGGGAAGTGGGCGGAGTCGGAGCCGAAGAGGACCCGCTCGGGCCCGATCGTGTCCAGAAACTTGGTGAACAGATCGACGAGGGTGAGCGGGTAGGGCATCCAGCGGATCCACTCGTTGTTGCCGGAGGTGTCGACGAGCACGTTCCGGCAGGCCCACACCAGTTGCAGCAGTTCGCCGGGGTGGCTGCAGCCGAAGTGGGGAACCACGAAGGGCACCTCGGGAAACGCCTTGGCCACCCGGTGCAGCCGGAGCGGGCTGATGTTCACGTGGTCGGCCACGCCACCGCCTCCGTCGAGCGTGCCGAAGTGGACGAGCACCGGGATGCCCAGGTCCTCTGCAGCCTGCCACACCGGGTCGAGGGACTCGTCGTCGATGGGGCCGTCCAGAGCCGGTGCCAGCACCTTGTAGCCGCGCAGCCCGTCCTCGGTGACCGCCCGCCCCAGTTCGGCCGCGGCATCCTGGCCGAACGGGTCGTGATGGGCGAACCCGAGCATGCGCGGGTGGTCGGCGATGGCCCGGGCCAGCACCCGGTTGCCTCCGCCGGTCACGAACACCACCGCCTCGAGCTGTGCCGCTTCGATCTCATCTGACCACCGGGCCGCCTGCACCTCGGCGGGAGGCTCGGCGTCTTCGGGGAAGGGGAACGAGTAGGCCGACCACCACTGCTCCTGATACCAGCGCCAGTTCTCCTTCAGGATGGCCACCTTCCGGTCTCCGTAGCGCTGCCGGTAGCGCTCCTCCGCTGCCGGCGGATGCTCGTCGGCAACCGGGAGGTGGGCGTGGAAGTCGATGATGGGAAACCCCCAGCGACTGGTGCGCATCCCGTCTGTCGGCGTGGGCTCAGCCATGGTCATCAGGTCCCGTCGGCCCGGCACCGGCAGGTGGCGGCGCCCCGGCGAAGAGCGCCGAGGGATCGTGCACGGCCTGGCCCCCCACCAGGGTGGCCACCACGTCGATGGCGCCGATCCGGCCCGGGTCGACCGTTGTCGGATCGTCGCCCAGGACGACCAGGTCGGCGAGGCGTCGGGCGGCGATCACCCCGACATCATGCTCGGCATGGGTCGCCCGGGCCCCGCCGGCCGTGTAGAACTCCAGGGCCTCGGACGGGGACAGGCGCTCGTCGGGGCCGAAGACGTTCCCCTCAGAGGTCGTGCGCTCGACCATGGCCTGGATCCCCCGGAGTGGCGAGCCGGCGACCACCGGGCGATCGGAGCTGCCGACGACCGGGACGCCGGCGGCCACCAGGCTCCGCATCCGGAAGAAGTTCCCGACGTCCCGGTATTGGGCCAAGAGGTCGAGGAGGGCGTCACCGAAGTCGGTGATGAAGAGCGGCTGGAGCACGACGCTCATGCCCATCCGGGCCAGGCGCCCCACCTGGTCGTCGCGGATCACCACGCCGTGCTCGATGCGGTGCCGTGAGGGGACCCCGGCCCGGGCCGGAAACGGCCCCCCGTCCGCGGCCTCCTCGAGCGCATCGAGCACCAGGTCGAGTGCGGCGTCCCCGATGGCGTGCGCCGCCACCTGCCACCCGGCCCGGTGGGCATCGATGATGGAGCGGCGAAGGACGGCCGGGTCGTTGTCGAACACTCCCTCGATCTCGCCGCCCGGACCGGTGGTGGCCGCGGTGCCCCCGAGCCCCGATCCGTCCACCCAGACCTTCATGGCCCCGAGCGACAGCCAGGGGTCGCCGAACCCGGTGCGGGCACCGAGGTCCAGGCCGCTGACGATGCGGTCGTCCCCGTGGCCGGCCAGCGGGTGGAACAGCTGGTCGTGGGCCATCAGGTGGGCCCGGGCGCGTAGTCGCCCGGTCTCCCGGGCCAGCTGGTAGGCCGCCAACTCGACCGGGGAGTGGTCGATGCCCGGGCAACCGATCCCTGCGTCGGTGAAGCTGGTGATCCCCTCCGCCAGGTACTGCGAGGTGGCACGGTCGATCGCCGCCGCCAACTCCTCGATCGACGAGGGGCCGACATGGTCCTTCACCACATCCATGGCCGATTCCAGCAGGAGGCCGGTGGGACGGCCCGCAGAGTCCACCGCCACCTCTCCGCGTCCGCCCTGCCCGAGGGCGCCGGAGATGCCCACCGCATCGAGCACGGCGCTGCTCACCACGCAGGAGTGTCCAGACAGGTGGGTCAACCACACGGGCCGCCCACCGCCGGCCCGGTCGAGCTCCTCGCGGTGCGGGTACTGGTCGGGGGGAAGTCCGTTGCCGAACCCGAAGCCGATGACCCACTCCTCGGGCTCCAGACCCTCGGCGTAGGAGGCCACGGCATCGAGGGTGGCGTCGATCCCGTGGAGCTCGCCCAGCCCCAGGTGGGCCAGTCCCATGCCGAACGAGGTCGTGTGGCAGTGGGCGTCGTGGAAGCCGGGGGCGACGGTGGCCCCGTCGAGATCGACCACGGCCGACGCGGTGTGCCCGTCCAGGTCGTCGTCGACACCGGTGATACGGCCGTTCCAGATCCCGAGCGACGTGGCCCGGGGGCGTCGCCCGTCCACGGTGAGGATGCGGGCATTGCGGACGAGGAGGTCGAGCTTCATGAGCCGGGGGCCCCGAGCGGGTGGTGGCAGGCCACGGCACGACCGTCGGGCTCCTCCACCAGTGGCGGGACGGTGGTCGTGCAGATCTCGGTGGCACCCGGGCATCGGTTGCGGAAGGCACAGCCCGACGGCGCATCGAGCACCGTGCCGGCCTCGCCCTTCAGGATCGCCCGTGAGGACGACCTGCGCGCCTTGAGCGTGGGTGTCGGCACCGCGTCGAGCAGCCCGCGGGTGTACCAGTGCCTCGGTTCCGCGTAGAGGAGGTCGGCGGGTGCCATCTCGACGAACCTGCCCAGGTACATCACGGCGATCCGATCCGACACATGGCGCACCACCGAGAGGTCGTGGGCCACGAAGACGTAGGCCAGGCCGAGCTCCTCTTGGAGCTCGCCGAGGAGATTGACGACCTGGGCCTGCACCGAGACGTCCAACGCGGACACCGGCTCGTCGAGGACGATCAGCTTCGGCTCGGCCGCCAGGGCCCGGGCGATGCCGATCCTCTGGCGCTGGCCACCGGAGAACTCCGCGGGAAAGCGGTCGGCCATCTCGGGCTTGAGCCCGACCTTCTCGAGGAGCCCTGCCACTCGGTCGTCCGCCTCCTGCCCGGAACCGATGCGCTTGGGAAGTGCGCCGGCGATGATCCCCCCCACCCTCCGGTGCGGGTTCAACGACGCGTACGGGTTCTGGAACACCATCTGCATCTGGCGGCGGATGGGGCGCAGTGCCCGGTCGCTCAGCTTGGTGATGTCACGCCCGTGGAAGGTGATCGCTCCGCGCTGGGGCTTGAGGAGGCGGACGATGCAGCGGGAGAGCGTGGTCTTGCCGCAACCGGACTCGCCCACGATGCCCACGGTCTCGCCGTCCGCCACGGTGAAGGAGACGTCGTCGACGGCCCGCACCGTCCCCGAGGAGCGGCCGACCACCGAGCTCCTCACGGGGAACTCGACGCCCACGTGCTCCACGCTGAGGAGCGGCGGGGGAGCGACCGGGGTCATCCGATGTCCCCGGCCGGGGCGAGGCCGATGTCGCCGCCGACCATGCGCAGATGGCGGCGCTCGTCGGGGGTCAGCCAGCAACGGGCGCTCTCGCGGGCCGACGCTCCGGGCACCGGGGCCAACGGCGGCTCCTCGAGGCAGCGGTCGAAGGCGTGGGGACAGCGGGCGAGGAACGAGCAGCCACCGCCGGCCGTCCCCGGCTCGGGCGGTGCGCCCGGGATGGTCAGAAGCTGCTCGCGGCGTGGGCGGTCGAGCCGGGGCATCGAGCCGAGCAGGCCCCAGGTGTAGGG
>Ga0224534_1001528_pt1 | contig 12083 bp, 11 predicted proteins | sample 714E12024metaG_FD_172012 | JGI IMG/M metagenome (GOLD analysis project Ga0224534, IMG submission 172012) | Peat soil microbial communities from Stordalen Mire, Sweden - 717 E1 20-24 | ecosystem: Environmental > Terrestrial > Soil > Wetlands > Peat | place: Sweden: Norrbotten County, Stordalen... | reverse complement strand
CGCCATCCGCCTCGGCGTCAACTATGTGGTCTACGCCATGACGCACTAACGCCCCGCCGCCTTTCGCCTCTTCCGCAGCCAAGCCTGCAGGAAATAAACCGTGAAGCCTGTGCCCACGATGATCCAGAAATGCGCCAGGCGCAGAGTCACATCGAATACCGCCATTCCAATCGCCAGGCTCCACATGCAGGTCTCGCCCACGAACCCATCCACCCAGTTGGGCCGGCCCCCGCCGGCTGGGACGCGCGGGCGCCAGGAAGGCCACAGCCGCGGGACCGTCTCGAAGTACTGGCGATAGCCCTCGCCCTGCGATTCCAGCAGGCTCGCCTCTTCGCGCAGAATCAAACGGAAAACGAACGGGACCGTTCCCACCACCAGAACCAGAAAGCCCGTCCGGCTCGCCATCGGCCCCATTCCGATGGCCAGCAGAATATTTCCCAGGTAGAGCGGATTGCGGACGTGCCGGTAAGGCCCATCGGCCACCAGGCGGTCCGCGTGCAGTTGACTGTCATGGACCACAGAGCTACGCAGGTAAGCCGCGGCCCACGACCGCACCAGCACCGCCAGCGTGACCAGCAAGACGCCCACCGCGAGAATCGTCCGTATCCAGAGCCCCGCCAGCGGCGAATTCAGGCCGCCCAGAATCATGCGCGTCATCGCCACGGACGCATTCACGTGGTCCCATATGTAGCAGCTAAACGCCAGGCAGAAAGTTCCCGAGATGATCCAGAAGCGATTGTGAAATTCGAATTCCGTGGCGCGCCAACTCATTTCGCTGCCGCCTTGCCGGCGGCCTTCGGAAAATCTTTGAAGTGCAGAATGGCATTGGCGAGCATGTTGAACTCGCCGAGATTCTGCCAGCGGTAACAGGGATTGGTGGCGAACAGCACCACGCGTCCCTGGCCGGTGGGAACGTCGGCAATCGCCGGACGTCCCCTGGTTTCCGCCACGCCCTTCATGAGGCCGCTGAGCACCGACTGATCGGTGCCCGGAAACTGCATCAGCACCCACTGGCTGCGATCTTCCTCCGGCACCCGCAGCAACGGACCATTGGCGTACCGCACGGGGACCAGTTTCTCGGAATAGCCGTAGAAGATGGGGTGCGACGGTTTCACGATCTCCGCCTGCACAATCGGCCCGGGAGCGTAGAACTGCCCCGAGGGGCGGGATGCGTCCACCGTCCGGGTGATTCCGAACTCCGCTGGCAGGAAACTGGCGGCGCCCAACGTGATGAGCACGCCGCCTTGGTTCACGAACTTCTCGAGCTCCACCACTCCCGCCAGTCCCATGCCGCCGGTGATGTCCTCGGATGCCCCATATTCGCCCAGGCTGGGAAACTGCGCGGTCTTGGTATAAGCCAGCGGCGTGCCTTTTGACTCGATGTCAAACACCAGCGTCTTGGCGCCCCCGCGGCCCTGGCTCGGAATCAGGATGACGTCGTAGGAGTCCCGCAGATTGCCCTTGCGAACCCGCTCCTTATAGATCAGGTCGTAGCCCACCTCGAAATGATCGAAGGCGTAGCGCACCCAGCCCACGTCCTGGGTGCTGCCCCAGGTGCTGAAGACGGCCAGGCGCGGAAGGTCCACCGTGTGTTTCGCCACGTTGGGCGCCTGCGCCAGCGCCGTCGCCTGCAGGCCCAGCTTTTCAATCTCGCCTTTCACCCGTGGGCTCGAGTCGACCAGCAGAGACCCCGCCGGCAGTTCCGTATCTCCGGCCTTGAATGGCTGTTCGATGGCTTCGAACTTCAGGTCCTTCAACCGGTATCGCAGCGTCACCAGGGAGTTCGCTCCATTGTGCAGAACCGCCAGCAGCGGGCCATCGCCCTTTACTGCGCCGGTGATCGTGAGCGTGTCCACCGGCTGAACCGGCGCATCGAGAATCCGCTTATCGGCCGTTTCCACCACTTGCGCGTGACTCATCAGGCCCATGGTCCAGGCGGTATCGTCGTAACTGCGCAGGTTGGTATCCGGATACTGCTGTTTTTCGAGCAGGATCTTCGCCAGCCGTCCGTACGGCTGGTTGCGCTTCACCAGGAACGATCCCGCCGGGAACGCGCCTTCCTGAAGTTTCACTTCCGCGGTGGCCCGGCCCACTTCGATGCCCTGCAGCCGCAGCACGTTCACAATGAAGGCGACACGCGTCATGTCGCGCTGCCCGGCCGGGATCACATACCCGAACGGCGCCTCCCTCTTTCCCGACTCCGTCGAATTGCGGCTCTTGTCATAGAAGTTCTCGAGCACCGTCTTGGAGAATCCCGAGGTCAGCTCCAGGGCCGAAAGCACTCCCGTCTCCATGTAGTTGACGTTGTTGCGCATCGACCACACCACCTCTTTGTACGGCGGCAAAGGCCGGTACCATTCGCGCGTGGTCATGCTGGCGCCGCCGCCTCCCGGACCGCCGCGTCCGCCTCCCTCCTCCGGCGCGTCCACCCGCCGCTTCATGGTGTTGGCACCCCCGTTTCCGAACGTCTCATACATGCGCAGAATGCCGTTGTGGTTCGAGGACATGTACCCGAGATAGCCGGGCGACCACATGTCCACGAAAGCGTGCGTCCACACGCCCGGCATCCCGTAGCCGATCATCTTGGTCATCTCGAAATTCGCGAACCACGGCATCTCCGCGTAGAGAATGGGGTCCAGCGTCGGGTTCTGCGGCGCCTGGCCGCTGAACGTGAACATAAACGGTTCGGATTCGTGCAGGTCGTGCAAAATCGGCGGGTGCCATTCCAGGTAGAACCTCAGCCAGTTGCGCATGGTGACCTGCGAGTAATTGATGTCGCGGTTGTTGTCGTGGTAGATGTATTTGCCCCAATAGGGCGGCCCGGCCACGCGGTCCGTCTCGCTTTCCTCGCCCAGCTTGTACCGGTAATACCAATCGACATACCGGTCGCGCCCGTCGGGTTCGGCCACCGCGCCGATCATGACGATCACGTTGCGCCGGATCTGGTCGAACAACGGCGATTCCTCCACCGCCAGGCGGTAGGCCAGCTCCATCAGCATTTCCGGAGGCCCGGTCTCGGCGCTGTGCAGGCCCCCGGTGAGCATGTAGATGGGCTTGGCTTGGGCGATGATGCGCCGGGCTTCCGGTTCGTCCATGCCGCGCGGGTCGGCCAGCCTGGCCAGGTAGCCTTTGTAAACCTCGAGGTTGCGGATGGTATCTTCGTCGGCAACCGCCACCACGATGCACTCGCGGCCTTCGTCGGTCACCCCGGCCGGCAGCACCTTGACGCGTTTCGAAGCTGCGGCCAGCGCCCGATAGTAACGGCCAATGTCGCTCACGTGCGTGAGCCTCTTGGGCGCCCCAATGTGATAGCCCAGCACGTCCTTGGGACTCGGCACGCCGGCCACCTTGGGCAGGTGATCGACCAGCGGGCTCATGAATTCCGGACGCGTGGTCCATTCCTTCACCAATTTGGCGAACTCCTCGTCCTGAGGTTGCGCCGCCACGAAGCCGGCAGCCAGAATCGATAATGCGATAACTCGCGCGGCTCTCATGCTGTTCTCCCTCTCAGCGCCTCGGTACCGAAATCGTGATGTTGCGGTACTTCATCCCGCCGGTGTGATCGCCCTGGATGTAGATCGGGCCGGGTTCGCCCTCATTCGAGTCCAGGGCGCCGCCGGTGATTCCCGGAATCTCCTGGTGGTCGATGGTGGTGACGCCGTTGCGAACCACCGTCACCATGCGTCCCACCAGCGTAATATCGAAGCTCTCCCATGCGCCCGGCCGGCGTGGCAGTTCTTTCGCGGGAGCGATAAACCCGTAGATCGACCCCACCCGGTGGAATTCGTCATTGAAGCTCAGCGGTTCGTACTCCACCTGGACTTCATAGCGTCCCCGCAGGTACACGCCGCTGTTGCCGCCATCCGGGCAGTTGTATTCGAGGTGGAGCTTGAAATCGTCGAACTTTCGCGTAGTTTTGAGGTTGGCGCCTTTCTTCGTGTTCAGCAGAACTCCCTCCTGCGCCACCCACTGGTTGTCGGAAGGCGTGGTCGGCTCCCATCCATTCAGATCTTTTCCATCGAACAGCGGCTCCGGATTGGCCCATGCTTTGGGCGGCTCGCGTTTCAATTCGGGCGCGCGCACTCCCGTCAACTGGCTCACCGCATCGCCGCGTTTCTGAACGCCGCTGAGTTTGCCGTCCTTCACATCCAGTGCCCAGGTGGTCGCGGGTCCCTTGGCGTCCGCCGCGGACACAGTCAGGGCCAGGTGCGCCCCTTCCAGTTTTACGTCCACCGCCGGGTGTACGCTTCCAGCGCGCGGCTGGATGCGGACCTCGGGTTTTCCGCCCCTTTCCACCAGTTCCATCCAGCCGGGGTACGACTCTTTTGGCGTGGTCAGGGTGATATCCCATCGGCCGGCAAACGGGCTGGGCGCCGCTTTCGACGGAGACGGTGTCAAGAGGGCAGTTGTCAGAATCAATAAACCGGAGAATAGCTTCATGTCAGCTTAGTTTAGCCGATTACGGAATTCTCGCCACCCCCGCCCCTCAGCGCCATTCCCATTCGAGGAAACCGGGCTTCGCGTCGCGCATGGCGTTGACCACTAACTCGGCCAAGCCTCCGTAAAAGATCCGGTTGCTCTTCCATAGGCCGCGGCGGGCCAGCAGATCCCGGAACTGGGCCTTGCAGTTGCTGCACGGGGCGCAAATGTACTTGGGGACGGAGGGGTCCATGCAGCCGGCGAACGCGGCTAGCACCTGCTCCATCTTTCTGGCGCCGGCGATTTCGAGGCGCCAGTCGAGGAAGGTCTTGCCGGACATCAGGGCAAAGCCGCTGCCACCGCCGCAACAATAGTTATCGGTGCGGTTGGGGGACATCTCCCGGATGTCGGGGCAGACGGCCCGGAGCACGTCGCGCTGCGGCTCGGTGAGGCCCATCAGCCGCGTCATGTTGCAGGGGTCGTGGAGGGTGACGGGGAAGGCGTTGCGGGCGGGGTCCACGGGGAGACGGCCGCTCAGCACGAGGTCGCGCATCAGGGTCATGGAGCTCTCGCGCGGGAGGTTGAGGTCGGAGGGCAGGAGACGGTCGGCGATTACGATGAGGGCTTTGTGGGCGTGGCCGCACTCGCCGATCACGATGCGTTTCACCTTGAGCTTGCGGGCGGCCTCGATCTGGCGCAGGGCGACGCGCGCGAACTGCACGTCGTCGTACCACAGGCCGTAGTTGACAGCGTCGTAGGCGGTGAGGTCGGAAGAGAGGGTCCAGCTTACGCCGGCGGCGGTCAGCATGACGGCGAAAGCGCCGGGGTTCTCGGGCCATGCGAGCACCTCGCCCGCGTTATGGATGAGGAGCACGTCGGCGCCCTCGACGTCCCAGGGCGTTTTGATGGGGATGCCGGTTTTTTCGGTCATCTCCTGGTCGATGAAATCAAAATTGTCGCGGGCGGCGGCCGGGTTCATGCCGGTGGTGGAGCCGGTGCGGAGCTGCACGAGCGAACCCGCCGCGTGCAGTTCCTTGGGCGCGATCCCCATTTCCTGGCTGAACAGCTTGCGAAGCTCATGGGCCACCAGGCCGTTATCGGCGCCCATGGGGCAGACCTGCGCGCAACGGCGGCACAGGTTGCAGCGGTAGGCCAGCTCGGCCAGATTGGAGACCGTGCGCCAGTCGAGCTCGACCGCGCCCTGCCAGTGGCGGTGCTGGATGTACTTAAAGTAGAGGCGACGCAGGATCTCGGAGCGGTAGGTGGGGCGGTAGATCTCCTGGCGGCCGCTGCCGGTGAAGATGTGACACGCCTCCGAGCAGGTCTGGCAGCGCACACAGTGCTCGACTGTGATGAGCAGCGGGCGAAAGAAGGTCCAGTTGTCCTGGCGGCGGAATAGCTTTTCGAGGCCGCTGAGGAACGCACGCAGCAGCTCGCGCTCCTCCTCGGGCGATTGCGGCTGGGGCAGCGCGAGGGCGGAGTAGCGGTCGGGGCTCACGGCTTCTTCTCCCTGGCCGGGGGATTGGCAGCGGCCACATCGGCCCAGGTCTTGACGCCGTCCGCGCCGACGTGCGGAGCGGACCAGTGCGGGGTGTAGAGCAACTGCGCGGCGACGGTGGGGGCGGGGCTGCGGTCCCAGCGTACCTTGTGATAAGCGAAGTACTTGACCACGAAGTGGGCCATGTGGGTAAAGGGGATATACGCCACCAGCAGCGCCGCCAGGGCCACGCCGACGCCCGCCAGGGGCGGCACCGGATGAAACGTGAGGACGGCCCGCCAGACCGAGGCCGGAGCCGCGCCAACGAGCGCCAACGCCGCCAGCGGCACACCCGCCGCCGCAATGAACCAGCCCAGGTTGAAGAGGTCGGCCGGGCTGGTGTAGGGCTTGAGGGCGGGGTCGAACAGCCGCGCGGCGAGCAGCGCGCAGGCGCCCGCCAGCAGCAGAACCAGGCCCGCCAGCGCGGCGGCTTCGGTGAACCGCTCGACGCCGGCCGCGATTGACGCCACCGCCAGGGCGCAGAGGTAGATCCCCAGGTGGAATGGGTAAGTGCGGAACCACAGCTTCCGGTTGTGCTGGCATACCCCGCGCAGGAGCAGGATTTCCGCCAGGGTATAGCGGATCTGGCCCGCCGCCCCGGGTGGAATCGGATACAGCTCCCAGCGCAGCGGGACCGGAGTGCGGGCGTACTTCACCGCGCGGAATACGCTACCGGCCAGGAAGACGGCGCCCGCCAGCCAGGCGAGACAAGAGAGCAGCATGGTCATGGCCAATTCCTCGCCGCCCGCACGAGCGCGGACGCCCACTCGGGCGCCCCGGTGGCGTGCAGGTGCGTGTAGCCCGCCCAGACGTTACCGGCGACGACGCCGTCGCGGCCGTGGTAGCAGCCGACGCCACGGAGCACGGCGCAGGCGGTCTCGGGGCGGTCGCCCTCGGCAATGCGGGAGTAGTGGAACTCGTGGCCGCGGAGTTCGGTTCCCAGCGGGAGGAAGGGGTTGGGGCGGTCTACCCGCAGGGTGGTGTAACCGTGGCCCTGCGGGCGAGCGAGCACTTCCACCTCGAACGGCAGCACGCCGGCCATGGCCCAGCGGTCGCCGCGCCATCGTATGGCTTGCGAAAGCGCCATCAACCCGCCGCATTCGGCCCACATGGGCATGCCGGCGGCGGCCGCGGCGCGGAGGCTGCCGAGCAACTCGGTGTTGGCGGCCAGCGCGGCTCCGTGCGTCTCCGGGAACCCGCCGCCGATATAGAGGGCATCGAGGCCGCCGGGCAGCGCGTTGGGGAGGAGCGAAGAAACCGGGACCAATTCAGCGCCGGCCGCTTCGAGGGCCTCGAGGTTCTCGGGGTAATAGAAGCTGAACGCCCGATCGCGCAGGTAGCCGATGCGCACGCGCGCGGCGGCGGGCGCGATGGTGATCCCGGCCGGAGGAGCGGGCGGTGGAACATCGGCGGCGATGTTCCAGATGGCCTCGAAGTCCAGCCGGCCTTCGGCGAACGCCACGATCTCGCGCTCGAGTTCCGCGATGCCGGCGCACTCGAGGGGAGTGACGAGGCCCAGGTGGCGAGCGGGCAGGAGGTTCTTGTCGGCCCTCGGCAGCGCGCCCAGAACCGGAATGCCGCACACCTCTTGGATGGCCTCCCGCAGCACGGCGGCGTGCCGCTCACCGGCGATGCGGTTGAGGACCACGCCCGCTATGCGCAACTCCGGGTCGAGCATACGGCAGCCCAGAACGGATGCGGCGGCCGTGCGGGTGACCTTGGCGGCGTCGACCACGAGGATGACCGGGGCGGCTAGGGCGCGGGCCAAGGCCGCGGTGCTGTGGGTGCCGCGTGCGTCCACGCCGTCGTAGAGGCCGCGGTTGCCCTCGATGAGATTCAAACCCTCGGGGTCGGCGTGGCGCGCGAAGGAGTCGGCGGCGCCATCGAAGCCCATGAGGAAGGTATCAAGGTTGCGCGCGGGCCGCCCGCAGGCCCAGCCGAGCCAGGCGGGGTCGATGTAATCGGGGCCTTTCTTAAACGCGCGGACGCCGATGCCGGCGCGCCGGGCCAGCAGAATCGCGGCCAGCGAAACCAGCGTCTTTCCGGAATCGCCGGCCAGCCCGGCGACGACGACGCGCGGGCTATTGCGGCTCGTCCGATTGCGGAAGCTGGATATAGGACCCGCCCAGATAGCTGTAGATGCAGCGTCCGGAATCGATCAGGACCCGGATAGCCTGCCGGCAATCGTCCTTGCCGCAGTGGGCCTCGCCGTGGCGCGCGATCATGGCCTTGGTGAGGTCGCCCGGCTTGAGATTGCGCTTGCCGGCGCACTCCGCAACCATGTTGAACATTTCGTCCGCGAGGCTTTCAATGGATACGGTCGGAATAGGCACCTCCGGGAGAATTCATTCTAACAGGCGGCGGTAAGGGGGCTGCTTCACGTGTGCTTGAGGCCGGGTCTCAGCGGTCCAACTCGCCCGCCATGAGGTTATCGACATAGCACCAGATCCAGGCCTCGCCTGGTTCGATGGAGCGGACCAGGGGATGTTTCGTCACGTGGAAATGCCTGGTGGCGTGCCTGTTCTTGGAGGAGTCGCAACATCCTACATGTCCGCACGACAAACAGAGCCGAAGGTGCACCCAGGTGTCGCCCGTTTTGAGGCACTCCTCACAGCCCTTCTTAGCCGTATGGGTTATCTTGATCTGGTCGAGATGCTGGCAGGGTTCGGGCATGTTCAGGTCTCCCAGGTTCAAATCTCCAACGCCGTGCGGTCCCATTTGGCGAGACGCGCTCCCGCATCATACGTGCTTTCCAAGAACTCGTATAGAGTTTCCTCCGGCGACTGCGCACGGCGGACGTCGTCGTACATCAGAATGAACTCAGACAGCTCGGTGTTCCAACTTGCGCCAGCGGGACGTACAGGCTGTGTTTCTATGCCGGGAGGTTGCGGCACGGTGTACGAGTAAAATGCCGGATTGTCCACAGCGCCGCCGCCAGGCCAAAAGCCGGCGCTCGATACCTCGTGCGAATAAGCCGGGCCGCTGATGACGCCTTTGCGCGGCGGCGCGGAGCGCCCGGAAAAGCGCGTGCACGCCAGGTCGAAACTGCCCCAGAAGAAGTGAACCGGACTGCACTTGCCCGTAAACCCGGCCCGGAACCGTTGGAGCACTTTGGCACTGGAGACAAGAATCCGCCAGAAACGATTCGCGTACTGGGGGTCGTAAGAGCAATTAGCGTAGTCCCGGTTGAAGGGAAGGGCGTCCGCGACCTCCTGTGGCATGGGATTGATTTCGACCGCGATGCCCAGCGATGCCAGAGCCTCGAATATGCCGCTGTAGAAGTTGGCGACCGACTCGCCTCGCAATGGCCGCGACGCACGGGGGCCTTGGCTGGTGGAGATGCCCACCTCATGCTTCTGAAAGTCGAACTGAATCTCGAAGACGCCCGGCGCGTACGGTATTGGTCCCGTCGTCAGACCACGGGAGTTGACATATAGGGTGACGTGCCACCAATGATTCATGGGCGGGGAGAGCGCCATGCGGACCTTGCCAACGATCTGCGTCCACATGTGAAGGGTGCCGTAGGTCTTCTGCCATTCGTCCAGCGGCAAAGGTGGCCAGCGCTCTGAGTGACCCATACTCTCTGTGATGCCAGTTTACCTCAAGAGCAGTGGTCTGGTATATACTAATTGAAAACTGGGATGTGTCGAGTGTCGCCCGGGGGGCAGGCAAAGAGGGTTTGGAGAGGTTCCAAATGATGGCAACACAGGCTGAGGCGAGCAACCGCCGGAAGTTGGTATCGCGGCTGATCGAGGCCCGCGTGGAGACGGACGCGCTCTTCGGGATGGTCCGGCCCGAGGCGCTGTATGACCGGCCGATTCCGGAACGCCACCGCATCGTCTTCTATATCGGCCATCTGGAGGCATTCGATTGGAACCTGCTCAGCGGCGCTTGCGGTCTGGCGGGCTTCCGCCCGGATTTGAATCGCCTCTTCGCGTTCGGCATCGACCCGGTGGGAGGGGGTTTGCCGGCGGATCGGCCCGGGGACTGGCCGCGCATTCAGGACGTGAACGAGTATCGAGACCGCGTCCGCGAGGCTCTGGGCCGGACGCTCGATACCGCGCCGCTGCCGGAAGACGGCGAGGGCTCGTTCGGGCAACTGCTCAATATCGCGATCGAGCACCGGTTGATGCACGCCGAAACCCTCGCCTACATGTTTCATCAGATGCCATTCGAGCGCAAGCGGGGCACAGCGGCGCGGCGGATGTTCCAGAGCAACTCCTTTACGCCAGAGTGCGTGCGGGTTCCCGCCGGCTGTACTACGTTGGGACTGCGCCGCGATTCGGAGTCGTTCGGCTGGGACAACGAGTTCGAGGCTTGCAGCGCCGATGTCCCGGAGTTTGCGATCGACAGATGCAAGGTCACGAACGGGCAGTTTCTCGAGTTCCTCGAGGCGGGAGGCTACAACCAGCGCGCACTCTGGGCGGCGGCCGACTGGGAGTGGAAGACCGCGCAGGGAATCTCACATCCGCTGTTCTGGGTGAGGCGTGGCAATGCGTGGGCATACCGGTCGATGTTCGATGAGATACCTCTGCCGTTGGACTGGCCCGTATATGCCAGCCACGCGGAAGCGAGCGCGTACGCGCGGTGGGCAGGCAAGGCTCTGCCTACAGAGGCGCAGTGGCACAGGGCGGCGTATGGCACCGAGGAAGGCCCGTATCCGCCTGCGGACGCATGGGACCCGGCGCCGGTGAACGCGGGCGCCCTGGGCGTGAGCGCGTTCGGCGTGGTAGGGTTGATCGGCAACGGATGGGAGTGGACGTCGACCGAGTTCGCGCCGTTCCCCGGATTCCGGCCCTTCGCGTGCTACCCCGGCTACTCGGCCCAGTTCTTCGATGCCCAGCACTACGTCCTGAAAGGCGGAAGCGTGCGGACCTCCCGGGTCATGCTGCGCCGCAGTTTCCGCAATTGGTTTCAGCCCCGATATCAATACGTCTACGCGGGGTTCCGCTGCGCGAGCGATTCGGACTGAAGGAGAGAATCGAGATGGCTACATGCGCGAACGTTTCGATCGACCCCGTAGCGCAGTTCGTATCGGATGTACGCGCGGGGCTGTGCAAGAAGGGACAGAAAGAACTTCCGTCCAAGTATCTGTACGACCCGTTGGGATTCGCGCTGTTCGAGGTCATCACCCAGCTTCCGGAGTATGGGCTGACTCGAGCGGATGAACGGCTGCTCCGCCGCCATGCGAAGGAGATCGTGAGACACGTACCGAGTCCGGCGCTGGTGTCCGAACTGGGAAGCGGCAGCGGAAGGAAGACGCGCTGGATTCTGAGTGCGTTGTGCGAGCGCGAGCCGGTGTCCTATTACCCCATCGAGCTCTCGCGAGCCGCGCTCGATTCTTGTGAGTCCGAACTGGGGGACGTCGGATGCGTCAGCATCGTGGGGGTGGAGCGGGAGTACCTGGACGGCCTGCGCGAGGTTGCGGCGCTGCGGGGGGATGGGGTACGCCTGCTGGTGCTTTTCCTGGGCAGCACGATCGGCAATTTCGATGCGGGGGCGGATGCCCGTTTTCTGAGTGAGGTGCGAAGCGTTCTGGCGCCGGGCGATTCGCTTCTGCTCGGCGCCGATCTCGTGAAGCCGCCAGAGCGGATGTTAGAGGCTTACGACGACCCGCTAGGGGTGACGGCGGCGTTCAACCTGAACCTGCTAGGGCGGATCAACCGGGAACTGGATGGCGACTTCGATCTTCGCCAATTCGAGCACGCCGCCCGGTTCAACGAGGCGACTTCGAGTATCGAGATGCATCTACGGTCGAAGAGACGGCAGGTAGTGAATGTCCGGCGAGGCGGCTTTGCAGCGACGTTCGCGGCGGGCGAAACCATCTGGACGGAGAGCAGCCACAAGTACACCCGGCGAGAAATCGCGGAACTGGCTGTCTCGTGCGGCTTCCGCATGGAGGCACAGTGGGTGGACGATGAGTGGCCCTTCGCCGAAAATCTGTGGCTGGCGGTCTAAGGCTCCGCGCCTTGAGTTTCTACATTTTCGTGAGAACCGACGGCAGGGGCGCCTGCACAAATTGTGGGGCGGACCCCAATAAGCGTTAACTTAAGGATTGACTTGTGTTGAGGGTGTTCCTATGCTGGGGTATGGCGACAACGGATGAAAGCCTTGCAATTGAGAACTG
>Ga0224534_1001527_pt1 | contig 12084 bp, 5 predicted proteins | sample 714E12024metaG_FD_172012 | JGI IMG/M metagenome (GOLD analysis project Ga0224534, IMG submission 172012) | Peat soil microbial communities from Stordalen Mire, Sweden - 717 E1 20-24 | ecosystem: Environmental > Terrestrial > Soil > Wetlands > Peat | place: Sweden: Norrbotten County, Stordalen... | reverse complement strand
ATGGAGCACTGTTGCTGACGCTGGGCGTGTTGACCTGGAGGCAATGCCGGATGTATTCCGACATCCAAACACTCTGGCAAGCGACGATTGACCGGAATCCCGCCTGTTGGATGGCCCACAACGGCCTCGCTAACACCTTTCTCGACGAAGGCCAGACTGACAAGGCGATCAGCCAATATCAGGAAGCCATTCGCATCAAGCCGGATTACTCTCTTGCCTACAGCAATCTCGGTTTCGCCCTTCTTGGCAGCGGCCAGACCGATGAAGCAATAAGCCAGTTCCACGAATCCCTCCGCCTCAACCCCGATTACGCCGGTGCCCACCTCAACCTCGGCAACGCCCTTCTCAAAAAAGGCCGGACCGACGAGGCGATAAGCGAATATCTGGAAGCCATCCGCCTCAAACCGGACAATGCCCTCGCCCACCTCAACCTCGGCAACGTCCTTCTCAACAAAGGTCAAATTGGCGAGGCGATGCGCCAATATCAGGAAGCCGTCGGCATCAATCCGGAATACAGCCCGGCCCTTGCAAATTTCGGCGCTATCATCGCCTTGAACAACCAGGCTTGGGTGCTTGCCACGAGTCCGGATGCGAACATTCGAGATGGAGCACAGGCCGTCAAACTGGCGGAGCGCGCCTGCGAACTGACTCATTATCAAACGACTATCATGGTCGGCACTTTGGCGGCGGCTTATGCGGAGGCAGGCCGGTTTGACGAGGCGGTTGCGACGGGGCAAAAAGCTTGTGCGCTGGCATCCGAGATGGGAGTAACCAACCTGCTAAAACGAAATCAGGAGCTGGTCGCTTTGTATCAAGCCCGCCAGCCATATCATGAACCGCCAAAGTAATTTCTCCGTAAGACATTCGGTGAATATTTGACTGGTTTAAGCTTTCGATCATATCTTTCTGCTATGGACTCGGCTGTTTCATTGGGTTAAAAAATACAGCGTGGCAAGCCCCTTCCAACCAAACGAACAAAAGCTTTCCGATCAAATCCCAGCCGATGATCGGACGAGTGATGGCGGTCAGAGTGGGGCGGCCGATGGCGTTGAAGGATTCCTGCCGCTCCTGCCGCGTTACAGGTGGATTTTTGGATTGCTGGTGCTGGGAACGGTCCTGGCCTACCAGCCGGTGTGGCGTGCCGGGTTCATCTGGGATGATGACGCCTACGTGACACAAAACGCGCTGCTCACCGCGCCGGACGGATTAAACCAGATTTGGTTTTCCGCGCACCGGCAGTCGCAATATTTTCCGCTGGTCTATACCCTTCTCCGGTTCGAGCGCGCGCTGTGGGGATTGAATCCGCTGGGTTATCACCTGGTCAACGTGCTTTTGCACGCGGCCAACGCGGTGCTCCTGTGGCAATTGCTGCGGCGGCTGGCGGTGCCGGGCGCGTGGCTGGCGGCGGCCATCTTTGCCCTGCATCCCGTGCAGGTGGAGAGCGTGGCCTGGATCACGGAATTGAAGAATGTGCAATCCACCCTGTTCTATCTGCTGGCGCTTTTGGCGTGGGTGAAATTCATCAGGAAACCGGCGGCGCCGGCGTGGGGCTTCTACGGGCTGGCGTTGTGGTTCGAGGCCCTCGCCTTGTTCAGCAAGACGACGGCCTGCACGCTGCCGGCGGCGTTGCTGCTGGTCTTGTGGTGGCGGCGCGAAACCATCGGGTGGCGGCGGATTCTCCAAGTCCTGCCGTTTTTGTTGATGGGGCTGGCGATGGGAGTGGTGTCGGTATGGTGGGAAAAACATCTGGGCGATTATGCCGACCCGGACGCCGGCGTGCGTTTTGGTTTCGCGGGAAAGATGGTGATCGCCACCCGCGCGGTCTGGTTTTACGCGGTGAAAGTATTCTGGCCGTTGAACCTCACGTTCATTTATCCCCGCTGGGAAATAGATCCGCGCGCCCCCCTGCAATACCTTGGACTCGCCGGATGCATGGTGTTTGCGCTGCTGTTGTGGTGGCGCCGCCGCGTCCTTGGCCGGAGGGTCACGGCCGGGGTGGTCTTCTTTGTCGCGGCGCTTTCGCCGCTGTTGGGATTCATTCCGCTTTACACGTTCCGGTATTCGTTTGTGGCGGATCATTACCAGTATCTGGCCTGCGCGGGTTTGATCATTCCTATTGCCGCGTTGATCTCAAACCGGATGGCGGGTGAACGCCCCGGCCGGATTGTTTATCGTTGCCTGTCCGGGAGCCTGCTGTTGTTGCTGGGTTTCCTGACCTGGAAACAGTCGCACATTTATGCGGATCCAGAAACCTTGTGGCGGGACACGCTTGCCAAAAATCCCGCCTGCTGGCTGGCCTACAACAATCTGGGCAATGTTTTGCTCCAAAAGGGGCGGGTGGGCGAGGCAATCATTCAGATCAAAATGGCGCTGGCGATCAAGCCTGGCTTGGCCGAAGGCTATTACAATCTTGGAGATGCTCTCGTTCAAAAGGGACAAATGGATGAGGCGATGGCTGATTATCAAAAAGCCATTGAAATCAAACCCGACTATGCCGCAGCCCACTCCGATCTTGGCTATGCCCTCCTTCAAAAGGGACAAACCAACGAGGCGCTGGTTCATTACCAAACAGCCGTTGGAATCAAACCCGACTATGCCGTGGCCCAGCGCGGTCTGGCATTTGTATTGAGCAATGAAGGTCTTTTTTCAGAAGCAATTTATCATTATGAAATAGCGGCGCTCATCGAGCCGCAAAACGGCTGGACGCATCATGGCTTGGGCATGACGCTCTTGAAAACGGGCCGGACAGGCGACGCCATTCCACCCTTCCTGAAAGCGGTTGAAGATGATCCGCAAAATGCCCTTTATAAAGATGACCTAGGCCTGGCTCTTTCTTCCAGCGGGCATGAAGCAGAAGCTGCCAGCAGTTTTCTTGCGACGGCGCGGTCGGATCCCGCCGGCTTCGGTCATTTTTTTGAAGCCATGCAGTTTGACACGAATCACGTCGGCCTTATCAACAACCTGGCCTGGTCCTTTGCAGCCAATCCCGACCCCGAATTGCGGAACGGCAAATATGCCGTTCGTCTGGCGACCCGCGCGTGTGAAATGACCGGTTTCCAAACAACCGTCTTTATCGGCACTTTGGCGGCGGCTTACGCGGAGGCAGGCCGGTTTGACGAGGCGGTTGCGACGGGGCAAAAAGCCTGCGCGCTGGCGTCTGAACTGGGAGAAACAAATCTGTTAAAACGAAATCAGGAGCTGGTCATTTTGTATCAAGCCCATCAGCCATACCATGAACCGCCGCCCAATTCTGATGCTTCCCAACCTCATTGAGGATTCTAGAGGACCGCGCAGAAAGCATTGTCAGTTTTCCGAAGTCTGCAAAAATCATGCGGGGGGCGGGCTTGGGCGGGTTTTCCGGGGCTGGTTCCACGGCATTCCGATCAGTAAGTGGCAGCGCGCATTGAGTCCGCCCGCTTCGGCGCGGAGTGTCGGATTCAATTTTTTCGGCGGGGCAATTTTGCGCGCAATCTTGTTTTATCGGGCTTTTTGACGCAGACTGGGGGCGTGAGTCTTTTTCGCCAGCCATTTTTCCGCGCGGTTTGTCCGCGCCAATTGAAATGGACCGCGATCTTTGCCCTGATTTTTTTCGCCGCGCTGACGGCGTTTTGTTCGCCGGCGGGGACGGCGGATTATTTGATTGATCTGTGGACGAGTGACAACGGCCTGCCGGACAGTTCGGTGACGGCCATTGTCCAAACTCCCGACGGATATCTTTGGGTCGGAACCTACAACGGTCTGGCGCGGTTTGATGGCGTGCGGTTTGTGACGTTTGACCCGGTCAACACGCCGGAACTCAAGCACGCGCGGGTGGATGGGCTGTTTGTGGACGCGCAAGGCACGCTGTGGATCAACACGCACGACGGTTCAATGACAGCGTGGCGCAACGGTGTCTTCACCCGTGAATGGCAGGGCGGCCAGGTGTCCGCCGTTTTTTCGCGCTCGAATCAAATATTTTTTGCCCTGGCGCGCGGCCAACTGGTTTGTCGCAGCGGGAATTTCGATGAACACGCCCAATGGCAATCCATCCAGCTTGCCGGGGCAACCTCCGGCGGTTCATTTCGCCAGGACAGCGCTGGCGCGCTTTGGTATTTGACGCGCGACGGCGCGCTCAACCGGCTGATCGGAACGAACTCCGAGCCGGTTTCCAGCAAAGACTATTTGAATGGCGAACGGGTGAACTGCCTGACGACGGATGGCAGCGGACGTGTCTGGGTCGGAACGGAGAGACGCCTCCTGCTCTGGCGCGGCGACCATTTTGAAGACCAAACGCCGACCAATGGCGCGCCGGTGGTCATCATCTCATTTATCGCCTGCACCGCAAGCAATGGTTGCTGGGTTATGGCGGATGGCAGGGTGCGCAAATGCATGGCCCGGCACTGGGTGGCCGGGGCGGAATCGTGGCGGGATTTTTTAACCGGAACTAATATCGCTTATTTGCAGGCTTACGAAGACCGGGATGGCGGAGTCTGGTTTCGTCATTTTGGGCGGGGATTGTTATATGCGAAGCCGGACGGGAGCACCCAAATCGTCTCGGCGGCGGACGGCCTGCCGGACGACCGGGTGGACTGCTGGTTTCAAGATCGCGAGGGCAATGTGTGGGCGGGCGTGGATCGCGGCGGGCTGGTGCGGCTGCGCGAAAGGCAATTTCACCTGATTGGCGCCGCCGAGGGACTGCCCATCCAGGCGGTTTCCACGGTTTGCGAAGACGGCGCAGGCAATGTGTGGATCGGAACTTTTGGCGGCGGCCTGAACCGCTGGCGGGGCGGCGAGTTGACACGATTTGATCTTCCCGAAGGCACTTACAAGGGCAATTTCTTTTCCGCCTACCCGGACATCCGGGGCCGCATCTGGTTGAGCGCCGGGCGCGAGGATTTGTTCGTGCTGGAAACAAACAAATTCTCCCAGCCATACCGGGCAAGCATGGTTCATGGCACCAAGGTGATTTTGGTGGACCATAAAGGGCTGGTGTGGATTGGCAGGCAAAACGGACTGACGTGCCTGTCGAATGGCGTTGTCATCAGCTTCGGCGCGTCGAGTGGATTTGATCGGAAGGAAATTCGCGCCCTCGCCGAGGATCAACGGGGACATATTTGGATTGGAACCGGAGACGGTGTTCTCTACGAATTCGCCGGCGGGAAATTCACCCCATACCGGATGAGTGACGTGCTGGAAAATCAGGCCATCTGGTCGTTGCTGCCGGACGCGGATGGCACGTTGTGGGTGGGAACATTCCGCGGCGGGCTGTTGCGGTTCACAGGCGGGAAATTCACCCGCTACACGACCCAAAGCGGATTGCCCAGCGACATCATCTGCCAGATTCTTGACGACGGGCTGGGAAAACTTTGGATCGGCTCGCACCAGGGGATTTTTTCCGTGCCGAAGAATTCGTTCAACGATTTCGACGCGGGAACAATCCCGTCGCTGCCGTGCATTGCCTATGGCCTGCATGACGGCCTGCCAACGCTCGAATGTTCGGACAATTACCAGCCGTCGTGCTGGCGCGGGCGGGACGGAACGCTTTGGTTTGCGACGGTCAAAGGACTGGTATCGGCGCGACCCGGCGAAGTGCGGGTCAACCGGCTGCCGCCGCCGGTGGTGATTGAAGAAGTTTTCGTGGACGGAAAGTCATTTGGAACAAAAATCCGGGGGATGGACACAAATGAAACGGCGCTGCAGATTCCGCCGGGAAAACATCAATTCGATTTTGGATACACGGCCTTGAGTTTTGCCGCGCCGGACAAGGTGCGGTTTCGCTACCGGCTTGAAGGGCTGGACGAAGGGTGGGTCGAGGCGGACGGCAAGCGTTCCGCGCACTACGGGCCGTTGCGGCCGGGCGAATACCGCTTCCAGGTCACCGCATGCAATAACGACGGCATCTGGAACGAGACGGGTTCAACCATCAACTTGAAGGTGTTGCCGCATTTTTGGGAGACATGGTGGTTTGAATGTCTGGCGGGTGTGCTTCTGATTGGGGCCGTCTTTGGCGCGGTGCGTTTTGCCGTGACGCGCAACCTGCGGAAAAAATTGGAGCAGTTGAAGCAACAGCGCGCCATCGAGCGCGAGCGCGAACGCATCGCCAAGGACATTCACGACGACCTTGGCGCGGGACTGACCCAGATCATGCTGCAAAGCGCGCTGGCCCGGCGCGAGCCGCAGGAACAAATCCAGACACATCTGGCGCAAATTTCCGGGACGGCCCGCGAACTGGTTGGCGCAATGGATGAAATTGTCTGGGCCATCAACCCGGAGAACGACACCCTGGATGGTCTGGTCACTTACGTTGGAAAATACGTCCAGGAATTCGTGTCTCAAGCCGGACTTCGATGCCGGCTGGATCTTCCCGCGCAGCTTCCCGTGTTGGTTTTGTCGGCGGACGTGCGCCACAATTTATTCCTCGCAATCAAAGAAGCTTTGAACAATGCTGTCAAACACGCGCAGGCGGCGGAGATCAGTCTGCTGTTGAAAATGCGCCCAGCCGGTTTCAGCCTGGTCATCAGGGATGATGGCCGGGGTTTTGTTCCGGGCGCGGCGGGGATGCCGCCGGCTGACAGCAGCCGCATTTCGTCCGGTCACGGCCTGCGCAATCTGGTTGACCGGCTGGAGAAGATTGGCGGCGTCTGCACGATCCGGAGCGAGCCGGGAAAGGGGACGGAAGTGGCATTGACAGTCGTGATACGAAGTGGCGGCGATGATAAAATTTACACGGCAAAAAACTGATGCCGCTGACGATTCGAAAATAATATGTCCATCAAAATTGCCATTGTGGAGGATGACGTGCGGGTGCGCGGCACGCTGGCGCGGCTGATTGATTCCACCGAGGGTTTCCATTGTGTGAGCCAGCATCCGAGCGCGGAAAATGCGCTGACCGAACTGCCGGTGACGCGCCCGGAGGTGGTGTTGATGGACATCAATCTGCCCGGGATGAATGGCGTGGAGTGTGTGCGCCGGCTCAAGGAGCTGCTCCCGGCTTCCCAGGTGATGATGCTCACGGTCTATGAAAACACCAACATCATTTTCAGCGCGCTGGCGGCGGGCGCAAGCGGCTATCTGCTGAAAAAGAGTTCACCGGAGCAGCTCATCGAAGCCATCCGCGAGGTGCATAATGGCGGTTCGCCGATGACCAGCCATATCGCGCGGAAAGTGGTGGCGTCGTTCCAGCAGGTCGCCGATCCGGTGCATGAATACGAAAAACTTTCCCTGCGGGAGCAGGAGGTGATTGACTGTCTGGCCAAGGGATACCTTTGCCGGGAAATCGCCGAGCGGTTGACAATCAGTTGCAACACGGTGAATACGCACGTCCGGCATATCTACGAAAAACTTCATGTCCGCACCCGCACGGAAGCGGTGATCAAACATTTTCAACAGGTTGACAGCCTGCGTCAGAAACAGGAAAAACCTTCCACCGGAACCGGCCGATAGTTGAAGCTGCCGGATTGCTCGATTCCCTTTGTTTTCCTGGCTCTAAATTTCTTCTGCCGGCGTTCGGCGCTTTATTTTCGCTCCTCAACGCGATGTCAAGCCGGCATCCCCAAAACTGATGACCCCCTCCGGAATGTAGCCACAACTGGCGATTGTTCCTCACCCATGTTACTGGCAGATTTAATCATCATCAGCAAAAATTGCAGCCTGCGACATCCGTTAATCCGTGTTTCGGAGATGGTGCAATCTTTGCCTGTAAGCGCTCCACTCGAACAAATCGGCGGAACGCGGGAAATTGACTGAAACAAATGAACAACATTGCTTCGAATCATAAACGGGCTGCGGGACATGGTTTTACCCCTGCAAGTGGCTTTACCCTTATTGAACTGCTGGTGGTCATTGCCATCATCGCCATTCTGGCGGCGCTGCTGCTGCCGGCGCTGTCGGCGGCCAAACGGAGGGCAAAACTGGCGACCTGCCAGAGCAACTTTCACCAGATTTACGCCGCCTGCACCATCTACGCGAACGACTACGGTGATTATTTTCCGATTGACACGATTCATCCGGCCAGTCCCAATATACTCAACAGCATCCATTACACGCTGTATATCGCTACAGAGCCTGCTGCCAACACCCCCGTAATGCAAGGCATTCAAAGTGGCGTGTTTGACTGCCTTGGCTATCTATATGAGACCCATGGAGTAGGCAACGGCATGGTTTTCTTCTGTCCAAGTTTTCCGGATTCCACGGGAGACACCCCGGCGGCTTATTCAGGCTCGTCAGGGAAATCATTTATGAGCTCGCCCTCGCCTAGCGTCGGCACAGATGCTAAGACGGGTGGATATAGCGTCTATGGCACAATGCTGTTCAATCCGCGCCTCCAGGATGCGTGGGGCACAGATAATGCGGGTGCTAATGCTGATTTCAATCGAGCATACCCGAAAGCGAGCACCCGATGGAATGGCCCCACTGCAGGTGGTCCCGCTCCCGGCACCCTCGAAAACGGCCTTGCCTACGTTCCCCATGGCGGATCCCATTTATTTGGGACGGATCAGGTGGGGGCCTCGGCCGATGCCACAGTAACGTTCACCTCGACCACCTTTTCCCACTATCCATCTCAAGGGTTTAACTGTGTTTTCACGGATGGATCGGTGCAATTTGTTCAGAGCGTCCCGGCGTTTCAATTGATAACCTCCGGCTCGTTCCCTGGATTGGGTCAAAACAACGAAACGTCGTCGGTTCGTAGTATATATGATCAATTCTTCAACTACCTTGAAAACGGCAATTAGCAGTTTTCTGCAAGTTCCTGCCGTGAACATTTTTCCGGCATCGCCAAACCCTTCATTGGTTCGGCTTCCATTTCCGGCAGCGGTTTCGCGTTGGCTGGAACAGGCGGTGTTGCCAACGCGAATTCCCACCTGCTTGGCACAACGAATTTGGCGAGTCCTCTGCCCAACTGGCCCCGGCTGTTGACAAACCAGTTTGACAATAACGGCGGCTTCAATATTACCAACCCCAACAATACCAGTTCGCCGCAAAGCTTTTTCCTTTTGCAGATCCCTTGATTGGCTCCATATTTGGAGCCATGAAACCGCGCGACCGTCTTTTATTTGCCATTCTGGGCGTCGCCGTCGGAATTTTATTCAGCTCGACGAAATGTTTGCTGGCAAACATTCCCGGCGGCGGCACCAACGGTCCGGATGTGAACCTGGTGGACAATGGCGCGACGGTGACCATCGGCAACGGCATCGTGTCCATTCTTTGCACAAAGTCGGGCGCGACGATCAACCAGGTCAATTACACCTGCAACAACAGCGGCGCGACGGTGACGAACCAGTTGCTGGCCGGCGGCAGCAGCGGCGGACAGTTGTATTGGACCCGCCTCGGCAGCTTTGTCAACGGAACCTTCACCTATTCGCTCGTGGCCAATCCGGCGAACAACGGCGGCAATTACGCGGAGATCAGTTTGTCGAGCACGTCGGCCACCAACGGGACGATGGAAGTCCACTTTTCGATGCTGCGCGGTTCGACCGGTTTTTATGTCGCGGTGATCTGGAGCCACCGCAGCGCGGACGGCGCCATCGCCTTGGGCGAGGAGCGGGAAAACATTTACGCCGGCTCGATTTTCAACTGGATGAGCGTGGACGCGCTGCGCAACCGGCTGATGGAAGTCCAGCCCGGCGCGGCGGCGGTCGGCGTTTTTAACGCGCCGGTGGAGGTTTCGTTGTGGACGAACGGGATTTACGCCGGGCAATACGAGGACAAATACAAATACAGCGCGGACTATGGCGTGACGCGGGTCTGGGGCTGGAGCAGCGTCGGCAGCGGCGGAAACAACATCGGCTTGTGGAATGTCACGGCCAGCCCGGAGTATTACGCCACCGGGCCGATGAAACGCGAAAACAAATGCCACATCGGCACCACGATTTTGAACGTGCTCAACAGCGGCCACTACGGACTCGGCACGGACGACGGATTTGCCGACGGTGAAATCTGGACGAAGGTTTATGGCCCGTATTTCATCTATTGCAACAACATCACCAATGCCATCACGGCCACGAACCAGGCGGCGCAGGCGCTTTACGACGACGCGCAGGCGCAGGCCACCGCCGAACAGACGGCGTGGCCGTATTCCTGGTTCACGAACGCGAATTATGCGCCGGCGTCCGGTCGCGGCACGGTCACGGGTCAAATGGTCATCAACGACAGCTTCAATCCGAACGCCTCCACTTCCAACTTGTGGGTCGGACTGATCCAGCAACCTTCCACGGCCGGGGGCAATTACGATTTTCAGCAGTGGGCCAAGCCGTATCAATTTTGGGTGAAGACCGGCGCGAACGGCAATTTCATCATTCCCGGCGTCATCGCCGGTGGCAATTACACTTTGTATGCGTTTGGGCCGGGCGCGGCGGGAACATTTCAGTCGCAAGCCCAGTCTGGCGGCAGCGCGCCGAACACGCTGGACATTCCCGTGTCGCCGTTCAGCGTCACGGTCATGGCCGGCGCGACGAACAATCTAGGCGGCGTCATTTGGACGCCGGCGCGCGTCGGGGCGACGGTTTTTGAAATCGGATATCCCGACCGCAACGCGACAGAATTCCGCCACGGTGAAGATTGGTGGGTTGGTGACATCGGGCCAAGTCCGACCAATCCGCTGCCCGTCTGGAGCAAGTGGCTGGAATATCCTTTCGATTTTCCCAGCGGACCTAACTATGCGGTGGGCCAAAGCCGCTGGTCCACCGACTGGAATTTCATCCAGCCCACTGTTTTTGACGCGGCGGGAAACATGAACGGTTCGACTTCGACCATCACTTTCAATCTCCCCGCCGCGCCGACGAACGGAGCTGCTGCGTCGTTGTATCTCGCGCTCGCTTCGGATTATCAAGGCCCGCTCATCATCCAGGTCAACGGCAGCGACATCGCCGGCAGCGCCGGCTATTCCCCGCCTTACAGCGGTTCGTCCGCCGGCAGTGACGCCTCCGTTCGTGAGGGCATTCACGGAATTTTTTCGGACATGAGGGCGAATTTCGCGGCGAACCTGCTGCAGTCCGGCCAAAACACCATCACCCTCAACATGCGGAAAGGTGGCGGCGATGCCGGCAAGAACCATGCGATGTATGATTATCTCCGATTGGAACTGACCGGCTACGTTCCGCCGCCGCCGGGAAGCGCCGCGGTTTATCCGGGCAACAACTGCAATTTGATTTGCTGGCCGGTGACGCCGGGCGCGACGAGCTACAACCTTCTGCGCTCAACCATTTCTGGCGGCGGCTACGTTTCGATCACAAACGGTGTTACCGGCCCGGTCTGTGGCAGTGGATGGAACAACGCGGCTTATCTCGACACAACCGCTGTGAATGGCGCGACCTATTATTATGTCGTGCAATCCGTGAATCCGGCCGGTGCCAGCACGAATTCGCCGGAAAGTTTCGGTGTCACACCCGGCGGAAGTTTCTCCGCTAGCGCACCCGCCGCACCGATCGGCCTCAACGTCAGCAGCATCGGCCATCAAACCGTGACGGTCAACTGGAACGCTTCGCCCGGCGCGAATTTTTACACGGTTTATCGTTCAACCCTTTTCAACAACGGCGGTGGTGCGTCGAATGTTTTGAGGACGATTGTGCTCGCCAACAATGTCACCGGAACAAGTTATACTGACACGTCGCCCACGGACGGGGGCATTTACAGTTACTTTGTCACCGCCACCAGCGCGGGCGGCACGAGCGGCAATTCAACAGCGGTTGTGGGCGTGGTGTTGCCCGCGCTGCCGGCCAACGCGCCCGGCTCGTTGACGGGCACTTTTCTGCAGGGAACCAGCATCATTCTCAACTGGTCATCTGTGCCGGGTGCGGTTGGATACATCATCCGTCGCGCAACAAATGCGAACGGCCCTTACATTTTCCTTCAAAGCATCACCGAAACGACCTGCTTCGACTCGGGCCTGAACACAAACACGACCTACTACTATCAAGTCGCCGCCGTCAACGCCGCCGGCACTTCCGCCAATGCATCCGTCAGTGTCCCGCCGCCGCCGCCCGGTCCCAGCTTGACCGCCGTGCCTGGCAACGGACAGGTCCTGCTGACGTGGAATGTTTCGTCCGGCGCGACGAACTATTTGTTGCAAAGCTCCACCACCGATGGCGGGCCTTACAACACCGTCGC
>Ga0224534_1001526_pt1 | contig 12086 bp, 14 predicted proteins | sample 714E12024metaG_FD_172012 | JGI IMG/M metagenome (GOLD analysis project Ga0224534, IMG submission 172012) | Peat soil microbial communities from Stordalen Mire, Sweden - 717 E1 20-24 | ecosystem: Environmental > Terrestrial > Soil > Wetlands > Peat | place: Sweden: Norrbotten County, Stordalen... | reverse complement strand
TGGTTTGTCTGTCAGCCACTCCGAGGGTCATCGGTCGCTCCTCAAGAAGAGTTACACCGATGTAATTATCCCTCATCCCGGACCGGATCGCGAATCTTCAAAAGCGCGAAAGACACCAGGCACCTAGTGGTACCGCCATCGATGGCCACCTGGATCGAGCGTGCTTCGCCTCGCCGGGGCGAGGTGTACGAGGGCGTTGTAGGTCACCAGGCCGATCGCCAGGTGCATGATCATCAGCACGAGGACTGCCTTGACGGGCTGGCCCTTGGCAAGGATGTAAAGGTCCGGTAGCAACAACACCGCCGTCACAAGGACAGCCATGCGCAAGAAGACCCAGCGTGGAGCTGACGAGATTCGAGTCATGACGGGCCACGCGACGCAGGCGACGATCACGCCGATGGTCGTCAGTCTTCCGTAGTCGGAGAACCGGAAGTGCACGTAACCACTGGTGGAGGGGAAGATCCTCGTACCGATTGCCACGAGGACCGCGTCTGCCGCCAACAACCCGATGAGGGACACGACGGTCGCGACCAGGAGGCGAGCAACCGTGGGGTGCTTGCGCTCTGGGACAAAGTCGATCCTGACAGCCGCCAACGCACTCATCACGATCGAGTCCTGGCGTTGACGTGTCGAGTTAGTGAGAGCTGACACGTTCCAATCCTAAACGTCCCCACAAGCTGCAAATACGAAAACCACCAGGTATCAGGCGGCCTTTGTCGAGTCTTTACCAATTGCTGGGGACGAGTTGGACATCCGCGGCCGCAGGTTCCGAAACGCGCCTGTTGTGAGCAGAACGATGGCCACTCGCCAGATCTGACACGTCGTGCCTCGCGCCTCCTACTTCGCAGGGGTGCAGTTGCGGCCTATTCGGTCGGCCGGTTGATCAACGGTGAAGGGGGAGCGGAGCCTGATAGGTGGCATCCGACTGTGCAGCGGTGAGGATGTGGTTCGCAACCAGTTGGTCGAGTACTTGACGCTGTCGTTGCTTGGCAAGCGCGAAGTGCCGGATCGGGTCATAGGCGGACGGTGCCTGCGGAAGCCCTGCAAGCATGGCGGCCTCGGCCCAGGTCAGCTGGTTGGGACCGACCCCGAAGTACCCACGTGCAGCAGTCACATAACCCCAGCATCCGTTCCCGTAGTAGATGGCATTGAGGTACATCTCAAGGATCTCGGGCTTCGAGTAGCTCACCGCCAGCTTGAGTCCAAGCCCGACCTGCTCCAACGTGGCGCCGAACCCGGTGCCCGAAGGGTAGAGCTGCTTTGCCAGCTGCTGGGCGATGGTGCTTCCGCCGGGGTCGCCACTGGTGTGCAACGTCGCCAGCGCGGCACGCGCCGCACCATCGAAGACATTCACCAGAACGTTCGAGTAGAAGTGTTCGTCCTCGACGGCGACCACTGCCTCGCCCAACTTGGTCGGCACAGGTAGGCCACCGAGCTGGGCCCTGTGCGTGCGGACGATTGTCGCCACTCGTGCTGGGGCATTCGCGACGCTGGGAAGGCTCAGCTCGTATCCCAGTCCGGCGAGGACAAGGGCTCCAAAGAGTCCCAGCACGACGAGGATGGCCCGGACGAGACGGGATCTCCAGCCGCGCCGCCAACCTCTCGCGGCTGCACGCTCAACCATCACAGGCCTCGAGTCGCACGACTGCGTCGATCCCGCCGGTCGGGGAAGCGTCGAGCCATGCGGTCCCGCCCGACATCCTGGCGAGCTGAGCGACGATGGCGAGTCCGAGGCCGCTGCCGCCATGTGGGGCGCCTTCCCGTCTCCAGAACCGGTCGAAAGCTCTCGCCCTGTCGCCGGGACTCATGCCAGGCCCGTCGTCGATCACATGGACATCGATGCTCTTCCCTACGCGAACCGCCTGCAGCGACACGCTGCCACCGCAGGGCGTCACTTCGAGCGCGTTCGCGAGCAGGTTGTCGAGGACCTGCTCGAAATGACCGGGACAAGCAAGCACTCTGATGACCGGAGCATGCGGGCCAGAAGCGGCCGGTGACCTGCACGCGAGAGCCACTTGACGTTCCTCGGCGAGGGCGCCCCATGCTTCTGCACGGTCGCGCAAGGCGGCTTCGACGTCGACCGATTCTCTCGCTGGTCGCACGCCGCCCTCGGTTCGCGCGAGCGTGAGCAGTCCGTCGACGATCCTGGAGAGCCGATCGGCTTCAGCGAGGGCAGGCGTGAGATCGGCTCGCTGTTCGGGGTCGAGCGTGTCCTCGAGGTTCTCGAGACGGAGGCGCAACGCCGTAAGGGGAGTACGGAGTTGGTGGGAGGCGTCCGCAAGGAACGCCCGCTGAGTGTGGACGAGTTCCTCCAAGCGGTCCGCCATCTCATTGACGGTCTCACCGAGCGCGTTGAGCTCAGCGGGACCGCGCCCAATCGGCACCCGCTCAGACAAACGGCCAGCGCCGACCGCAGCAACGGCTGCCTCGATGCCCTCGAGTGGGCGGGTCAGGGATCTCGCGAGAACCGTCCCGAGGGCTGTGGCCACGGCGAGCACACCGATTCCGAAGAGGGTCAGAGTGATCCAGTGGTTCCTGATGCGCGAGTGAAGAGGCGCCGCCGACTCGGCGACAAGGAGGACTACGTCGGACCCATGGCTCAAGGACGAGGAGCCGCTCGGGCCCGGTGCCGAAATCGCCACGGGTAGAGCTACGTACAGGAAGTCGTCGTCGGGATCATTCGAACCCTCCTCGCCTGAGGTGTGGCCAGCGGCAGCCGACCTGATGATCGCCTTCGTGCGGGCGTCGCTCAGCTCCTCGACGACGCCGCTCCCCGCCGCCGCCAAGACGTGCCCAGCCAATACGACCGCGACGACAGCGCCGTCAGCGCGGGCGAATTGGTTGACGACGAGCTGGAGGCCGGATCCGCCGCCGTGGCTCAGCCCGGCGGCCACAAGCACGGCGAGCGACGAGGCGTCGCGTTGGACCTCCGACATCGAGGTGGTCCGGTCGTTACGGGCCAGGCTGAGCCCGAGCGGAACTTCGAGCGCGACGACAAGAACGAGCGCGAAGAGGAAGAAACCGGTGAGAAGCCGCCGCCTCATTGAGGAACGGCGAGCCGGAATCCGACGCCCCTGCTTGTCTCGATCCACGCAGGGTTGCCAAGTTTCTTGCGGAGAGAAGCGATGTGGACGTCCACCGTCTTGGAAGTGCCGTACCAATGAGGGTCCCAAACCACGGCGAGGATCTCCCGTCGGGTGACCATCGCACCGGGATCAAGAGCGATCAGGGCAAGCAGATCGAATTCCTTCGGGGTGAGCAGCACTTCCTCCCCGGCCAGCAACACACGGTGTGAGCGACGGTCGATCTCGAGCTCGCCGATGACCTGCGGACCGGGCACGGGCGGCGGAGACGTGCTCCGACGGCTGACGGCGCGTATACGGGCGACGAGCTCCCGGAAGCCGAACGGCTTGACGACGTAATCGTCGGCTCCGAGCTCTAGGCCCACCACTCGGTCGGTCTCGTCGTCGCGTGCAGTGACAATGATGATCGGAACCGAGGAGCGTGCGCGCAGCTGCCTACAGACCTCGAAACCGTGGGCATCGGGAAGCCCGAGGTCGAGAAGCACGAGATCGGCCGGTGGTGCTGACAAAGCGGCCGCGGCCGTCTGGACAAGAGTCACGTCGAAGCCTTCACGACCAAGCCCGGCTGCTAGGGGCTCGCCGATGGCATCGTCGTCTTCGACCACGAGAAGTTGCACTGCTCCGATAGCTTTCCACAGCAGATCAGGATCGGGTTGTCGGACGTGCCAGCAGCCCCACCACGAGGAAGCTCAAGTTTGACCGGCTTGATGGGTCGAGTCGATTCTCCTTGTCGAATCTTTACCGCTTGCTGGGCTCGCCTTGGATAGCCACCTTCGTAGGGTCAGAGCCAACATGGCCTCGCTCACCTTTGACCCTACCTACACCCCGCACGGTGCAACGCACGGCCGGCAGTCCGTCATCTCCCGGCCGGGAGCTGTTCCGCGGCCCGTCATCGCCGAGGTCGCAACGATCCTCGCCGGGCTTGGCTTCGGGGCATGCATAGGCCTCGCCGTCACCGCCGAGAGCTGGAAACAGCTTGAGGCGCCGGGAGGTGTCGCCATGTTCCTCGGGAACTTGACAGGCCTGGCCGGCACCTACCTGGCGCTGATCATGGTGCTTCTCGTCAGCCGGGTCCCGGTCGTTGAGCGAGTGCTCGGGCAGGACAAGCTGCTCGCGTCGCACCGCCGGCTGGCCCCGTGGCCCATCTCCCTCATCGTCGCCCACGCCTTGCTGCTCACCTTCGCCTACGCCGAGGCCGCGCGAACCGGCGTGTGGCACCAGATCGGGGCGTTCATCAGGTCGTACCCCGACATGCTGACGGCGACGATCGCACTCGTGGTGATGGTCGCGATCGCGGTCACGTCCGTCTACTCGATTCGCCGGCGGCTCCGCAGGGAGACGTGGTGGGCCGTCCACCTCTTCATGTACCTCGCGCTCGCTCTCGCGTTCGCCCACGAGATCGCGCTCGGACCATCGTTTGTAGGGCACCCGCTCACGAGGTTCGTCTGGTCTGTGCTCTGGGCTTCGACCGCGGGCCTTGTGCTCGTCTACCGATTCGGACTGCCCTTTTTCCGGACGTTCCGTCACCGCCTCGAGGTTGTAGAGGTCCACCCGGAAGGACCGGGTACGGTCTCGGTCGTCTGTCGTGGCAACCACCTCGACCGCCTCGCTGTCGCAGGTGGGCAGTTTCTCGAGTGGCGCTTCCTCACCAAGGGGATGTGGTGGCAGGCCCACCCGTTCTCGCTCTCGGCGCGGCCACGACCGCCCTTCCTGCGTATCACTGTGAAGGGCATCGGTGACTACTCGTCGGCCGTGGCCAGGCTGCGGCCCGGCACCCGCGTTGCCATCGAAGGGCCCTATGGAGCCTTCACAACTCATGCCCGTCGCCACTCCAAGGTCGCGCTCATCGCCGGGGGCATCGGCGTGACGGCCATCCGCTCGTTGCTCGAGGACCTTCCTCGAAACTGCGATCCAGTCGTGATCCTTCGCGCCTCGAGCACCGAGGAGCTGATCCTTGGATCCGAGGTTGCCGAGCTCGTCCGCCACAGGAAGGGCCGGGTTCACGAGCTCGTCGGTTCTCGCTCAGAGGTGCGGATCGATCGTCTTTCCGAGCTCGTGCCGGATCTACGGAATCGGGACGTCTACGTGTCAGGACCTGAGGGATTCGTCGATCAGATAGTCGCAACTGTGCTGCAGCTCGGGGTCCCGAAGGATTCCGTCCACTTCGAGGTCTATTCCCTGTGAGAGCGCAGGATCGATCGGCTCGAGGCCACGCAACTACTACCAAGGAGCTGCACAGGATGAGACGTGCTCCGGCTGTCGTCGTCGCCAGCGCCGCCGGACTTGCTGGCATCGTCGCGATGCACGCGGGCAGCGCGCCCTCGGTCCTAGGCGGCGCCGGTCCTGCGGCCCCGGCCAGCCCGTCTCCGACCGCGACAAATCCTCCCTCCACCACCGGGGCGGCCACGACAGCCGTCGGGACCAGCGAGCAGTACGGCTACGGGACGCTTGCCGTGAAGGTCACCGTTAGGGGGAGTCGCATCACAGACGTGTCCGTAGCGAGGCTTCAGACGGCCGAGCAGTACTCTCAGTCGCTTGCACAACAGGTCATACCCTTGTTGCGTAACGAGGTTCTCTCGGCTCAGAGCGCACACATCAACGGAATCTCGGGCGCCACCTACACAAGCGAGGCTTACGCCTACTCTGCCCAGTCGGCGCTGGACCTCCTCGGGGTGAAGTGATGTCGCCGGCGTGATCGTGCACGCTGAGCCCGTGATGGGGACGGTGGTTTCGTTCCACGTCGAACCGGGTGAATGCCCGGCCGTAGACGCCCGTGTCGCCGTAGCTTCGGCCTGCGCGAGGCTGCACGAACTGGACGACATCTTCAGTACTTGGAAGCCGGGAAGCCCGATTAGCCGCTTCCGCGCCGGGCTCCTCTGCCTCGAAGACGCTCCTCCCGAGATGTCTCTCGTCCTCGAGCTGTGCGAGGAGGCGCGGGCGCTTTCGCAGGGTTGGTTCGATCCCTGGGCGATGCCTGGGGGTTTCGACCCGACGGGCCTGGTCAAAGGCTGGGCTACCGAGCAGGCGGTCGCCATCCTGCGGCTCCCTCGCGTTGAGGCCGCGATCGTCAATGGCGGCGGCGATATCGCGGTCCTCGGATTGCCCAGGGACGCGCACGCGTGGCGGATAGGGGTCCGCCATCCGTGGAGGCCCGAGGCGCTTGCGTGCGTGCTCGAGACAGACCGCGCCGTTGCCACGTCCGGTTGTTACGAGCGTGGCCCGCACCTCATCAATCCGAGGGACGGGAGAATGCTCTTCCGTACCGCCTCGGCGACCGTTCTCGGTTCGAGCCTTCCATTGTGCGATGCCCTGGCCACTGCGCTCGTGGTCGCCGGCGACGACGGGCCTGAGATTGCTCGTTCGCTCAAGGGTTACGAGGCCTACATCATCGGGGTCGACGGCAAGGAGGACGCCACCGATGGGATCGTGTTCGCGACCGAACGTGCGTGGACGACCGGGTCGCGTCCGGGTCCTGTATGCGATCACTGGCCAGGCGCCCGCAGTCAGGCGCCCGTAGTCAGTCGCCCGCAGTGAGCCGTCCGCAGTGAGCCAGACCCGAGTCCACTTGTCGGCAAGATCGCCCTACGAGGCCGAGTCACTGCCACGCGCGCATCCGCCTGGGACCGGACGGAGCCGATGGCAGGGTTGCTGCGTACGACCCGGCCCTGCCAGTCGACGAAGAACGTGCTCGTCCTCGCAGCTCCGACGGCCGCAGGTTCCATGGCCCAACCCGGTGTCGTCGCTCGCAGCGTCGTGGCGTCTGTCCCAACTGACGATGTGGCTCAGGGGTCGCCCGCTCGGCCGTTGTCTCGTCCAGCATGCACGACGCAGGCTCGTGCCTGTGACGACTGGGGTTCTTCTTTCCCGGATCTTTGCCGAAGCTTCCTAATTGTGCCAACCCGGTGGAAAGGATGCAGGAACGAGGAGGTTGGCGGCACCGGCATCGCTGGGCACAACGATACGTAGGCAATTGACAGGTGGCTCTCGGTGTTCTCGAAGCCTCGACGTGCAAGCTCTTGGGTAGTGAGCCCAAAGGAGCAGACATGGACAACGAGAACGTCACTTGCCTTCCGCTTGCCAAGTCCAAACAGATCCAGCGGATTCCGGGGACGCGAGTTGCGTTCCGCCATGCCCCGCCGGTCGTGGGAGATCGCGGTCACGAACTGAGCGATATTCGCGCGGCGCCCCGAAACGCGGCTCTTGGCGATCATCTCGAAACGAGGCCGACGACGGTTCTGTCGGACAGGTCGAGCCGAGTACGACGAGGATGGCGGATGCGGTCGCCCCCGGTGAACCAAGCGCTACCCGGGGACCAGGCTTGAAGAGCACCTCAGGCCACCTCTCTGCCCGAACCTCGGTCTAGTGGTGGAAACAGATTCGCCAAAGGTTCGGCAAGGCAAGTCCTGTTGCGGGCAATAGCGGGCGACCGGGCGACTCTTTCATTGCGATGCCAACAGCACCCAGCGTGGAAAGACCCACGGATCTAGGTACCGGACCCGGTCAGCTCGCTGAGGAGGGCCCGAACCCTGGTGTCGATCTCGTCGACGATGGGTCGCACCTCCTCGAGCGGCCTGCCTGCCGGGTCTTCGAGGTCCCAGTCGAGGAAGCGCTTACCGGGGTAGACCGGACAGGTGTCCCCACAGCCCATGGTAACGATCACGTCGGCCGCCCGGGCGGTCTCGTCGGTGAGAGGCTTGGGGAACTCCTTGGCCGGGTCGAGGCGCCGCTCGGTGAGGACTGCAACGACTGCCGGGTTGAGCTGGTCGCCCGGTTCCGAACCGGCCGAGTGGACCTCGACCCGGCCTTGCGCGTAGTGGTCGAGCAGGACCTTGGCCGCCAGGCTCCGGCCTGCATTGTGGGTGCAGAGGAACAGCACGACGGGCTTGTCGGTCACCGGGGTTCCCCAGCTGCTGTCGTCGGTGGGTTCGGGTAGTAGCGGCGCCGAGCCCACAGGGCGACGTAGACGAGGCCGACGAGGACGGGGACTTCGATGAGCGGCCCAACGACGCCGGCGAGGGCTTCGCCGCTCGTGACGCCGAAGACGCCTATGGCGACCGCGATGGCCAGCTCGAAATTGTTGCTCGCCGCGGTGAACGCCAAGGTGGCGGTGCGCTCATAGGGCAGGCCGATGGCTCGGCCCAGGGCGAAGGATCCGAACCACATCATGGCGAAGTAAGCGAGCAGGGGCAGGGCTATGCGGGCGACGGCGACGGGCTTGGAGGTGATGGTGTGGCCTTGGAGGGCGAAGAGGATGACGATGGTGTAGAGCAGCCCGTAAAGGGCGAACGGCCCGAGCCGGGGCAGCAGCTTGGCCTCGTACCATTCCCGGCCCCGGGCCCGTTCGCCGATGGTCCGGGTGAGAAACCCGGCTACGAGCGGGACGCCCAGGAAGATGGCCACGGTCTCTGCGATCTTGGCGACCGACAGGCGCAGGCCCACGGTGGACAGGCCGAGCCATCCGGGAAGGACCTTCAGGTAGAAGTAGCCGAGAAACGCGAAGGCGACGATCTGGAACAGCGAGTTGATGGCAACCAGCACGGCTGCGGCTTCGCGGTCACCACCGGACAGCTCGTTCCAGATGAGGACCATTGCGATGCAGCGGGCAAGGCCGACGATGATCAACCCGGTCCGGTAAGCGGGCTGGTCAGGCAGTAGAAGCCAGGCCAAGGCGAACATGAGGGCAGGGCCGAGCACCCAGTTGAGGACCAGGGACGACACCAACATGCGCCGGTCACGTGTGACCGAACCGAGACGGCCGTAGCGGACCTTGGCCAGTACCGGGTACATCATCACCAAAAGCCCGACGAAGATCGGCAGCGACGTGCCGGAGGTGACCTGGATGGCGTTGAGGTGCTTGTTCAGGCTGGGGATGGCCCGACCGAGGACGATACCGACCGCCATGGCGGCGATGATCCACACCGGCAGGAAGCGGTCGAGGAACGACAGCCGGGCGATGACGGGCGCGTCCAAGGACACCCCGGGCACCGGACACTCGGACACGACGGCGCTCACCGCCCGGCGTCGTCGATGTCGCTGAGGTTCAGGGCGAGCTGGACTCTGGACACGACGCACCTCCCATAACATCAACGAGTGTCGATGCATCGAGTATGATTAATGCATTGAAGACTGTCAATAGGAGGGACCATGGCGAAGCGGGTCGCAACAGTTGAGCCGACGGACCAGTGCTGCCCTTCGTTGCTGGCCTCACCACTGGACTCCACCCAGGCTGCCGAATTGGCCGGTGGTTTCATGGCCTTGGCTGACCCGGTCCGGCTCCGAGTGTTGAGCATCCTCGCGGCCGCGCCAGACGGCGAGGTCTGCGTGTGCGAGTTCGTCGGGCCACTGTGCAAGAGCCAACCCACGATCTCCCATCACCTCAAGATCCTGAGCGAGGCGGGCCTCGTGGTCGGAGACAGGCGCGGCAAGTGGGTGTGGTACTCGCTCAACCGCGAACGGCTCGCCGACCTTCAGGGGGCCCTCCAACCCGTCGGGTAGGCGGCGCGCGGCCCTTTGCTTCGACGACCGGCGACATCGAAAGGAGCAAGACATGACCACAAGCGATTCTGAGCACATCTACGCAGCAGTACGCGATCGCTATGCCAAGGCGGCCCGAGCGACGTCGAACAGCACGTGCTGCAGGCCGAGCGGCACCGCAACAGGACTAGTCGGCCCCACGCTCTACGAAGAAGACGACACCGATGCCCTGCCAACCGACGCGTTGGCGGCGTCGCTCGGCTGCGGGAATCCCACCGTGCTCGCGGACTTGCGATCTGGGGAGGTCGTTCTCGACCTCGGCTCAGGCGGAGGGATCGACGTGTTGTTGTCGGCACGCCGGGTCGGCCCGACCGGCATGGCATATGGGCTGGACATGACGCCGGAGATGCTGGAGCTCGCCCGAAAGAATCAGGTCGAGGCCGGACTGACCAATATCGAGTTCCTCCAGGGCACCATCGAAGACATCCCTATGCCTGATGAGACCGTCGACGTCGTGATCTCCAACTGTGTCGTCAATCTGTCCCCGGACAAGGACGCCGTGGTGCGAGAGGCGTTTCGAGTGCTCAAGCCCGGTGGACGGCTGGCAATTTCCGACATCGTGCTCCGCCGGGCGCTGTCCGAGCCAACAAGAGCGCTGATCGGATTGTGGACCGGCTGCGTGGCCGGTGCCCTCGTCGTCAACGACTACCAGGCGAAGCTGCGGGCTGCTGGGTTCGAGGATGTGTCCATCGAACCCACGCGGATCTTCCAGGACGACGACATCGTCGCCATGGCGGCCGAACTATCACTCGATGCCGAAGTTCTCGAGGACATCGATCGCGACGAGATCTTGGCTGAGCTGGGGGGCTCGGTCATGAGCGCCTTCGTCCGGGGCCGAAAGCACCCCTAACTCGGCCGGCACCATCTGGGGGCTGGTGTGAGGACGGATCATGCGGATTATGGTGGGCGGGTGCTCACGGCCTGGGTGAAGTCGCGCACAGGACCAGATCCGTGGCGGAGGGTTCCTGGCGTCCTTGGCCTCCTCATCGTCTGGCTTGTCCTGATGCTGGCGGCGTGGCCTGGAGTCAGTGCAGTCGGGAGGCGAGTCTCTGCTCCGACAACACCGATGGCGAAAGCAACTCCAATCGAATGTGTCGCCAACTTCATCGCGTCCGCCACCTCCCCCGGGGAGTCCGTGCGATTCTCCACGCAGTCTGGGACCTTCGCGCTTCCGGGCAACCTGGTCATCGCTGAACAAGTGGAGGCACTCATCTAACCACGCGTGAACCTTGTGACAGACCCGCTTGCACCGACTGTCACCGTCCTAGTGGTGTCGCCGCACGACAAAGCCGCAGAATGCTACGGATACGTGGTCCGGGTGCAGGGTCCCGGGAATTCGCGTTGAATCTCGCAGTCGCGCTCCTCATCGTCTGCGCCGCAGAGATGCCGCCCGCATGGGCGTTGACCGGATCGGCGAAGTGCGGGGCGGCGGTCGCAGCACCAACAGCGATCTTGATCGGTGCTCTGGGCGCGATCCTCGGAGTCGGCCTCGGTGTCTCAGTCACCATTCCGACACTCGTGATCGCACTGGTCGCCGACGGGATCTCCGCGGTCGCCCTCGTACGGAAGTACCGGGTCCCATTCGATCCCCCTCCACTGCGTGAGATGGCGACGCGCTTGGGTCCGTTTGTACTGCTCACGGCGATCGCGCTCACGCTTCTTGTCGGCTTCGGTCCCTCTGCAGGGTGGGACCCCCGCACCATGTGGTGGTTCCACGCCAGGTGGCTTCTCGCCGGAGGTGGCGTGACCCAGCAGGCGATGAGCAACATCTACTTCTCCTGGGCTCACATCGACTATCCCGAAGGGGTACCCTCCCTCGTCGCGCTGGCCTGGTGGATCAAGGGGACGCATGATCCCGGGCTGGCGCAGGCGCTCACGTCAGTGCTAACGGCACTCTCCCTTGCTGGTCTCTCAGTTGTGCTGCTGAGCCGCCGGGTGACCGCACTGGGCATTGCTGCGGCGGCACTCATGATCGCGGGGCATGCGGTATCGGAGGGCAGTTCGGCTTGGCCGCTTACGGGTACCTCGACGTCCTCATGGCAGGGTGCGTTGTCATGGTTCTCGCCGCGCCCGTGTGTCTTCGAAGTCCTCGGGTCGCTCTTGCCGTGAGCGTCTTGGGCTTTGCAGGCGCGATCCAAGTGAAGAGCGAGGCCCTCGTGTTCGGCATCGTGGCCACCGTGATCGCCCTCATCGCATGCACGGACGATCGATTGCGGCGACTCCGGTGGTACCTCGTCGCGCTCCTTCCCGCCATTGCGTGGCTGGCTGTCCCCTGTGTGTCAGGCTGAACTGAGACACCCGCAGCAATAGTCCAACCCTGCAGGGCGAGATCGGATCTCTTACGAAGTGACCCTCACCACCTTGACGATGAGTCGCGCCCATGATGAAGCAATGGGCGACGAACCCTCGATGCCAGATCGACCCAGGCGGCGAAGCTTCACCGCCGATTACAAGCTGGCGATCCTCGAC
>Ga0224534_1001525_pt1 | contig 12088 bp, 9 predicted proteins | sample 714E12024metaG_FD_172012 | JGI IMG/M metagenome (GOLD analysis project Ga0224534, IMG submission 172012) | Peat soil microbial communities from Stordalen Mire, Sweden - 717 E1 20-24 | ecosystem: Environmental > Terrestrial > Soil > Wetlands > Peat | place: Sweden: Norrbotten County, Stordalen... | reverse complement strand
GCCCCCTAAAGGGATCATCCCCACCACCGTATTATTCGAAGCGTCAATGACGGTGACATTGTTGCTCTTGCCATTGAACGAAAACACGCGATTTGTTGTCTGATCATAAAGTATTGCATCGGGATCACGTGATGTCTGTACTTCGGCGACTCGTTGGAGTGTCTTGAGGTCGAAGACAATCACATGGTCCACATCTCCGTTTGTGATGTAGCCCCGGTTCAGCTTTTGCGCCAGCGCTACACCGTGCACCTCCTCTAGGTCACCGATGGTGCCGACCAACTTGCCGGAATCTGCGTCAAGGACATCGACGCGATCTCCGTGGGTCACATAAAGCCGCCGGCCTGCGGCATCGATATTCAGGTAGTCCCATCGTCCTCCACCAGGCACGATCCATTGGTCAAGAATCTTGAATTCTCCTGTTACCTGTTGGCTTGAGGCCGAGTGTGTGAAGTTCGCTACAAGGAACAACAAGGTGTATACAGTGCGACCAAATCTCATGTTTGGACTCCTTTGTGGGTTGAAGCTCCTGGATCGAATCAAAGTCCATCCGCCCGGAGGTCAAAACTCTAATCGAGCCCCGACCTGGCCGGACCGCGCACCGGCATAGTAGCTATTGCGTGAACTGGTTATTGTTCCGACTTGACTGTTGTTGAGAGACAATGTCGGATCGCCCAGATTTGTGTGATTCAGCACATTGGTGAAAGTGACCTCGAAACGCAATCGCAGACGATCCGGGTAGAGCGAGAACTCTTTCGCTAGGCCTAGGTGGAGGACCATCGTAGCTGGACCAACGAGAGTACCAATCCCTTCGTTCCCGAAGCGCCCAATCGGTGCGTTCGCTCTGGATCCGGTACCAACCTTGCACGAGAGTACCGAACCTCCACCTGGACACTGGAATGCGTTGACATTGAACCAACGCGTGGCGTTGTGGCCCGCTAGGTTCGCGCTTGCAATCTGATCCACCCGCTGCCGCAGACCTCCTGCAGCGATTCCAGAGCCCGTGCCCGAGGGATCGATGCCATTGAGAAAAGGAGTCAAGAACGGACCACTCTCTACCACTCCGATCGAATTGATCTGCCAGCCGCCTAACGTCTCACGCACTAGAAGGTTAGCCTTGTCGCCCAAAGCGGCAATTCTCCCAAAAGGCACGTTGTAAACAATCGTCGCCACCATGTGATGTCGGGGTGTGCCGTATACCGGACCGTAATCCGGTGCAAGGCTGTAGGAGTAGCTCGACGCAGTGCTTGCATTCTCTTGAACAAATGCGCTAGGAGCTGAACCTTGGTTGTCAGCAAGGTTCTTAGCAAGGGTATAAGCAACGTCGAGGGTCAATCCCGCACTGGTCTCATGATGCACCTCCGTTTGTACCGAGTTGTAATTGTCAACGCCTCCGTTTCCTCGGAAGGTGACTGCAGAAAAGTTCGGGTACGGAAACACCGTCCGATTCTGTATTTGGGTGGTATATGCAACGGTGGACGGCAGCAGTTGATTCAGGTTCCGGGTCCACACTAGTTGTCGGGCAATCGATCCGACGTAGGACACCCGGAATCCGGTCCGTGCTCCGAGGTCACGGTCGAGTGACAGATTCATCTGGTAGACGTATGGATCCTTGAAGTGGACAGGAACGCCAGCGGTGAATGAAGCGCTTCCGTATGCTGGAAGGTTTCCCAGTCCTGCAAGTTGGGTCTGGGGAAAGGAGAAGATCGGCTTCCCATTTGCATCGACATTGGTATAGTTCTGAGCATTCGCCTGGAGCGTTCCTGACAATGCTGAGAAGATTGATCCGAGGACGGTGACGTCGTACATACCGAAGCCTCCTCGCACGACGGTCTTGTCTCCGAAAGGGCGATAGGCAAAGCCGATGCGCGGGACCAACCGTCTGGACGCCGTGCGCAGACTGCTTGGAAGACCGGCTTGCGCGGCCGATTCGATGGGCGTGCATGGAACACCGCTGAGTGAGGCAGCAGGGCAGGCGTTTATCTGGAGTAGAAACTTCGCAGAAATAAGCCCCGCATCCCCGGTGGGATAGATAATCTCCCCGGTTTGCGCGGGGACTGGATCAAAGTTCCCCATGTTGCCCGATGTGTCGGTGTAAGCTGGATCGAAATCAAAACGAACCCCATACTCGAGTATTAGACGCGAATTGACTCGAAAACTATCTTGCCCATATGCCGCGTAGTGGCCGGCCGTCGCATTCGCGTCGGTCACGCTCGATATCGCAGTGGTTTGTGGAAGGCCAAGAAGGAAGTCTGCGAACGAATAGCCTGTGAAGACATTCTGGAAGTTGAACTGTCCGTAGTTGTCGCCAGACACGTAACTCTTGGGCAATGTCACGTGGATGAAGCGATAATCGATGCCGAACTTAAGACTGTGTTCGCCGCGAAGCCACAAGAGATTGTCTGTTGCCTCAGTCGTATCTGATCGCTGTGTAGAGTTGCCCCGATCGGTGTTGAGACCGGTAAAGTTGTTGATGTTCACATCTGGTAGACCATTGAAGGGAAAAGATGGTCCGATGCTCGTGAATCCAAGGCTGTCGGTGAACGTCGCTCCGTCAAATGGGAGGTTCTTAGCCGTACTGTTGAGGGTAAAACCGAATCGCGATTCATTGAGAAGGTGGGCGCTGATCTGGAAGCTGTCTGACAACGCGAGAAGGCTATAGTCATCCGACTGAGTCTCGGTCGGTACGAGTAACTGTTGCGGAAGGTCCTGGACAATATTCTTGTGTGTGTATCGTCCAAACGCTGACTGACGTGATCCAATTCTATTGTCGATTCGGATGTCATACTGATCCGTCGTGTAGTCGTCCCGCCGCAACTGTATGTAGTTGTTGGATAGCTGCGTCGGTGTCCCAATGTTCGGCAGCGGATAGAGCGCAAGTATGCCGGTCGACTGCGAGCTTATGCGAGGCGCGGGAATCTGATTCCCCTGAAAAGGCAATCCGCCGGTGGGATCTATGATCGTCGTGGAAATCGAGCTGAAGTTGCCACTTCGAAATGCAGATGTCGGCACGGAGTTTGTAATGAAGAGTTGCTGAGGATTCTGAAAATCTTCGAAGGTTCCCAAGAAAAAGGTGTGGCTTCTTGCACCGTAAAGAACGGGGAGGCGTAAAGGGCCCGACAGAGTTCCGCCGAAATCGTTGGCGATGTATTGCGGCTTGGAGGGCTTGGCATAAGGGGTCGCATTCAGCGCACGATCAGTGTGGTACTCGAAGATGTCGCCATGAAACTGCTCCGTCCCGCCGCGTGAGATCGTGGTGACGTCGCCCACTTGTCCAAATTCTGCGTTGTTTCCGACTCCTTGGATCTTGATTTCGCCAATGGATTCGGTGGAAATCGTTGCACTCTTGAGTGGTGCGTTTGCCGTTACATCTTGTGTCGAAATGCCGTCGAGAGAATAATTGGTTTGGGAGAATCCCGAACCCTGGATGGTGTAGTTCCCGCTGGTATCCGCCTCGACGCCAGGCAGAAAACGGATAAGATTGAACGAACTCGTGTTGCCGTTGGTGCGGATGTTTGCGGGTAATGTAAGAACTGTCTGACCGGTGAGTCGCGATTGAATTGTATCGGTGTCAGTCGCGATTGAACCGTCGTCATTGCCAGAAACCGAGATCGTCTGATCAACGCTACCCACCTTGAGAACGGCATCGACCCGTAGAATCTGTCGCGATGCAAGTTTTAGTTGCGAAATATCGACTGTCTGAAAGTTCGCCTTCGATACGTGAATTTGATAAAGAGCAGATGGCATATTCTGAGCGTTGTAAGCCCCGTTTCTGTCAGAGGTTACAGTTCGAACAGCGTCGTGTTCCGTATCCGTAATCGTCACCGTCGTACCTGGGATCACCGCACCCGATGAGTCCGTGATGGTTCCGACGATCGCGCCATAGGTTGATTGGGCAGCGCCGATGCCACTTGCAGCAAAGAGGATGACAAAGAGTTGGAGAAACAGCTTGATTGGCCATTGGCTGTTATTCATGATTCCTCCTGTAGCCTCACGCTACTCGGGGGGCGACGGACCAAATTAAGGGGACATTAGGCAAACGCAACAATTCGCAGTCGTTTAACAAATAAGGAAACGCTCATGTTTACATCCGTAGGGCCTCCGATCGGTTTCCGCTGTCGAAGTATCTACGGATCTAAACTCCCGATCAGCTCGCCACGGGGAGGCTTACGGTAAATGTGCTGCCGCTTCCCATAGTGCTGGTGGCGCTGATCGAGCCGCCGTGTTGTTCGCATACGGTCTTTACCATGGCGAGGCCCAGCCCGAAACCTGACCTGGCAGAGGTGCTGGCGGCGCTCGTCCGGAAGAATCGGATGAATATCTTCGAGAGGTCTGCTTCCGAGATCCCAATCCCTGTATCACGGACCGACATCACGACGGCGCGGCTGTTTGTGTGAATGTCAACTTCGACCGAGCCTCCTCGCAGTGTGTACTTCACCGCGTTCCCCAACAGATTGGCGATGGCTCGCTTCAATTGCATACCGTCGCCCATGACCCATGCCGATTCTGAAGCATTGAGCCGAACGGTTACTCCTTGAACCTCGTAGAGCAGTCGCATTTGCTCTATGATTTCCGCCACAAGAGGGCTCAGATCAAGGCGAACGAAGGGAACAAGATCGCCGCCGGAGTCGAGCCGGGCAAGCGAGAGCACGCGGTCAATCATTGTCGACAAGCCGGCTATCTCCTCTAATGCACTACCCGCTCGAGACTGCACCACTCCGCTAACGTCTGGAAGCTCCGCCAGCTCTTCAATCTCCATCCGAATAATTGCGAGGGGGGTCCTGATCTCGTGGGAGAGTTCTTCCGTATATTTCATGTTGTAGGCCAGGGCATCCTCGAGTCGTTCAATCATCTCGTTCAAGGTATGGCCGAGTGACTCCAGTTCGTCTCCAGTTTCCGGAATGCTGAGACGGCTGCCCAGACCGCCACGTCCGACGCTGTCTGCCTGGGACCGCAGCGTCATCACGGGACGCAGCTCGTGGTCCATCAATAGGATTCCGATAACGCTGGCTACTAGCAGCATGAGTGGATCGAGTACCACAAGGGTCAGGAAGACGCTTCCAGACAAGGCGTCTGAATTGCGAGTTGAGGACGCAGCAAGAAGATCGAACTGAGGACCATTCGGGGGACGGTAGGATGCATGAAGTATCGTGAGAGGGCGTTCTCCCCGAACGCTCTCGAACTGGCCAACGCTTGGCGGAACAAAGCTTGGCTGGGCCAGGAGAGCCCTCCATCGGACATCGCGGCTTTGGTAGATGATCCGCCCAGAGCTGTCCTTGATGGAGAGATAATGACCGCTGCCGTCTGGAGGGGTGTAGGCATCGAGTTTCTCTTCGAGGCCGTGCGATTGCCACGCCTGATAATTCTCTAGCACATGTCCTGAAACACGCCGCACGTCCTGCTCGAGTTCGATCTGCTCAGCGGCCTCCACATGATGTTTGAAGCGGTAGTACACCATCACACTGAATAGCAGCAATACCGCCGCCAATATACCTGAGTTGATCAGGATGATCCGGGCGCGAAGCGATCGTATCTTGATCAACGCTTGACCCGTATAGAGTATCCCGAGCCGCGAATCGTTCTTATCAGTTCTGGCTTGCCTTCGTCGTGGAGCTTCTCACGAAGTTGGCAGATGTATACCTCGATGATATTGCTGATGCCGTCGAAGCTTTGGTCCCACACTTGCTCAAGGATCATGTTGCGAGAAAGGACGCGCTCGGCATTGAGCATCAGATATGTCAGCAAGGAAAACTCCTTCGCAGTTAGGTCGATGGACCTTCCCGCCCGGGATACGCGCTGGGTCAGCTGATCGAGTTCGACATCTCCTACCTTCAACGTATTCGATCTGCCGACAGGACCGCGACGGAGCAGTGCCTTTACCCGGGCGATGAGTTCTACGAATACGAAAGGCTTGGTCAAGTAATCGTCGGCGCCGAGCGCAAACAGCCGGAGCTTTTCCTCTGTCGAGCCATTCGCAGTCAAAACGAGCGCAGGCACCGACTCCGCCAAATGACGAACACGCTGCAGTACTTCTGCTCCGGCCATATCCGGCAGCCTAAGGTCGAGGATCAGCAGGTCGTAGTGGTATTCTCGCGCCAGGTCCACCGCAGTCCTGCCCCTCTCCGCAACATCGACCGCGTAGTGTTCAGCACTCAGTCCGCGTTTAACGGACGCAGCCAACTTCCCCTCGTCTTCGACAACAAGAATTCTCATCGGACTTCACCTATAGAAGTGGTGATTGTCTGGAATCGCGACCGTGGACATCGTACAGCAGGATCACACCGCTTTTGATTAGGAAAAATCAATCTCTGCCTAACCACCGCCTTATATGACTTCTTTATGCTCTGACGAAGGAGCAGAAAATGCATGGATTGTTGAAGTTGTTCGCCTCGGCCGCTGTCGCTGGATTGGTTCCACATGCCGTCAATGGCCAGGCAACGCCGGACGTTAAGTTGCTTACCGAGACCACACTTGCAGACTATACGGGTGAGCGAAACGAGAGTGCAGAACAAACCGGTAGCTTTGGCGAGGGCGGCACTGCCGATTCGCTCGACGTGACGATTCCCGGCTACGCTGCTGAGCCAACGTACATGCATTCATCGAGCAGCAAGATCACGAGCTTGCTGGATCTTCCCGGTGCGACTCTTATCGTCATGGGAAACGCAAATCAATTAAATGACGTACCGGTCTTGAACGTCACAATCAAGATCAAAGATGGGAGATTGCAGAAGGCAGGACCGTTCGAGAAGATAGTGATTCATCCAACGGGACCATACGCCGCACCCCCTCCGCCTGTCATTGCCTATCGCTACGTGTTCCCCAGATAGCTACGCGTATGGACAATCTTGGGACGTAAACAGGGTTTGGAAGCAAGAAGACAGGAGCTGTCTGATGCGACACTTGCTGAGCTGCGAGTTGAAGCGCGGGAATCCGGTGCTTATTCACTAAGAGGCCTTTTGAAAGAGCAAGCTTGACCGCAAGAGTTGCGTAGGAGCGAGAAAGCAGCGGGTCGCGTTCTAGCACTTGTAAGACGCGGCTTTCGCCACACGCAGGATGCACCCAAGGTTCATGGTATTCGCAACGGCCGGCCTTCATCCCTGCGTTGCCTTTCTGCCATACCGAGCTTCGGGCTCCTAAACCCAAGCCATCGCACTACCCAAGGGAGATCAATACGTTAGGCGACCACATCCGCAGCCGTCGTCTGGACCTCGAACTCCTCCAATCGGATGTTGCGGAGCAAATCGGCGTCGATATGACCACGGTTCACAACTGGGAAAGCAACACATCCCTCCCTGCGATCCGCTACCTCCCGGCCATTATCCGGTTCCTGGGTTACTACCCACAGGCCTCCGTCGATTCATTCCCTGATCGCCTCGCCACCGCACGCAGGACGCTCGGTCTGTCTCAGCAAAAGATGGCGGAGAAGGTGGGTGTTGATCCGGGCACCTTGCAGGGTTGGGAAGCCGGGAGGCATCAGCCCACCGGAAAGAGCTTGGAGATCATTGGGCGGATTCTTCAGAGTCGTGAAGGATGAATGAGCAGCCCGAACGACTACCTGGAACTGGGGGAGCACGGCGGAACTGCTCGCTGAGCGCATTGGCCTGTTCTCGCCATCTGACTTCGGGTTCCAGGTCGCCGTCTAGACACTGTGCGGCATGGGCAAATCGTCTCTTCCGTGCTCTCGATCTGCTCGAAAGCTTGTGCATCGGCATGGTGAGAACGATCAAATCCGTCCTCGCTGCCTACCTAAAGATTATCACTGAGTCCTAATCATCGGTTGAAATCGGCCTCTGGTCGATTCTTCAGGATCAACGAATAAGCACATGCATGAGTACCATTGTCTATCGGTTTGGAGCAATGTTGCTGCGTGTTGACAAGCGAAGCAACAAACTGCCAGTGGCTACGCCAAAAACCAGGATCAGCGCCGCGCCGTAGGCCTGTTGATGCCACACGTCATACGGACCCCGTGCATACTTTAGAATCCGCAGCGTGATCTCATCTATGGGATGAAAGAGCCCTGTTGGATAGTACTCGTTCCCCAACGCAGTAAGAATCAGCGGCGCGGTCTCTCCCGCAACGCGGGCCACCGCCAATATTCCGCCAGTAATGATGCCCGCGCGCGCCGTGGGCAGCACCACCTTGAACGTGACCCGCCATTGCGAAAGCCCGAGACCAAGCCCTGCCTCCCGAATGCTGTTTGGGACCAACCGCAAAACGTCTTCCGTCGTGCGCGCCATGATTGGAATCATAATGATGCCAAGCGCCAGCCCGCCGGCGACCGCAGAAAATGTATGGGTCGGTTTGACCAGGACAAAGTAAACGAAAATACCTATGACAATGGACGGAACGCCGATGAACGTGTTGATCGCAATGCGCGTGACACGAGCGAATCGCGTATCACCCGCAATCTCGGACAGGTATATTCCAACTCCAACGCCAAGTGGTACCCCAATGATCATGGAGAAACTCACCAGGATCGCCGTACCCAGCAGGGACGGGGCGATGCCGCCTCCAGATTCGCCAACGGCCGCTGGCTCCTTGACGAAAAAATCCCAGTTGATCGCACCAATTCCGTGATAGATGAGGTAACCAAGAATCGAGACAAGCGCGCCAAGAGTCAACAAAGTGGCCACGGCCGTTAAGCCAAAACCCACTATGCTACGCCATTTTCCTCGCCCTACATAGCCGGAAGGGATTGAAGTATTAGGCCTTGAATCCATGGATTCCTGACATTCTCCGTACAATGAAATATGCGAGGATGTTCACAACAGCTGTGATCACAAACAAGATCAGACCGCAGTAGATTAGCGCCGACAAGTACATATCGGAGCTAACCTCATTGAACTCGTTAGCAATTACGCTTGCAAGGGTGTATCTCCGACACGACCGTGGAACGTCTGTTGCGCGACCCTACCGCGAAGGGGGAGCGGCGGGCCAACTATACGAAGAGTCTCGGTGATGGCAAGCGCTGGGTCGTAAAACCGGAATCGGAATGGGTGCTCACCTCCGTCGAAGCTATCGTTTCGGAGGAACTGTGGGAACAGTGCAATCGCAGCCTCAAAGATAGAAGAAACGGCAGGAAACCCGCCCGGAAGCCGGTGCATCTCTTCGCCGGACTTGCGTATTGCTTTTGCGGCCAGAAGATGTACGTGCCGTCGAACTCGCCGAAATACATCTGCTATCAGTGCCGGAATAAGATTCCGGTGGCCGACCTCGAAGGCGTTTTCCACGAACAGCTCAAATCGTTCTTCTTTTCGTCATCGGACATCACCGCGTACCTGGGGCAGGCCGACCAGACCATCAAGGAAAAGCAGGAATTGCTCGGCACCTTGGAGGCGGAAGCCCAGAAGACCAAACGCGAGATGGACAAGCTCTACAACCTCTATCTGGCAGACGAAATCAGCCGGGAGGGATTCGGAGGCAGGTACCACCCGCTCGAAGAGCGTACAAAACAGATTACCGATCAGATGCCCCACCTTCAGGGAGAGATCGACTTCCTCAAAGTCCAGTACCTATCAAGCGACGAGATTTTCACCGAAGCCAAAGACATCTATTCCCGATGGCTCGAACTTGAGCAGGCAGAAAAGCGGAAAATCATTGAAAACATTCTGGAAAAGATCGTGATCGGCAAAGAGGATGTCTCGATCAGCCTCTGCTACTTGCCATCTTCCGCTGAAATCATGGCAGAAAGGCAACACAACCTCAGGGGTTCATGGCGGCGGCGAGCATGAAACGGGCGGGGAAGGTGAGCGACATAGAGGCGCGGGCGATGGTGACTACGCCGTCTTCGAGCGGCTGGCGGAGGACTTCGAGAACGTTGCGGGGAAATTCGGGGAGTTCGTCGAGGAAGAGCAGGCCGTTGTGTGCGAGCGAAACCTCGCCGGGGCGCGGGATGATGCCGCCGCCGATGAGGCCGGCGTCGGAGATGGTGTGGTGGGGCGCGCGGAAGGGGCGGTGGGCAACCAGGCCGCGATCTGCGTCGAGCACGCCGGCGACGGAGTGGATCTTGGTGGTCTCGAGCGCCTCCTCGAAGCGCAGCGGCGCGAGGATGGACGGCAGACGCTTGGCGAGCATGGTCTTGCCGGAGCCGGGCGGGCCGATCATGAGAATGTTGTGGCCGCCGGCGGCGGCGACTTCGAGCGCGCGCTTGGCGACGTGCTGGCCGCGGACGTCTTTGAAGTCGAATGGGAAGTGTTGGAGTTCGTCGAGCAGACTGGCGGCCTCGATACGCAGCGGTTTGGCGGTAATGGCGCCGAACGCGGCGGAGTTGAGCAGTTCGCGAACCTCCAGTAGCGTGTGGACGGGGTAGACGTCGACGCCCTCAACCACAGCGGCCTCGCGCGCGTTGGAGGCGGGAATCACCAGGTTGCGGATGCCGGCGGCGCGGGCGGCCACGGCGATGGGCAGCATTCCTTGCACCGCCCGCAGGCTGCCGTCGAGGCCCAGCTCGCCGACCAGCAGGAAGTTGGCGATGTCCTTGATGTGGAGCGCGCCGTAGGCTCCGAGAATTCCGATGGCGATGGGCAAATCGAAGCCGGAGCCAGCCTTCTTGATGTCGGCCGGGGCCAGGTTGATGGTGATGCGGGTGGGCGGAATGTCGAAGCCGGAGTTCTTGATGGCGGAGCGGACGCGGTCGCGAGACTCGCGGACGGCGGCGTCGGGCAGGCCGACGGTGTTGAACTGCTCTTCGTTGGTCTTGACGCCGGAGAAGTCGACTTCGACATCGATGATGCTGGCGTCGATGCCGTAGACGGCGGCGCTGCGGGATTTGAAGAGCATAGGCGACCGGAACTCAGCGGATTAGCGGACGACTGAGTGTACATCCGTGGGCGGAAAGGGATTGTGTTGGGAGTCACAGGTAGGCGGATCGAGACTTCTCATATGGCCTGCGGGCAAAGAGTCAGCTGCCCCCGCTAGTCGGATGACTGACGGCATTTCTCAGCGGGTGGAGGCGGTGACGGGGACGTAGAGGCTGGGGGCGGCTCCGCATTGACGCGGGGCGGAGGATTGCCAGGTGGTTCCGTCGGCGAATTGGACGCGGGTCAACTCGACCCAGTCGATCATGATCATGCGCTCGGTCCAGACGGAGGAGTGAAGCAGGGGCGCGCCTGAGCTAGCGGTGAGGTGGAAGGTTTGCGTTACTTCAGCGGGGAGGGATGGCGTGGCGGGGATGATGTGGGTCGTCGGAGGATAGCCGCGCACAGTTATGTCGGCCGAGGCGATCTTCGCGGCGGGCCGGCCGAAGGCGATGTCCAGTCCCTGGCCGTGGCGCATGTGGTAGAGCTGGGCCAACTGGTCGAGCCGGTGCTGCCGATCCTGCGGAGAGAGCTGGCTGAAGCCAGGCTCGCTCTTTAGAGAGCGCTCGAGTTCGGGGAGCGAGAGGGTGGAGTGGGTGTTGAACCAATCGCTCTCGCTGTTGGTCCAGATGACCGCGCCCGTGGCCACACGGTCGACGGCGAGTTGCACCGGACAAGCTTGAGCGCTGGGGGGTATGACCACAACGTGAGGACCGTTGCCGGAGGAGGTTTGCGCGGCGAGGGTGAGGGGCGAGAGCAGTAAGGCGAAGAGCATCGAAGAGAGGCGCATTCGAGTCTCCTGCGGCCCCGATGGGAGCCGGATTGAACGTATACACAAGATACGCTCGCGGAAACGAAACGTCACCAGCCAGGGAGCGCGCGGTTTGGACTTTGGCGTGCGGAGGGTTTTTGCTGGAGCGGGTTCGCTGTTGCGCATCCTATGGATAGAGCTATAGATAAAAAAGCTGAGGGCTGGAGATCGGGCTCACGGCCGCAAACATGGACGGGAACGAGGAATTGGAGTGTGCAATGAAGACTGCAAGGATGCCTTGGAAGGGAAGATTCTTCGGATGGGTTGGGGCAGGGCTGGTTCTGCTTTGGCTCGCAAACCCCGGCGGCGTGACGCAAGCGATGGCGCAGGATGCTTCGGGCAAGGGGCAGAGCGCGCCCGCTGCGACGGCTGGTGCGGTGGCGGGAAACCAGGAGCAGCCATCGCCGGCGCTGCCGGCGAATGCGACTCCGGAGGAGCGGGATCGCGTGGCGTGGAAGCTGCTGACGGACGCCGCGGCCGATCC
>Ga0224534_1001513_pt1 | contig 12159 bp, 13 predicted proteins | sample 714E12024metaG_FD_172012 | JGI IMG/M metagenome (GOLD analysis project Ga0224534, IMG submission 172012) | Peat soil microbial communities from Stordalen Mire, Sweden - 717 E1 20-24 | ecosystem: Environmental > Terrestrial > Soil > Wetlands > Peat | place: Sweden: Norrbotten County, Stordalen... | reverse complement strand
GTCAACGGTATAGCCAGTATGTTAGGCAGAAAAAATCTGGCAAGTGGTGTCAAGGTAGAAGTTGGTGAAAAAGAAGCGGCAATTGAAGTATTCTTGATAGTAGAATATGGGTGTAAAATCCATGAGGTTGCTAAAAACATACAGAAAAAAGTACGTGAAGCCGTAGAAAATGCGACGGGCCTTCAGGTTGTAGAAGTAGTAGTAAACGTACTTGGCGTGAACGTTGAAAAAGAGTCAAGAGAACTAAAAAAGGAAGAAGAAACACCCGAAGAAATGCAGAAAACCAAGTAAAACCTTCGGAGCCTGGCGGTAATCGAGGCCAATGTGCACGTCCAGGGCGTTTCCTTCGCCGAGGGGCCGGAGGACCACCGACTCAAATATGGTCTGGTAAGGAGGGTGAAACAATCCAATGCAACCAGCTTACCGTGTTTTGTCAGTGATCTTTGCGATCCTGGTGATCGCCTTTGCAGCCGTTCTGCTTGCACTCGCCACGGGCTGGGTGATCCCGCAGGCCTATCTGCAATCATTCCTGTCAATTCCAAACAACCTCTGGCTAATAGGCACAGTAGGCGTCATTTTGATCTTGCTGGGGCTGTTGCTGATAGCCATGTCCTTGCAAGGCGAGCGTCGTCCCCCGGAACTGCTGATCGAGGATGCAGGTCTCGGCCGGGTTGAGATCTCGATGACTGCGCTGCATGATATGATTCTCAGGGCGTCCCGCAAAATTAGGGAGACCAGGGAGATCAGGCCAGTTCTCCGCTATGAGAAGGGCGGAGTGGCGGTCACCCTGCACCTTAAAGTCAACCCTGATGCCAACGTCCCCGAGGTGTCGCGGGAGCTTCAGCAAGAGGTTCAGAGCTACTTGGAGGAGAAGGCGGGAATTCATGTCAAGCGGTTGCGGGTCCTGGTCGGAGGCGTCTCTTATGAAGCCCGGACAAAGGTGGAGTGACACCCTGTGGGCACCACTGAGGTTCGCTTCAGTTCACTTTTGAGAAGACAGGCCCTCGATCTTAGAAAGAGGTGGGGCTTAATGGCAGGTAACCAGTCTTTCTACGAATACCTTACAGAGTAGACAGGGAGAAATCGCGGCAAAGTGATCGGCATGCTGATCGGCCTGGTGGCGGCTCTGCTGATCATATTCTTCGGCTTCTGGATGATTATCTTTCTGGCTATCTTAATCCTGATCGGGTACTTTATCGGCAAATGCTTTGACGATAAGGTTGGTTTTGGCGAACTGTGGACGCGCATGTTTGGAAAACGCTGATCCGGAGCAGCTTCTGGCGGTGGTGTCGAGCCCGGAAGCAGAGCGGCCGGGGATGGTTCTTGAATAGCAAGATCAAAAAAGGAGGAAAGCCATGGAGAAGAGAGAGGAATACCAAGGCAAGATGGAGGCCCAACTCGGTGAGTGGGGCAAAGAGATTGATAAATTGAAAGCCAAGGCAGACAAGGTAGCAGCAGATACCAGGCAGGGTTATTACGAGGAGATTGAAACCTTGCGCGCCAAGCAGACATCGATGCAAGCGAAACTACAGGAACTGAAAGCTTCGCAGCATGATGGCTGGAGGGATATCAAGCAAGAGCTGGATCATTATTGGTATGAAATAAATGAATCCCTCCAAAAGGCCGCCGACAGGTTCAAGTAAGAACGATCATTACAGTTCAGCCTCAACCAGGACAGAATCCGTTGGCAATCTGTAGGCAGCCTTATGAACAAACTCTCGTTTCGTGGAGTGCATCTTCGCATTGGACATCTATCACAACAAAATAATAAATATAAAGGAAGGATGATGAAACATGTTATGGACAATCGCGGTAATTCTCTTAGTTTTATGGCTTCTTGGTTTGCTTACAGCGCATGCTTTTGGAGGATTAATCTATATTCTGCTCGTAATTGCTGTTATTGTGATTGTGATACAGCTCCTTCAAGGCAGGCGTCCTTAGTTGCATTCAGTAGCGTTGCTTTAAATTAGACGACCAAGCGGCAGAGCATGGTAATTAGTATAGTACCCAGAATAATTTTAGATTAATGAGGAATGATGCTAATGGCTAATGAAGCCTCTAAACGTTTTACTAAAACAGATGCGTTTGTCATATTAAAAATGCATGCAGTGTAACAAGTAATGGAGAGCCTGGGTGAGTTTCTATGCCTAGGCTCTCTCTTCATCTACACCGCAGCCTTTGAATATGAAGTGTTAACTGTAATCTGGGTCATAAAAAGTTCAAGCTGAGACCGCACAACCCCAAGGCGCACATTTACCAGCTTCTCGTACTCCAAAGCCCGTTCCTGAATCTCCACGGCCTTTCCTATTAGCCGTTGAGCAGCATCCTTTCCATAGGTTGAGTAGTAGCAATTTTCCCAGACATCTCTATGTCCCAAATCTCTCATGAAACTCAACCCCAATAAGTAGTCTATACAGATACCATATCCTGATATTGGAAATGCTGTAAACAGCGTTTGCTGTGTTATACCGGTTAATAGGGAAGAGCGGCGTCCTCAATCATTGCGGCCCCTTCTTCGGCGCAACCCTTGGCAGCCATATCTCACAGGCCTGCGCCCCCGGGTTTCCCTTCTCCATGATCTTCTTCAGCCCATCCCGGCCAGCCATTTTCATGAGATCCATGACGAAAATCACGTTGGGTACCCGCGTGGAGAGCGAGCAGTATTGGGGAATACATTCAACGCAGCCGTACCTGGTCTCCTGGACGCCTTGGATACAGATAAAGAAGCGGCAGTCGCAGCACCTGTTGATGATCATTTCTCTGGCTTCGGGAAGGATGATCCGGTGGGTTTTCCACATGTTATATATATCGAACACCTCTTATACGAATATGAGTTCTCATTATAGCACACATGGAAATCGCAAAAATAGAGCCCCGGCGATTGATCTGACCGGGGCGTTTCTATGAGGTCAGGACTGCAGCATCTTTTGCATCATCCGGGCGTTTGTGAGCGATTGGCCCTTGTAATGGTTGTTGAAAGTCACAAAGATGCGCCCCGCCCCTTGAGCCAGGCTGCGGATGCGTGGGACCCATTCCTGCAGTTCGGCTTCCTGGTAGAGGTAGTCGTAACGTTCGTAGGCCTGCTCGTGCTGCCACCAGTGGCCCGCGTTGCGACCGTGGAACCGGACATAACCGATGTTAGTCGTCAACTCCGTGGAGTTTCCCACCAGCCCCCGCAACTGGGGCTCATCTACTGCCACATAGGCCATCCCCAAATCTCGCAGGAAAGCCCACACCGCCGACTGCTCCCAGCTGGCGTGCCGGAACTCGGCGGCCATGGGCAGTCCCTCCAGCAGTTCTCCCAGTCGGGCGAGATACCTGAGGTTCTCCTGGTAGCATTTGAAGGAGTAGGGGAACTGCAGCAACACCGCTCCCAACTTGCCTGACTCGATCAACGGTTCCAGCGAGAAACGGAACTTCCCGGCATCAGCTTCTGTGCTCTCCTGGCGTTCGTGGGTCAGAGATTTGAAGGCCTTGACAGTGAACACGAACTCTGGAGGCGTTCGTTCAAAAAGAAATCGCAAGGGCAGTATCTAATGTGCGTAAATCTCAAGCTTCTTTCCGCAGGCGGAAGCGATCTTTGCCAGGCTCTCCAGCCTGGGGACGACTTTCCCGCTTTCCATTCTGGCGATTGCCGATTGGGTGGTTCCAATCCTTTTGGCAAGTTCTTCTTGGGACAGTCCCGCTTCGCTGCGAATTTTGATAACCAGGTCGGCAAGATTGTACTCAAGCTCAAAGCTATCCCAGGCTTGCTTAAAGGCAGGATCTTTCAGTTCTTTCTGTAACGTTTCGCGGTAGTCGATCATCAATATCACCTTCAGTATTAGTATTTCTATTGGTAAGTAGCAATATTCGGTTCAGGAGTTTTACTTTTGAGATTTCATATAGATTTTCATCGTTAGCACAGCACGCTTTAAAACATGTAACGGTATCTTCCTGGTCTTTTTTATGTAGCCGTCCACCATTGCCAGTTGTCCGGGCTCAACCTGAAAGAAGAACAAGCGTATTTGCACATTACTATACCGTTCACGCAGCACGCAGAGTTCATCTGGCAATCTTTCCACGTATGGTTCACCGATGGCTGGCCAGTTCTTTGCCAGTAGATCAATGCCACGATAAGCCTTGGCCCTCACAGTTGGCTCAAGAGAATTGAGGAAACCCGTAACTGGCTCTATGTCGACGATTACCAATATCTTTCACCTACTATTTGAGATCATAGCGCAAACGCTATAATCTGTCAACAAAATATTATGCCAATGGACGTTTGCCAAATAAATAACAACCACATCCCTGACCTGGTTTCGTCGTGAGGCCGGGTTATTTGAATCCTAAAAAATTCAAGGAGAGGATGAATATCCGTATGTCTATCGCTATGAGTGAAGCTAGTCTTCCGGAAATCCTAAAAGCGCCGGATATTGCCTGCTATTTACGTATTTCCAGAACGGCAGCATATGAGCTAGTGCATGAGCCAGATTTTCCGGCACTGATTTTCGATCGGAAAATCAGGATACGACGAGAAAGTTTTTTGGACTGGTTGGGCAAGCAGGAAAATTTAAAACCAGGGCATAATAAATAAATACCCTGGCCGAGAACCCGAAGGAGGCGAACACTAGATTTGTCAGGGAATAAAAAACATTAAAACATTGAGTATCTTAATAAGGACAAATGTGGTAATGACAAATGGCGTATTCGGTGGCAATTTAAGGATTCAAAGGGTAAGTGGGTGTACCGAAACCGAGTCGTCTGTGGTTCAGTCAAGGATGCCGAGAAAGAGCTAATTCGTATAAATAATGACTTGAACCAAGATACTTACATTGACAAGTCACGAATGACAGTTGGAGAACAGATCAATGAGTGGTTCGATGCTCATCAGATCTATATTCAAGATAAGACCAGAACGCGGTATGAACAAAGCATCCGACTCCATATCATTCCTGGCCTCGGACACATCAAGCTTCAGAGCCTGAAAGTAGAAGATATTGAAAATTTCTACCGCACTTTGGAACGGAAGGACGGCAAGCCAGGTGATTTGAGTAAGGGAACCCTAGCGTGGATTAACACGACATTGAAACAAGCATTGAATAACGCCTTTGTTAAGGAAAGAATCAGAAGGAACCCCATGACTGATATACAGGCTCCTAAGGGAGCAAAGCCGGGCGAGAGGATCAACCCATTCAACCAGGACCAGGCAGCCATCTTTTTGGAAACAGCCAAAGCAGACCGCTTTTACGAACTTTGGCTCACGTTCCTCGGCACCGGCTGCCGACCTGAAGAGCTACTTGCTCTAAAGAGAACAAGGATTGATTTCCGAAACAAAACCATTACTATCAAAGAAGTAGTAGTTTGTGACATGGGTAGGATGAAGCCTAAACCGCTCCCTAAAACTAAAAGGTCTTACCGGACGATCAAGATCAGCGATGCTGTAGTTGAAGCTCTGAGGACACAAATGGAAAAGGTAGATGCTTGGAAACAAAAAGTCGGACCCAAACTATTCAAGGACAAGGGGCTTGTATTTACATCCGAAACCGGCAACTACCTCAATCCCAGTAATCTTGCAAATCGCCATTTCAAACGGATTCTAAAAAAGGCTGAACTTCCCGACATCCGGCCATATGATCTGAGTTATCCAAACTTAAATAAAATCCAAACGTTTGGATTTTCTGAGACACACGCACGCCACTTTGCTCTTTTTGCAATGCAGCGACATGGAACTTGTATCCAAGAGACTGGGGCATGATGATGTGGCATTCACATGGAAGACGTATTATCACTTGTTACCTGGAATGGATGATGAGGCGGTTGCTAATTTTAACGATTTACTGATTGGCAGCTCGCGTGCGCCGGAGCCCAATCAGAATGAAGCCTCTGAAGATATTCCCGAAACCTCTCGTGTCGATTCTCGTGTCGTAAACAATGTAGTTATGTTTCCGACCGGCGCACTACCTAAAAATAAAACCCGCAATCGCTTGCGGGACTAAGGGTGCAACTGGAGCTGATGGGGGGACTCGAACTCCCGACCTGCGCATTACGAGTGCGCTGCTCTACCAACTGAGCTACATCAGCAGATTAACTTTTCATGCCACAATTATACCTTTCACCAGGCGTTTCCGCAAGCCCGGCCCGCCCCGCGCCCGCCCCTCCACAGGCTGGCGAAGCTCGGTCGTCAGCCAATCCGTACTAAGGCAGGAGCGTCGAAGTGACAATTGCCAAACCGGATGCCAACGGCGGGATGGCCGCGTCGGCCAAGCACCTTAGCGGTACGCCAATCGGCACCGCTCTTGCATGAATATACTTCACCCGACATTCATATCCCTTTTTTAAACAATATAGCAGGATTTTTTTATACATATGCGAATATTTTACACGAATCGAAAGTTTTAAAAAAATAGGGGGGGACTGATTTGCGAAGATTTTGGACGGTATTGGTGATCGTTATGTTGGTTGGCCTGGTCGGTCTGCTGGTGGCCGGCTGTAGCCAGAAGCAGGCAGCGCAACCACAGCAGCAACTGCCCCAGTACAAAGTGGCCTCGGAGATCGACTACCCGCCGTTTGAGTTCCGCGACACGTCGGGCGTCGTCACCGGCTATGACATCGATCTGATGAACGCCATCGGCAAGGTCGAGGGTTTTCAGCCGGTCTTTCAAGACATGAACTTTGACGGGATCATCGCCGCCGTGGAGGCGAACAGTGTCGACGCCGGCATTTCGGCTTTTAGCATCACGCCTGATCGCGAGAAGACGGTCAACTTCTCCATACCGTACTACAAATCCGGACTGAGCATTGCCGTGACGGCGAACAACAACACCATCAAGAGCATCGACGACTTGAAGGGGAAAAGGATCGCCGCCCAGACCGGCACCACGGGCTATGACCGGGCGAAGGCTGTCCCGGGGTCGACGGTCGTACCGTTCGACCACGTCCCGGAGGCCCTGATGGACGTCAAGAACGGAGACACGGTCGCCCTGATCAATGACCTGCCGGTCAACCTCTATTACATGAAAGAGGATCCCGGTGACTTCAAACTGGTTGGCAATACCCTGGACAGCGAGTACTACGGCATCGTCGTGGCCAAAAACAGGCCGCAGGTCCTGCAGCAGATCAACGACGGCCTGAACAAGCTCAAAGCCAGCGGCGAGTTCGCCACTATCTACAAGAAGTGGTTCGGGGTGGATCCGGAACCCTACCTGCCCGGCCAAGCACCACAATAAAGCCAGAAAGGGTGCGCAGTGCAGCCACTGCGCACCCTTTCTCATTTCATGCATAAAACTGTGAGGTGCTCTCAGACTTGGACGTCGTCTTTCAAAATCTGCACTTCTTCTTCGCCGGATCACTGCAAACAATCAAGGTCACTTTAGTCGCGGTATCGCTGGGTATCCTCATCGGGCTGTTCGCCGGCATGGGCCGGCTTTCCCCGGTCAAGACAGTCAAAATACTTGCCACCTGCTACATTGATTTCTTTCGCGGCACTCCCCTGCTAGTGCAGATTTTTATCGTCTACTTCGGATTTCCCCAACTGATCGATGAGGGGCAAATCTTTCTTTATACCCATTTCGGCATCGGCTCGGCTATGGCCAGCACCAACATCCCGCCGTTCGTGGCAGCAATCCTCGCCTTCAGCCTGAACAGCGGGGCCTACGTCGGCGAGATCTTCAGGGCCGGCATCCAGTCGATCGACAAGGGGCAACGGGAGGCCGCCCTCTCCCTGGGCATGACCCCCCGGCAGGCGATGTTCCACGTGATCCTGCCGCAAGCTTTCCGGGTAGTGGTCCCGCCCCTCGGGAACGAGTTCATCGCCATGCTCAAGGATACCTCGCTGCTGACGACGATCGGTTACATCGAGCTGACCAGGCAGGCCCAGATCCTCGACTCCACCTACTTCAAGCCATTCCCGATCTTCGTCAGTGCTGCCTTTTTCTACCTGGTCATGACCCTTGTCATCTCGAGACTGGTCGATCTCCTCGAAAGGAGGCTTGGTGTCCATGCCCTTCATCAGGATTAGAGGTCTGAAGAAAAACTTCGGCCGCCTGGAGGTGTTGCGCGGCATCAACCTGAGCGTTGCCGAAGGAGAGAAGCTGGTGATCATCGGGCCCAGCGGCTCCGGCAAGAGCACCCTGCTGCGGTGCCTCAACCAACTGGAAGAGGCCACCGCCGGCACGATCGAATTCGCCGGCGTGGAGCTCACGGATAAAAAAACTAACCTCCCGAAAGTCCGGGAATCAATCGGCATGGTCTTCCAGAACTTCAACCTGTTCCCTCACAAGAATGCTACCGAGAATATCACCATGGCCCTGCTCAGGGTCAAGAAGATGGACAGGGACGAGGCCGAACGGCGCGCCTTAGCCCTGCTGGACAAGGTCGGGCTGAGCGACAAGGCCCGCAACTACCCGCAGCAACTCTCCGGCGGGCAGCAGCAGCGGGTGGCTATCGCCCGGGCGTTGGCGATGCAGCCGCAGGTGATGCTGTTCGACGAGCCCACATCAGCCCTCGACCCGGAGATGGTGGGCGAGGTGCTCGCAGTCATGCGTAGCCTGACCAGGGAGGGCATGACCCTGATCTTCGTCACTCACGAGATGAAGTTCGCCCAGGAAGTGGGGGACCGGGTGATCTTCATGGACGATGGCATGATCGTGGAGGAGAATGTCCCCTCCCAGATCTTCACCAATCCCGCCAACCCCCGGACACGAACCTTCCTGTCCCGGGTGATGCAGTAAAACCAGTGATGAGTAATGAGTGTTGGGTGATGAGTGGAGCGTGAGACACCTGAGACACGGGAACGGTTCTTGTTCCTGTCTGGAAAAGCCTCTCATCTGCTAAAATCAGAAAACTAAACGCTACCCAAAAAACGGTCGAATTGCCTGACCGTTTTTTTTCGTTTACAATAAACCATTACGCCACCCGCTGCAACCCCATCGACCTTTTGCTTCCGACCTCTATTATCGCAGGCGCCTCTCCATCACCCGATGAGCATTGATTTCCAACGTGTCATCCAGAGGCGCCAGGTCGACGCTGCCGTGCCGCCGGAATAGGGCGCGGGCGATGAGCAGGTCGGCGAAGTGCGGGTTCTTGGAGAGGAAGGGGCCGTGCAGGTAGGTGCCAAAAGCATTCTTGTAGTTGACGCCCTCGGTGCCATCATCCCCGTTGTTGCCATTGCCACGAATCACCCGGGCCAGCGGCCGCACTGTCTCTCCCAGAAAGGTCCGGCCGGAATGGTTCTCAAAGCCGACCAGGGTATCCAACTGCTGGCCGCGGCAGGGCATGATCCCACCCTTGAGTTCCGGATCGAGATCTAACAATATGTTCCCCTTGAGCCGGCGGCTGCCAGCCTCGGTATAGAGGTCGAACAGGCCGACCCCGGGCAGGGTGGCGCCATCCTGAGCGCGGTAATACCGTCCCAACAGTTGGTAGCCACCGCAGATGCAGAGCAGCGCCACCCCATGTTCCACGGCGTCGATCAGCACGGGACCCCTCATCTCCAGGTCTTTGCTCACCAGCCCCTGGTCCAGGTCAGCCCCACCGCCGGTGAAAATGAAGTCGTAATCGGTGAACCGCACCTGGTCAGACAAGGAGATCAGGTCGAGCTGCACCTCGATCCCGCGCCATTCGGCCCGGCGGCAGAAGATCAGCACGTTGCCCCGGTCGCCGTACAGGTTCAACAGGTCCGGATAGAGGTGGCAAACCCTAATGCGCATGCTGTTCCACCGCGCTTCCCAGGCGCCCGAGCAGCCTGGCATAATCAAACAGGTTGGTATAGGTGGCCAGCACGTACAGCTTGTCTGCCTGCTGGGCCGCCAGGCGCCTGAGGCTGGCGGGACGATTCGGCGCCACCTCGATCCGCTCCAGGGGCACTCCGGCGTACTTGAGGCAGACCGCGAAGTCCGCCGCCCTCAGCCCGGCACAGATGACCCGGCCGACAGATGGGTCTGCCAGACAGGCGAAGTCCGCGTCCCACAGCCAAGAAACGTCCCGGCCGTCCGCGGCCAGGTCGTTGATGGCGATCACCAGGGCCTTGGCGCCGCCGGTCTGGATCAGGGTCTTCAGCACCTCGTTCGCCCCGACCGGGTTCTTGATCAGGGCCAGGGTGCAGCGTCGCCCTGCGAACTCGAAGTCCTCCATCCGGCCGGTGGCCGGCTTGTAGCAGCGGGCGGCGAACTGGATGACCTTGTCGCTGACGCCCAGTTCCTTCGCTGCCGCGGTAGCGGCCAGGACGTTATAGACGTTGAAAAAGCCTCGCAGTGGCGCGGTCAATTTCAACTCACGGCGCTCCCCATCCGGAGCCGTCTGCAGCCTGGATTTCCGCAGGGGTACGGTACCACCCGGAGGCACTGCCGCTGCTGCATCATAGTCTGGAGCAGAAGCGGATGCGCCACGGATGCTGACGGACATGCAGAGCAACTCATTCTCGCTGATGCCCCAGGCCGCATAGTCCAGTTCCGGGCGCCGGAAACCACAGTTGCTGCAGAAGTAGTCTCCCAGTTGTCCGAAGTGAAAGTAGTTGTAGGTGAGAGCAGTCCCGCAGCGCTGGCAGAACCGGCCCTCTCTGGTCTCGCGGGTGCTGGCCGTGCCGGTCGTCGCTGCCGGCTCGCAGCCCTGACGCCCAGCGCCTCCGTCGGCTGCAACTGCCCTCTGGCCGCCCTGCCCGATCCCATTTTCACTGACCGGCCGGTTCTCCTTGAGGACACCGAAATATCTGACCTGTGCCCGACCCTGGTCGACCGCCACCACCAGTGGGTCATCGGCGTTGAGAACCAGGGTCGCCCGGGGCAGTGCGGCCACCGCCTCACGCAGCAAGGCAATAGTGCGCTCCATCTCCCAGTAACGATCCAACTGGTCCCGGAAGTAGTTGGTGACGATCACCAACTCTGGGCGGGCAGCGGCAAAGACCTTGCCAACGCTGCCCTCATCCACCTCCAGCAAGGCAATCCGGCTGCGCGGCTGGCCGTTGAACTGCCGGTCCTGGAAGAGGGCAGTGGCCACCCCCGGCAGCATGTTGGCGCCCATAGCGTTATGGGCTACCGGGCGACCTGCGGCGCGCAGGAAGTGGGCCAGAAGATTGGCGGTGGTAGTCTTGCCGTTCGTACCGGTAACGGCCAGCACTCGCTCGTAGGCGGGCGTCATCAGGTTGACTGCGTTCGGGCAGACATTCAGAGCCACCACTCCGGGCAGGGATGTGCCCGGATAATGGAAGAGGTTGCAGGCCGCCGCTACCAGCCGGGCTGTCAGCAGAGCCAGATTCAGGCGAAACCAGGCGCTCATCTCGCATGCTCCCATCCAAATGCTAACTCCAGTTTTATTTAGTGTATCTTGTCCTGAGTAAAATGCAACAAGCTGGTAGACGACTTTTCGTTGGGCAGCAGCATGATGATCAGCAAGGTTGGCGGTACCAGCGCCGCCATTACGGCCAGGGCGGCGGACACCCCGTGAAGGTCGGCTATTCTCCCCATGAGCAGGGTGCCCAGGCTGCCCAGCCCTACTCCCAGGCCCATCATCAGGGATGCCGCCAGTCCCGCCCGGTGAGGCAGCACCTCCTGGGCGTAGACGATGGCAATCGCCGTGGAGAGAAGCAGGGCAAACCCGGCCCATCCCGCCAGGACGAGGCCCCAGATCCCGCTGACATGTGGGAAAAGGATGAATGCGGGGATCAGACCGACAAAGGACAGTCCCAGGGTCGCCTTCTTGCCGATGCGGTCCGCCAGCGGCGCCCCGACTAAAGTGCCCAGGGCGCCGGTGAGCAAGAATACGGTCAGCCAGATGCCTGCGTAGGCAGGGTCTCCTTTTAGATGGTTGACGAAGTAGAGGGGCATGAAAGTGGTCACGCCGATATTGATCCAGGAGCGAAAGGTGACGAACAGAACCAACAGCGCCAGGATATACCGGGTTGCCCCGGGGTTATGATCCGGCGCCGCTGAACGGTTATCGGCGTTTGTTCCCGGACGGGAGTTGAACCGGGCCAGGGCTGGCTGAGAGAACTGGATCAGCAAGGCGGTAACTGCCGCCGGCAGCAACAGCACCGCCATCCCCCTGCGTCCGCCGCCGGCCAACAGGAGCGTCGCTGCCAATGGCCCCAGTCCATAGCCGATGCCGCCTCCCGCCGAGAAGATCGACAGAGAAATCGCGGCCTTGCCCGGGTCGCTGGCCAGAAAAGCCTGCTTGGATGACTCC
>Ga0224534_1001511_pt1 | contig 12162 bp, 16 predicted proteins | sample 714E12024metaG_FD_172012 | JGI IMG/M metagenome (GOLD analysis project Ga0224534, IMG submission 172012) | Peat soil microbial communities from Stordalen Mire, Sweden - 717 E1 20-24 | ecosystem: Environmental > Terrestrial > Soil > Wetlands > Peat | place: Sweden: Norrbotten County, Stordalen... | reverse complement strand
GTCATCAACCGTGCCATTCTCCATGGCACAAAGTCTTGCCTGTCCTCAGCGAAATCGCGAATGTTGTCCAGTCAAACAGTTACAAGGCGCGAGGGTCGGTGCAGGGGGTTCTGACCCATGCTCCTAGAGGTCGACGAGCTCGCCAAACCGGTGCGGGTATGCCTCGAGTCCGCCCCCTTCGGCGAGACGGTGCTCGGCCCCTACCGGCGCGCTGGCTACGAGATTCCCGACCTGCTTGTCGACGCGGTGCCGGTCGGGGGACTGGAAACGTTGGACTTCGAGCGTGACGCCGTTCGAGCGACGCGCGCGCTCCACGACGGCGACATCATCGACCTCGGAGACCGCCGTCTTGAAGTCCTGCACCTGCCCGGACATTCGCCTGGGAGCATCGGACTGTGGGAGAGGTCGACGGGGATCCTCTTTTCGGGAGACGCGGTCTACGACGGCCCCCTGCTCGACGAGCTCGACGGTTCGGACATCGATGCATACGTCGCGACAATGCGACGACTTCGTGAACTGCCGGTGAGGATCGTCCACGGCGGCCACGAAGAGAGCTTCGGGCGTGAGCGACTGCTCGAGATCTGTGATCAATACCTGGCTCTTCGAGCCTGAGGTGTAGAGCTCACGGCGTGGGCGGTCCCAATCACTGGCGAGCGCCGGTTGACAATGTGTGGTCAGCGCGTGAGCCGGGCGATTCGTCGCCGCCCCTTTCAAGACGGCGAGTGGCATGGACCTCAGAGTCCGTTCCAAAGATCCGCTCGAGATCGGTGCTCGCGGCCCGGGCCGCCTTGCCATGAGGACCTGCACGCCTCTCCCTCTTGAGCTTCTACCGGCTCAACGGAATGCAAGGCGATCTTCTCAATGAGTTCGCCGAGGGTGACGCCACTGAACTCTGTGAGGCCCTTTAGGACCTTGGCCATGTGCTTGCCCATACCTGCGCCGAGCTGTACTGGCTCCACATGCAGCTTCCCGTGCGTTTCAGCCGGTTGGACGGCCCGGTTGACGGCGCTGAGGTGATCGCCCGCGCCAGCACGAACGGTGAGCCGAGACCCAAGTGACGAGTTCGGCCAAGTCGTTGACGCGATAATTCAACGAGCGTAGAGTTCAACGGTCATTGAATTAGGAGGCCGGCCATGTGGGCGATGATCGTCAAGGAGTTCCGGCAGCTCAAACGGGACAGGCGAACGTTGGCGATGTTGATCGTCCTGCCCGTGCTGCTGCTCGTGATCTTCGGCTACGCGGCCAGGTTCGAGGTGTCGAGCATTCCGACCGTCGTCGTGGGACCACAAGCTGAGCTGGTTGCCAGTCAACTCCACGCCCCGTTCCAAGTCGTCGAGGTCGACCCAACTGCCGGCAGGTCGCTCGTCGAGTCACGATTGCAGGACGGAAGGGCAGTGGTCGGCGTGGTCACCGGCCAGAGCCCGGTTCTCGCCCTGATGGACGGAACCCAGCTCTTCTCGGTGCAAGCCGCAGAGGGCGCGCTCGCGCGCATGGCCCAGGCCGCCAAGGCCGTTGGCGCGACGGCCCCGGCGGTCACCGTCCAGATCCTCTACAACCCGAATCTCTCCACCTCGTGGATCATGATCCCGGGTCTGACCGGGCTGATCCTTCTCTTCGTCGGAGGCCTGATCACAAGCCTCGGCATCGTGCGGGAACGACAGTCCGGGACCATCGAACAGCTTGCAGTCATGCCGTTCAGGCCATGGGATGTCATCCTCGGGAAGATCGTCCCCTATCTGCTCCTCGCGTCTTTGGACCTCATGGTGATCGTTGTCGTCGGCATGCTGCTGTTCGGCGTGCCGTTCGCGGGAAATGTCGGGATCTTCGCCCTTGGCGCGTTCGTGTTCCTGCTGGTCACACTGGGGATGGGCGTCTTGATCTCCACTGTTTCGCAGAACCAGGGCCAGGCCATTCAACTCGCCATCATGTTCGTCGTACCCCAGATCCTGTTGTCCGGCCTGATCTTCCCGATCGCGTCGATGGCCGCAGGTGTCCGATGGATCGCTTACGTGCTGCCGCTCTCGTGGTACATCGATATCAGCCGTGGTGTGATGTTGAAGGACACCCCGATCACGACGCTCTGGGAGCCGCTCGTGGTGTTGGCAGCGATGGCGGTCGTTGTCCTCGGACTCGCGATGCTCCGGTTCCGGCGTGACCTTGCACCGAGCGCCCGACGCAGTCGGGTCATTGTGCCGGGACCCGAGTCGGCGTCGCCATGACGTGGGGTCTCGAGTCCGCGAGCGTCCGATTCGGGTCGCGAACAGCGCTCGATCACGTGAGCTTGAGAGCAGAATCCTCAACTGTGAGCGTCGTAGTCGGCGGTGACGGCGCCGGGAAGTCCACGCTCTTGCGGGCACTCGTCGGACTCGTCCCGCTGAGCAGCGGCATCGCCCGGCGGCCCTCCAAGAAAGAGATCGGCTACGTCCCGGCCACGGCCGGGCTGTATGTCGACCTCACTGTTGACGAGAACCTGGCCTTCTCTGGTCGCGCCTACGGCGTGCTCGGCTCCGTGCTCGCCAAGAGGTCGACTGAGCTGCTCGAGCGCATCGGCCTGGCGGATGCACGGACCCGTCTTGGTGGGCAGCTCTCGGGAGGGATGCGGCGGAAGCTCGCGGTCGGGATGGCGCTTGTGCACCGTCCGGCCCTGCTGGTTCTGGACGAGCCGACCACCGGTGTCGATCCCGTGAGCCGAGCCGAGCTGTGGCGCCTCATCTCCGCAGCGGCGGCCGACGGCACCGCCGTCGTCGCGACGACGACATATGTGGAGGAGGCCCACCGCGCATCAACGGTGATGCTGTTGGAACAGGGCCGGTCGATCGGGACCGGTTCCCCCTCCGACATCATCGCTTCTGTCCCGGGCAAGCTGGGTGTCGTTCGATCGACGTCACAGCCCCAAGGTCTCTCGTGGCGTTGGGGAACGACGTGGCGCGTGTGGGCACCGTCCAACGACCTGCCCGAGGGAGCCGAGCCGCGGCAACCCGACTTCGAGGACGCCGTCATCATTGCCGCCCTGGCGGACGAGCAGAAGGTGTGGCTCGATGACCGTGCTCGCTGAGGGCCGGAGCCTGACCATGCGTTTTGGCCTTCTCACCGCCGTCGACTCCGTGGACCTGTCCGTGAACAGCGGCGAGGTCGTCGGGCTCCTCGGTGCGAACGGCGCCGGGAAGACCACCCTCATCCGGCTCCTGCTCGGGCTGTTGCGCCCTTCGAGTGGCGAGGCACTCCTCTTCGGGGCTCTCCCGTCGATGAGCACCCGTCGCCGGGTGGGATATCTGCCGCAAACGCTCGGACTGTATGACGACATGACGGTTCAGGAGAACTGGACCTTTACCGCCGCTGCGTTCGGCTCCGCTCGCGATTGCATGCCGGCGGGCATCAGTGGCTCGAAGAACGAGCTCGTCGGAACTCTGCCGCTCGGCCTCCAACGGCGAGTGGCCTTCGCGGTGGCCTTCTCCCACAAGCCCGACCTCTTGGTGCTCGACGAGCCGACTTCCGGGGTCGGGCCATTGAACCGGGCCAGGCTGTGGCAGGACATCCGCGAGAGCGCCGAGCACGGCGCCGGCGTCCTGGTGACCACACACAACATGGAAGAAGCCGAGCAGTGCGATCGGCTTGTCGTGATGGTCGGCGGGCGCGTGGCGGCAGAGGGCACGGTGGCCGAGGTGATCGGAAGCCGCACGGTGGTCCAGGTCACCTGCGACGACTGGCGGAGAGCTTTCGCAGTGCTAGACGCTGAGGGCCTTGTGGTGCAGGCGCAGGGCGACGTGCTCCGGGTCCCCGGTTCACCACAGCAAGTCGAGGCTCTGCTGGCCCGGCACGACCTGCGAGGGGAGGTGGCAACCGTGCCGGCCAACCTCGAGGAAGCGTTCGTGAGCGTCGTTTCGGGGGACTCGCGACGGTGAGTCGTACCGGGAGGCGCCCGGGGGCACCGGACACCCGCGAAGACATCCTGGCTGCGGCGCGACGAGCATTCGCCGCCCGCGGCTACGAGGCCACGTCGCTGCGGAGCATCGCCAAGCAGGTCCACGTCGATCCAGCTCTCCTCGTCCACTACTTCGGCTCCAAAGACGGGTTGTTCCTTGCCGCGCTCGAGGTGACGATTGGCCCGTCCGGGCTGTTCGGCGACCTCGACGCCCTCGAAGTGCCCGAGGCGGCCGAACTGATCGTCGGTCGGTACCTGCTCATGCTCGATCAAGAGCCGACCCGGGACGTGGTCCTCGGTCTCGTGCGTTCGGCAGTGTCCAGCGAGCGGGCAGCAACGATGCTGCGTGAATTCCTGACCAAGGAGATGCTCACATCTCTGAGCTCGCTGATCGACCGGCCCGACGGCCAGCTCCGGGCATCGCTCGTGGTTGCGCAGCTGATCGGTATCGCCATGCTTCGCCACGTTGTGAGGTCCGACGCCGTGGTCCGGGCAAGCAACGACGACCTCGTCTCGCTCGTCGCGCCCGTGATCGAGGGCTACCTTCGATAGGCGCTCGCCGGGGGAGCCCCGCCGGAGGCCCGGCCTGCCGATCCGGCTCGTCGGCCCGACTAGCTTTTCGCCCATGGCCACTGTTCGATTGGGTTCGATCGCGTTGGACTGTGCCGACCCGGCCGCTCTTGGGTCCTTCTGGGCGGCGCTTCTTGGCGGGGAGATCGTGTTCGTGAGCAACGAGTTCGTGGCAGTGAAGACGGACAGGGTGTGGCTCGCAGCCGTTCGCACACCCGACTACGAAGCACCTTCGTGGCCCGACGGCGGCCTTCCCAAACAGATGCACCTTGACCTTGCGGTAGACGACCTGGGCGAAGCGGAAACGGAGGCCCTCAGGCTCGGAGCGGTGCGATCTGCAACCCAGCCCGCCCCGGACCGTTACCTGGTGCTGCTGGACCCAGCCGGTCATCCGTTCTGCCTCTCGACACAGATCCCCGAATTGGAGCCTTGAGCGCCCGGACGCGCCCTGATCGCCTCCTTGGCAATGCGAGAATGTGAGCATGAACGAGAACCTTCCTCCTGCGCAGGTCTGGCCCACCTTGCGGGCACGCGACGCCCGAGGCCGGACCAGGTTCCTTGTCGAGGCCTTCGGTTTCGAGGAGGTGGCCGTCTATGGCGAGGGTGAGCGGGTGGACCACGCGGAGCTGTCCTGGCCTCTTGGCGGAGGCATCATGGTTGGCAGCGCCAGCCAGGATGAGAACGACCCATGGCCACTGCAGCCGGGCTCGTTCGGTGCCTACGTGGTGACGGACAATCCTGACCTACTGCACGCCCGGGCCGTGGCTGCGGGCGCCGAGATCACCACCGGCCTGCACGAGACCGACTATGGATCCCGGGACTTCGCCGTGCGCGACCCCGAAGGCAACCGGTGGTCGTTTGGTACCTATCGCGGAGAGCCCCGTCCCGCCCGTGGTGAGCTGTAGGCGCCGGGTCACTGGCCGATCGCGCCTGAGCGATCATCGGTTGGAAGGCTCAGGAAGTAAGGCGAGGCTTGGCCGGCGTCGGCACGCGCTCGCGATAGAAAGTGTGCAGCGGGTCAGCGAAACGGAGGCCTGGCGATGAGCAGCTCGGGAGCGGGTACGGCCCCTTGGCGGCAGTCTCTTGGACGGGTGGGGGTCTGGGTCGGCGCCGGAGCTGTTGGGCAGGATCCCGGTGGCTTTGCCGCCCGGGTCGAGCGCCTCGGCTATGGCGCGGTTTGGGTGGGCGGCGGCAACCCTGACGGGCATGCCTTCGACCTGCTCGAGCGGACCCTCTCCCAAACGCGCCGGCTCGTGGTAGCGACCGGGATAACCAACATCTGGGCCTGGGAGCCCGCTGCGCTCGCCCGGCGGGTCACTGTGCTCGGGGCCGCGTACCCCGGCCGCTTCGTTCTCGGGCTCGGTGTGAGCCACGCGCCTCTTGTCGAAGGCCTCGGCCATCGCTACGAGCACCCGCTGAAGGCCATGGCCGACTTCCTCGGCGGCCTGGACGCCGCCGAGGAGAGCGAGGCCGACGGCAGGGACGAGCGGCCTCGGCCACGGGTTCTAGCCGCGCTCGGACAGCAGATGCTCGAGCTCTCCCGGGATCGGTCCGCAGGAGCCCATCCCTACCTCACGCCACCCGAGCACACCGAGCTGGCCCGTCACGTTCTCGGCGAGGCGCCCCTGCTCGCGCCCGAGCAGGCGTTCGTCCTCGAGGACGAGCCGCGGCAGGCACGGGCCACAGCAAGGGCCTATCTCGCGCGCTACCTGCGCCTGCCCAACTACCGGGCGAACCTCGAGCGCCTCGGTTATAGCGCGGAGGACTTGGCCGAGCAGGGGAGCGACCGGCTCGTCGACGCCATCGTCGTCCACGGGAGCCCCGAACAAGTCGTGAGCCGGGTCCGTGCCCACCTCGAGGCCGGTGCCGACCACGTCTGTGTGCAGCCGCTCGCCCACGGCGGAGGGATTGATGCCGGAGCGCTCGAGGTCCTTGCCCCGCTCCTGCTCGCCGTTTGAGCCCGGACCGGGAAAGCCAGATCCCCACAACGAAAGGCGCCCAATGGCCCGCATACTCATCACCGGCTCTTCCGACGGGCTCGGCCTCATGGCAGCGCAGCTCTTGGCGCGCCAGCATCACGATGTCGTGTTGCACGCTCGCAACGAGCGCCGCTCCCTCGACGCGCGGATGTCGCTGCCCGAGGCATCCGCTGTCGTCGTGGGAGACATCGCCACCATCGCGGGCATGCGTCAGGTCGCGGAGGCGGCCAACGCGACGGGCCGATTCGACGCAGTCATCCACAACGCCGCCGTCGGTTCCAGCGAACCTCGCCGGATCGTCACCGCAGACGGCCTGAGCCACGTGTTTGCCATCAACGTCCTTGCCCCCTACGTTCTCACCGCCCAGGTCGAGATGCCGAGCCGGCTGATCTATCTGAGCTCGGGCATGCACCGCGGCGGGAGCCCATCTCTGGACGACCTGCAGTGGGCGCACCGCCGATGGAACGGCTCGCAGGCGTACTCCGACAGCAAGCTCTTCGTCGCCGCGCTAGCCGCGGCAGTCGCACGCCACCGACCCGACGTCCTGTCGAACGCCGTCGACCCCGGCTGGGTGGCCACGAAGATGGGAGGGGCCGGCGCACCCGATGACCTGGCCCTGGGTTCGGTCACCCAGGCATGGCTGGCCGTCGGTGACGATGCCGGGGCGCTGGTGTCCGGCGCCTTGTTCTACCACCAGCGTCCCTGCAGGACGCACCCCTCGGTGCACGACCACCGATTTCAGGAAGACCTGCTCGCGAGTTGCGCCGACATCGGCGGGGTCACGCTGCCCGGCACCTCGCGAGGCGACTGACCGGCCGCTCGAATCCTGACGACGTGCGTTGGGGCCCGCGGACAGCGGTGCTGCCAGAGCTCGAACGACCTGGGGACCACGGCACTTGTTGGGTTCAGGCGCGCACGACCTCGAGCGTTGACAGAGTCGGGTCGGCCGCGTACGCGACCCGCACTCCGTCAGCTGCGACCGCTCGGAGACCGGCGAGGAGGTCCTCGGTAACCAGCTCGCCGGGCGCCAGTACCGGGATGCCCGGCGGGTAGGGAGCGATGAGCTCAGCAGAGACGCGTCCGACAGCGAGGTCCGCAGCGACCGACTCGTGAGCGGAGAAGAAGGCCGCCCGCGGGCTCATCACGCTCATGGGCCGGACCTGCCAACTCACAGCGATCGACGGCGACCGCGGTGGGCCCGATGTCGCGTGAATTGCCGGAACGAGGGCGCTGACGAGCTTGTCCAGCGTGGCCTGGTCGTCGGCGACGGTCACAATCGCCACGATGGTGTCGCGGTCGGCCAGCTCCAAGGGAAGTCCCTGGTCGATGAGCATGCGCTCAACCTCGATGCCGTTTGCTCCCACACGCGACATCAAAACCACGAGTCGCATCGGGTCGAAACAACCCGCCATGAAGGAGCTCTCGTCGGGGACTTCGAGTCCCGGGACCTCTTCACGTAGGCGTTGCCGGGCGTTCTGGACAATCGGGATGACGCGTTCCAGCAGCTCGGGACCGCGGGCCTCCATCAGTGCACGACATGCGTCGATGCTCGCCAGCACCGATCCAGCAGAGCTCGTCGAGTGGCTTGCCTCGAAACCCCGTTCGAGGCGGTCACGGTCTAGGCGCTGGGTGCGGGCGCATACCAGGCTCGCCTGGGTGTAACCGGGGAGGAGCTTGTGGATGCTCGTAACCATCGCGTCCGCTCCGAGCGACATGGCATGCGCCGGCAGCTGCGGGTGGTGACCGAGATGCGCTCCCCAAGCCTGGTCCACTATGACGGGCACGTCGTAGTGGTGGGCGACTTCGATGATGCGCCCGACGTCGGAGAGCGTGCCGAGGTAGCCCGGCTCAGTGATGAGCACAGCGCGAGCGTCGGGATTGGCGGCGAGCGTGGCCTCGACGTCTTCGACGGCCACTCCGAGCGGCATGCCGGTGCCGGCGTCGATCGCCGTAGGCAGCCAACACGGCTCCAGGTCCGCCAGCACCATGCCCAGCAGCAGGGACCGGTGCAGCGACCGCGTCACGACGACCTTGTCGCCCGGCTGGCCGATCGCGAGGCAGAGCGCCTGGTTGCAGTGCGTGGAGCCTCCCGTCGAGTAACGGCACCAGTCTGCGCCGTACCAGCGCGCAGAGCGCCCCTCGGCTGCCGCTAGGAGACCGCCCGCTGACTTGACCGTGTCGACGCCGCCGTAGAGGGGAACATCGCCTGCGACCACCGCACCGAGGTCCTCGTCGAGCTTGAACGCACGGCCCTTGTGGCCCGGCGTGGTGAAAGGGGTCGCCTTGGACTCGCGGAAGTTCAGATAGCCGTCGAGGAGCGGAGCGTTGGCGCGAAGCCCTACCGGGGCGCTCGGTTCGGGCGCGGCTTCATTGGCGGCCTGTCGAGTAGTCATTGCTTCATGCGCTCACGTCCGGGTGAGGCTAGCCGCGCACCTTGCCCCAAGAGAAAGTGCTCGCTGTCCGGCCCGCAAAGCTCCCGGCCATCGGCCCTGCCGGTTGCGGGACCGGTGCGACATCGTCGAACGCCGCGACAGGCTGGACAGGACCGAGAAGAGAGATCCGGCGGAAAGAACCGAAAAAGCGGAGAGAAGGCTCCCGATCGAGCAAGCCGAGCCGATCGAGCCGATCGAGCAAGCCGAGCCGATCGAGCCGATCGAGCAAGCCGAGCCGATCGAGCCGATCGACAGGACGGAGCGGTTGGATCCGATCGAAAGGAACGAGTCCTCCGACCAGAGAGACCATTGCAACGTGCTCATCTTGAGGTTCCTATCATCTCTCGCCGGACGAAGAAGCGGTTTCAGGCGGGCCGATGCGCAGCGTTCGCCGCCGCCAGAGTCACCGGCTCACCGGACAGTGATCATCGCGCGCAAAGCTGACCGCGCTCACTTCCGGGTCGTGCCGCCTGACGCCGGTTTCACGCTCGGCTCGCAGCAAGCGTCCCCGGCATCGATCTGCGCCGAGTGGAATGCAGAGCCCGCTTCCTCGATAGGCTCTGCTGGTGCCGCTCATCCAGGTGATTGTCGGCAGCACACGCCGGGGCCGCTTCGCGGACAAGCCCGTTGCGTGGTTGGCGGGTCGACTCGGCCGCCGGGAGGGCTTCGACCTCGAGATCTTGGATCTTCGGGACCACCCGTTGCCGCTCTACGACCGTGCCGTCCCACCGGCTCGCTCACTACGGGACTACCCCGACGAGGATGTGGGCCGCCTGGGCCGAACCATCGAACGCGCTGACGGTTTCATCATCGTCACCAGCGAGTACAACCATGGTTACCCGGCATCGCTCAAGAACGCGATGGACCACGTGTTCCCCGAATTCAATCGGAAACCAGTGGCGTTCGTCGGCTACGGCAATGTCGGCGGGGCCCGGGCGATCGAGCAGTTACGCCTCGTCGCGGTGGAATTCGAAATGGCTCCACTTCGCCATGCCATCCACATACTTCCGGAGCTGATGATCGCCGCCATGCGCGCCGATCCGTTCTCTTCCGAGGTGTTCAGCTCGTTGGACCAGCGTCTCGAGACGATGGTCGCGGACCTCCTGTGGTGGACCGCGGCGCTCGGCGCCGGACGTGCAGCTGACAAACTGACACTGTGACCGATATCGACTTTCGTCTCGTCGCCGAGGTCAGCTCGGACAGCCCCAGCGCGATTGGACCTCTGCTCGAACAGCTCGTCGGGCGCACCGTCACCGCAACACCTGAAGGCTTCCACGTCGACGCCTGCATGAGAGGAGCCGACGCCCGCGAGCTCAACCGTTTCTTGTTGTCTGCACTGCGTCGCGTCGAACGCCGGACCCGCCTGCGCTCCGAGTGGACCGGCAACGGCGAAACGCATCGGTTCTTCGACTACGTGCCAAAGGGCAGCCGTCCAGCTTCGCCAAGCCAACCCGAGGCCTGAGGTGCCAACCCGGGGCCTGAGGACTTCCATCGCGGCTCCACGCGATGGTGCCCGCCCCTGATCGGGGAGCGGGCACCCATCTGTTCAGTTGTCTGCATCCCGAGAAAGCCGTGGAGTCTCCGGGATCTTGAGGCCTCAGGCGAGCTTTGTGCGCTCTGGCCGCTGCTTTATGCCCTTGATGGCGCATCGCCGTCACCGTCATTCCTGAGTGCCAAACTCAGTAGGTACAACCCCCTACGAGGCGCCGCCGGGCTTCTGGTCAGCCTCGGGGATGCACAGGAATTCGTCTCGCACGCTTCGGTTCGAGCCCCTTTCCTGATTCCGCTCCGGGAACCTAGAGCAACAACACCGAAGGCTCCAGTTTCGTTCCCGATCCGAGCCGATTTCGAGATGACCTCGCGGTCGACGCTCAGGGCCGGCGCTGAAGGGCGGAGACGGCATGTTCGACAGAGGCGAAGAGATGATCGGGGCCGAACTGTTCGAGGAGCGCACCGTGCTTGAGGTCGTGATGGACCAGGTGCGTCGCCCGGGCGATCTCGATGGTTGCTCCCCGCTGGCTGAGCTCGCCGGCTAGTGCCGCGTCAGGCAAGGTTTGCCCTTTTGGCAGCCGAGTCCAAACGGGATTCCTGCGATGATGTGGCGGTGGATCCGATCTACCGGCCTGGCGTCGTTCCAGAACCGCCGGAGTTGTGCCACGGACAGGTGCTGCTACGCAGGTGGTCGTACGACGACCTTCCCTGTATCGAGGAGGTGAGCCGGGATCCCGTCATACCGACCGGTACAACCGTGCCGAACCCCTTCTCCGAGGAGGCCGGTCGCGCTTTCGTCGAGCGACAGTGGGGACGTTTCGCTTCGGGTGAGGGCTTGGTCCTGGCGATGGCCGAAGCAGCAACCGGCACCGCCACCGGTATGATATGTCTGCTCCACAGACAGCAACCCGGTGTGGTTGGCGTTGGTTACTTCACGGTCGCAAGTTGTCGTCGGCGAAGCTCAGCCCGCACGAGCCTGAGCCTTCTGAGCCGTTGGGCGTTGAGCCTGCCTGGGATTGTTCGACTCGAAGCACTCATCCAACCCGAGAATGAGGGATCGATCCGAGTCGTGGAGTCTGTGGGCTTCCACCGCGAGGGTTTGTTGAGGAGATACCTCGACTTGGGCACCACTCGCGATGACGTATTCCTTTACTCACTGATCCAAGAAGACGTCGACGGATTCGACCCAGAGACACGCAACATCGCAAACCTTGCCTGATGCGGCACTAGATCCCGCAAGGCCTGCAGGCCGGTGAAGTCGATGTCGGACATGCCGTTGGCCTCGAGGATCACTGCTTGCACAGGACTTGATGCGGAGCCGACGAGCTGGACACGCTTCGGCCTGGTCCCGGACCACGTCCAGCGCGGAGGGCAGGATCCAACCTGGCGACCATGATCACAGCGGTCCACACATTGGTCTACCCGGACGACCCCGAGACGGCTCGAGCGTTCTTTCGGGACGTTCTCGACTGGCCGCATGTCGACGCCCACGGCGGTTGGCTCATCTTCAAGACGGGGCCTTCGGAGCTCGGGGTGCATCCGACTTCGAAACAGCAGGGTGGGGAAGTGTGGTCGACCCACCAGCACCACCAGATCTCTTTCATGTGCGACGACGTCACGCTGACCGTGTGTCAACGGTCATGGTTCTCCTGGGGTTCCTGTGGGTCACTAGACCCCGAGATCGCTAGATACCCCTTGTCATGACTGGGCTTTGAAGTTCAAGGCGGCACGCGGTGATCTGTCACAGAGCTCGGTGATCTGTCACAGA
>Ga0224534_1001510_pt1 | contig 12164 bp, 9 predicted proteins | sample 714E12024metaG_FD_172012 | JGI IMG/M metagenome (GOLD analysis project Ga0224534, IMG submission 172012) | Peat soil microbial communities from Stordalen Mire, Sweden - 717 E1 20-24 | ecosystem: Environmental > Terrestrial > Soil > Wetlands > Peat | place: Sweden: Norrbotten County, Stordalen... | reverse complement strand
CTTCAAAAAGAAGCCGGAACAGGCCGCCCGCGATATGGACCGGCTCTTCGAGGTCTTCCAGGCGCACAACATCCGCTACTTCTTTTACATCGGCGGCAACGATTCACAGGACACGTCCCACAAAATACATCTCGAAGCGCTCAGGCGGAACTGGGACATGCGCGTCATCGGCGTGCCCAAGACAATCGACAACGATCTGCCGCACACGGACAGTTGCCCCGGCTACGGTTCGGTCATCAAATACAACGCGGCTACGGTGATGGAGATCGGCCTCGACGTCGGCAGCATGGCCACCGACGACGGTTCCTGCTGCATCGTTGAGGTGATGGGCCGCTCGGCCGGATGGATCGCCGCGGGCACCGTGCTCGCCAGGAATTCCGAGGCCGCGCCGCCGCACATCATTCTCCTGCCCGAAGTGCCTTTCAAGCAGGACAGGTTCCTGGCGCGCGTGAAGGAAGTGGTTGAAGCCTCCGGCTGTTGCATCGTGGTCGTGGGCGAGGGGCTGAAGAACGAAGCCGGCGAGGAGTTGGGGGCGGACGAGACGCGTGTGGATGCCTTCGGCCACCCGGTGCTCTCCGGGGCGGCGGAAGCGCTTGCCGAGATCGTGGAAGGCAAGCTCGGCACCAAGACCCGCACGGTGAAACTCGGCTACGCACAGCGCGCGGCCGCGCATTTTGCCAGCTTCACGGACGCGAACAACGCTCATGCCTGCGGCGTCGCCGCCGTCAAGGCGGCCCTCGAGGGCCGCAGCGGTTTCATGGTCAAAATCGTGCGGGGCGCCGCATCGAACGGGTCCACGCAATGGAGCACCGGCTTGCAGCCGCTGGGCGACATCGCCAACGTCGAGCACTTCATCCCGCGCGACTGGATCACGGAAGACGGATTTCTGCCGAACGAGAAATTTGTCGAATACGCCCGGCCGCTGATCGAAGGAGAGGTCAAGTTCCCGCTCGAAGGCGGTTTGCCGAAATACGTGACGCTGGAACACGTGATGATCGAGAAGAAATTGGCGCCGCGGTCTTGAGCGGGAGCATCCCCACACCGGAACAATGCAGTTGGAAGTGGGGAGCACACGCGTCCCCGCGTGTTCCGACCGGCGTCTCGCCGGTCGGATGAGGGCGCAATGCAATCACGAAATCGCGACTTGCCGCATGGCCCAGAAGTGGTTGGCGAGACGCCAACCACTGCACGCGAGACGCGCGCGATCCCCTGGGACGGAACTGATCCGGCAGAGACGAAGCGATTGACCTCTGCGCTTCCGAACCATTAAACGGCCCTTTCCGCATTTTCTTTGAACTTTTCTGCCCGGCCGCAAGAGGTATACATCGGACGTGAGCAATGATCTTCCAGGGATGGATGATGCGACGCGATGGATTGAAGCCTTGTACCGTGAAACGGGACGTCAACTGCTGACGTACCTTTCCCAGCGGGTCGGCTGCGCGGTCGCTGAAGATCTGTTGCAGGAAACGTTCGCCGCGGCGCTGCGCCATCCGGAACGGCTTCGAGCGTCGTCATCCGCCCGCGCTTACCTGTTCGGCATCGCCCGAAACCTGGCAGCGACGGCGTCCCGGCGGGCAGCGCGTGAAGCGGAGCCGGTATTCTGGAACCTGGCGGCTGACGAAGAATCGCCGCCGGACCCGAGACTGGATTTGATGCGGGACGGGATCGCGCGGTTGAAACCCGAGTTCAGGGAAGCGCTGGAGATGCGATTAAAACACGAACTGTCTTACGACGAAATCGCGGAAGCGCTGGACGTGCCGGTTGGCACGGTGCGCTCGCGGCTTCACCATGCGGTGAATCAACTCCGGCGCCTGTTGCGGCAGCCGCAGGGCAATTCCATTTCTGAAAAGGAACAATTATGACGCAGGAAATCTTAAATCGTTTGCTCATCGATCGATCGCTCGGCGCCCTTGCCCCCGACGTGACCGCGTTGCTCGATGGTTATCTTGAACGGGAACCGGATCATTCGGAAGTGGCCGGGGAGATCGAGGAATCGGTGCGGTTGGCCAAACTGGCTCTGAGGTCCGGGCCTGCAATCCAACTGCCGCCGTTGAAATTGCTGCCGTTGCGGGAACGGCCCCCGGCGGAACGCCGGCCCCGCCGCGCCTGGTGGCCCGCGGAATTGGCCGCCGCCCTTGTCCTGGGCATCGGACTCGGTTTCCTCGCGTTCCGGCCAGGCGAACCCGCACGGGTCAAGGTCGAAACGGCCGCGGCGACTGTTCCCATCGAAACGGTCGATTCCGGATCGTCCAACGCGTTCTGGTCGGTGCAACGACTCGCGCGCATGGAACCGAAAACGGCTTCAACCCGCGGCCCGCGTGTCACGTGGAAATCGTTTCTGCAAAACTCCCAAGCGAACAACTGAATATGAAATGTCCAATCTTGTCCCGACGTCTTCGCGCGCGGTTCGGCGCCTACATGCTTGTCTCCACCCTGTTTTTGGTCCTGGCAGGCTGCGTGACGCAACGGATTGTCTGGTCGCCTGACGGCAAACAAGCCGCAGTCCTCACCGACGAAGGTTTGTATTTATGTGATGCCGACGGAACGATCTCGGGCTTGTTGCTGCCCGATGTGGTCACGGTCGCCTGGTTCAAGGACTCGCGGCGACTGGCGGTCGATCGAAGCCAGTCCTGCACGAATTGGCATGGTCTGGCAGCAGTCCTCAATCCGCAGAGCCAGGAAAACATAAGGCGTGCGGCGACCGAGTTGCTGGCAAAACTGCAGAAGGGAAACCGCGACCAGGTTCTGGAAGCGGAACACCGATCCGAAGAGAAGCCGCTTTTCGCCCGTCTCCTGTATTTGCGCGATGAAGGCGGCGACGCCGCGCTCAAGCTGTTGGAAGGGGCGAAGGAGTTAAAGGACTTGAAAGTGGATGTAAGCACGCTGGCGGTGGCGCAGGTGAGCAATGGAGTCCTTGACGTTGGGCCGATCCTCACCGCCGAGATCGGGGCTATTGTGGAAATCCGCATTTCCCCGAACAGCGCTGCGCTGGCTTATACGGCGGAAGACGGTTTGTCCGTTGTCGCCGTCGGCGGCGGCGAGCCGCCCCGGTTGGTGGCCGGGATGGCCGCAGACTACCCGGATTGGTCGCCGGACGGGAATTCCCTCGTTTACATCACGACAACGACGACCAACTCGACGGACGACATCAAATTGGGAGTGTTGACGCGGCGGCGCGTCCTGAACGAACGCGGGCAGGTGGAGATTCAGAGCGCGAAAGACGATCTGGCTGGTTTGCTGTTCAATGAGCAAGCGCGGGTAAGATGCCTTCGGGACGGGCGCATCCTGTTTGCGTCGGAAGAATGGCGGTTGCCAGTCACCACGAATGACCTGCCGCAGCGCCAGCAGTTGTTTGCCCTGGATCCGGAGCGGCAATCCACGCTGACCCCGTTGGTGCCGCGCGGCACGCAAGAGATGCTTCCCCCCAGCCTGTCAAGCTTCGAGGTCAGTCCGGACGAGAAACGCGTTGCTGTCGGCGGCGACAAGAGCAGCGTGGCGGTGTTCACGCTGGCCAGCGGGAATGTTGAATTGGTCCAGGATGCAACCGGTACCGACCTGAAGAGCATCCCTTGCTGGCGATCGGCCACCGAGCTCTGCTACATTGCCATTCAAAGTTCAAACACCAACCAGCCCAAGGCGGAAGTGGCATTGTGGGAGAATGGAAAAACCCGCGTCATCAGCCGGACCTGGCCGGCACAAGCCCGAAAAGGGCTGCTGGAATAGCCGTGGTGTCCTCTGCACTTTCAACCTCGACAGCGATCTGTGGTTGCGGTTTGCTTTGCAGGATTTTGATTCGCATCCGAACGAATGAACGCAGAGCAATTGAAGAAGGCGAAGTCGCTCGGTTTTTCCGACCGGCAGATCGCGCATTTGACGGGCCGGACGGAGGATGCGGTCCGCGCGGAGCGAAAGCGCCTGGGCCTGATCCCCAGCTACCGGCTGGTGGACACCTGCGCCGCCGAATTTGAAGCCTACACACCCTATTACTACTCGACGTACGACCGGGGGGATGACGAAGTCCGTCCGTCGGGCAAGAAGAAGGTGATGATTCTGGGAGGCGGACCGAACCGCATCGGCCAGGGCATCGAGTTCGACTATTGTTGCGTGCACGCGGCGTTCGCGCTCAAGGAGGACGGTTTCGAAACCCTGATGGTCAATTCCAATCCGGAGACCGTTTCGACCGACTACGACACGAGCGACAAGCTCTATTTCGAGCCGCTGACGCTGGAGGACGTGCTGAACATTTACGAGCGGGAGAAGTGCTGGGGCGCGATCGCCCAGTTTGGCGGCCAGACACCGCTGAACCTTGCTCTCGGCTTGCAGATAAACGGCGTCAACATCATCGGCACCTCGCCGCAGGGCATCGAGATCGCCGAGGACCGCAAGCTGTTCGCGGCGATGTTGCGCAAGCTGGACATCCCGCAGCCTCCGAACGGCATCGCGACCAACGAGGCCGAGGCGCTGGCGGTGGCCAGGACGCTGGGTTATCCGATTCTCGTCCGTCCCAGTTTCGTGCTCGGCGGCCGCGCGATGCAAATTGTGTATTCCGACGCGGAACTCCAGCACTACATGCGCTTCGCCGTCGAAGCCTCGCCTGAGCGCCCGGTGCTGGTCGACAAGTTCCTCGAGGACGCGACGGAGGTGGACGTGGATTGCATTGCGGACGCGGGCCGGTTTTCGAGCCCCGATGAGGGCACGATCGTGATGGGCGGGGTGCTGGAGCACATCGAGTATGCGGGGGTGCATTCCGGGGACGCCGCGATGGTGCTGCCGCCGCATTCGCTTTCGAACGACGTCCTGGAAACAATCCGCGGGCACACGCACGCGATGGCGCGTGAATTGAAGGTGATCGGCCTGATGAACGTGCAGTATGCGGTGAAGGGCGAGACGGTTTACTGCCTGGAGGTCAATCCGCGCGCGTCGCGCACCGTGCCGTTCGTCAGCAAGGCCATCGGCGTGCCGCTGGCGAAGCTCGCCGCCAAGGTGATGGCCGGGAAAACATTGAAGGAACTCGGGTTCACCCGGGAAATCCGGCCGACCTACTGGGCGGTCAAGGAGTCCGTTTTCCCCTTCAACCGTTTTCACGGCCAGGACATTCTGCTCTCGCCCGAGATGCGGTCGACGGGCGAAGTGATGGGCCTGGATGCCGACCTGGGGATTGCCTACGCAAAATCGCAGATGGCCGCGGGCTCGTCATTGCCCTTGAGCGGCCGTGTGTTCATCAGCGTGAGCAACGCCCACAAGGTGGAGGCGGCGGCCGTCGCCCGGGAATTCGCCGCGCTGGGATTCGAATTGATCGCCACCAGCGGCACCGCCGCGGTGCTGGAGAAGGCGGGATTGAAAGTACGGCACATTTTCAAGCTGCAGGAGGGCCGTCCCAACGCGATCGACCTGCTCAAGAACAAGCAAATCCAGCTCGTCATCAACACGCCGGCCGGCCAGGCGCCGCGCGCCGACGAAGTGAAAATCCGCACGACGGCCGTTTACACCGGCACGCCCATCATGACGACCCTGAGCGGCGCGAAAGCCGCGGCGCTCGGCATTGCCGCCTTGAAGAAGGCGGGTTACGGCGTCAGGACGCTGCAGGAGTACCACTGACCCGCCGCTGCCGAAGGGGTCAGTCCTGGTAATTGACAATTGGTCCTATTTGCCTGCCATTACGGTCATGTCCTGGCCGGTGGCGCGCTCGAGCCGGGCGCGGGCGACGGCGTAATCGTGCAGGGCCTGGACCTGGGTGGTACGGGCCTGGGTGAGGGAGGTTTCGGCGTCGAGAACGTCGAGTTGGGTGCCGGTGCCCGCGTCCGCGCGTGCGCGGGCCAGGCGCAGGGCTTCCTCGGCTTCCTCCTGCACCTTTTCCTGCGACTCGAGGACTTCACGGGCTTCGATGAAGGTGGAATAGGCGGTGCGCACTTCCAGTTCGATGCGGCGGCTGCTGTCTTCCAGCTCGGCCCTGGAGCGGTCGAGTTGTGCGCGGGCCTGCAGCACTTTGCCGCGCGTGAGGAGACCGTCGAAAATATCCCAGCTCATTTGCGCGCCGGCGTTCCAGCCCCGGATGTCGCGGCCCGGATCATCCACAAACTCGTAGTTGTGGACGTCGTACCCGGCAAAAAGCTGGACGCTGGGCTTGTAGCCGGACCTGGCATTGATCACGTTTTCGCGCTGCAATTGTTCCTGTTTCCGCAAAGCGCCGAGTTCCGTGCGCCGTTCCAACGCCTGCTCGATGGCGGCCGGCAGTTCGATCGGGTAAGGCTCCGCCTGGAGACCATCGACCAATTGCAGGGGGATGTCCTCCCAGACGGACCTTGGCAGGTTGTAGCCCAGGAGGTTGGAAAGGTTGTTTTTGGCGATGCGGGAGTCGTTGCGCGCGCGGATCAAAGCGGGCCGCTCGTTGGCCACCGCCACTTCCGCGCGCAGCACGTTAAAGCGCGGCACGGTGCCCGCCTCAAACCGGTGCTGCTGGTCTTCGAGCTCCCGGCTGAGCAGATCGACCGAAGCTTCGTGGACGACAATCTGCTGCGCGGCCAGCAACACGTCGTAATAGGCTACTCGCGTGGAAACGAGCGTGTCGGCAACAGCGGTTTGATAGTGGAGCAACGCCTGTTCTTTCGTCAGCCTTGCGGCGCGCAGGGCGGATCCCATGCGTCCACCCTCGTAAATCGATTGGACTATCTGAATGTCCGCCCGCCAGTTCTGATGGGCTTGAACAAACGTGGAGCCGCCGGTGGAGGCGCCGCCCAAAAAGGGGAAGGTGTCGATGTCTGAGGGGTCCGTGTCGGTGTAATTCCCCGTCGTTCGGACCTTGGGCAACACGACCGCCCGCGTCTGGACCACGAGGCCGTAGGTGGCTTCAAGGTCAGCCCGGGCCTCTCGAATCGAGCTGTTCTGCTGGAGGGAAAGGTTCAGCGCGTCCACCAGCGAAAGCGGGCGGGTGATCCAGGCCGGCAGATTTGTGACGGTGACTGCGGAGTTGGTTTGCGCCTGTGACAACAACGGCAGGAGCAGTGCAATCAATCCCACCGCAAAACAGCTTAAAGAAACGTGATAGATCCCGTGGTCCGGATGTTCGTCTGACCTTTTCATATCCAACGCCCATTATCGCGGTTTGCGACTGTGGGTGGCGAGTTTTTTGTTGCGGCCACCGGCAACCGCCGTTCATTTCTTTCCTTTCCCTTTACCGCGGTTTTTTGTTAATCAGGTCGAACGATGAACGCCTTCAACACCAACGCCATCCTCGTCATCATGAGTGGAATCCTCTCAACCGCATCCGGACAGCCCGCCGGCTCCCCGCCCGGCGTCATTGCGCCCGGCGCAAAACTGCAGACACTGGCGGATGAGTTTGAATTTGCGGAAGGCGCGACGTGTGACGCGCGCGGCAATGTCTTCTTCACCGACCAACCCCACAACCGCATTCTGAAATGGAGCGTCGAGGGGAGGCTCACCACGTTCCTGCAACCCGCCGGACGCGCCAACGGCATGTGTTTCGACACGGCCGGAAACCTGCTCGCCTGCGCCGATGAAAAGACCGAACTGTGGTCCATCGCGCCTGACGGGAAGCACACCGTGCTGGCGCGGGAATTCGAGGGCAAACCGCTGAATGGGCCGAACGACGTCTGGTCCGCGCCGGGCGGCGGCCTCTACATCACCGATCCGTTTTACAAACGAACGTGGTGGACCTATGACCGCCGGCCCCAGGACACCGAGCAGGTGTACTTCCTTCCGGCCGACCACAAAGCCCTCAAGCGTGTCACATCGGATCTCGTGAAACCCAACGGGATCGTTGGAACGCCGGATGGCAGTACGCTCTTCGTGGCGGACATCGGCGCGGGCCGGACGTATGCCTACGACATTCAACCCGACGGCGCCCTGGCCGGAAAGCGCCTTGCATGCACGATGGGTTCGGACGGCATGACGCTGGACACAGATGGAAACCTCTACCTGAGCGGACGCGGGGTGTTCGTATTCGACAAAACCGGCCGGCAGATCGACCGAATCGAAGTGCCGGAACCGTGGGTGGGCAACCTCTGTTTCGGCGGCCGGGACAAGCACACCTTGTTCCTGGCGGCCAGCAAAGGCCTGTACTCGATCCGGCTGAGGACCCAGGGAGCCAATCCGGCGAAATAGATCGCGCCGCGGCAACGCAACATTCCGGCTTGAACCTGCGATCGAAGCTGCGCTTCATTCCTTTTAGATGCAAAACCTGATCGCCAAAGCCACGACCTTGCTGGAGGCGCTGCCGTACATCCAAAAGTTCAGCGGCGCGACCTTTGTCGTAAAGTATGGCGGCTCCTTCATGGATTCGACCGACCCGGATGTCCGGGACGGTGTCGCGCGCGACGTCGTTTTTCTTGAAGCGGTCGAAATCAACCCGGTCGTCGTCCACGGCGGCGGCAAGGCCATCACCCGGGCCATGGAGAAGGCCGGCCTCAAGGCCCGGTTCATTCAAGGCCAGCGCGTCACCGACCATGCCGCGGTCAAAATCGTGGACCAGGTCCTGTCGCGCGAGATCAATCCCGCGGTGGTCTTGGCCATCAAGTCCTTTGGCGGCGCCGCAAAAGGGTTCGCCGGTCCGGACATTTTCAAGTGCCGAAAGATCCAACTGCCCGGCGCCGACGGCTGTCCGCTCGACCTGGGCTTCGTGGGCGAGGTGACCGAAGTGAACACGGCGCCGCTGATCGAGTGCATCGAGCAGGGCGTCACCCCGGTCATCAGCCCGACGGCGCGCGGCGAGGACGGACACATCTACAACTGCAACGCCGACGTCGCCGCGGCGCATGCCGCCATCGCGCTGAAGGCGAAGCGGCTCGTTTTCATGAGCGACGTTCCGGGGCTGTTGCGCGATCCGGACGATCCCGACTCCGTCATTCCCCACCTCAAAACCCGCGAGGTGCCGGCTCTGAAGAAGAAGGGCGTGGTGGACAAGGGGATGATTCCAAAAGTGGACGGCGCCATTGCCGCCATCAAATCCGGCGTGGAAAAGGTTTCATTCGTGGACGGCCGCGTGCCGCACGCCGTATTGCTCGAAATTTTTACCGACGAAGGCATCGGGACGGAAATTGTCCTATAACGAATCCAACATCACCAGTCCGTGAAAGAAATCATCCCATCCCCTCCGCCGATCGTCCGCAACGACGCGGCGGCCGTGCAAGCCCTTTTTCAGAAACATGTCGTGCCGAGCTATGCGCGCTTTGAAATCGCGCTCAGCCACGGCTCCGGCAGCCACGTGTTCGACGTCGCGGGCAAGCGCTACCTCGACTTCGGCGGCGGCATCGCCGTGACCGCGCTCGGCCACGCGCATCCGGCCATCACCGAGGCGCTCGTCGAGCAATCGCGCAAGCTGGTTCACATTTCGAACCTCTACTACCATGAATCGCAGGGACGCCTGGCCGAGGCCCTGGTGAATCTCATCGGCCCGGGCAAATGCTTTTTCTGCAACAGCGGCGCCGAGGCGAACGAAGGCTTGTTCAAACTCGCCCGTAAGGTCGGCCACGACGACGGCCGTTTCGAAATCATCACGGCCCTCAACTCCTTTCACGGCCGGACCCTCGCCGGCATCGCCGCCACCGGCCAGGAGAAGGTGAAGAAGGGGTTCGAACCTGCGGTTCAGGGCTTCCGACACGTGCCGTACAACGATCTCGAAGCCGTGCGCGACGCCCTCTCGCCCGCCACGATCGCCGTGCTGATCGAAGGCATCCAGGGCGAAGGCGGCGTCATGCCCGCCCGGCCGGAATATCTGCTCGGCTTGCGCCGGTTGTGCGACGAGAAAAAGCTGCTCCTCCTCATGGACGGCGTCCAGGACGGGCATTTCCGGACAGGACGGTTCCAATCATTTCAGCGGATTCTGGAAAGTGGCGCCGGCCCGGGGGAGGGGGCTTCCGCTTCGCCCTCCGCGACGGATCGGAGCCTCGCGGCTTTGGAAGGCACGGGTTTTCTTCCGGACGCCATCTCGATGGCCAAATCCCTCGGCGGCGGTTTTCCGATTGGTGCCTTCTGGGTGCGCGCGCCGTATGCCGACGTGCTGGGTGCGGGCACGCATGGCACCACGTTTGGAGGCACGCCGCTGGGTTGCGCGGTGGCCCTGAAAATCCTCGAGGTTGTCCGGAACGAGAACCTGGCCGGGAACGCGAGGAACATGGGCGAATTTTTGAAAAGCGGCCTGGAGGAGTTGAGCCGGCGGTATCCGGCCATCATTCAATCGGTGCGCGGGCTGGGTTTGATGATCGGCGTCGAACTCGCTCCGGACATCCCGAGGCTGCCCGGCCAAAGCCACCGGACCCAGGCGATCCGCTTCGTGAATCTCCTGCACACCGCGGGTTTGCTGACCATTCCCTCGGGCGCGCAGGTGCTGAGGCTCCTGCCGGCCCTGAATCTGCGGGCCGGCGAGGCGGAAGAAGGCCTGAAAATCATCGGATCGGTTGCCTCAAAATTAGCTGGTTAATTTCATCCGGAACCGGCAAACTGTCCGTTTCTGCAGCATGAAAAACCTGCTGAGCATCGAAAAACTGTCCCGCGAGGACATCGGCCAGTTCCTGGCGGATGCGAGCGTGATCAAGAAGGAGCGGGGACATCCTCCCACGCAGCCACTGGCCGGCCAGGTTTGGGCTCTCATCTTTTCCAAATCGTCCACGCGAACACGCGTGTCCTTCGAGGTGGGGGTTCGCGAGTTTGGCGGCAAGGTCATGTTCCTGAACGCCGGCGAGATTCAATTGGGCCGCGGCGAGCCGATCAAGGACACCGCGCGCGTCCTCGGCCGGATGATTCACGGCGCGGTCATCCGCACGTTTGCACAGAGCGATGTCGAGGAATTCGCCCGTTACTCAGGCATCCCGACCATCAACGCCCTGACGGATCAGGAGCATCCGTGCCAGATTCTGTCCGATATTTTCACCTGCCAGGAAAAGCGCGGGCCGATCCGGGGCAAGGTCGTTGCCTTTCTCGGGGATGGGGCTTGCAACGTGGCCAACTCCTGGATCTTCGCGGCCGCGAAGCTCGGGTTCGAACTGCGGATTGCCTCTCCCGCCGCGTTTCAACCCTCCGCCGAACTGGTGCGGCGGGCGGGCGGGAAGATTGTGGTGACCGCGGACATCCAATCCGCCGCGGCCGGCGCCGATGTGCTCTACACCGACGTCTGGGTATCCATGGGCAAGGAAGCGGAGGCGGCGGGGCGGCTCACGGCGCTCGCGGGATATCAAATCAACCGGGCACTCGTGAAACTCGCCAAGCCGGACGCGCTGGTGATGCATTGTCTGCCGGCGTATCGGGGCAAGGAGATTGACGAGGAAACATTCGAGGCCAATGCACAAACCATCTTCGACCAGGCGGAAAACCGGTTGCACGTGCAAAAGGCGGTTCTGAAGTGGGCGGTGGCCTGAACCGGCTGCAGTGCCGGGTTCATCGCACCGGATTCCCCCCGCCAAACCTCCGCAAATACTTCACCGCCACCGTCAAATCCTTCGGCCATGGCGCGGTGATGACGAGCCTTTCGCCCGTGACCGGATGCGGCAGACGCAGTTCTTCGGCGTGGAGGGCGACCCGGCCCATCAGCGGCCGTTCTGGCCGGTTCCTTTTCGCGTGATAGTCGCGCTTGAGCTGCGACAAGAACAGCGGAGGACCGCCGTACAGGGGATCTCCAACGAGGGGCAAACCCGCGTGCCTTAGGTGAACCCGGACCTGATGCGTTCGGCAGACCTGCGGTTCACAGTGCAGCAGCGCATAGCCCGGGAACCGTTCGACCACCCGGAGCGATGTTCGCGATCGTTTGCCGAGCCTTGAATCCACCCGCATCCGGCCGATTCTGACCGGATCCGGCGCGATTCCCGTGTTGATCTCGATCCGTTCCTCCCGGGGCGATCCCCGGACCAGCGCGATGTATTGATGGACGGCCTTTTCCGAGCCGAACAGATTTGCGAGCGCGATCAGCGTGGGTTTTGTTTTCGCGAGCAAAAGGACCCCGCTCGCTTCGGCATCCAGGCGATGAGCGTTCATCAGATACTCCAGCGATCGTTCCTGCGCCCAGGGAGCGCGTTCGGCGATGCCGGAGTGCAGCAGCTTCATCAGGTTGGGCTGCTGTGGATCGGAGCGATCGGGTGAAGCCGGCAATCCGCCCGGTTTGTCGAGAGCCAGCAGGTAATCGTCCTCGAACAGGACGGGGATTTCCCAATAGCCGC
>Ga0224534_1001509_pt1 | contig 12164 bp, 11 predicted proteins | sample 714E12024metaG_FD_172012 | JGI IMG/M metagenome (GOLD analysis project Ga0224534, IMG submission 172012) | Peat soil microbial communities from Stordalen Mire, Sweden - 717 E1 20-24 | ecosystem: Environmental > Terrestrial > Soil > Wetlands > Peat | place: Sweden: Norrbotten County, Stordalen... | reverse complement strand
AGACGCCAGACCCCAAACCCCAGACCCGAGACGCCATTTGACAATCCGCGCAACTCGCGCGAGTATGCGGTGTTGAACTGATAGGTGTTGATTTTATGAAAACTCGAACCTCTCCCGGCTTGTTTTGACAGTTACCATCGCCGCTGTGCTCGTCCTGGCAGCGTGCAACGTTCCGGCACAGGATTCCACCACCACCAGTGCCGCCCAAACCGCACCCGTCCAATTGTCCTACGGCGTCTCGCAAATCATCCAGCTTTCGAAGGCGAAAGTGAGCGACGGCACCATCGTCAATTACATCCGGAATTCCGGCAGCAGTTACGGCATGGATGCAAGCCAGATCGTTTATTTGAAGCAGCAGGGCGTTTCCGACGCTGTCCTCAACACCATGCTGAACCAGCCGCGGCAGATGGCACAGGCCGCGCCGCAGCCGGCTTATCCCACCGCCAGCAGCACGGCGACTGTGGTCGCCCAGCCGGCGGTGACGTATGTCCAGCCGGCGACAACCTACGTTCCCTCCTCGTCGGTCTATGTGATTCCCGACACGCAGACGTATCAGTATTACAACAATTATTATCAACCGTCCTACGGTTACTATCCATATTACTACGGCGGATGGGGCTACCCGGCGGTGTCATTTTCCTTTGGATTCGGCGGCGGCTATCGCGGCGGTTATTACCGGGGCGGTTGGGGTGGCGGCTACCGGGGCGGTTATTCGGGCGGTTATCATGGCGGCGGCGGCGACGGTTTCCACGGCGGCGGCGGCTGGCATCGCTGACGATGAGTTGGGCAAGGTTAGCCGCGGATGACACGGATTCGTACTCGTTCTCGTCCTCGTCCTCGTTTTTCCGAATCGTTTCGAGGACGATGGACGAGAACGAGGAGGATTATAAAGGCGATGTTCGATGTTTCTCTTTGCCCTTAACACTCAACTTTCAACCTTCAGCTGCTTTGAAATAGCTTGAACGTCCGGCGACCCCCATGCCAGCATTCCGGCAAGTTTCAATGCGAAAGAATATGCACAAGCCATTCTCCTTCTCCCTGGCCCTGGCCTTGGCCTGCCTCACCGTATTCGTCGGATGCAAAACGAACTGTCCGGCGACCGCGTCGCCGCAATCCGCAGTCACTGGCAAAAAGTTCACCTACGTCATCGTCCACGGCGCGTGGGGCGGCGGCTGGGATTGGAAACACGTGGACCAGTTGCTCACCGCCGACGGTCACAAGGTCTATCGCCCCACGCTGACGGGGCAGGGCGAGCGGTCCCATCTCGCCAGCACCAACATTGACCTCGACACGCACATCCAGGACATCGTCAATGTCATCGTGTGGGAAGACCTGCACAACGTCGTGCTCGTCGGCCACAGCTACGGCGGGATGGTCATCACCGGCGTGGCCGACCGCGTGCCCGACCGCATCAAACACGTGGTCTATCTCGACGCCTTTGTGCCCAACAACGGCGAATGCGCCAATGCCATCCGCGCCCGCACCGGCATTGACCGGCCCATCAAGGACGGCTTTGTGATTCCCACCTGGATTACGAACAACCCGCCGCCACCGCACGACGTGCCGCATCCGGCCAAAACTCTCAGCGAACCCATCTCCTTGACCAATCAGGCGGTGGCCGCAAAATTACCGACCACCTATATCCTGACCGTGGACAAGGGTAAAACGCCGGAGCAGGACGAATTTTATCCGTTCTACCAACGCGCTCAAGCTCGCGGCTGGACCACGCTAATCATGGAAGGCGACCACAACGTGCAGCGGTCGCATCCGAAGGAACTCGTCGGGCTGCTGGAACAAGCGCCGTAGGGGCCGGGTGACAAGTGACGATTGGTGCTGCACTCCTCCTCGTCCTCGGAAGACGTTAACCACGGATTAACGGGCAAGTGTCATTAGTTGTTGGTCAGGGAAGTGTCAATAGTTCCAGGTCAGTTTGGTAGAGTGCGAGCGATGAAAAACTCACTGAAAAGGAACGGCAGGCGATGGTGGCGGCAGCGCGGCGCGGTCAGGCGCAACGCGCCGTGGCGCGTCGCTTTGGGATTGGCCTGGGACACCTGCAATACTGGCTGGCCCGCACACGAGGCCAACGATTGGATCGGGTGGACTGGTCGAATCAATCCAACGCTCCACGCGCTCACGGACGGCAAACCAAGACCAGTGTGCAACGCCGAGTCCTGGCTTTGCGGCGTGAACTGCGACAAAGCGATCTGGGATTCGTTGGCGCGCAGGCCATCCAGGATGCGTTGCGGACCGAATGTCCTCACCGACGGCTGCCGAGTCTGCGCACCATCGGGCGGATCCTCAAGCGATACGGGGCTTTGGATGCCGTGCGGCGTGTGCGGCGCAGTGCGCCGCCCGCAGGCTGGTATCTGCCGGAGGTGGCGGCGGGCACGGCGGAACTGGACGCCTTCGATGTCATCGAGGATCTGCCGCTGGAAGGCGGACCGCGACTGGACGTGCTCACGACCCGCGCCCTTTGGGGACCGGTGTGCGGGGCGTGGATCAGCGCCGCGATGCGGGCGCGATGGCTCTGTGAGCGGCTGGAAACGCACTGGCGAGCGCACGGCTGCCCGGCTTACGCCCAGTTCGATAACGATTCGCGCTTCCAGGGAACGCACACCCATCCGGACGTGTTGGGACAGGTCATCCGGTTCTGCCTTTCGCTGGGCGTCACGCCCGTGTTCGCCCCGGCGCGAGAACACGGGCCGCAAAACCTCAACGAAAGCTTCAATCATCTGTGGCAACAAAAAGTCTGGCACCGCTTCCACCACGCCAGCGCGTTGGCGTTCCAAGCCCGGAGCGACCGGTTCGTGGCCGCCTACCAGCGACGACGGGCGGCGCGGGAAGATCGTGCGCCTGGCCGACGACCTTTCCCCAAACGATGGACGTTGGACCTGCACCAACGACCGCGCGGGATGGTCATCTACTTGCGGCGAACCGATGAGTTCGGAGCGATCCGGGTGCTGGGGCATCGTCTGGAAGTCGACGCGCAATGGGTGCATCGTCTGGTGCGGGCGGAGGTGGATTTGGAGGCCCAACAAATCCGCTGCTACCGGCTGCGCCGGCGAGCGCCGGACGAACAGCCGCTCGTCAGAACGATTAAATATGTGTTTCCAGAAAAACAGTTTCATCCGACCTGACCTAGAACTAGTGACACCTCGATTTTGACACTTCCACTGACCAACAACTAATGACACTTGCCCGATTAACACGGATGGACACGGATTTCCGAGAACCGAGAACCGAAACTCCCGGCTATTTGTTCCCGAGCAGCTTCGCTTTCTGGGCTTCGTATTGGTCGGCCGAGATGGCGCCGGCGTCCTTGGCCCGCTGCAGGTCAATCAACTGCTGGCCGACGCTGGGGTTCTGGTACTGGGCTTCAGTCTTGGCGCCGCCGCCCAGATGCAATTCCAGGCAGCCGGTGAGCAACAACATGGCGGTCAACGCCAGCGAGGCGGGAATGAACAATTTCTTCATAAAGCGACGTTGTTTGTAATGCGATTGGTTTGATTCAACTTGATGGTTCCAACCCTGAATAAGATGGCCGGGGCTGTCAAGTTTTCAGCGTGCCGGAGTCCAGGTGTCGTCAGGGTCATAAGTGGTGATGGCCTTGGCGATTTTCGCGGTCTTGGGTCCGAGGTTCTTTTGATAGACCTTGCCTTGTTGATTGACGATGAAGGTCATCACACCCGTGTTGCCCCATTCGGCCGGCCAGGCGACGAGGGCAAATCCGGCAATCATCCGGCCGTTGATGATGCAATTATACTTGCCGCCCGGTGCGTGTTTTCCCTGGCGTGTCAGGATTTTGAAATAGTAGCCGTGATAAGGGGCCTGCTCGTCGTTCAGCATTTAGGCCGTGCGATGATAACCTTCCACGCGCGCCTGCGCGACGAGCGGTCCCAATGGACTCAACTCCTCGTCCGGTTTCGCCGGCCAAAAAAGGCCGTCAGGTATGCCGGGCGTGCTGCGCAGGAACTGCGCGTAGGCAAGCACTCCGTCCCCCAAGCGATCCTGGCCGGCATATTCGCGCTGCGCCTCCACATACGCGTTGCAGACATTGATCGCGCCCATTTCGTCCCTGCCGATGCGGCGGGCGAGAATCTCTTCCCGGCCCGCTGCGGTATCGAAGAACCATTGACCATCCTGTTTGACGAGGGGAATCGGAAACGGCCAGCCGTCCGCGCCAATTTCCAGCGTGACGTTGGAATCCGAATGCTTGATCAACTGCGTCTTTTCCGTCAGGTGTTGGACAAACATTTTGTATTCCTCGGTGGCTTGGACCGCATCGGGCGAAATCAAATCATGTCCTGCCGCCCCAAAAATCGAATGCAGGGCATTCGTGTCATGATTTTTGGCCGCCACCACCAGGGCGTTGACGGCTTCCTGCGGCGCAACGAAGGTCTGTTCATCCGCAGCCGACGCGCGCACCGGCAGCGTCAGCGCCAGCAGAGCCAGGCCGGGACCGGACGCGAGCGACCAAATCCGGCGCAACCATGAAAGACGATTGGGTTTCATCAGCGGCAATGTTTGCGTGGAAATCATTTGGTTGAAAGGTTCAACGCTTTTTCTGGGAATTTGAACTGTTACCGCCCCCGCCGCCGCCGGAGGACGTCGCCGGCCGTGAGACCGGTGCCGGCCGTGAAACCGGTGCTGAATGGGTGATCGTCTGCACGCTCTGTTGGCCACGGTTGCTAAAGGTTTTTGTGTCGCGCGAACTCTGGATGCCGATGAATGCGCCGGTTGATTCCGACCGGCTGATGGGTTGAGAATGTTGAACTGGAGCCGGCGTGGTTCGGGCGACGGGCATCGAAGATCGGGTTGCCGGCACTGCCGGCCGGGCCGCCGGGGCCGGTGTCCGTCGCGCTGCCGCTGAATCGGACATGGACCGGCCTACCGTGGCAACCACGGGTTGGTTATTGGGAACACCATAGCCCCGGTCGCCACGATTCACCCCGACTGCGCCCGGATGATTGTTAGAACGCCAGACCGTCGTGTGACCCGTGTTCCGCTGACGTGAAGGCTCACGCCACCAATTGGACGGACGCGGATGATCGCGACCCCAGACAATGATATTGTGGTTCCCCCAATCAAAATCGCAATCCAGCCACAGGCCAATCGGAAAGCCGATGCCGAAGGTGATAAAGGGCGAGCCATACCCAGTTTGATAATAAACCTGGTCCGGTTGATAAACCGGCACATAAATCACCTGTGGGTCAGCCGGAACAATTTCAATGTCGCCGCCCTCATTAATCACCTGTTGCTGCGGCGTGGATTGCAGGTTGCCAAGGTTATTTGCCGACGTGCGCAACCGTTGGATGGAATACATCACATCCGGCTGTTGATTAAGAAAAGCCTGTCCCAGATCCGTCGTCCAATTCAAATTATCATCCATCCATTTCAAAACATTTGGATATCGGGCCAGGGCCTGGACGCTGGGGTCCCATGGTTGCTGGTCAATCTGGTTGGGGTCGCCACCGCCGCTGACATAACGGTCGGCCAGCACGATTTGCGTGGGTAAGGTGGACGCCGGCAGGATTTGGGCAATCAACGGGTCGGGATAAAGCGCAATTGGCCCCAGCAACTGGTCAAGCTGCGCATCGGCAAGCGGTTGATAGGCGGCCATCGGGGGCGGAACCGCCATTTGTGCCCGCACGGACATGGCCGTGCCCGTGAGCACACACAGTAAAACAGCGATTTTAAGCAACGGCTTCATCCGGAAACTCGTAAAATTTGACCATCATTATCAACAGACGCAGTTACAGCCTGACAGATTACATCACAAAATCAAAATAAATTCGGATTTTATGATTGAACAACCCCGTTGCCATGGTGGTCGTGGTGCCGGAACCGTCCGGCGGAAGGAAGAGGTTCAACCACGGATGGACACAGATGAACACGGATTCAAAAAAAGTGAGGCAAAAATCAAACCCCCTTCATTCGTGTCAATCCGTGTTAATCCGTGGTTGAAAATGTTGGCGGAAATTTCACCCGGTTGAATTGTGCCACTTCAACTGTTTTACCTGCGCGTGTTCGGGATGCTGCGGGTCGAGGCTGCGCAGTTCAAATTCCGCGCCGTCGCGAGCGAGCGTGGCCCGCACCCAGCCACTCGGACGGCCTTCCTTGAAGACGTAGGCCGTCGGCGGCAGATTGACGAACTGCACGCCGCTCGCGTGCTGCTCCACGTGCCAGTTGTGCGTGTGACCGAAGATGAACGCCTTCACCTGCCGATGCCGCGCGAATAATTCCTCAAACGCCGCCGAATCCTTCAAGCCCGGCGTGCCGCCGGGCACCTGCAGGTTGTGATGGCAAACGACCAGGGCCGGTTTGTCCGGGCGCAAATCCAATTCGCGCGCCAGCCAGTCAAGCTGCACGGAACCGGCCTCGCCGGGCGCGGCATCGGTGACCTCCAGCGAATCGAGCAAAAACCAGTTCGCGCGGTCGCTGGCAAAAACCGTCGCCTGCCGGTGCAACTTGGAACTCTGCTTCGTCACATCGCGTGGAAAAGCCTGCCAGAAGTTTTCACGCTCATCGTGGTTGCCGAGTGAAAGATGAATTGGCGCCAGCGCGCGGACCGGTTCAATCAACTTTCCGAACGTCCCGTAATCTTCCGGCTGGCCGGACTCAAACGCGAGGTCGCCGTTGACGACGACGGTGGCGGGCTGCACCGGCCACGCGGCGAGTTCGCGCACGGAAGCGGCGAGATTGTCCACCATGTTGACATTGCTGTGTTTCAACGCGGCATCCGCGGCGATGTGCGTGTCGGAGAAAAAGGCAACGGTGTGTCTGTCGCGCGATTTGCCAAACAGTCCGGCATGGCTTTTCGGAGGGACGAGTTCCACGAGTCCCATGCCAACGCCAGCCAGCGCGGCGCGTTTCAGAAATTCACGACGCGTGAGTTGCGGCAAGGTGACGGGCATGGGGCAAGCATAAATAAATTGTCCGCACCGCGCAATCGGCTTAATTTTGTGGTCATGCCAAAGGCAAAGCACTCCAAAGCGGCGGCATTTGTTCACAGCCAACTATTCGCCGGCCTCACCAACTTTGCCCAGCTTGAGACGCGCATCGCCGCGTTGCCGGATGAAAAAGCCCGGGGTGAGCGGCGTTGAATTCTTAAAGCTGGCGAACGCACCACGTCCATGTTTGCAGGTGACAATTTTGCCATCATGGGTATTTTGGCTGCGTTATGCCCATTCCAGAATTCAACGAAATCAAAGCACCGGCCCTTCAATTCTTCACGGACGGAGCACCACACAAGGTTTCTGAAGTTTATACCACACTCGCCAGTCACTTCAAACTGACCGAAGAGGAACAAAATGAGATCCTTCCCAGCGGTGTTCAGCGTCGCTGGCACAACCGTGCCAATTGGGCATGCTATGACCTGTTTCGTGCCGGCTTGCTTGACCGACCAAAACGAGGGCTATACATCATCACAGACGCAGGAAAACAACTTGCGGCCCAAAAACCACAGTTTATCGACCGTGATTTTTTGATGAAATTTCCCCAGTTCGTTCAATTTGCCAAGTCAACCGGCACTAAAAAGGCTAACCACAAAGGAGAGCAATATACCGAACTAGAAAGTGCGCCCACTGACAAAAGCAAAACGCCGGAAGAGCTAATTGACACTGCCTACCAAATGCTCCACGCCGCGCTCAAGCAAGAACTTCTCGATCTTGCTAAAAAAATGGATCCGCTCCGGTTTGAACAACTCGTTCTCGACCTTCTCGTCGCAATGGGTTACGGGGGCTCCAGAGAAGAAGCAGCCAAGGTCACGAAAGCATCCAACGACGAAGGAATTGACGGTTTAATAAACGAAGACCGGCTGGGGTTGGATGTCATTTACGTCCAGGCCAAGCGCTGGAAAGACACCGTCGGCCGCAAGGAAATCCAAAGTTTTGTTGGCGCGCTTGCTGGCCAGCAGGCTCACAAGGGCGTTTTCATCACAACCAGCGATTTCGCAGACACGGCCATTGCGTATGCCAAAAAAGTGCCGCAAAAGGTAATCTTGATTGACGGAGACCGTCTAGCCGACTTGATGATCCAACACAACATCGGTGTATCTAAATCCCATTCCTATGATGTCAAGCACGTCGACAGCGACTATTTCGATCAGGACTAACCATGTCATATTTTTAGGGGCAGGAGCATCTTACACTTCTGGTTATCCGATTGGCCGTGAACTAGGGCTGCTAATGGCTTCCAGAAGTCATTTTGCCGCGAAAGCAATGGAGCTTTACGGAAACGATGCAGGACTCACTGGACAGCTTTTAGAATATTTTGATCGGTTTACAGAATCCGTCGAACTTTTTAGGCATGGCGGCTTTGCAACGGTTGACGAGTTTAGCAAACTGGCTTCTGGCAGCTATCCAGAGCATGTGCAAAACATGAAAAAGTTGATGCGCATTGTTTTGTCACTTCACAATCCTGAAGATAAATTCCACGAGTCTGACTACTACCCGTTTGTTCAACGTCTTTTTCGTAGTGACCGCCTCAATCAATTTAGAAGCGACATCTCAATCATAACTTTCAACTACGATTGCTATTTGGATTTTATAATGCAAGAAGCCCATCGTTATCGGTTGAACCTATCGAATATTCCTAATACAATTAAGGACACCCCCAAAGTTAATTATTTCCAATTGCACGGTAGCATCACAAACGGTGGCGATCCAATTTCTGGGTATCAGCCATTGTTTGCTCCTGCAAAAGGTGAACGATTCAAATTTTTGAAAGATCCTGTTTTTCAACAACAGATTCCACCTGTGGTTTTTCCTTGGGAATTATTTTCTAGTTCTGGCGAATTTATCTCTGAAGACGAATTTATTTTTGTTAAAGGAAACGAAAGTAATCCTCACAAAGAACAGGAAGGAAGGCAGTTGTTCAATAATCTCAAATCAATGTGGGAAAATGCGAAGCTGATAGTTGAACAAGCAGACAAAATCTCATTTGTTGGCCTTTCAATGCACGAGTATTTAGAAAGTGGATTGAGATATTTATTTCAAGAATTTGGAAAATCTAAAGATCCAAAAGTCCGAAGCTGGATTGCCGAGGGAACCATGGACGAAGCAAAACCAAAAGAGGTGCAAGTTGTTGTTGCCAATCCCGAAAATGAACATTTCAAAAATACTGAAATCAAACTTCATCCAGCCAGTCTGTGTGGAAAAGTTGCTAATTTACTAAATAAAGTTGCCACAAATTTGAAATATGTCCGGTCATCATCTGAAGATGATGGAATGTTCAGGGGTGAGCCTTTAGATAAAAACGATCCTGATATAACACCTCGATATTCATTTTCGGAGTTTATTGAGCGAGAAATGGGTTAACTTAATTCAATTGCGCGATGGCACCCAACGGCGACCGGAAATCCACCGGCAGCAACTTTGGTTGCACGCTGCGTTGTGAATTTTCCCCCCATTCCTTTTCTCCATCATCCAGCGACGGCACGGTGACTTCGGCGTGTTTCGAGTAGGCATGATGCACCGCCTTGGAATTGTGCCCCAACGCCTGCTGCGCGAACAGCTCTGGGTAGCCGCACTTCAAAGCCCGTTCCGCCCACGCATAGCGATATGAATGCAGCGACACGCCCGAAATCTCCAACCCATCGCAGCGTTGACGAAACTCCGTTGCCCGGTTGCCAGCGCGCACGGTACAGACGTAGGCTTGGTGACGCCGGGAAACCTCTCGTTTAGTTGATTACTGAGCATCAGCTTACAATATCAATTCACCCATTCGCTGTCAGTGAAAACCGATGCTTCCGATTATGACGAGACGCCCGCTTGAAATCCCAATAATCATTGCGAGAAAACCACCCTTCAACTGCTTGCACTTTCTTGATCCGTCCCGAACATTTGTTTTGTTCTTCCACGTTGTGTAACCCACCGTTAAAACTGACAAGTCCTTGGCCAGTTGCAGTTTTGCGAATTTTCGTAAAGTGCTCTTTCATGTTTCGTTCAGCTGTAATTTGCAGCAGAGCGCAAACATGATGAAGCCAACGATTGTGATTTTAGTTCGGTCTAGGTATCATCACGGTCTTTTCTCCGCTTTTATTTTGGCCAGGGCCTCATAGATTTCTTGAAGAAAAAAATTACGCGCAGCCAAGATGTGTCTGCAACGTTCATTGTGAATACCTTGTCCACCCGTCGCGAAGTGAATCAGGTCAAGGGATCGGCGATAGCGAATGAAAACTTGAGATTTCGCTTTTTTATGTCCAATTTCATCGTTCTCAAATTCTGAAATCAGGGGCAGCCAGCTTTCGTGTCTCGCTCGTTGTTTGGGAATTCGGTGCAGCGCTTGGTGTTCGCGATATCTTTGCTCCAGAAGTGATGCTGCCTCATCCGCTTTCAGGTCGCGGGCAACCGCAATCAGAAGATAATTATTGCGGAGCGCCGATATGGCGTATTTTGCGATGTCTGCTTCATATTTGTCGTCCGGATACTTGCTCTTTAGAAGTTCGTAGGCGTATAGCTTGTTAATTTCGCCAGCGGTCTTGCCCTTGCATTTACGTTTCAATCCCTTTGCAAACCCTAATAAAATGTCGGTTAGCACCTCATTGTTTATGGAACAACATTGCTGTAGGTCGGACCGACAATCCAAACCTTTTATACTTCCGACAGCATCTTCCCAATAGTCTCTCTCCCTTGGATTTAACTTCTCCCATGTTTTCAATCCGATAAGACAAAGGCAGTAAATCGCGTCGGGCATATTTCCAATGTCCATGTATGCAAGGTTTACCAACCTCTTATTTGCTTTGCCGACTGAGGAAGGATTGTATAACTCCATTCCATGCCACCTTGCGTTACAAAACTTGCGTCTCACTTCACCTACCACCGGATGCCGACGGGCCAATTCGTAGAGCGCTCCGACAGGGTCAATTTCGTCGATATGTGCTTGGCCTTCCCACCAATGCCGGGCGTCGAACTGCTTATTGAATGGCGGTTGCAATTGCCATGTGTAGCGTGCTCGCAGGGACTGTAGCGTCTGTTTGGAAGACGTAACATTTTGTTTTGTAATCATCACAGGGAGTTCGAAATTTATTATTGGGAGTTTGCCTAGGTAAAATCTTTGGTGGGGAGGCGCAAAGCAAGCAGAATTAAGTGGCCATTGCCGAAACGAATTGCGACCGAAAATCTACCGGCAGCAACTTTGGTTGCGTTGTAAATTTCCCCCCATTCCTTTTCCCAATCATCCAGAATGAGGTCGTGAATCGTTGCGCCATTACAATCGGGGATGCGCCAGCCCCAGTTCCGGCTGGGTTGGCAAATCCGGCATCGGCCCGGCTTCGATGTAGCCGTTGGCGTTTTTAATCAACCTATCGTCGTGGGTGGTGATGCGCCCGGCTTTTCCCGCCAGCGTCCAGCAAAAGACTTTCAACGCAAAGACGCAAAGGCGCGAAGAATTACCGGATCGGATTGCCTCCGCAACGGGTCCCTGAATAGTGCCCTGTTTTTTCTGAACTCAATTTCAGTTTCAACCTTTGCGCCTCTGCATCTTTGCGCCTTTGCGTTAAAACCCGACTGCATCGGTACGGCTGAAGCCTGAACTCCAACAAACGCGGACAGGCTGTCCGCTCAAAGCAAAAATCCCGCGAGCGACGCGGTCATGTAGGCGGCAAGCAGGCCGCCGCACATCGCCCGAAAACCGATCTTGGCCATTTCGCTGCGGCGTTCGGGCGCGAGCGAGCCGATGCCGCCCACCTGGATGGCGATGCTCGAGAAGTTCGCGAAGCCGCACAGCGCGTAGGTGGCAATCGTGAAGCTGCGCGGGTCGAGTGCGAGCTGTTTCGCATTGGCCGTGAGGTCGAGGTAGCCGACGAACTCGTTGAGCACGATGCGCTCGCCGAGGATTTGCCCGACGCTCAAGCAGTCCTGCGCCGGCACGCCCATGAGCCAGGCGAACGGCGCGTTGACCCAGCCGAAAATCGTTTGCAGCGTGGCCGGATGGCTGACGCCGAGATGCGCCTGCGGCCACGTGACAACATAATTCGCCAGCGCAATCATGGCGATGAACGCAATGAGCATGGCGATGACGTTCAGGGCGAGTTGAAAGCCGTCGCCCGCGCCGCGGCAGATGGCGTCAATGGAATTGGCCGTCGTGCGCGGCACGGTGGCGGGCGCGCTGGCGGCGGTTTCGCTTTTTTGGGTTTCCGGCAGGAGAATTTTCGCAATCAGCAG